>Ga0114971_10003463_pt1 | contig 10696 bp, 8 predicted proteins | sample M_140625_MF_Meta_FD_87320 | JGI IMG/M metagenome (GOLD analysis project Ga0114971, IMG submission 87320) | Freshwater microbial communities from Lake Montjoie, Canada to study carbon cycling - M_140625_MF_MetaG | ecosystem: Environmental > Aquatic > Freshwater > Lake | place: Lake Montjoie...
CACGTTGCTCCAGACCCGCTCAGCTGTGTTGCGAAGGGGACAGGCATCGCACTTGAACACTTTGACGTCTTCGCGAAGTCCCTCACCTCACAGGCCTGACTCGTGTCGCTCGATCGGCGAGCGGTGGTCGATCTCCACAGCCACTCCGCTGCGAGCTTTGATTCACTAAGTAACCCAGTTGCGCTTGCACGCGCGGCGGCGGCGCGCGGCATCACGCACCTCGCAATCACCGATCACGATCGCGTGGACGGAGCGCAGCGCGCACGAGATGCGCAGGTTCCAGGAATAACGATCATCGTTGGCTCAGAGGTTCGCACGCAGGCGGGCGACATGATCGCCCTCTTCATTGAGCGACCACTTCAAGTCGGCCTGCCGCCAGAGGAGGCGATCGCCGCAATTCGCGCACAAGGCGGCCTAGTTGGCATTCCGCATCCCTTTGATGCCTGGCGCGGTTCACTCCTTCTTGATGACCAATTTCTCTCACTCCTCCCGCTGATTGACTTCATTGAAGGGTGGAACGCGCGGCTTGTTGCACCTGCAGGAAATCAGCGCGCTGCAGAACTTGCAGCAACGCACAGGATTCCGAGCGTTGCGTCATCTGACGCGCACAGCATCATGGAGATCGGCAACGCCGCATCAATCCTGACCGGCGATCCTTCAACTCCGGCGGGCATGCGCGCTGCGCTCGCAGCACCGCACGAACTGATCACCGGACGCGGTTCGTTTGTTGCGCGAGCGATCATGCCCGCCGTCAAGCTCATCAATGCGGCACGAGGAAACCGGCGCATTACGCCAGGGAGAACGTTCGGCGCATGAAGCGCGAAGGCGCAACGTTCAGCATTCGCGACCGCGTGGCGCGTCCATCGACGCTCTTCGCCTTTGCGTTGACCGCGATCCTCCTCTTTGCACTATGGAACGCGGCGAGTAGCTTTGATCTTGAGCAGGTTGCCACCGCAATTACGAGCGCGAACAGCGTTGCGCTCAGCGCCGCCCTTGTTGCGTGTCTCGGCACACTAATTATTCGCGGCCTCCGATGGAGAACGTTGATTACAACGATTGATATCAACATATCGCGCCGCGCCGCGGTAGAGATCCTCGCACTCTCCTTCTGGGTAAACGTGATCTTGCCGGCGAAGATCGGTGATGTGTATCGCGCTTGGCTGCTGAAGAAGAACGGCGGGTCATCCTTCGGTCGAGCGGTCGGCACGGTCATTGTTGAGCGCGCGGTTGACCTGATCACGGTGGCACTACTCGGTGCACTCTCTGCGTACGTTGCGTTCGGCGGCAATCTGAGCCCCGCCGTTACCGCACTCACCCTGATCGCACTCGCACTCGCCTTGCTTGGTGCCGCGGTGCTTCTCGTTGGGCGCGGACCAGCTGCACGGCTCGTCGCGCGACTCCCCCTCCCCGCCGCTGCGGCCGAGCCGATCGCCCGCGCCTTCGACGCACTCAAAGCAGGAAGCCGCAAAGGGACGCTCATCGCCGTTGCGCCATACACGGCGATCATTTGGGGACTCCAGGCGGCACGCTTCGGCTGTGTGGCCCTGGCGCTCGGTCTCTTTCAGGTGGACCCGGCGCCGGGCTTCCTCGGCATCTCCGCCGTGGTCTTCACCGCACTCGTCGCGGCGGTGTTGAGCACGATCCCTTTCACGCCAGCAGGGATTGGCATTGTTGAGGCGGGGAGTGTCGGCATACTGATCGGCATCTTTGCGATGCCGCCAGAGGCGGCGATCGCTCTCACCCTGCTCGATCGAGTGATTGATATCGGCAGTCTTATGGTTGGCGGCGGGATCCTTTTTGCGGTTTCGCCGTACCCGCGCGGCGCGGGCTCGCTGCGCTAGCTCGTTTCGCTGCGTTAGCGCGCCTTACAGGCTTCTTATCGGCAACTTTTGCCACCTTCGCCACGCGCTTGGCGGGCTTCGGAACGCCTGGTGATTCGGCGGGGAGTGGCTTCAGTTTTAGGTTCCCCTGCGCAAGTTGAATCGTGCGATCTACGTTCAGCCTGTCCCACCCCTCCTCCATCCCTGGGGTCTCTAAGTAGTACGCGGCATGTGCAAGTTTCGGATGACTGATCAGCGCGGCAAGTCCGCGCGTACCAACCTCGCCACCGCCGATGTGCTGGTGACGATCGAGCTTTGAACCGTGCGCCGCCTTGCTGTCGTTGAAATGGATCATTACAAGTTTCTCTAGTCCAATACGTCGGTCAAACTCGTTCACCACGCGATCAAGCTGATCAATGTCAGACATCTCAATGCCAGCACCCCAGAGGTGCGCTGAGTCAAGGCAGTAGCCAACGCGTGACATGTCAACGCGCTGCTTTGCCATCGCCTCATGAATCGCAATCAACTCTTCAAGGCTCTCGCCGATTCCATTGCCACCACCGGCAGAGTTCTCGAGTACCAAGAGCGCATCGCTTGAGGCTTTTGGCACGCCGTCAAGAATCTGGTCAACTGCATCCGCAACGCGCTTCACGCCCGCCTCAACACCGGTGCCAAGGTGTGAGCCAATGTGCACGTTGACGAACGATGCACCGTACTCAGGTGCAACGCGAAGTTCGTACTGCAACAGTGCGATGCTCTTCTCGCGAATCTCTGGTCGCGGCCCGGCAAGATTTGCGAGATACGCGGCATGCACGGCGAGCGGACCGAATCCATGTTCTTTCATTCGTGCACGAAACTCTGGCAGCTCTTTTGGAAGTTCGGCGCGACGCGCCCAACCGGTTGGGTTGCCAGTAAAGATCTGCAGCCCCATAGCGCCCACTGACGCAGCGCGATCCGCCGCTTTCACCAACCCAGGGCCAACGGCAAGGTGCGCGCCGAGCATGCGATCGAGCCGCCCTGCGGCGGAGGCTGGGGCTGAGCTCTTTAATTTGCGCGCTGCTGCCATGCGCGCATCCTCCCACAGGATAGCTATTCGCTAGGGAAGCTCTTGACGGTGATCTCGATCCCAAGCCCATCTGCTAGAACGACCGATTCGGCACTCGCTACCAGTTCGCCAACTACACGAATCTCCGCAAGGCCAGCTGCAACTGCATCTGGGATGGATGGATTTGCACTGCGCCGCCAAATCTCAAGAAAGTCGGCAAGCGTCGCTACCGTTTCATTTGGTGCCTCAACGTGCAACTTTCCGTCTGGCTCATGCGTGTGCAACCAGTACATGCACTGCTCCTTGACGCCGATGCTTGCAGGAACCGGTGCGGTCATGCCACTCGGCAGGATCACCGTCAGTTGCACATGAATGTGATACGCCGCATCGTGGCCACCAAAGTCACATGAGACTGCACCAACGGTCTCTCCAAAGCCTGCAACAGGGTCTGCGTTCGGAATGCCGTACTTATCTGCCCCAGCGCAGCTAGCGGCGAGCAGGGCGGCGGCAACGGCAACGGAGAGCTTCTTCATGCATTGATGGTACCAAAGAGCGCAGAAAAGGTCCTAGCGTTCGTAGGCCACGCTGACGCCAGCCACCCATTGGACGCCTGAAGCGTGCAGCGCCCGCGCCGCCTCCCGCATGGTGGCCCCACTCGTGCGCACATCATCAATGAGCACAACCGCAGGCGGGATAGAGAGCGCCGGAGCGGTCGCCATTGCGCCGTCCAGAGCTGCGGCGCGCTCGTCACGATGTGCAGTGTGAAGCGGCGGGGTGGGACGTGTTCGTACCAGGAGCTGTGCGACCGGCGCCCCACAAGCCAACCCCGCCGCCTCTGCGATCAGCAGGGCGTGGTCAAATCCCCGCTCATGCACACGGCTCTGGTCTGTTGGGATCGGGACGAGCGTTGCCTGGAAGGGCGCGTTACGCGTGACACGCGCGATGGCGGGCCCCAGCGCCGCACCGAGCTCTCGCGCGAGACCGGGGACACCCCCGTATTTCAGGGTGCGGATCGCCGTACCGAGGCCACCCTCGTACGGACCGAGTGCGGCGGCGGCGCACAGGCCAGCTGCGGGGACATGCTCTGGGTGCGCCGGAATCCACAGATCACGACACGCGTGGCAGAGGAGGACCCCCTCGCAGTCACAGATGCCGCAGCGTGGCGGCGCGAGCAGTTCGATCACAGGGGCGAGCGCGCTCAACACGAGGCGCTGCACGTTTGGGCTGATCTGCCACATCACGGAAGCGTGGCGTGCGGCACGTACGGTGGATGTAGCGCCTACGATACGAGCATGCCGACCCCAGCCCGCACTATCGCTATTTCCGCGACCCCGCTTGCTGGGGTGAGCGTCGCTGAGTGGGAGCGGCTCTTGGCGGCAAACCCCACCGCAACCGCCTTCTCGGATCGCGCTGTACACGCCGCATGGTGGAGCGCACACAACGACACGGCGGAGGATGTCAGCCTTGCAGCGCGAGACGTGGCGAGTAACGACCTGCTCGGCTACCTTCCACTGATGAAGCGACCAGACGGAGTGATCTACTCTGGCGCAACATTTCACATTGATTACGCCACGGTGCTACTCGAAAACACCTCATCTGAAACACAGGATGACGTTGCAGCGGCGATAGCAGGGGCGCTCATTAGCACCAACGCACCGCTCAATCTGCTGCGACTACGAAACGAAGATGCAGCGCATGCACGCATGATCAGTGCTATCAGGCACGCAGCTGAATCAACAAAAAGAGCCGCAACGTTTGGCGTTGAAGAGCCAGCGCCGTTTATTGATCTTGTTGGCATAAATTCGTTTGATGAGCATCTGGAGCGCCTTGACAAGAAAGAGCGTCACGAGATTCGGCGCAAGCTGCGCCGCGCGGAGGCGGCGGGGGTGCAGATCAGCGCGAGCAAAGATCTGAGTATTGATCTCCCAGAGTTCATTCGGCTCCACCGCGCGCGTTGGGGCGAGAACGGACTTTTTACTGCAACAGACAAGGGGGAATCAGAGGAGCGTTTCATGCGTGAAATTTTTGACACCGCACCAGAAGGGATGATCACACTCCTTCTTGCGCGGAACGAAGAGTTCGGGACGTTTGCAGCGGGACTCTTCCTACGAGACGAGAACGCGCTGCGCTACTGGAATGCTGGTGGTGATATCGCAGCGCGCGCACTTTCGCCTGGGGTCTTACTCTTTGCGCACGGCCTCACCATGGCGATTAGTGAGAAGCTGCCGCGCCTCGACTTCTTGCGCGGTAACGAAGCGTACAAGTACGAGTGTGGCGCGGTTGATGCGCAGGTGATGCAACTCCAGGTGCCTGCATGATTCACAATAGTCACAGCGAACCGTGCACTACGCGTAAGCCGGTCGGCCCACTACCTGACGGGAGCCGCATCCGCGTGGTGCAACTCTTAGCAACCGGAACGAATGGCGGGGCGCAGGAGAGCGTAGTGAACACCGTGTTGCGCATGGACCTGAGCCGTCACGATGTTCGTGTCATTTCACTTTCACACGGCAGCACCATCAAGCGACTCGAACGACTCGGTGTTGCCACGGAGGTAATTGAAGACGAAGAGAACAGCCGCGCCGCAGCGGCGCTTGCTGACCGCTTGATTACGCTCAAGACGCAGGTGGTGCATGCGCACATGTTCCGCGCTGAGGTGTTGGCGGTGCTCGCCGCCGATCTTGTGGAGGCGCGCACTGGGAAGCGGCCGCTCCTGGTCTCAACGGTGCACTCAAGCCGCTTCCGCTCGGCTGAGGATCGTGAGCTCCTTGAGAAGATCACACCGCGCATTAATCACTTGATTGCCGTGAGTGATGCGATCGTGCGGAAGATCGTGGCGGAAGCGCGCGACACCACGAATATCAGTCGCATCTATAACGGAGTGGACCTTGAGCGATTTGACAAGGTGATCAGCCGCGAGGCGGCGCGCAAGGAGATTGGCATTCCAGCCACTGCGCTCCTTGCCGCCGTAATTGGCCGCCTGGAGCCAGAGAAGGGCCATCCCACGCTCATTGAGGCGTGGCCACTGGTGCATCACAACTTCCCAGAGGCCCAGCTCCTGATCGTTGGAGAGGGGTCCGAGCGCGATCGGCTGGAAGGCCTCGCCGCCGCACACCTTCGCAGCGAGATCTGCTGTGAGAGCGTCGCCTTCCTCGGCCGCCGAGATGACATCCCCACCATCCTCGCCGCGGCGGATGTTGTGGTGATGCCGAGCTATCGCGAGGCGCAGGGGATCGCGATCATTGAAGCGCTCGCCGCTGAGCGCCCGGTGGTTGCGAGTAACGTGGGTGGAATTCCGGAGATGATCACCGATGGCGAGAACGGCATCCTTGTCCCATCACACGATCCGGTCGCACTCGCATCGGCGATTGACCTCATCTTCAAGAAGCCAGAGATCGGCGCACAACTTGCCGCTAAAGGACACGCCCTTGTACACGATGAACTCTGCATTGACTACATGTTGCGAGATATTGAGGCGATCTACGCGCTTGCGGTTGGTGGCAACCCTGCGCTTGTTCCGGATAGAAACGGTGTTCGCGCGAGCGACGCAACGAATTAGCGGGAATCAGCTGCGGCGGACGGCGCTCCAGTAGCGCTCAGCGGAACCACTCTTCCCGGCGGCGAGCGCAACGCGCGCGCCGTGACCACGCACCGCATCGGCCATCTTCTGATCGGAGCCGAAGAGGTGTGGCACCTGCGACGCGTAGAGCTTGATCCCTTGAATCTTTGTCTCAATGACGTTGCTGATATCTGCAATCTCTGGCGTCAGAGAGATATCTGCCGGGATCTCTGCGCGATACTCGGCGGGAAGTCCGGCTGACGGATCGAACTCGTTCCACCAGGCGTATGGGAAATCTTCGTAGAAAAAGATCTTGCTCGCCCAATCTGGACCGGGCATCTCCCACTTGCGTGGCTCCGCAAGAAGGGCTGCGCCAACCTTGCGTGCCAACTGGTGATCAACATGCGAGCCGATACCGAGCGGGAAGTAGACGTGCTGCGGTTCAAGTCGCGTGATCTCTTGAGCAAGCAGCGTGATTGGCGCCGCATCGCCTGGACGCACGCTGCCAAGTAGTTGCTCGTCACCCTCGTATCCGCGGAAGACTGCATCTGGAAGATCAAGGAAGACGACCGCCGCTTCGCTAAAGAGCGCGTAGTACTCATCTTCAACTTTCCGTTGCGCCATCGCTTCGCCAGCAGCTGCGGCAGCCGCCGTGTTACCCGGCGTGTGCGTTCCTTGGCCGCCAACGGTATCAACGTCCTTCGCATGGGCAAGACCGCCGCCACCACTGATGTCCGCCTTGCGATACCAGGATGCGCGCTGCCAGAACTCTTTCGCGCTCGCGTCTGCCTCCTGCTGTGTTGCACCGAGTCGCGCCGGCTCCGCCTGCCATGGCGCGAGCTCGCTCTCCGTTTCGCCGGGGACCGCAACATCGGTGGCAATTGAACCGCTATCGAATGCTTGCGTGGATGGCCAGATCGCTTTGCCGCCGAAGCCGAGCGCCTGGCGCTGGTACGGGGTCATGCGGTTCAAATCGCCGTGGCCGGAGAAGACGCTGATGATGATCACGTTCTGGCCGAGTTCGCGAAGGTGCGCGATCAAGCCGCCACAGGAGAGTGCCGCATCGTCTGGATGCGGTGAGATGAAGATGTGGCTCATTGCGTCGCGACCGTTCCGCGTGCCGTGTGCGCCGCTTGCGCTACGGGCTTGGTGACGCGCTCGGCGACTCCGAAGCGCTTGGCGCAGGTGTTGAAGAGAGCAGTGTTGGGAGAGTCTTAATGAAGCCATCCTTACCAAAGATCAGCGGGTAGGCGATCACCGCCGCCATCGCGATCGTTGCAACAAGGACGAAAAGGCGTGGCCCGCGATCTTTCGCGACAGCTCGCTTCGGTGTGAACTCTTGCTGCTCTGTGCTCATGCCGCTGATTCTAGCGGGGTCATCGGAGTGAGGCGTATCCGGTGAGCTCCACGTAGGCGGCACCGCTCACCTTTTGGCCGTTGAGCGTGCCGCTGACCCGATTCGCCCCCTCCCAGTAGATGACTCCGGTGGTGCCCCGCGTGTCCAGCTCCTGGTCGAGCACCTCGGGAGTGATCGCCACGTCCAGCCCCTTCGACGGGATCTCCAGACTCCAGCCAGAGGGCCAGTTCGCCCCAGTCGCTGGGCTGAGCCAACTCCCCGTTGCCGTGAGGCGGATATCAGAAGCAGGGATGCGCTCAACACTCCCGTTCGCAGCCACCCAGGTGCCGTAGATCAGCGGGTAGCTCCCGTCTGCGGCGCGCACGAACGAGAGCATCAGGTCGATCGGTCGGCCGGCGCTGTCTGTCATGTTCAGCGCAAACCAATCCCAACCACCGCCACCAATCGCAATGAAGTCGCCCCACTGATGATCAAACCACGAACTGCCTGCAACTGACAGAACCACGCCGTCAATCGTGATCTCCCCCTGCGTTGGCATGCGCGTACGCGAGTAGTAATACGAACCGCCGGCGTCAGCAAAGTCAACCCAGCCATCGATGTCATGCAGTACTGGCGCGGCGGGTGCGGCGAGCTGCAACGCGAGCCACTCAGCGCTGATCTGCATCCCGCCATCAAGGCCAATGTTCATCACCCACGGCGTGAGGTTGAACGTTGCGGGGTTGAGTGGGTCAAGGCCAGAAATCGCGAACACGGCGGCTGGCGGCACAAAGAACTGAGGGAGAATATCAACCTGCGGGCCAATCTCTGAACGCTGCACATACTGGAATGATCCGGCACGATCACCTCGCGGCTTCTCCGTCAGTGCAATGTGCGACGCCCAGGTCACAGGGAAGGCGCCGCGTTCGGCGCGGAAGATCACCGCTTCGTATCCAAACTCTCGCAAACCATCCAACGTTGCAAGGTGGCCAGTGACGTACCACCACTCGGTGAGTCGATCATGAGCCGCGTCGTCGCGCGGGAAGCTAACCGGCTGCGGATCGTTGCGTTGCGCAAGCGGCGTTGCCTTAACGATCGGCGCGCCAGTTGGCGCAGAACTGTTGGAGAGGATCGGTCCACTGCACGCATTAAGGGCAAGCGCCGCGAATAGGACGAGCATCAGTGCGCCTCTCATCGTGCTCTCGCCTCCGTCTCAGCTTCCGTTGCAATGCGTCCGGAGAGGAGTCGCTCCATCCAACGCGGTGCCCACCAGTTCCACTTGCCGAAGAGTCGCATCGTTGCAGGAACCAGAAGCGCGCGAACGACCGTGGCATCAAGCGCAACAGCAATCGCAACGCCAACGCCGAGCGCCTTGATCAGCACAATCTCGGCGAAGACAAACGATCCCGCAACCACGACAACAATGAGCGCCGCAGAGGTGATGATACGACCACTGCGTTCAAGTCCTCCAGCAACAGCGGCTGTGTTGTCGCCCGTGCGATCGTAGATCTCACGCATGCGCGTCAGCAGGAATACTTCGTAATCCATAGAGAGACCGAACAAGACGCAGAACAAGATCACGGGGATCGTGGTCTCCACGAATCCGAGCGGTGCAAAGCCGAGGAGTGCGGAGAGATTCCCATCTTGGAAGATCCAGACGAGTGCGCCGAAGCTCGCAAGGATTGAGAGGGTATTCATGACGACCGCTTTAATCGGCAAGACGATTGAGCGCAGTAGCACGGCAAGGATGAGCAACGTGGCGAGGATCACCACCGCAGCGGTGCGCGGGAATTCGCCGGAGATGGTGTCCACTACGTCAACGATCTCCGCTGCACCACCACCAATCAGCGCGTTGAGTCCTGCAGGTGGCGTAATCGCGGACGGCGTGCCAGCGCCGATCGTTCCTGGATGTGCTGCGCGAAGTTCACCCACGAGTGCGCGAGACTCTGGGCGATTCGGCCCATTCGTTGGTGTGATGGAGACGGTGGTGAGATCGCCAGCGGTGGTGAAGCTCAGGATCTGCGCCGCATAACGATCTGGCGGTGCTGCGCTACCAGCAGCGCCACCAGCGCCGCTGTCAGTTGAAGATGACGAGTAGAGCAGTTGGTACTGCGTGAGTGTTAGCCGCGGATCAATCGAGACAATGGAATCCACGCGTGCCACACGCGGATCTGCCTGCAGCGCCTGCACCCAGTCATAGAGGAGCTTGATGTTTGCAGCGCTTGTGACTGGGCCATCGGTTCGAACGGCGGCGGTCATTGGGCTAAACGAGCCCTCACCGAACGCGTCGGTGAGCGCGTCAAGCGCCTGGCGGCTCGGGACGCGCTCGGGGAGGATGCTGCCGTCTGGCGCGTTGAATCGCACCCCAAGCCACGGCGTGCCGAGGGCAATCAAGAGGGCGAGCGTTGGCAGTGCCACGGCGAGCGGTCGGCGCATCACGGCGCGAGCGAGGCGCGCCCAGGGTCCACGCTCGTTCACCTTCCCGCTCCCTAGGCGGCGGATGGCGAGCCGATTCACGCGAGGTCCGAGGAGGCTCAAGATCGCTGGCATCAGCGTGACGCTGGAAGCCACGGCGATCGCCACGGTGATCGCACCAGCAATGCCGATGCTGCGCAAGATGGCGAAGTCAAAGAGGGCGAGTCCGGCCAAGCCGAGCATCACCGTGACGCCAGAGAAGAAGACGGCGCGCCCAGCAGTGGCAACGGTGCGCTGCACCGCGTCACCGAGCTTCGCACCGCGACCGAGCTCCTCGCGGAATCGCGAGACGAGAAGGAGCGAGTAGTCCACGCCAAGCCCAAGGCCGAGCAGCGTGGTGAGATTCAACACGAAGATGCTCATGCGCGTTGCCTGCGCAATACCAAAGATCGCTGCAAGCGCAACGATCACCGTTGCGCCACCAACCGCAAGTGGCAGCCCCGCCGCAACGGCAGATCCAAAGACAA
>Ga0114971_10003466_pt1 | contig 10692 bp, 7 predicted proteins | sample M_140625_MF_Meta_FD_87320 | JGI IMG/M metagenome (GOLD analysis project Ga0114971, IMG submission 87320) | Freshwater microbial communities from Lake Montjoie, Canada to study carbon cycling - M_140625_MF_MetaG | ecosystem: Environmental > Aquatic > Freshwater > Lake | place: Lake Montjoie...
TGAAGTTTGGAGCATACTTTCTACAAAAAAATTCAAACTAATTATAATAAAGAAAACAAACATTAATATATTTTTTTTATTGTAGGCAATAAATATTTGTCCAATACTAATTATACATAGCAACATGAATCCAAATAAACCTATTCCAATAAATGTTTGTAAAAATTGATTATGTGCATTTAATTTTTCATCGAAAGCGACATCTATTCCATTCGATTGATATTTTTTGTATAATTCATCGTTTGCATCACCAACTCCGGTTCCTAGAAGGAAATTATTTTTAATTAAGTTTATTGATTGTTCCCAAATGAGTATTCTTAATGTAGTACTTTCTGAACTTTTTTTATCTTGATGTTTTGATGAAATATTTGTTAACGAATTAAATCGGTCTAAACTATTAGGCAAAAGTTTGTTTATTGTGATTATTATTAGTGATAAACTTAGAATAAATATCCCTATATTTTTTAAACTTAATTTGGTTTTGAATTTATAATAGAATAGGATTATAGAAATAATCAAAAGCGAAAGAATACCAATTTTTGATGAGCATAAAATAATACAAATTCCAAATGTAAAAATAAAAATATATGAAGTGTAAATTATATTTTTTTGAGAATTAAACCATTTAGTATAATAAATAATTATGATTGATATAGCTAAAAGTAAATACATTGAAAAATATGCAGTATGTAGAAATTTTGAAAATAATGAATAAAAAAAGTATTCAGAATGATTGTTGTATTTATAAATTAAAGCTCTTATGATAAGGTAAATACAGGCAAAGAAACAGCCAGACACAAATGAAATAAAACATTTTTTTAATAATCCGATGGGCCATCTGAAGCAAAAAACTAGATATGGTAGTATTAAAAAGCTTAGTTTTATCTCAATCGAAAAAAGTGATTCAATTTTATTATCTGACATTAGGGCACTTAAAATCGTGATAATAAAAAACAAATAGCATAATTGAAGATTTTTATTTAATAAACCTTTTTTTAATTCTTGTATTTCAATGTTTATGAATGAAAAAAGGCACCATATTATAATAATGTGTGATAGAAATAAGGTTCCAAAAGGCAAACAAAAACTAAATAATAACGGAAAAAAATAAAATAATCTATTTTTTAACGTCATTGTATTATCTAATTGTAAATCCATTTACTAATTTATATGTATTTTAATTTTACAATTATCTTATCTTTAATAATTACTAACAAACTTTTATTTTTTTTAAACTCATCCTAATTTGTTAAATTTTTTCTCAATAAAAAATTCTTAATTAATTTATTAATATGTTATCTAAAAAATAAAAGTAATAATGTCGAAATTACATATTATCTAGATAATTCTTTTTGTTTATCTGATGGTTTTTTATTTTTCAGAATGAATCGAAGAAAACCATTTAGAAAACCGAAGCCATAACTTAAATGTAAAATCAGGAATGTTTTTATCAAGACAAATACTTGACTATTTTTTTCTGAAATTTTTATTGCTGTATAAATGCTTATTAAAAAGTAAACAAATAATGGAAGTAAAGTAATTAAATAAAGTTCAAAAGGTAGAAATAAAAAGAAAAAAACTAATATTAAATAACTAACGAATAGAGGAGGGGCTAATTGTCTAATAGTTGTAAGTGATTTATGCTTTTTATTTACAAAGACTTTCCAATAACCATATTGAAAAAATTGACGCCATAATTTATCTAATGAAGCTCTAACATAATATTTTAATGATATTTCACTATTAAAAAATATTTTTCCACCAGCATTTATTATACGAAAATTAAAATCGTCATCTTGATTTCGAATTAATTCTTCGTCAAACAAGCCTATTTTTTCAAAAACAGAACTGTGATACATTGGACTTGTTACTGTATCTGTTAAGCCAGATTTATCTAATGTTCTAAAATTTCCTATTCCCATTCCAAACTTTGTAGACATTGCCCTCGATATTAATTCACTCTCGTAATTAGTATAAGCATTAATTAATTTACCTCCAACACACCAAATTTCTTTTTTATAAATTAGAATGTTTATTGATTTAATTATGTAGTCTATAGAAATAATATGTCTAGCCCCCACAATTTGTAAGTACTCAAAATCTTTATATTTTATTCCAATATTAAATGCAAACGGAGTTAATTGTTGAATATTATCAACTAATACTAAATTTGAATAGATAGAATTTAATTCATTAATAATCTCTCTTGTTCCATCGGTACTCATACCATCCACAACAATAACAGTCATTTCAATATTTTCTGGGAGTTCAGATGAAAAAATAGATTGTATACATTCTGAGATATGAGTTTTTTCGTTTCTACATGGTATTACAACTGATAGTTTCATTTTAATATTAATTCTTCGTTTTATATGAACCTTCAAAAATATTTATTAAAAAGTAAATGTATTTATAAAATAAATATATAACCTTTTACTTTATAACTAATACATTTAAAAAAAATTAAAAATAATGCTAATTACTTTGTGTTAAATGCGTTTATATAAATGTTTTCTAATTTTTTTACTTCATTTTCCCAATTATATTTTTTAGTTATAGCTTCTCTCCCATTTATTCCCATTATTCGAGCATCTTCCTCATTATTAAGCAAATATTTTATTGCCTCTGCTATTTGATCTAAATTAAAAGGATCAACACAAATCCCACATTTATTTTCTGTTAATATTTCTTGCCACAATGGAAAATTTGATGCAATAACAGGGATACCTGCGTGCATATACTCAAACATTTTTATAGGTAAAGATTCTAAATAATTTTTTTTTGGATGTAAGGTGACGATGCCAATTTTTGATTGATTTAACAATCGAATAATTTCATTTCTTCCTATTTGACCACAGTCATTAACTTTTTCCCATCCAGGCATCGAAACTAGTTTATCTCTTAAAATTAATGGAGAGTATGAACCAGCTAAATTTAGTCGATATGGAATCATATCCATTACTTTGATTAATTCAATTATCCCCCTTATAACTGTAATGCCGCCTACATAACAAAGTTCATTTTTTCTTGATTCCCAAGTTATTAATTCATTATTTTCGTTTAATATTGGATAGTTACAAATAGCAATAGAATTTGGATTAATTTTTAAATATCTACGTTCAATTGTAGGAGTAGATGCGACAATATATGATAATCGTTTTGCAATATAATTTTCAAAGGTTTCAAATGTTATTGATATTATTTTTCTTAAATATTTTGGAATCCAATGTTTTCCTAAAATTTGTCTTGGAACGTCTTCATGTGAATCATATATAACAAATTTCCCCATTCTCTTTAATTTTAATCCATAAGGTAATAGTTCTGGATCATGAAAATGATAAATATCTGCATCTATTTCTAATCCTTTTTTATATACCGAATGAGCTGCCAAAACGATTCGAGAGGTTCGATTGGAGAATTTACAATTAGCCGAAATTATCTGAACATTATCTTGATATATTTCTTTCGCATTAACTGCAATTAAGTATATCTTAAATCGATTTATTTTAGCTAAAAATTTGCACTCTTTATGATATATTCGAATATCATCCGCCTGATGAGCGGAAGTTAAATGACAAATTTTAATTTGTTTTTCCAAATTAATTTAATTTAACTTTAAATTCTTTTTCCCAAACTGAAAAGTTATACAGTCTCCATTTTGTTCTTAAGTCCAAGTTTTTAAAGTATAGTTTTTTAAAATGAATAAAATTATTCAATATTTCAGATTGTTGAATTTCATTAATCATTTCATTTTCAAATTCTTTTGTCCAAGTTTTTTCTGGAGCATTAAATCCTAACTTATTCTTCCTCCAAACAATTTCTTTTGGCAAAATTGTTTCAGCTGCTTTACGAAGTATAAACTTTGTCCATCCATCTTTAATTTTTAAAGAATTATTTGTATTTAATGATAATTCAACTAATTTATAGTCCAAAAAAGGCAATCTTGATTCAATTGAATTTGCCATAGAATTTCGATCTTCATACTTTAATAAATGCGGTAATTGAGATGATTCTATTTCGTTTTTTTGAAGTATAGAAATGTCTTTATAAGATTCGGAAATAATTCTTAATTCTTCTGACTCATAGTTGTTTAAAATTTCAGACTTATAAAATGAATTTTTAAATTTTATTCGTTTTAATCTTAATTTATAATTTGAAAAATAGTATTGATATTTGATTGTATCTAATAAACTTAATCTAGAGTTTTTTGAAGATTGTAAAAGTGCTTTTAACTTAGAAATACCTTTTTTCGACTTAACTATTGCGGGATAATATCGTTCGTATCCTAATAAAGTTTCATCGCCTCCTTGTCCATCTAACATTACAATACATCCTAATTCTTTAGCCTTTTTAAAAACAAAATATTGCATTATTATAGATAGACTTCCAAAGGGTTCTTGTTGAATTTTAATAATTGATAGAATGTTAGATTTAAAGTCAGAATATGAAGGCTCTACAAAATTTAAATTGATATTTGCGATTTTAGAAACAATTTTAGCAAATTCGCTTTCATCAGTTTTATATTCTGATGATTTAGCATGAATTGCAATAAACTTTTCATTTGAATTTTGATAAAGTTTTGATGCAAAAGAAGAAATAGTACTACTATCAATACCTCCACTTAAACAAGTTCCTATTTTTACATCTGAACGTAATCTTAGCCTTATGCTTCTTTTTAATTCTTGAATATAATCATCTACACTAGTGTTTTTTTGATCACTTAATTTTAGATTATAGTATCTTTCAATTTCATAGCTGTTAGTTTGTAAATCAAACACTAAATTATGACCTCCTTTTAATAAATAAATATCTTTAAAAAATGTTTCATTTGAACACTCTTCAATACCGCTAATTAAATAATCTAAGGCAACTTTTTTGTTTAATATCTTATTTGGTAAAAAAGTTAACAATTGAGAAATTTCTGATCCAAAAGCAAATAAATCATTATTTTCAATATAATAAAATGGTTTCACACCAAAACGATCTCTACTACAAAATATTATTTTTTGTTTTATATCAAGTATTGAAAAAGACCACATGCCATTAAAATAGTTAACACAAGTTTTACCCCAACAATGATAAGCTTTAAGAATAACTTCTGTGTCTGAATTTGAGTCGAAAATATATCCTTTTTGAATCAATTCCTCTCTGATTTCTATAAAATTATAAATTTCGCCATTATAAGTAATAACTAAATCATCCAAATATTTCATCGGTTGATGACCCGAAGAAGATAAATCTAATATAGATAATCTTCTATGACCAAAAGCAATATTTTTATATAAATAACAGCCAGAAGAATCAGGGCCTCGATGCGCTATAATGTCCGTCATTTGATGAATAAGTAATTCTTCAACGGATTTATTGTTTTTGTTAATTATCCCACTTATTCCGCACATATCTGTTGATTATAGCTTTTGCAAAAAATAAAAAATAAGAGAATAAATACAAACCATCCACCAGAAAATAAAATAGTTAAAATACTAGATGAACTAAATAAAAAAATTGGAAATAGATTTATTGAATAATAAAAGTTTCCATATCCTAAAAACATTTTGTCGATAAACACTAACACCAAAGCGATTAATGCCCCGCCCAAAACTAAACCTAAATAACCGAAATTTGAATATTCACGAACAAAAGATGCAACATTTACAGTTCCAGATAAACCTTTTTTAGCATAATTAGGTTTTAAAATTGGATATAACTCTTTAGAATAATCAATATATTTTCGCGCTCGTAATTTAGCTATAAATGGATAGCCATCTCCATATAAATATGGTTTTTTTTCTGGTATAACATTAAACCACTGAGAAATTGTTTCGCCTGGCACAATAACAACACGTTTTATAAGTCCTTTTGATAATCTAAATAAAAATGGAGTCTGATTTGATGGCACTTTAACTATTTCTTCATCATCAATATATTTATTTAATAATATTGTTAAAGAAAACACGCCAATTAATAAAATAAAAGAAAGTGAAATAGACAATATCCATTTTTTTTGAATTAATGTATAGGAAATAGCAGGAAAAAAAAAACTAAACATAAAACTTTTCTGCATCATTGAAAACCCATATAATCCAGCTAATAAAATTAGTGGTATAAATATTTTTTTCTGATTTAATACAATAAAATGAAACAAAGTAAATGGTAATATTGCTTTTATATTAACACTTGATAGGTAAACAAAAATTTTAGAGCTATCAGTATGTATATTTTCTCTAATGTCACAAAATGATTTTAAGTTACTTGAAGATAATGCTTTGACAATTGGAGGTCCACCTAAAACTACCATATCCAAAATTATTAATGTTATTGAAATTATTAGCAAGAATAAATTCAGAAATTTTATATCAAGGAATAATCCTTTTACATTAAAAAATTCAATAAAATCTAAATATTTATCTTTTATAAATTTTGAAGAGATAAGATAAACAAAAATGAAACTTGATAATACAATCGCTAACTTATCAAAGTGCTTTGACGAAGAATTTTGATAAACACCAATTGAAAGCAGAAAAAAAACCAAAAAAAAGAAATAAAATGACTTTTGATTTGAATTGAAGATTAACATATTAAATGGAAGTTTCATACTTTTTTATCGCTCGTATAATTAAAAATAAATAGCAATTGTAGAAAACTATATCTACAACTAAATATAATAAAATAAAAGACTTAAATGACAAGTGATTAAAGAAACAAAGAGAAATAATTGCAGCAAAGTAACTGAATTGCCAAATACTATTAATTCGAAGTTCTTCTAATACAATCAAAGATACAGATAAAGGTGCTACAATAAATTTTATTGCATAACCGAAAACTAGAATGGATGTAATCTCTGCCGCGAATATCCAATTTTCACCAAATAATAAAATAAATAATTCTTTACCATAAAAAAATAAAGGTAAAATAAATAGTATTGCTGAAATAACTAAAAAGATAAATAATTTATTAAATATTATTTTAATACTTTTTTTAGAATTTTTTAATTCTGAAATTTTTTGCATAAACACTTGTGAAACGCTTAAAGAAATTAATGATAAAGGAATTGAAAGAACTTGTCTACTTAAGTCAAATTGGCCCGCAACTTCCGAATGAAAAAATGAGCTAACCATAAGTACTGGAACAAATAGACTAACAGCACTAAATAAATTTGCGAGCAGATTCTTTTTAGGAAAATGAATGTATTTAATTAAGGCATTCTTTATATTTTTTAATTGTAATTTAAACGAACCTGATGTATATTTATATTGAAACAAATAAGTAATAAAATTAGTAAAATCTCCTATAAAAGATCCTAATATTAAGCCACCACCATAATTAAAATATTTCCCTAAACACAATTGAGCACCCCCTTCAGAAAACCTTCTTGAAATTTTATTAACAGAAAGTTTTCTAAATGCTTTTTTTCGTGTTAACCAATTTCCTAAAATTAAATGAGATGAATTAATAAAAACGCTTAAAGGTAATAAAAAGAGCCAAGGATATAATTGATCCGAAAATTGCATTAATCTTATGAATCTATATCCAAGTAACAAGATGAATAAAAACAAAATAATACTGAAAGCAAATGAAATCAAAACAGAGCCTCTAACTAAATAGGATGCCTCATCATCGCTTTTAGGTAAAACGATTGTGACGCTATAATTTAAGCTTGCAATAATTGTTAATATTGATAAAATTGCTAAATATACAGCAGCGATTCCAAATTCATCTGGCGTAAAAATTCGCCTTAGAAACGGCTGCATTAAAAATGGGAAAATCTGAGCAAAAAATGAACCTAAAATTAAAATCGCAGAGCTTTTAAAAAACTCAGATGAAATTATAATATCAATTTTCTTTCCAAACATTTATTTGTTTTGATTTTCTTTCAGTAGTAATTTTTATTTGCATTACTCTTTTTTTATAATTTCGTAAAATTCTTTATGTATTTTGCCTCGAATTCCTAATTTTAGTAATTTATTTTCATCCGCATTAGGAAAAACTCGATTGCATAAAAAAACAAATATAAGATTGTTTTCAGGGTCAGCCCATGCAAGTGTACCCGTAAAGCCACTGTGTCCAAAGCTTTTTGAACTACATTCGTTTGTTACTGGATTAATTTTTTTTTCATCTTGTTCTGGTTTATCAAAACATAATCCTCTTCTATTGTTTGGATAAAAATGACAAGATGTAAATTCTTTGACTACAGCGCTGTCAATTAATTTGACTCCATTTAATTGTCCATTATTTAAAATAAATTGCATTAATTTTGCTAAATTTAATGCGTTTCCAAATAATCCAGCATGGCAAGAAACCCCTCCAAGTAAGGCAGCACCAGGATCGTGAACATATCCTTGAATTAATTGTTTTCTAAAAACTTGATCTTGTTCAGTAGGAGCTATTTGATCAATTGCCATCATGCTTAATGGTAGATAAGTTAATTCAATTCCTAATTTTTTGTATAAATCTTCAATGTATTCATTTATTTTTTTTTGAGTAATTGATTCTATAATTTGTTGTATAAAATAATAACCCAAATCACTGTATAAATAATGTCCAGTTTTTTCAATTTTCGAATTAACAATGCTTTGATAAATTGTATCATTATATCCTTTAACAACATATAAATCTTTTGCTACTAACGTTGGGTAGTTTTCGGATTTTATATTAGAAAAATAGCCAAATTTATGTTCCCCATTTTTTTCAATAGTTTTTTGATAAAAAGGAATCCATGCTTTTAATCCAGCTTGATGAGATAAAATTTCCTCAATAATTAGATGCTCTTTGTTTGTCCCAATTAAATATGGTAAATAAAACCCTAATGTTTTTTTATAATCTATTTTATTTTCGCTTTTTAATTTCATTAAAGCTAATGAGCTAGCGGCAATTTTAGTTATACTAGCTAAATCATAAATCGTTGCATTATCAACTTTTTTTGAATTTTCATCATAGGTATAGTTCCCAAATGATTTTTGATAAATTATTTCTCCATTTTGCATAGCTAAAATCTGACAACCTGGATAAGCTTTTTCTTTTATTCCAGACAATGCGATACTATCTATCTTATAAAATCTAGTGTTTTGTAAATGATTTTTATTAAAATTTTCATTATTAATTCTCCTTGTTTTACTTTTATCTATTTTTGTGTTTTTGGATTTTGTAAATGAAAAAAATAAAATAATTAATCCAATAAAAATTGACTTAGAAAATATAGACATAGTTTAAAGTTAATTTAAAATAAAATCTTTATTTAATATGATTGATAATGTTTTTAACAATTAATTTTTAATTTTAGCATTTTTTAATTAATTCTAATTTTTTTAGTAGATATTATTTAATTAATTTTAATCTATATGTCTCACCCTCTATTTTTTACTATTTTTAATACTTAATATATTACAATTTAATTTTAATTTTTTTTGACATGAACATACCCTTTCTTTCTTTTTCTGGAATGCACGACCCATTAAAAACGGAATTATCCAAGGTTTTTGAAAAAGTTTATGATAGTCATTGGTATATTATGGGTAATAATTTAAAAGAATTTGAAAAAAATTATTCGATTTATTCCAAAACAAAATATACTATAGGTGTGGCAAATGGATTAGATGCTTTAATTATTTCTTTAAAAGCATTAAATATTGGACCTGGCGATGAAGTTATCGTTCCTTCAAATACGTACATCGCTTCTTGGCTTTCGGTTTCCTATACTGGCGCTATACCTGTTCCTGTTGAACCAATTGAAGCAACGTTTAACATCAATCCTGATTTAATAGAATCAGCAATAACTAGTAAAACTAAGGCAATTATGCCTGTTCATTTATTTGGTCAATCCTGCGAAATGGATAAAATAATGACCATTGCCAAAAAACATAATTTATTTGTGGTTGAAGATAACGCTCAATCTCAAGGCGCCAGATGTAATAATAAGTTAACAGGAAGTTTTGGAAATATTAATGCGACAAGTTTTTATCCAGGTAAAAATTTGGGAGCGTTAGGAGATGCAGGTGCAATTACAACTAATTCAGATGACTTGTATAGTAAGTCAAATGTGATTAGAAATTATGGTTCTGAAAAAAAATACTATAATGAGGTTAAAGGAATTAATTCTCGTTTAGATGAGTTACAGGCTGCTATATTGGACGTTAAACTTTTGCATTTGAATGAATGGAATTCAGAGCGTGTTGAATTGGCAGGAAAATATAATCAAGTATTGAGCGAAATACCTGAATTAACTTTACCATTGTTATCGCCTAATTGTACTCATGTTTATCACTTATATGTTATTAGGACAAAAGAGCGCGATGCTTTACAGGCTTATTTAGCTAAACATGGTATTGGTACTTTAATTCATTACCCTATCCCTCCTCATTTACAAAAGGCTTATGCCGAAATGAATTTTAAGGAAGGTCAATTTCCTATTGCTGAAAAAATGGCGAATACATCTCTTAGCCTTCCATTGTATCCAGGTTTAAAACATTCCGAATTAGAATTTGTTGCAGGAACAATTAGAAGTTTTTTCAAAAAATAAGTGTAATAAATTAATTAATTTAATTTGAAATATATTTAAAAAAACAATTCTTTTCCTTTAAATTTAATTGCAATCTTTTTTATGTTTAGAATATTAATATTTAATTTATTTTTTTGTTTCCCGTTATATTTTTTCTCTCAAAATACTGATAATAATGAGTTTAATCAATTATGTCA
>Ga0114971_10003467_pt1 | contig 10690 bp, 9 predicted proteins | sample M_140625_MF_Meta_FD_87320 | JGI IMG/M metagenome (GOLD analysis project Ga0114971, IMG submission 87320) | Freshwater microbial communities from Lake Montjoie, Canada to study carbon cycling - M_140625_MF_MetaG | ecosystem: Environmental > Aquatic > Freshwater > Lake | place: Lake Montjoie...
ACAAAGCCACGATTGCGGCGCAACTTGCTGCGGGCATTGTGCGTTCGCATCCCGAAAAAGAAGTATTGGGCCAACACGTTGGCCAGCGTTTGATCATGGACGTGGCAGGCATTTGCATGGCTGCGCGGCACGAAACATATGTCAAAGCAGCACTCAGCTCGTTCGAGCAAGACGGCATTTGCACAGTCTTTGGTTTTGAGCAAAAGTGCGGTGTAGAGGGTGCTGCATTTGTAAATGGCATTGCAGCGCATGGCGAAGACTTTGACGATACCTACGAAGGCGGCCCTGTGCATGCCGGCGTGGTCATCGTGCCAGCCTTGTTGGCTGCTGCCGAACGCCATGCTTTGTCCGGCGAAGCTTTGTTGCGCGGCGTGGCCATTGGCGTTGAAGTGATGTGCCGTCTGTGCGCTGTAGCCCCCACACGCGTTCACAAAGCAGGCTTTCACCCAACCGCTATTTTCGGCGTGATGGGCGGCGTAGCAGGTTTAGGCGCCGCGCTCAAGTTGACGGAAGAACAACTGGTGAATGCCTTTGGCATTGCTGGCAGCATGGCTGGCGGCATCATTGAATATTTGGCGGATGGTTCATGGACCAAACGCATGCACCCGGGGTGGGCTGCGCAGTCGGCCTATCGTGCGGTGCGCATGGCACAAGCTGGCTTCAAAGGCCCTGCCACTGTGTTCGAAGGCCACCATGGCTTGTTCCATGGATTTGCCAATACAAGTGATGGCAACTTCGACGCCATGATGAAAGACTTTGGCCAGTCGTGGATTTGGACCACGATTGCGTTCAAGCCCTATGCCTGTGGCACCATGGCGCACCCCTTCATTGATTGCGCGCGCTTGATTCGAAAAGAACTTGCAGAGCAAGGGGCTGCACTGACAGACATTGAGCGCATTGAATGTGACACCGCAGAGGGCATTGTTCACCGCTTGTGGGAGCCGCTTTCTTTGAAGCACTCGCCACCCAATGCCTACGCCGCCAAGTTCAGCATTCCTTATGCCATTGCCGCTGGCCTGATGCTAGACGATGCGGGCTTAGAGGCCTACACAGAAACGGTGGTGCAAGGTGCCGACATTCGTTCGCTTGCGGCCAAGGTGAGCTACACCGTCGATCCCAACAATCCTTACCCCAAACAATTTACCGGCCATGTGCGCGTGCTCTTGAAAAATGGGCAAGTGCATGAACAACGCCAAGGATTTTTCAAGGGCGGCGTTGACCATCCGATGTCGGATGCAGACCTGTTGCAAAAGTTCAAAGCCAATTGTAAATTTGGTGGCATGAACGACGCACAAACTGAATCTATTTTGGCGCAAGTCAATGGCTTGTTTCAAACCAGTGTGGTGTCCCTTAGCACCCTCGCGGTGAAGTAATAAATTCACGCCGTTCAAAACGAAAGTAAAAGATGACAGTTTTAAAGCCTGATCAGAAAGTGGCTTTGGTCACTGGCGCTGGGCGCAACATTGGCAGAGCCATTGCGCATGCCCTAGCGCAGCAAGGTTTTGCAGTGGCCATCAATGTACGAGCTTCTGTGCTTGAAGGCCAGACGGTCGTGGATGAGTTAGAGGCCTTGGGCACGCCAGCACTTTTGTGTGTGGCCGATGTCACAGATCGCAGCAGTGTGCAAAGCATGATGGACAAAGTGCAATCGCACTGGGGACGCTTGGATGTGTTGGTCAACAATGCCGCAATTCGCCGTGAGTCGCCTGTCGACCAGGTGAGTGTGGAAGACTGGCGCAACACTTTGGCGGTGGTACTCGATGGTGCGTTTTATTGCAGCCAAGCCGCCTTGCCTCTGATGCGCCAATCGCCCATGGGCGCAGTCATCAACATCGGAGGATTGACCGCGCACACTGGCGCTTTGAACCGCCCCCATGTGGTCACTGCTAAATCGGGCTTGGTGGGTTTAACGCGTGCATTGGCGCATGATTTAGCCCCTGGCATTACGGTCAATTGCGTATCACCCGGCATGATTTCAACCCAACGCAACAGTGGTTCGGTTTCGGCGCAACCCAACCACCATGCCAAGCATCATCCTTTGCTTGAACGACGCGGTACCGCTGAAGAAGTGGCAGACATGGTGACATTTTTGGCCAGTGCCAAAGCGCGCTTCGTCACAGGCCAAGTGATGCATGTAAACGGCGGAACTTACTTGGGCGCTTAATGGCTTTAGATCTCGACCGCTTGGCCCGGCTGACACTGACCATTGCCTTTGCCACCTTGGGTGGTTGGAGTGCTTTTCATTTGCACGTGCCATTGCCGTGGGTACTCGGCCCCATGGTGGCGGTGGCTTGCGTCAGCATGGCCGACAGGGTTCACAAACAACCTGTCTTGGCTCGCAAGTCTGCGCAAATTTACATTGGCGCATCAATTGGTTTGTATTTCACACCTGCTGTGTTGGCTTTGATTGGCGGCTTGGCGCCCTGGATGGTGTTTGGTGCATTTGTCGGTATTTTCATGTCCGTCATTTCAGCGCGTGCATTGCAAAAGTTGGCCAAGGTGGATGGCGCAACCGCCATTTATTCTGTTGCTTTAGGCGCCTCTGCCGAGATGTCAGTGCAGGCCCAGCGTGCAGGTGCTGATGGCGCGGTGGTGGCATCGGCGCATGCGGTGCGCATCATGATGGTCACCTCCACAGCGTCTTACATTGCATGGGCCAGTGGCGCCACACCCATCATGCCCACGCCCGGCATCGGCGTGCTGAGTTGGCCTCTGACCATTGGCTTGTTGGCCACAGCAACTTTGGTCGGCTGGGGCTTTCAAAAAATACACACGCCCAATCCTTGGGTCTTGAGTGCACTGCTCATTGCCGCCATTTGCGCCAACCATGAAGTCACAGGACGCTTGCCCGATTTGGGCTTGATTGCAGCGCAGGTTGTCATTGGTTGGGGCTTGGGCCAACACATCAACCGTGCTTTTTTCACTCGCGCACCTCGAACCTTGGCTTGCGTGGCAGTGGTCACCTTGGGCATTCTGAGTGTCTGCATGTTGGCCGCTTGGTTTATTTCGCAAGGTGCTGGCGTGGCCGTCATGACGGCTTTCTTGTCGATGGCCCCTGGCGGTATGACGGAGATGGGTATCTTGTCGAAAGCCTTTGGGCTAGGTGCACCCATCGTCACAGCGTTTCATTTAACGAGAATTTTGACCACCATTTTTCTGACCAAACCGGTCTCTGAAAAAATGTTGTCAAGCGGATGGGTGAAGCCTTGAAACAATCGGCCGCTTGAACCAACCAAAGCCTGTGAGAATTGCTCGTTCCCTTATGGGGAACGTCGGTTCTCTATGCTTGACAGAGTGAGACGTTTCACGGACAGTTCACAGCTAATCTCATGTGGTTTAGCTTGAAGGATTTGAACTTGAAACGTATTTCTCTGATTCGCAGAATCATTTGCCAAGGTGTCTTGACCCCCATCTCAGGGGTGTTGGTTGCGAGCTTTTACATGTTGGCCACGCTTGGCCACGGCACCGCTCTTGCGCAAGACCCCGTTTGGCCGCAACGTGCAGTCAAAGTCGTGGTTCCCTACGCTGCTGGTGGCAGCTCTGACAGCCTCGGACGCCTGATATCGATGGGCTTGACAGAATCACTCAAGCAGCCCTTTGTGATTGAAAACAAAGGCGGCGCTGGCGGCATGATTGGCTCGCAACAGGTTTCCAAGTCGCCCCCTGATGGCTACAACTTGGTCATTTCTGGCGTGGCCTCACACGTGATTGGCCCTTCAGAAAACCCAAAGACCTACGACCCTCTTAAAGACTTCACCCACATTGCCATGCTCGGTGGCCCGCCCATCGTATTGGCTGTGAATGCGCAGTTGCCCGTGACCGATTTAAAGAGCTTCATTGCCTATTCCAAAGCAAACCCTGTGAGCTGGGGTTCGCCAGGCAAGGGCACGCATGGTTACTTGATTGGCGAAGCATTTGAGGTCATGTCGCATACGCCCATGCAACACGTTGCTTACAAAGGTGGGAGCCCAGCCGTGGCTGACACCATTGCAGGGCACATTCCTGCTTTGTTCACCACACTCTCCACCGCCAGCGCTCAAATCCAAGCAGGCAAGCTGCGTGCTCTGGCCATCACGTCTTCCAAGCGCATGCCCGAGTTTCCCAATGTGCCCACCTTCGCGGAACAAGGCTATCCCAAGCTCGTTGCGCTGACATGGTTCTCCTTGTCCGGACCCCCCGGTATGCCGGCCCCCGTGGTTGATAAGTTGAACAAGGAGGTTCGCAAGATCATGCAGAGCCAAGCAGCCAAAGAAATGTTGGCTAAGAGTTCGATGGAAACATTCGATTGGGATTCAGCGCGATTTACCCAGTATGTGGGTGAAGAACTGAAGCAATGGGCCCCCATGATCAAGACAGTGAAGCCAGAAAATTGATGCAAGGCGCGGCTAGCAAATGTCCGTAAAAAAGGCCCTCAAAAGGGCCTTTTTTTTTCACGTTGATGTGAGGAAAAGGAGCGCTAATCCGATTCAAAGCTCAAGCTTCGATTTCGATTTCGTCACCTTGTAAACGTGCTTTGTAGGTTTTGAGCGGGATCATGCAGGGGGCTGCCACCACGGCGCCTGTTTTGATGTTGAAGGCGCCATTGTGAAAATCGCATTCGACCACATCACCCTCAATAGGGCCTTCTGACAAAGAGCCAGGGCCATGCGTGCAAGCGTCATCCGTGACGTAATATTCACCGTCAATATTGAAGACGGCCAAGCTCAGCCCCTCTTTTTCAACCTTGATGGCTTTGCCCTCAGCAACTTCTGCAGCTTTGCACAAAGAGAGAAAACGGCACGCACCCGACATAAAGAATCTCCTGTTGACAATCACAAGCCCAAGATGATAACCTCGTTTCTGATAAAAGAACATTGTTCTGATATGCGGAACGGCCAAATCAGCGAAAATTTCACACCGAAATCAGCGCCATTTTAAGACCCCGTGCAATGGCACATGAGGAGAAACTGACATGTTGAAAAAAGAACTCAATGACCTGATAACCCAAACAGGACCAGGCACCCCCATGGGCAATATGTTCCGCCGTTATTGGTTGCCTGCTTTGTTGTCCGAGCAATTGCCTGGCCCTGATTGCGAGCCCGTGCGCTTGGAGTTGTTGTCTGAAAAGATGCTGGCCTTTCGCGACACCGAAGGCAAATTGGGTTTGATCGATGAATTTTGCGCGCACCGTGGTGTGTCTTTGTGGTTTGGCCGCAATGAACACAACGGCATTCGTTGCCCCTATCACGGCTGGAAATACGATGTGAATGGCAACTGCACAGAGGTGCCTTCAGAGCCAACATCTGGTTATTGCGAACGCATCAAGTTGAAGTCGTATCCGATGGTTGAACGCGGCGGTGTGATTTGGGTTTACATGGGCCCCGCAGACAAGAAGCCGCCATTGCCCGAGTGGGAATTTGCCACATTGCCCATCGAACATTCTTACATGTCTAAGCGTGTTCAAGCCAGCAACTGGCTACAGGCTTTGGAAGGCGGCATTGATTCCAGCCACGTGTCTTTCTTGCACAGTGCTTCACTCAGCCGCGACCCTTTGTTCAAAGGCGCCAAAGGCAATCAGTACAACCTGAACGACTTAAGCCCCGTGTTTGAAGTGGTCGAGGCAGATGGTGGTTTGTTGGTAGGCGCACGTCGCAATGCTGAAGACGATCAGTACTACTGGCGCATTACCCCCTGGGTCATGCCCAGCTTTACCATGGTGCCCCCGCGCGGAGATCACCCCGTACACGGCCACTTCTGGGTTCCCATCAACGACCACAGCTGCTGGACATGGAGCTTTGACTACCATCCAACGCGCGCACTGACCACGGCTGAAGTGGACGCCATGAAGGGTGGTGCCAGCATTCACGTGCTGGTCGACAAAGACTACGTGCCCTTGCAACGCATGGACAACGACTACCTCATGGACCGCAAGGCGCAGCGCGAAGGCTCTTTGTACAGCGGCATTGAAGGCATTGGCATGCAAGACGCATCGCTGCAAGAAAGCATGGGCAGCATTCAAGACCGCACCAAAGAGAATTTGGTGTCAACCGACAACGGCATCATCATGGCGCGTCAACGTTTGATCAAAACGGCACGCGCCTTGGCTGAGAACCCTGATTTTGCGTTGCCAGGTTTAGACCCTGAGCATCAAAAAGTTCGCTCAGTGGCCATGCTGATCAAGCGCGATGTGCACTACAAAGAAGGCGCCAAAGAGCACTTCAAGTCTGCGCCAGGCAAGTCGCACTCTAGTGTTTGAAAGGCACTGCTTTTTGAACGGCTTAATCGCTACTCCAAAATAAAAAGGTCATTCATGGGACAAACATTCAAAGCAGCTGTGGCCATGCCCAATGGCACCATCGAAATTCAACAATTTCAAACGCCTGATCCCAAACCAGATGCGGGCTTGTTGAAGGTTGAAATCACCGGTGTGTGCGGCAGCGATTGGATGTTTTTCCAAGACTTGCCCAAAATTCAAGGCCCTGCCATTTTGGGTCATGAGACCGTGGGCTATGTGCAAGAAGTGGGCGCCATTGCAGGCCCCAAGTGGGGCGTGAAAGAGGGCGACTTGGTGGCCTTGGAAGAGTACTTGCCTTGCGGTCACTGCGACTTTTGCAGAAGCGGCGATTTTCGTTTGTGCAACGCCACCGATTGGCGTTTGGGCGGACCGCGTTATGGCGCAACCGGCTTGAACCGCGGCTCTGGCTTGTGGGGTGGCTTTAGCCAATACCAAGAACTGCACATGAACACCGTGTTTCACAAAGTGCCTGCAGGATTAGAGGCCAAATATGCAGCACTGGCATTGCCCATGTCCAATGGCATTGAGTGGACTTACCTTCATGGCGGTGCAGGACCGGGTCAAACTGTTTTGATTCAAGGCCCTGGCCAACAAGGCTTGTCGTGTGTGGTGGCAGCGCGTGAAGCGGGCGTCGACAAAATCATTGTCACGGGCTTGAACACGCCTTCAGACAAAAAACGTTTGGCCATGGCCAAGCACTTGGGTGCCAGCCACACCGTGGCCATTGGCGACGAAGATCTTTTGGAATCAGTGGCCGACATCACGGGCGGCCTCATGGCCGATTTGGTCATTGACTGTGCGTCGGGTGGCCCTGGTTCGGTGATCAGCGCCATTCAATTGGCGCGCAAAAAAGGCCGCGTCATTTTGGGCGGCATCAAGCGTCAGAAAGTGCCGCAGTTTGACAGCGACATGATCATTGCAAAATTCCTGACGGTGAAGGGCATGCGCGGTCACAGTTATGAATCAGTCGAATTGGCGTTGCAACTCATTGCGGGCAATCGCCACAATGTGAAAGACATGAGCACACACATGTTTGGTTTGGATCAAACTGAATACGCCATTCGTTCTTTGGTGGGTGAAGGCGCAGAAGACGCCATTCACATGACCATCGATCCTTGGAAATAAATCAGCGTGGGTGCTGAAAAACTTTCAAGCCTGGTTGGCTTCAAATACCAAGGCTTGAGATGTCTTTTTGCAGAAGCAATTGCTCTGCGTCTGCCGATAAAGGATGGCTCACAATGACCGTGAGACCACTGCGCGTGCTGTCTGCCCAGGTCAATTCATCGGCGCACACTTGCGCTTGTTCTTCAAACGGTGCCAGTTGAATCACAAAATTGCCTTCTGGCGTTTGAACGCGTCCTTTGATGCGCAGCAAATCTGCACCCAAGCTATTTTGTAAATCCCTCACCTGGGCTTTGAGATTTTCTAAAGCAAGACTTGGTGCGATGGGCCACCACAGTGCCTGCGCGGCATGAACGGCATGTGCCGGGTGATGATCATGATCGCAAATATCACAGTGAACGCCAGGTTTGTGCAAATGAAGCGCATGCGGCGAAGAAGATGCAGACTGAATTTCCGAATTCTTTGCAAGTTGGTCTGAGGGCGTATTGTCTGAAACGCCATGCAACAACAAACTGTTTAGCAAATCTGACGCAGCCAAATTGGCCTGCGCAGAGGTCAGCAAGCTGGGCGTGCTCTTCAGCTCCAAATGCGCCAACTGATGTTGCACGCGCAATGTCAGTGCCTCTAAATTTGCTGTGCTGACCAAATCCGTTTTGGTGATGACCAATACATCTGCACCCGCCAGTTGTGCGCGAGCTTCTGCGTGTTGCTTGAGGACAGCATCGGCGGTGCTGGCGCTTAAGCAGGTCACAACGCCTGCCAAGCGATAACGCTCTTTTAACAAGTCGCTGCTGATCAGGGCTTGGGCGACAGGTCCAGGCTCAGCCAAACCCGTTGTTTCAATGACCAAATTGGGAAAGCGCGGCATGCGCCTTTCAAGGCGTGCCCAAAACAAATCTTCCAGTGCTTCTGCCAAGCCGGGTAAGCCGGTGCAGCAAACACATGCATTGGCTACCAATGTGCTGCTTTCTGTGGCGCCACTTAAGAGCTGATTGTCCAGGCCGACTTCGCCCAACTCATTGATGACCAAAGCGGCCTGCGCAAACTCAGGCTGTGCAAGCCACGACTTGAGCAAGCTGGTTTTCCCGCTGCCCAAATAGCCCGTGAGCAAGTACACGGGAATGCGCTTGTCGTCGGGACGAACAAGATCAGGCTTGGAAATCGAAAGGTTCATGTGACGGGCAAGTGGGTTGTGCGTATCATCGTGCCATTCGCTGGATATTTCTGCAAGGCAAGACCATGGAACGCATCACAATTTCAATTGAAACAGAGTTGGCCACTATTTTGGACCAACTGACAGAGAAGAATGGCTATAGCTCAAGGTCAGAGGCCATTCGAGATTTGATTCGCGGATGGCATTCTCAAGAAACGCTGCGCCAAAACGAAAGTGAGCATTGCATTGCGCATTTGGGTTATGTGTACAACCACCACGACCGCACCATGGCGGAGCGCATTGCCAACTTGCAGCATGATCACCATGACCTCACGGTCTCTAGCATGCACTTGCACTTAGACCATGACAACTGTTTGGAGGTTGCATTTTTAAGAGGCAAAACCAAAGAGGTGAGGCAGTTTGCGCATCGCATTGTGGCGCAAACCGGGGTTCGTCACGGCTCCGTTCAAATTGTGCCGCTTACTTTGGAAAAAGCAGCGAAGGGGCACGACCATGGCGATGGGGTTCACCATGTGCACTTACAACCTGCCAGTTGAGATTCTTTGACCTGAAGATGCGGGCGCTTATCAAGTAGACCAACAAGGCAATGCCAGTGACGCCAATGCCAATGTAGCCACCCCAGGCATCCCACATTTCTTCAAGTTGCATAAAGTGCTGGCTGCTGTGGCCAACAGCAACGACCAACAATGACAAAGTGGCCACAACGCCGCTCATGATGCGGCCCGCTTGGTGTGCCAAAAGGTGGCTCCGATTGACCAGCCAGTGCATGAGCAAACCATTGCTGGTATCGGCCAGCATCATGCCGGCACCAAAACTCACTGCCAAGGCCACAATGGCAAAGAACCCACCCAGTTCGTGACCCTTGGTCGCCATCAAACCTGCTTGCGCCAAAGAGTCCAAAGAGATGGCGAATCCAAAACCGACGCCCATAGGGTGTGCAAAGGGTCCCATGGCTTGCAGAATTTTGCGCTGTACAGGGCTGCCAGCGTGGTGATGATCTTCACTGCCTGAAAAGCAAAACTTGAAATTTCGGTAGGCCAGCCACAACAAGAAAAAAGTTGAAATCCAAAGGCCCACGGCGTCCAACCATTCGGGCAATTGAACCCCATACAGATAGAACACAAAGGTGGCCAGCAAAATGGTGAGGCTGTGGCCGGCTGCGAATTGAAAGCCAGTCAGGCGTGCTTTCCAATAAGCGCTGCCCTTGTGGCGCAGGCGAGTCATGCCATCGACCACCGCAATGTGGTCTGGGTCTAGGCCATGCCGAAAGCCCAAAGCGAGCAACAAACCGGACGTGGCGAGCAGTGAGGTGGTATTCAAATCCATGGTGTGATTTTCTTCTAATTCGTCATACTTGGGTGCGAAAAAAAAGCACAGGGCCTGCGCTTTTTAGTGGCAAACCCTTTTATGGCTTGTTCTTGTGGGCCAAATTCAGAGCGTGTTGTGTGTCGTGCGAATGGCTGTGTTCATGTCCATGAGAGTGGTCGTGCGAATGACCGTGGGAGTGGCTGTGGTCATGCTCATGAGAGTGCCCGTGTCCATGGGAATGTGCCTTGTTGTGATCATGGCGGTGCATCTTGCCGTCTTCGTGGGCATGCCACTCATTCGGATCTGACTTGCCGTGCGCGCGGGGATCTTCATTGAAGACCAAGGATTTGACCGTGACAGGCACAGTCCATGACGGCATGCGAATGCGTCCCAGATCGACAAAGTCAAAGCCCCACAAAGTAACGCCATCAATGACCAAGACTTCGCACTTCACCCGCTCGTCTTCTTTGAAGAGGTGTCCCAAATTGTGCGCAATATCGCCATCGGTCACGATGTACAAATGACGCTGTTGTTTCAAAGTTTCAGGCAGGCCATTCAGAATGCCTTGCGCCAAAGCGTTCATGCGAACAAAAGAAGGTGCGCCTAACCAGCGCAATGAAATGGCCACATCTTGTGCGCCCTCGACCAAATCGTGTCGTTTGAAAGACTTGCTCAATGCACTGGCAATTTCTGCAGAATCAATGCTGTCTTTCAACTCTAGGTTCAATGGAATGACCTGCAAATTTTTGCGCGGCAAAAGCGCTGCAGGTTCAGAAATGAAGGTGGTGTTGCCACTCAATTGAACGCTGTAT
>Ga0114971_10003468_pt1 | contig 10686 bp, 7 predicted proteins | sample M_140625_MF_Meta_FD_87320 | JGI IMG/M metagenome (GOLD analysis project Ga0114971, IMG submission 87320) | Freshwater microbial communities from Lake Montjoie, Canada to study carbon cycling - M_140625_MF_MetaG | ecosystem: Environmental > Aquatic > Freshwater > Lake | place: Lake Montjoie...
ATACAACGACGGGACCTTTAGATTCATTAGGTTTGAAACTAATGGTTTTCATATCAAATTTTCTTAATTCAAGATTCATATTATACTAATTAAGAAAAATTAATAAAAATTATTTACGAAAATGATATTTTAAATTGGATGTAAAGAGAGAAATCACTAAAACGACTAAAATAGGAATGATTACTAAATAAACTATTTTTAATGAGTTTGATTTAAAAAAAAATAGTTATTAAGTATAATTATTAATGAGCACTATAAATAAATTGTTAAAGATTCATTATGAAAAAAGAAAAAATGCCGAATTATTTAAAAGTTTTCAAAACGAACAACTAACCAATCTCTCTGAAGTACAAAATTATGTTCCGATTTATAATAAATTTTTTGATTTAAATGAAACCAATTATAATTCGATTAATTTGAACCATGAATGGTATATTAGCAAAGTCGAAAAACAAACCGACTACAATTTGTACAAGTGTGAAATCAAACATTCCCAAAAAGACAAGACCAAAAGTAAAAATTTGTTTTTCAAAATGGCACCCTTAATAGATCCATTTAAATTAATTGTTGGAAAATATGATTTCGCAGACCAAGCCCTTTATAGCTTGCCCAAATACAATTCAACCACTTGTGATGTCAATGAAAAAATTTTAGATGAAAACAACACTGCTTATGTGGACGGATTATTTTCTTATTGTTCAAGTCTTTTGAATTATAATCACCATTTTGTACATGGTATTGAATTTTATGGTTCCTTTTTAGCAATCAAAAAAAATTTCAAATTTAATATTATTGATGATCTTGAATTTGTTAATAGATCGGATTTTTTCAATAAAAACAAAAATATTTTATTCAAAGTACATGATGAGAACAACCGATTAAAAGACTTGTCGGACGCAAAAAAGTTGAAACCAATCAAAATTCAAGAAGACTGTGGAAATCCCTTAAATATATCGGCGAAATCAATTAACAATGAATTATTTGAAAATGTTTTTGCGGATGATATCGATATTTCGGAGTCGGGTCAAATAATAGAAGATCAACATATATCACTTGAGACATTAAAAGAATTTTCGATTGATTTATCAAATTTAATAGATGACGATGGAAACAACAAGAGCGAAACGATTAAATCTGTGGTTTCGGGATCATCCTGTTCATCTAGGACTTCTTATACTTCTGAAGATACAGAAAATACTACGGATGATTTAGATAAAATCAATGAGAAATCCGGGTCTGGATCAAACGGGTCATTCAATTCAGGTAAAAAAACATCCACATCGGGGTATAGTGAGGACTCGGAAGAATATAGCGATGAATCAGATTACGACGATGATGAGCGAGTTGATGTAACTCTTGAAAAATTTCCAGTTCAAATTATTTGTATGGAAAATTGCGAAAACACGTTTGATAATTTGATTGCGAATGAAGAATTGGAGGAAAAAGAATGGTTTTCCGCATTCATGCAAATCATAATGACTTTGGTAACCTATCAAAAGGTGTTTTTATTTACTCATAACGATTTACACACGAATAATATCATGTATAACAAGACGGACAAAAAATTCTTGTATTACAAGTTCAACAACAAGTATTACAAAGTGCCTACATATGGCAGAATATACAAAATCATTGATTTCGGCAGAGGTATTTATAAATTCAGTGGCAAACAATTTTGTAGCGATTGTTTTAAAAATGGCGAGGATGCGGCAACGCAATATAATGTGGAACCGTATTTTAACGATAAAAAACCTCGTTTAGATCCGAATTCCAGTTTTGACTTGTGCCGTCTAGCGTGTTCTATATGGGATTATTTGATTGATGACATGGATGAGATATCAAATTTAGAAGAATGCTCACCATTAGTTCAACTGATTGTAGATTGGTGTTTAGATGATAATGGTATCAATATTTTGTATAAAAACAATGGTCAAGAGAGATATCCAGATTTTAAATTATACAAAATGATTGCGCGAAATGTTCATCATCATGTGCCATATTATCAATTGGAGCGAAAAGAATTTAAAAAATATCTTGTCGCCACGGTACCAAACAATGAAAATATCATGGATATTGATGCCATGCCGGTTTTTATATAGCCCTGTTTCTCTCTTTCTCTCTTTCTCTAACAAAATGAAAAACAAAATGAAATAAATAAATTAAACAAAACTAACTAATTTAACATTATTATATGATTTTTTTATAACTATATAATAATAAATATAGCAATGACTTTTGGTTTCATCATATTAAGACATGTGAATTCCGAATTGACGAATCATTATTGGAATGAATCTATACAATGTATTCGCCGTTTGTACCCTTTGAAAAAAATTGTCGTGATAGATGATAACAGTAAAACAGAATTTATCAATGCTTTTTATGAATACCAAAATGTAGAATATATTCAATCGGAATTTCCACAACGAGGTGAATTATTGCCGTATTATTATTTCCATAAACACCGATTTTTTGATAATGCTATTATTTTACATGATAGTGTTTTTATACATAAAAGAATCAATTTTGATTTATTTAGAGGAGTACCAGTATTACCATTATGGCATTTTAAAAATTCTCGCGATGAAAACTATGATAGACTTGTCCAAATATCAAAATATTTAAATTATAGTAACAAGTTTCATGAAGAATTCAAAAATGTAAAGGAAAATAAATATTTGAATATGAGTTTTGTTGATGGAACTTGTAAATGGAATGGGTGTTTTGGAGTTCAAACATATATAAACCACAGTTTTTTGGATTATATACAAAAAAAATATAATATATTTAACATGTTAAAAGTGGTGAGATGTCGGAAAGATCGATGTTGTCTTGAGCGAATACTTGGTTTAATCATTTCAATGGAAAATTCAAGATTGAAAAAGGTCCCTTCACTGTTTGGAGATATATTAAAGTATACAAACGGTGAATACCATTGGGGATACACATTTCATAATTATAAGAAAAAACTGGAAAACGAAAAAAAAATAATGGTACCTTATGTAAAAATATGGACTGGGCGTTAGAAACCAGGATTATCGGTGAAAACCGCGGGTGCTATTTTATCGCCACCATCTTGTATCACTGGTTTCAATTGGTCGATGATAAAAGTACCGCAAACGACACTGAAATAAACAAGCAGCGAGTCTCTCACTAAAAATTTCAAGGGTTTATTTTCTTTTTCAACAAATCTCATTTCAACAAATCGAATAATAAAATATATGATTGAAATAACGGCAGAAATTACAAAAACACTCGCCATGGATATAAAATAATATAGAACAAAGTTATTTATTATTTTACGCAATTATGCCAAAATCTCAATATCATCAATCAACAAATCTGGCATTAAACTCATTTCATTCGGAGTATCAATATTGTGAATATCTAAATAGTCTAATTTCACATCTTCATCCGCAATTTTTAATCGCGGATTGTCTTCATCATCGTCCTCTTCGGTTTCCAATTTACGCTGTTCGTTTCGCATCTCACTAATCTCTTCTAAACGACTGATATCCTTTGGTGCATCTACAGTGATTTCATTGTTATGTTCATCTCTCGCATAATCAATGTCATTAAATGACAATCTTGATGATTTTTCAGTTTCTGTCATAACTTCCAATGTTTTTGGTAATGGCAACTCACTTTCAAGTGAATCAGGAACAGTTGATCCACCGCTTTGTTCAGCTTTTTTAGCATCATCACTAGTTTCCTTAATAATCTGGGTTTCACCTTTTGCCTCCGCGGGTTTTTCGACAACTTGTTCCTTAATTTCTTCCACTACATCTTCCTCAATCGTCTCACCCATGTAAGCCTGTAAAATACTCTCCACGGGTATGCTTTCTCTCACTGTATTTAAAATACATTCTTGAACAATAATTTCCGTTTCTCTAAAATGTTTCTGTACTTGTAAAGGTGGGATGTTGATTTCAAATAAATAAACATTTTTGTATATTTTTCTGGCAACATTAATGTAGACCTTGTGTATAAAATCATCCAATTTTGGAATACTGATATCGATTTTTCGTTGTTTTTGACCAGCTCTGATAGCAGTTAATAATTTCAATTGAATAATATGAACACACGTAACTAAATCTTCTAAATAATTACAACCACTTTTTTCAACAATTCGTAAACGCTCGCTTTCAATAATTGCGGAATTCCATTTTGGTATACGAGTAATAAAATTTTGAAATGTCATTAAATATTTGTCCATTTCGTTATTGTCTTTACACAATTTGATTGCCTCGTCAAAAATAGATTTTAAACCATCTACAATATGAGGCGTTAAAATAGTGAGCAAACGCGATCCCCATTCATTTTTGGATTCATGTAAGCTAGAAACGTTAAAATCATCCATATTACATAAAAGAAATATTTTCTAAATTGTATTCTAAACTCAAAAAAAGAAAATTCAAAATAAACATGATGAGTAATTTTTCATTTCTAAATTCTTTGCGAATTTTATGAAAAGTAAAAAGCAATTCATATTTTTTCACCAAAGGTAAATCATGTTTTTTATTGATATATTCAATTAAATCCAAACCACTATATCCTTTTTCATACAATTTCGTAGAATGGTTCATTATTTTTTCGTGATTCATACTTTGCCTGTTTTTGATTAAATATTTATGTAACCAGTCATCTCTTGAATGTTTTTGTTCTTTCGAATTGAATATTTTATTAAGTATATGTTGATATAAATTAACACTTTTATCACTAATTACAGGCTCGGGGACATATATTTCGCAGAAACGGGACAATATGGGTTTTAATAATTTGTATTTGTCTTCTACAATAATAAAAAAACGTGTAGTATGATTAAATAATTCAATACATCGTCGTAATGCGGATTGAGCATCAATTGTTAATTTATCAGCATTTAATAATATAATACTTTTGAAATTATCACCGCCGTTAGAATTTATGTGTGTTTTAGCAAAAAATTTCAATTCTTCTCGGATAAATTTAATCCCTTTACCGTGTGCGCAATTTACATATATTACGTAATTTTTTATTTTTTCCTTGTCATTGTTATATATAATATCAATAAAGTTGTTTACAATGGTACGTTTTCCATTTCCAGATTCACCGTGAAATATAATATTTGGAATTTTACGCGTTTTATGAAAATATTTTAATTTTTCCATGATTGATTGATGAATATCATATTTCATTTTTATATTTTGATTATTACTAATATAATAGTGAAAATATTTATATGTTATTTAACGTAATATACTTATTTATACCGCTGATGTCAAACTATGTGTAAATGGATTTTTCCTGAACGCATCAAGTAAATCTGGCGCAATACGATCGCAATTTACACTTTGGTCATATTGTTGAGGTTGTCTGATTTCGCCGTAGTTTTCCTTCAAGACAGGACGGTATCCCATATTGTTTGGAACATACATACGCGTATTGTAACGATCACTATCGATTTTTGCCACATTTACATTCATGGTTTGATTATATATTTGCGTATTTCCGTGATTGGTTCTCGCATAGGTGAGTGGCTCCTTCAATGTATTGTTGGTTTGTATGTATGCCGCATTATAATTCATACTTCCCCATTTGGATGAATTTCCACCAGGATTACCGACGGTACTACAATTGGTAGAGTCGCGCTGATTTTGGATTGCTTGTTGATCAGCCACCATGTAACCACCACCTTCCACTTGATTACCCACATAAAAGTTGGGTGAATACAAGGTGGTTTCTTTTACGGTTGTTGGGGTGACATCGTTTGGATTGATTACATAATTTTGTTTTACACTTCCATTTGCGTCACCGTAAATTCTTACATTGTCTTGAGTCTCATTTTTTCGTGTTGGTTTTAAGAAATCCATCAACGGCGCAATCACGGCGCCTAAAGTTCTACCAAAACCGCTTCGCATTGTGTCAGGTTGTCTTTGTACTGTACGATTATTTACATTGGTGGTGTAATTCTTTATAATATTATCACGATCGTCGTGTGGTCCTCGTCCAACAGCAGCACAAATAGGCACATCTGTACAACCAAGATCTGGTCTTTTTGCGTCTTCATATTCACCGGAAATGTATCCGCCATTTTTTTCTGCTGGCGCAGCTACACCGGTGTATGATCGGGTGGTGGCGTTTCTCATAGTATCATGGACTTCCTGAACAGGCTGAAGCATTTGTCCTTTTTCTTGTCCAGTCGTAGTTAGCCACCGGTCTTGAGTTTGTATATAAAAGGTGTCGGGTCTATACTTTTCAACTTTACCTTCAATACCTACATTTTTGATCGTGGAATAAGATGGACCCTCGTGATTATCAAGGGAATATTCTAATTTTGGATTCGTTGCGACTCTTAATTCATCCACTGATTTTGGTAACCAGGCATTACGGGCTTCCATACCTGAATTGTAACCTCCGCTACCGTCGCTTGAAAAACCTTTTCCTAAACCAGGACCGACGTATTCACTATCAAAAGGTTTGACATTGTTACTCTTCATACCGGGATTCACACGTGATTGGTAAAAGTCACTCATGTTGGGAGCACCATATGCCCACTGCATATTTTCCTGAGGTTTAAAAAGAGGAGCTTGTTCAATCTTCTTAATCATTTGCGAACCATTACCAACAGTATTGTCTAAAATTGTTTCGGCAATATTCACGTCATACACTTGTCCCTTAATTTTGCCTCCGTAAAAAGGAACCATGTTGTTGTGTTTAAAATTATTCGCATCCACATATTTACCTGTTAAAGAATATACTTCTTGAATCATATTTCCGACTTTTACTCCCCGATTTTGTTGAGTTTGGTAATTATTTTGATCGAAATATTTGTCGGTGGCAACATTTGGATTCGCATAATTTTGTACAGTATTGGCAAGTTGATTCGTATTTATAACTGGATAGTTTTGAGGTAATTCATCCACATTTGGTAAATAATTTGCCCGGGCGCCCATATTGGTAAAATTTTCTTTAATTTGTTCGGATTGTTCTTGTTCCACATTTTCTGTTTCTTCGCCCCTTTTTCCTTTTTTTAATACTCTTTCATTTGTTTTATTTTCATTTTTTTGATTTGATACAACATATAATCCACCTAATGCTAAAATAGGTATTGCTAATTCCATTATTATATATAAGTATTATATTTTTTCAATAAAATACTTATCCTTTTTATCTGTATTATTTATATTTTTTGTTTATATTTTTGAATAAAAAAATTATTTTTTTTCACCTTTTTTACCTGACGATTCGGTATTGGTTTGTATAGGTAATGGAAACAAATGATTATTTGTTTCACATGGTAGTTTTGCCACGAAATTATCTTTTTCTAAAATTCGCGTGCTTACATTATTTTCAAATGAATAACAAGTATTTTCTTGTGGATTCAAAGGTAAATAATACCAATCGACTTGTTCTAAATCACGGGCAGTCCATGCTGGTGCGATGGTTCTTGATTCTTCAGTATACATGGATTTGTTACTAGGGTATTGTATAGGTTGTGAATATACATTGAATTTGGTATATTCATCTTTTCCTAAACAATCCCTACTGAGTGGTTTGTTAATTCCTTTTAAACTACTTTCGAGCTCAATAGAATTGGTCATTAAATTGCCTCCCCATGTTTGAATTCTAATATGCGGGTCAGCCATATATTGTGGTCGATCACCGTAACCGGGTACATTTAATATCCATCTGCCGGGGTCGGTTGATTGTTGTATTTGTTTTTTAATTCTACAAGGATCATCATGAAATCTGGTAAATGCCATCTTAATTATAGTGAATATTTTATATTATTGTGATTAATTTATTTTTATTTTTTGTTTTTCCTTTTCCATTTTGAATTATTTTATTTATCATTATGATTCAACACGTAAAATTTGTAAAATCAGTTGTTTATCCACTTGTAAGGACCATCTCCAGAAATATTTACATCTGATTTTTTTGGTTCGACAATAATGTCTTGACGTTTGCCAAAGACTGTCCAGAAAAATTCACCATTTTCACCATAAACTGTAAATTTATTGTCTAATACTCGCGATACATGTAATGGTTTTTTATTTGGATTACCGTCATAAATGGGTGTTAGTTGAACTGTTAAAAATGTTGTTAAATTATTTACATAATCAGGTAATTCAATCACCACATTTTCATCATTGGTTATTTTTCCCTCACCTCTGTAATAAACACCAGCTTCTGGACCTTCTAAACAACCATGAACTAAATATTTTTCCGTATCATTTGGATGGTCTATTACGAAAGATTTTACATTTTGCCAAGTTGTTCCATCAGATATTTTGAAGCCAGTCGCACCTGTAACTGTTGTATCATAATACAACGTTCCGGTCACTCCACTAGTTGGTGCGGTTGAATAATTACCAATTTGTAATAAACCACTCACTCCGACAGACCCGCCAAAATATTTATCTCCGGCAAAAGTTTGACCCGTAGTGGTGATTAAACCAGGATAGGTAGTTGTTGCTTCACCTAATTGTAAGTAATAAGTACTAGTCAATGTAGCGCCATTTGTATAACCAGAATTACTTATTGCGGTGACACCGTTGATAGAAGTACCAGGAGGACCAGTTGCGCCTGTCGCACCAGTAGAACCAGTCGCACCTGTTCCACCAGTAGCACCAGTTCCTCCGGTAGAACCAGTTTCACCAGTTACACCAGTATTACCTGTAGCACCTGTGTAGCCTGTTGCACCGGTTGAACCAGTAGCACCAGTAGATCCAATCGCACCAGTTCCACCAGTAGCACCAGTACCACCAGTGTAGCCTGTTCCACCCGTAGCACCAGTACCACCAGTGTAGCCTGTTGCGCCAGTTCCACCGGTCGCACCTGTTCCACCAGTAGCACCGGTTTCACCAGTAGCACCAGTTCCTCCGGTAGAACCAGTTTCACCAGTCGCACCAGTTCCACCGGTCGCACCAGTTTCACCCGTAGCCCCGGTTGATCCAGTAGCACCAGTTCCACCAGTAGCACCAGTTCCACCAGTAGCACCAGTTCCACCAGTGAAACCAATTCCACCAGTAGCACCAGTTCCACCAGTAGCACCCGTACCACCCGTCGCACCAGTGTAACCAGTGGCACCAGTTCCACCCGTAGCACCAGTTCCACCAGTCGCACCAGTTTCACCAGTACAACCAGTAGAACCAGTAACACCAGTAGCACCAGTTCCACCAGTAGCACCAGTTTCACCAGTACAACCAGTAGAACCAGTTACACCGGTAGCACCAGTTGCTCCAGTTTCTCCAGTCGCACCAGTTCCACCTGTAGTACCAGTTCCACCTGTAGTACCAGTTGCGCCAGTAGCACCAGTTTCACCTGTCGCACCAGTCGATCCAGTAGCACCAGTATAACCAGTAGCACCAGTTCCACCAGTAGCACCAGTAAAACCATTCGTACCAGTCGCACCAGTCGCACCAGTTTCACCAGTAGAACCAGTCGAACCGGTAGCGCCAGTATAACCAGTAGCACCAGTTCCGCCAGTAGCTCCAGTACCACCAGTAACACCAGTTAATCCCGTCGCGCCAGTGGCACCAGTATAACCTGTCGCACCAGTTCCTCCGGTAGCTCCTGTAGAACCAGTTGCGCCAGTTTCTCCAGTAGAACCAGTCGATCCGGTAGCGCCAGTATAACCAGTTGCGCCAGTTCCACCGGTCGCACCAGTCGCACCACTCGCACCAGTCGCACCAGTTTCACCAGTCGCACCAGTAGATCCAGTTGTGCCAGTACCACCAGTACCACTAGTAGCTCCGGTGAATCCGATAGCGCCGGTAGCGCCAGTAGTACCAGTATAACCAGTTGGTCCCATTGGACCAACAAGCGCAACATTTGCCTCATTAGTCCATGTTGCGGTTGTTCCAGATATATTTCGGATAATAACATCATAATAAGTAATTGGATCAACCGTAGTAGATGTTAAACTTTCAACTTGAAAATAATATAACGATGTATTTCCAGTTAGTTGATAGTCATTTATAACAATATATGAATTAATCGCCAAATAATTATTATTATAGTTATCAGTTTGTAAATTATAAAATCCAGTTCCTCCGGGTTCTAAACCATCCGCCTCAAGACTAATTGTTGTAGTAATTAATGGACCAGGTAATCCAGTCGCACCAACCGCACCAGTAGAACCAGTTGTACCAGTAGCACCAGTATAACCAGTCGCACCAGTTCCACCAGTCGCACCCGTATAACCAATCGCACCCGTTCCACCAGTCGCACCAGTTCCACCCGTAGCACCAGTATAGCCAGTCGCACCCGTTCCACCCGTTGCGCCCGTTCCACCAGTCGCACCAGTTCCGCCCGTAGCGCCAGTTGTACCAGTTGTACCAGTAGCACCAGTATAACCCGTAGCACCAGTTCCACCCGTAGCACCAGTTCCACCCGTAGCACCAGTTTCACCTGTAACGCCGGTTGATCCGGTCGCACCAGTATAACCTGTAGCACCAGTTGATCCTGTCGCACCAGTTGAACCACTCGCACCAGTAGAACCAGTCGCACCAGTTTCACCAGTTGGTCCAGTACTACCCGTAGCACCCGTTCCACCAGTCGCACCCGTTCCACCAGTAGCACCTGTTCCACCAGTTGCGCCAGTTCCTCCAGTTGCTCCGGTTCCACCAGTTGCGCCAGTTCCACCAGTAGCACCAGTTCCGCCCGTAGCGCCAGTTCCACCGGTAGCACCAGTTCCACCAG
>Ga0114971_10003471_pt1 | contig 10684 bp, 6 predicted proteins | sample M_140625_MF_Meta_FD_87320 | JGI IMG/M metagenome (GOLD analysis project Ga0114971, IMG submission 87320) | Freshwater microbial communities from Lake Montjoie, Canada to study carbon cycling - M_140625_MF_MetaG | ecosystem: Environmental > Aquatic > Freshwater > Lake | place: Lake Montjoie...
ATTGATCGTTGTGGAGTTAGTCAAAGCCCAAATGGAGAAATGTTTATGAATTTTATGGATGGAACAGACGATATTTGCAAAAATATGTTTACAATTGGTCAATCTATCCGTATGCAAACCGCGATGAGTCAATGTACAAATCGTAATTTATTAGGAACTCACTCTTTATGTACACCTTTTGTATTACCGACTAGTTCTGCATTTGCTAGCTTTGATGTAAATGCAATCCCATGTTTAGGCCAAGCTTTTACGCCAAATAACACTTCAACAGGAGGTCCTCAGCCTTCATTTATTTGGAGTTCAATACCACCAGCTTCATTTTTCCCCTCTCCATCAGTTCCAAATCCTGCTATAACTTTTAATTCAGCAGGTAACTATACCCTAACTTTAGTCGCAACTAATAGTTTAAATGCTTCTACCTATACTGTTGTTGTTAATTCAGTTACTAATTGTTCTACTCCTACACCATGTATTGATAGTTTACGAATTATTAGAAAAACTGACACATTAACAACCTATAAAGCTCCAAATAATAGTTTAGTATTAGGTTGCCAAACAGGATTTGCAGGTTTTTTAACAGGTACAAATTGTTATAAAGATAAAGAGTTTGCTCAATTTTATTCAAGCAATTCTTTTTCGGCAACCCCATTCCCTCAGGTAAATAGTGTAATTGTTTTATTTGATAGCTCGGGTACAAAACCATCATCTCCAAATTCTGGCACACAAATTTTATGTAGGATTTATGGCGGCGCAGTAAGTACTGGACCTACAGCTCAGTTAAATCAGCAAAGTGAAAGTTTAGTTAATATTGCCGCCACTACCAAAACAAATACTATTAAATATTGCGGAAGTCCTACATACACATTTACAACTACAAAAATTATTCCGTATAAATTTAATTTTCAGGCACCTATACTAATCAATAATATCTCTGGTTTTTTTGCTGCTGTTCAGACGCCTTATTTTTCTTCAAGCGACTCTATAAAAATATTTAGCAATACAAAAACTCACTCAGCAAACGATTCTAGCAGTTGGTTTTTACAATATAATAATACCTGGCGAACTTTTAGAACCTTTAGAAGTGCAAAAATTCAATTAGCAATTATTCCTCAAATTACTTGTAGCCCTATAGTTGGAATTAAAGAAAATATTACCAATTTTAATTCTAACATTTCAATTATGCCAAATCCTACAAGTGGTCAATTTAATTTAATTTTTACGCTTCCAAAAGAAGAAGAGTTATTTATTAAAATTTATAATTCCATTGGCCAGCAAATATCTTCAGAACATTTGCAAAATGTAAGCAATAACCTAATTAATGTAGATTTAAGTAATAAGCCATCCGGGATTTATTTTACTGAAATTTCAAACGGAACAGAAAGGGTTATCAAAAAAATAATTGTTAATCATTAAATTTATTGAGATTAAATTAAAATAGAATTTTGGTTATTTTAAATGACTTTTAAAATACATATTTACTTAATTTTTGTTTATTTTTTTCTTGTAACTAATTTAAATGCACAAAATTTAGGGCTTTATTTTACCGGAAGTTGTCCTCAAAAATCATTACAAAATCTTGGTTATAAAAATGGATTAGGATTTTCCTTAGAATACTTAAGTAATCAATTAATAAAAAAAGAATCATTCAGCCTAAGACTCTCTATTGGATTTGATGCTCAATGGCATGGTCATAAAAATATAGATTCTATTACTTTTAATACTCCAAACAACGATAAAGGATATTCACGTTTTGAAAATTCATGTGTTGGCTTATTTTTAGGTCCAAAATTTACATTTAATTATGGATTATGGGAACCCTATTTTGAACTTAATCTTGCGTTCAGACAATTTATGACAAATCAAATAAGTACCTTTTACAAAGAACCAATAGATTATCAAAAATCAACTTCAACTTCAATATTAAGTAATAATACAAATCATTATGGACTTGGGCTTGGTTCTTTATATCATATCACTGATAATATTTTATTCGACATGAGAGTCTCTTATTCTTTTGGTACAAAAACTGATTTTGTTAACCTTAATTCAGTTTCTCTTGGAAAAAACGGAGTTGATAGTTATGATTATAAAATAATGAAAGCTAATACCAGTGATTTACTTTTTTATCGTGTCGGATTTATTTTTCATCTTAAAAAAAATAAAAACGTTTCATCGAATACTTTTGACTATTCTTCACCCATCGAAAGAACAAACTCACAAAATATAAGAAAAAAATCCGTTCCAAATCCAAAGATTATTAATAAAACCAAACCTAAAACTTAGTTTTATTAACCTTTATTTAAATAAAAAAAATAATTGAGTTACCAATCAAACATATGAAATTATACGCTATCAATACGGGTCATTTTAAATTAGATGGAGGCGCCATGTTTGGTGTTGTTCCGAAATCTATTTGGAATAAATCAAATCCAGCCGATCAAAATAACATGTGTAGTTGGGCATTACGTTGTTTGTTAATTGAAGATGGAAACCGTTTAATTTTAATAGATAATGGGATGGGGAATAAACAAGATGACAAATTTTTCGGTTATTATTATTTGCATGGAAACGATACCTTACAAAAGTCTTTAAATAAATATGGTTTTGAGATGGATGACATTACCGATATGGTATTGACTCATTTACATTTTGATCATTGCGGAGGGAGTATTAAGTATAATGATAACAAAACAAACTTAGAACCTGCTTTTAAAAATGCCAAATATTATTGTAACGAAAAACATTGGAATTGGGCAACTCAAGCAAACAGCCGTGAGAAAGCAAGTTTTTTAAAAGAAAATATTTTACCAATTAAAGAAAGTGGACAATTAAATTTCATTGATTCGCAAAGTACGTTAATTACTAATTTATCATTTATAGAAGTAAACGGACATACCGAAGGCATGATGTTGCCAATTATAAAATACAAAGAATCTACACTTGCTTATATGGCAGATCTAATACCAAGTGTTGGTCATTTGCCAATTCCATTCGTAATGGGATATGATGTGCGACCTTTAGAAACATTAAAAGAAAAAGAATTAATTTTAAAAACAGCTTTAGATAACGATTGGACTTTATTTTTTGAACACGATCCAACTATAGAGTGTATTAAGCTTGAAAGAACAGAAAAAGGAATTAGAGCAAAAAACAACTTTTTGTTAAGTAGTTTTTAATTCGAATAAAAATCTTTTTAATAAATTAAAATTAATCTGCCTCTAAAAAGGGATATTTATAATCTATAGGCGGAACAAATGTTTCTTTAATGGTACGAGGAGAAACCCAACGTAATAAATTAATTTTCGCCCCTGCTTTATCGTTTGTTCCACTTCCTCTTGAACCGCCAAAGGGTTGCTGTCCAACTACTGCACCTGTACATTTATCATTAATATAAAAATTACCAGCAGCATTACTTAATTTTTTAGTAGCTAATTCAATAGCATAACGATCTTGACCCAAAATAGCCCCTGTTAAAGCATAGATAGAAGTAGAATCAATTAATTCTAAAGTTTCTTCATACTTATTTTCATCATACACAAAAATTGTAAGAACAGGCCCAAATAATTCTTCGCACATGGTTACATATTTTGGATCTTTTGCAACAATTATAGTGGGTTCAATAAAATAACCTTTTGTTTTATCATAATTTCCTCCTGCTATAATTTCAACTTGTTTGTCTTTTTTAGCCGAATCAATAAATTTAACTAGCTTATCAAAACTTTTTTCATCAATAACAGCATTAATATAATTAGTAAAATCTTCAGTTGGCCCAATTTTCATTGACTTTAAATCTTCCAAAACATAATCTTTTACTTCTTTCCATAAATTAGAAGGAATATATGCGCGAGAAGCTGCTGAGCATTTTTGACCTTGATATTCAAAAGCACCCCTGGATAATGCCACTGCCAAAGATTTAGCTTCGGCTGATTTATGAGCCATAATAAAATCTTTACCACCTGTTTCGCCAACAATACGTGGATAAGAGCGGTATTTATGAATATTATTACCAATGGTTTGCCAAATATTTTGAAAAACTTCGGTACTGCCAGTAAAATGAATACCTGCAAAATCTTTATGATTAAATACAACCTCAGCAGCATCAGGTCCACTTGGATATATTAAATTAATTACGCCATCAGGTAGTCCAGCTTTTTTAAAAATTTCCATTAATACATTTGCACTATATACTTGAGTATTGCTTGGTTTCCACACTACCACATTTCCCATCATGGCACAACTAGATGGTAAATTTCCTGCAATTGCAGTAAAATTAAATGGTGTTAGTGCATAAATAAAACCTTCCAAAGGACGCCACTCCAATCGATTCCAAACACCAGGACCTGAAATTGGTTGTTCGCCATAAATCTCGGTCATATACTGTACGTTAAATCTCAGAAAATCTATAATTTCACAAGCACTATCAATTTCTGCTTGGAAAGCATTTTTACTTTGACCTAACATAGTGGCTGCATTTAGTTTAGATCGATATGGTCCAGCAATTAACTCAGCCGCTTTTAGAAAAATACTCGCACGATGTTCCCAACTCAAATTTGACCATTTTTCTTTTGCTTGTAAAGCAGCATTGATGGCCTGTTCAACATGAATTTTATCACTTTTATGGAAATACCCCAAGGTATGTTTATGATCGTGAGGTGGTGATAAACGAATTTTATTTTCACTTCGTACTTCTTTATTACCAATGTACATTGGTATATCAATCTCAACACTTCTTAATTCTTTTAACATAGCTTTCAATTCTTTACGCTCAATACTTCCTGAGGCATAAGAACGAATTGATTCGTTAATAGCTAATGGGACTTTATAAATTCCTTTAGGCATAATTTATATAATTTAAAATGAATACAAAGATAACATCTTTATATATAATAGTAATGGCAAAAAAAATATTATACTCAAATAAATTGATTTGTTGCTAAATTTGCAGATTATCAAAAATCAAAAATCATATCATTTAATAGTAATAATTGCAGTAATTATAATTTCTATTTTTTTTAGTTTTAGAATTCAATTCTTATCATTTAATTATGACTTTGAAGAGTTTTTTCCTAACGAAGATAATGAACTTGAATTATACAATAATTTCAGAAAAACTTTTGAATACGATAATGAATTTGTAATAATCGCCGTCGAGAATAAAGCTGGGATTTTTAATAATAATTTTTTAACAAAAATTGATGCTTTAACAAAAGAACTTAGTCAAATTAATCACATTCAAAAAGTAACATCACCAACTAATATTAAAACAATAGATTTATCTGGCATAATACCTATTCAAAAACAGCTATTACACTTTAACGACTCCTCTTTATATAAAGAAGATAGTTCAGCCATTTATCAATCGCCATATTTAATTGGTTCTTTTTTTCCAATAAACGCAAAATCACTTAGTCTTTTCATAAAAACAGACGATGAATTAACTAAAAAAGCTTCAGATAGTTTGGCAAATCAAATTGAGGGAACTCTTAAACATTACAAATTTGATGACATTCACTATGTAGGAAGAATTTTTGCTCAAAAAACATATCTAACTAATTTGCAACAAGAGTTTGCACTTTTTATGAGTGTGTCGCTTTTTTTAGTTGTTATATTTTTATGGTTTAGCTTTAAACGTATTTATGGGATAATAGTTCCTATGACGATAGTAGTTATTTCTGTTTTATGGACCTTAGGCATTATGAACTTTTTGGGTAAGTCAATTAACATAATGACAACCATGTTGCCAACCATGATATTTGTAGCAGGAATGAGCGATGTCGTTCATTATTTTTCTAAATATTTTGATGAAGTTTCTAAAGGAACCGAAAAAAGTAAAATTTATTCTTTAATAATTAAAGAAGTAGGTTTTCCAACATTTTTAACCTTAATCACAACAGTTGTTGGATTTTTATCGCTTCTTTTTTCGAGTATTAAACCAATCAGAGAATTTGGTATTTACACTTCAATTGGTATTGTTATCGCATTTATATTGAGTTACACTTTACTACCTGCCCTACTCTATTTTTTTACACCTAAAAAACAAATCCTAATAAAAGAATCTACTGGTCGAACATATAAATATATGCAATCAAATTTATTTTGGATTTTTAGACGCCAAAAAACAATCTTTGTTATTTCTATATTAGTTTTAATTATTTCTGTAATTGGAATCAGTAAAATAAAAGTTAATAATGTCTTGTTAGAAGACTTGAGTGAAAAAGTAAAAATAAAACAAGATTTTATTTTTTTCGATAAAAATTATAGTGGAGTTCGTCCTCTTGAAATTCAAGTAAATCTTAAAGATTCTACTAAATCAATCTGGGATTATGAAGTTATGGTTGAATTAAATAAAGTAAACGATTTTATCAAAAAAGAATATCATGCCGGCTTTTTAATATCAGCAGCTAGTATGGTTAAAACAATTTATATTAATTCCTTTCAAGATACTAAATTAAATTTTCCTGATTCAGAAGATTATAAAATTATATCTAAACAACTTATTAGTAACAAAAAAAATAAAGATATAAGTCGAATTGTTAGCTCTGATGGATTAAGCTCACGCATTAGTGGTAAAATTCAAGATATGGGGAGCATTAAAGTAAATGAACATAATAATAAACTAATTGCTTTTATTAAAAAAAATACAAATAATAACTTATTGGAGTTCAAACTTACAGGTGCAGCTCAATTAGTAGATAGAAACAATGAATACATGGTAAGTAATATGGCGCAGGGCTTTTTGTGTTCTATCTTAATTATTGCCTTATTAACTTTTTTTTTACATCGAAGTTGGCGAATGGTCATAGTTTTTTTAATTCCAAATGTTTTTCCATTAATAATTATTGCAGGAATAATGGGATTTGCAGGAATAGAATTAAAATCTGCTACTTCATTAGTATTTAGTATTGCTTTTGGAATTGCAACCGATGACACCATTCATTTTATTTCGCGCTTAAAAATAGAGTTAGGCTATGGTAAAAGTTTAATTTATGCTTTTAAAAGAACATATTTTGAAACAGGAAAACCAATTATCTTAACTACCTTTATTTTAATTGGCGGTTTTATGAGTTTAATGCTAAGTGATTTTGATAGCACATTTTATTTTGGTTTTTTAGTTTGTATTACCGTAATAATTGCTGTTATTTCTGATATATTTTTATTACCCGTTTTATTATTTTTAATTTATGGGAAAAAGAAAAAATTAAATTAATTAATTTATCAACTCAACAAAACAAATAATAGTAATCGGTGGTGGGGCGGCTGGATTTTTTTCAGCTATTAATTTAGCTTTGCTTAAACCTAATTATCATATAACTATTCTCGAAAAATCAACAAAATTATTATCAAAAGTAAAAGTGTCTGGTGGCGGAAGGTGCAATGTTACCAATCATTGTTTAGATAACAACGAATTAATTAAAAATTATCCGAGAGGATATAAAGAGCTTAATCAGGTTTTCTCAAAATTTAATGTTCAACATACAAGTGATTGGTTTAAAAAACAAGGTGTTGTTCTAAAAACCGAAGCCGATGATCGGATGTTTCCTGATACTAATTCCAGTCAAACTATTATTGATTGTTTTATAAATTTATCAAAAAAATTAAATATTTCCATTCAAATAAATTCCGAAGTTTTATCTATAGAGGCCAAGGAAGATAAATTTAACATCATCACTAATTTAAAAAACTATTCAGCTAACGCAATTATTTGTGCTTTAGGAGGGCACAATAAAACAAAAGCATATAATATTATAAAACAACTTGGTCATAATATAATAGAACCAATACCCAGTTTATTTACTTTTAATTTACCTAACGAATCCATAAAAAATAACCTTCAGGGGATTAGTGTTAAGTATGCCCAAATTAAAATTGTACAAAATAAATTACAATACAATGGTCCTGTTTTAATTACGCACTGGGGATTAAGTGGGCCAGCTGTTTTAAAATTATCTGCATTTGCTGCAACTGATTTTTATAAACAAAATTATTTTTCCGATATAATGGTTAATTGGGTTTATCCTTTAAAACCAATCGAGGTTGAATTATTTATCAAACAATTTCAAAAAAATAAACACAAAGCGCTTCCCTATTCTCAATCAATGTTTGATTTACCCAAAAGATTATGGGAGTTTTTATGCATAAAATCAGATATCTTGAATACTAAACCTTGGGCTGAAGTAAATAATAAACAAATAAATAAATTAGTACAAAGTCTTTGTAATTATCTTTTAAAAATGGAAGGAAAAACAACTTTTAAAGAAGAATTTGTTTCATGTGGGGGCGTTTCATTAAAAGAAATTAATTTTAAAACTATGGAGAGTAAACTTGTTCCAAATTTATTTTTTTGTGGCGAAGTTTTAAATATTGATGGGATAACCGGTGGATTTAATTTTCAAAGTGCCTGGAGTACGGCTTGGATTTGTGCACAAAGTATCAATTAACATCTTGTTAATACTTTTATTGTTTGAAATATAAATCAATCTATTAACTTAGTACCAAAGAAAAAAAACAAAAAAATGAAATTTTTTATTGACACAGCCAATTTGGCTCAAATTAAAGAAGCGCAAGACTTAGGAGTTCTTGATGGCGTTACAACTAATCCATCTTTAATGGCTAAAGAAGGCATAAAAGGGCAACAGAATATTTTAAAACATTATATAGATATTTGTAACTTGGTTACTGGCGATGTTAGTGCAGAAGTTATAGCAACCGATTATGATGGAATGATTTCGGAAGGAGAAGTTTTGGCGGCCCTTCACCCAAGAATAGTAGTTAAAATTCCGATGATAAAAGATGGGATAAAGGCAATTAAATATTTTACAGAAAAAGGAATTAAAACAAATTGCACCTTAGTTTTCTCTGCTGGTCAGGCGCTATTAGCTGCAAAAGCTGGGGCAACATACATGTCTCCGTTTATTGGAAGACTTGATGATGTGAGTACCGATGGCTTAAAATTAATTGAGGACATTCGCATTATTTATGATAATTATGGCTATGAAACTGAAATTTTGGCTGCTAGCGTAAGGCATCCGATGCATATTATCGAATGTGCTAAAATTGGAGCCGATGTTGCAACTTGCCCTCTTAGTGCAATTTTAGCTTTATTAAAACATCCATTAACTGATAGCGGCTTAGCTCAATTTTTAGCAGATGCAAAAAAATAAAAACAATTATTTATTTAATTTATAACTATTATGAAAAAAAATCTAACTATTTTATTATTCGTTTTATTTTTATCAAAATTTTTAGCTCAACCATTAACTTTAACTGTAAATAGTAGCTCAGGGGTATTCAGTTTAACATGTTCGGTCCCCTCTATTACTTTGTATCCTATTACAAATTATACTGCAGGAATAGTTGTTTATACTTTAAATGCAAATACTTATACTTCAATAGGAAGTAGCTTCAATATTAATTCCCCAGGAAATTATACCATTACAGCTTTTGTTTCGAACAATTTAAATGTAACTCAAACCTTATCAATTGGCATGAATACTATTGCGCCAACATCTACTGTTTCTCCAATATTGCAATCTATAAGCTGTATAAATCCTGCAGTTCAAACAATAACAGCCACTTGTAATCCCATTATTAATGTTTCACACGAATTTAGATCTCCCTTGGGTGGAACAATGACTATTAATGCACCTACCGCATTTTATAATCCAGGCCCTGGAACATATACTCATGTTTTAATTAATTTAACAAATGGATGTTTTGTTTCGAAAACATTTTCTATTACAAGCGCATCTGGTTTCCCCACATACAGTATTAGTAGTCCTCAAAATTTCTCAATGGGTTGTAGCACAAAAAGTGTAGTAAATATTTACTTAATAAATGGGTTAACATCCCCACTTGGTGGAATTCTAAATTATTCACTCTCTACGATAACAAATACCGCAATTTCTCAAAACCATTTTACATTAACTACTTCCGGAAACTATACTGTTACTGGTAAAGATTCAAATACAGGCTGTGAAACAAAAATTCCAATATCAATTACACTTAATACGCTTAGTCCAACATTTAATTTATCAATTCCTACCCAAATTTTAGATTGTAACTTATCTCAAACTATTTTGCAAGCTATAAACACTTCTTCTAACAATAATTATTCTTGGAATCCCGGCAACATAATAAATCCAAGTATATTGGTTTTAAGTACTAATATTACTTCTAATACTTTAATTGCAAATTATACTTTAACAGTTAAAGATAATTATAATTATTGTGAAACTAGTACTGTAATTCCAATTTATCAGAACTTACTTCCGCCAAATACATCAATAGGAACTGCCTCTGGTGGCTTATTGGCAATTACAACCTGCACTAATTCAAGCATAATTATTGTTAATCAAAGTACCACGAGTATTCCTTCTGGAGGAATTTTTAATAATTCTTTAGCCGTAGTTGGAATATTATGGAATGGCCCACCGCCTCAAACTCCTGCTTCAAACACAAACACTTACATAGCAAATGTTCCTGGTGTATATTCTTTAACAGCAAAAGATTTAAATAATGGTTGTGTAGCAACTAAAACTATAAATGTGCTTGATAATAGAGTTTTTCCATCGGTAAATAATCCAATTGGCCCTAATCCATTTTGTTTAGATGTTCCAACACAAACCATCGGTATCTATCCTATTATTACTGGAAATTCAACTGGATTTAATTATTATTGGTCAGC
>Ga0114971_10003474_pt1 | contig 10672 bp, 1 predicted proteins | sample M_140625_MF_Meta_FD_87320 | JGI IMG/M metagenome (GOLD analysis project Ga0114971, IMG submission 87320) | Freshwater microbial communities from Lake Montjoie, Canada to study carbon cycling - M_140625_MF_MetaG | ecosystem: Environmental > Aquatic > Freshwater > Lake | place: Lake Montjoie...
AACGCCACCACCCAAAACAGGACTCTGACTGTAACCTCTGGAACTGGCACGGCCACCTTCGGCGGGATCCTCGGGGCAACCGGGGCGTTGGCGGACCTAGACGTGACGGCTGCTACGATCAACCTCAACACAACTGGTATCACGGTCAATGATCAGGGCGGCAACACCGCCACCTTCACGGGGGCCGCGGTGCTGGGAGCCAATGTCACGATCAACACGGATGGTGCGGTGGACAATAATGTTAACTTCACCAGTACAATTAACGCTGATAACGCAACCACGCAGGACCGCACTCTGACAGTCACCGCGGGTACGGGGACAGCTACTCTTGGCGGGATTGTGGGAGCCACACAGGCCTTGGCAGATATGGATGTGTCGGCGGGCACGATCAATCTGAACGCAAATGTCACAGTCGATGATCAAGGCGGCAACACCGTTATCTTCACAGGGGCAACGGTTTTGGGCGGAAATGTGGCCATCGACACGGATGGCACCACCGACAATAGCTTAAGTTTTGCAGGAGCGGGAACGATTAACAGTGCTAGCTCGGCCACGCCGAGGAATCTCACTTTCAACAGCGGCACCGGCGGGACGATCAACGTGGCCGGCGCTGTCGGCACCACCGGCCTTCTGGGCACCGTAACGATCACTCAATCCGGCGGAGCTACTTTTAACGGAGCGATGACGGCTAACACGGTAGCCATCACGGACTCCGTCGCTGGGGCGGACGTGGCGTTCCTGGGCAATCTTACGGCGAACACGGCGATGACGGTGGCTGCTGGGACTGCGGCCTACGACGTTCTCATTACCGGAACCTCCAATTCCATCGCAGGATCCTCACTTTTTTCCAACACCGGGCAATTGACGATCGGAGATTCGGCTAATGATGTGTCGTTGTTCACGGGTGGATTAACCGCCACGACGCAATCGTCCGGTTTTGGTGCCGGATTCTTGAGGTCTGCTGGGGGAAATATAAACCTCGGTAGCGTCACCTTTACGGCTGACAGCACGATCGACGCGACTAACAACGGGGCGGTACCGCTGGGGGCGAACGTGAATCTCGCTACTGCCTTGGGCGGTCTGAATCTCACCCTCGTTGGGGGAATTAACGGCATTGTGTTTGTGGGCGGTGCTACGGTGGCAAACCTGACGGTGACGGCCGACGAAATTAATTTTAGCGGTGCGGCTTCGATCACGGCTACGGGAGCTGTTCTTCTTCAGGGGGCAACGGCGGCCACCACCATTGGGGTGGGGGGAGGGGCCGGTACCCTTGATCTCAATGACACGGACTTGGCGGCGATTGCGAATGGAGCAACATCGATCACGATCGGTCAAGCGTTACAGACGGGCTTAGTCACGGTGGATACATCTGCATTCCAGGATCCTGTCACCATTCGGTCGAGCGGGACTTTGGGTGAGGTGCAGGTCGATGGGTTGATCACGGCCACTGGGGCAACGACTAGCGTGACCCTGCAGGGAGCCACCTTAGATCTGAATGCGGGGATTGATACGGCGGGTGGGGCGGTGACCTTGACGGGTGGAATCGGTGGGGTGGATTTGGCGGTAGCACAGACGATTAACACGGCAGCGGGAGCCAATAGTGGGACGGACTCTGGGGCGGTTGCCATCACGGCGTCTGGTGTAGGCACGATCAATCTTACTGGAAATTTAGTCACGACGGGCGCGGCAAACAGCCTGGGTGCGGGTAGTGCGGGAGGAGCGGTTGCAATCACTAGCACTAGTGGAACCATTGCCTTGGCGAATATCAGTACTTCGGGCGGAGCTAGCACCCTGAATAACTCGGATGGTGGAAACGCTGGAGCTATCGAAATCAACTCGACCAGCGGATTATCGGTCACCCTGAACAACAGCACGATCAGTGCTTCTGGCGGGGTGGCGGGTGGCGGAACCGGTCTGGTCGGTGATGGCGCCAATATAGACTTTAACAACCCGGTGATTCTGGCGGTGGGGACTTCCACAATTACCACTACGGGAAATACTGGAGGTGATATTGCGTTCAATGATACGGTGAGTGGCACCTTCAATCTATCCCTAACAACCGGCAATGGGGATATTACCTTTGCCGATGACGTTGGATCTGGGGTGTTGGATCCCCTTGGAATCGTAACGGTTAACTCCGTCAACACCTTCATCTCTAGTTCTACTTTTGAGGCTGCTCAATTTGTCTTGGCCGCCGCCCCGTTAACGAGTGTCACCTTTTCGGGAGGGCTGAGTTTGTCAACGAGCCTGACGACGATCGCGGGAAATTATGGTTTCTCCATCACAGGGGCTGCCAACTCAATCGCCGGGGACACCAATTTCCTGAATCAAGGTGCCTTGGTTTTGGGGAACGACGCCCTGGATGTGTTGACCTTTGCCGGTGGGTTAGGAACGACAGGCAACGTCACCAACCCGTCCGGTGTTAGTTTAGCTGGTACGATTAACACCACCGATACTCAGATGGATCTAGGAGCAGTGACCCTGACGGCGGCCACGACATTAGATACGGGTAATTCCGCCGCCGGTGTGTTGAACGTGGGTGCAGTAACTAGCGGAGGGAATAGCCTGACCTTAGATTCCGGCAGCACGGCGGGTGCTACAATCGGTCTGGCCTCCATGGCTAATATGGCGGGAGGATTGACCATTCGGGACGCGGGTGGTTTAGCCACGATCGGGGGGGCGATTGGCAACAGCACCCCAGGAGCGGTGACCGTGACGCAGAGTACTTCGGGGGTAATCTTCCTTAGCACGGTTAATGCCACCACCGTAACCCTCACGGATACTGCCAACGGTCAGACCATCACCTTCCTCGGAAATCTCACCGCCACGACCGGGATGTCTGCGGCGGCTAATGGTTCCTACAATGTTTCGATTCTAGGTGTTGCAAATACGATCGCTGGCGTAACTACATTAGCGAATACGGGCATTGTGAGATTGGTTGTAGGTGGAGGTAGTAACTCCAGCGTGTTTACTGGCGGTCTTACGGCCACGGCTCCCAGCGCAGTGAATATCGGTGGCATTGTTAGAGCTGCTGACGCTCCGATTAATCTAGGGGCAGTCACTCTGACAACCGCATCTACGATTGACAGCGCCTTTGGCAGTCCGATTGGTGGTTTGATGACGATTTCTTCGATTACGGGTGGGGGGTTCAACTTGGCGCTGATATCGCGCAGTCAAAGCACCACAGTCGCGGGTAATGCTACAGGCTTGGGCACGCTCGAGTTGCAGGACGATGTGGCATTTGCAACCGGGTCGATGATCTTTAATGGCAACCTAGTCGCAAATACGCTGACGACATTTAGTAGGGCTTATGCGGTACAGCTCAACGGGGCGGCCAACACTATCACAACCGCAACTACGTTTAATAATCTGGGAGCCTTGACGATCGGACAGGCGGCTGGGTCGAGCACGTTTACGGGCGGGCTGGTGGCGACGGCGAATTCTTCCAGAACCTTAAACGGTACTATTACCACGGTGGACACGGCGATTAATTTGGGAACCGTGACCTTGGGCTCCGCGGTTACTTTGGATACCGGCAATGCAGCGGTAGGAACGATAGTCGTTGGAAACGTAACGGCGACTAACGATAGTTTGACGTTAGATTCCGGTTCGACGGCAGGGGCAACCATCAGCATGGGAACGATGGCGGATTTGTCCGGTGGCCTGACCATTCGTGATGCGGGCGGCCTGGCGACGATTGGGGCGTTGGGATCAGGGACGGCAGGAGCATTAACGGTCACGGACAGCACCTCGGGCGTTACTTTTGGTTCCACCGTAAATGCCACGACGGTATTGATTTCGGATACGACCGCTGGGGCTGCGATCACCTTCACGGGCGGTTTGACGGCAGGTACCAGCCTAACCGTCACTGGGACGGGGAACGCGTATAATGTAGCGCTCACTGGAGCAGTGAACACGATTGCCTCGACAACATTGTTCAATAATACCGGAACGGTGACGATTGGTGATGCGGCGGGGGATTCGACAACTTTTACGGCTGGTGTCACTGTCACGGCACCGAGTGCAGTAAGCATAGCAGGAACGATTGCGGCGAATACGGCGGCCTCCGTCATAACTTTGGGTGATGCTGGAACACCTGTCTCTGTTACAGCGACATCTGTTCTTGGAGGGTCAGCGACGGGGGCGATAAGTCTGGGGAATGTCACTCTGGCGGATGGGGTTACGTTGACGGTGGGGACAGGTTTTGCCACTACGGCAAATCTGCTGGGGGTTTCGGATGGGGTGAATACGGGCAATCTGGTGGTAACGGCGAACACGATGAATTTTACGAGTGGGGCGGGTAGCATCACTCTTGGCGGAACTGTGCTTCTGCAGGGTCAGACAGTCGCAACAACCATTGGGGTAGCGGGTGCGGCGGGCACTTTGCAGGTCACAGCTGGGATCATTGCGGCGATTGCGGATGGAGCAACCTCGATCACGATCGGTCAAGAGTTACAGACGGGCCTCGTCACGGTGAATGCATCTACATTCCAGGATCCTATTATCATTCGCTCGAGCGGGACTTTGGGTGAGGTGCAGGTTGATGGATTGATCACGGCCACTGGGGCAACGACTAGCGTGACCCTGCAGGGAGCTACCTTAGATCTGAATGCGGGGATTGATACGGCGGGCGGGGCGGTGACCTTGACGGGTGGAATCGGTGGGGTGGATTTGGCGGTAGCACAGACGATCAACACGGCGGCGGCAGCCAATAGTGGGACGGACTCTGGGGCGGTTGCGATCACGGCGAGTGGTGTAGGTACGATCAATCTGAGTGGAGATTTAGTTACGACGGGCGCGGCAAACAACGCTGGTGTGGGTAGTGCGGGAGGAGCGGTTGCAATCACTAGCGCTACTGGAACCATTGCCTTGGCGAATATCAGTACTTCGGGAGGAGCCTCCACGCTGGCGAACAACAATGGCGGCAATGCTGGAACGGTTGGCATTAGTTCCACTGGTGGTTCTGTGGTCACATTGAACGCCAGCACGATCACGGCGAGCGGGGGTGTTGGTGGAGGTGGCGTGATCGGTGTGGCTGGAAATGGGTCAGCTATCACCTTCGACAATCCTGTTTTATTGGCGACGGGTTCGAGCAGTATCGTCACCACTGGAACAGTTGGAGGGAATGTTAGCTTCAACAACACCCTAAACGGGGCGCAGAGCCTAACCGTGAATGCGGGGACCGGCACCGTGACCCTAGTAGGGTCAGTCGGTAACACCGCTGGCCTTACTAATCTGGATATCACTGCCGCCCTCATTCGGTTAAATGCGGCCATTATGAATTTGGACGGTTGGGCGGGTGTGGTGAACACCTCAACGTTTACCGGTCTCGTTACTCTGGGTGCTAATGTCTCGTTGGATCTGGATGGGGCGCTGGGTAATAATAACCTTTTGGTGACGGGAACGGTGGACAGTGCCTCCTCACTGGTCCCGCGGAATCTGACCGTGCTGGCGGGTGCGAGCACGGACGGAACTTTGGGAAATGTCACCGTAACTGGCGCGGTGGGCGGAACTGCGCCACTGGCCAACATCACCGTGACTGGCGCAGGAACCTTGACTTCGGGAACAGCCGCCACGGATAACGTCACCTTCACCGGGGATCTGACGGCAACGGCTAACAACATGTTCTTCAATGGAGCGGAAGTCCGCTCCACCAGTGCTGGCACGATCACGTTTGCCCCCACCACCTCCAATCGCGGCATCCTAGTGACCGGCACCACAACTGTCGATGCGACCCGACTGGTTTTGGACACCCTCGACTCTATCTACACCTCCGGTCGGTTGGTGATTGGAAGCGCCACCTCCGGGGCTGTGACGGTGGAGGGTGCGCTGGATCTCTCGAGTACGGGCTACACGGGATTTTCTTTGCTTAGCCAAAATGCTATAGCAACGTTCAATGTTAATTCGGTGCTTACTTTACCCACGGCGACCGACATCCGTTTTCAGCTCGGTACGGGGAATGTGGATGGGATCGCTGAATTGAATAGTGCTTCCTTGTCACCTAATTTGGTATCGGCAGGCGGAACGTTGCGCTTTGTAAGTGTGGGTTCGGTTTCACTTTATGGTAGTGTGGCTAATCTACAAACAAGTGTCAGTTCGGGAGTTGGTGGGGGATTGGTATACCTCAATGAGGGCACGCTAAATGTGATCGGGAGTCAGACGGCTTCCGGAGAGATGCTGATCGGGAGTGTGAATGGAAATTTGAATCTTTCTTCTCAGTTAACCGGAACGAAGATCACCGCGTATGCGGCACAAAACTTTAACAACACATTTGGTTCGACGGCGATTAATTTGCAGGGTGGGCGTGGGTTAGTTTACTCCACTAACCCAGATAATAATAACCCGAGTTCGGGGAATGGTGGGTTAACTGGTTTCGGGGCAACCTACCTCGTGCCTACTCCTGATGTGCTCTATCCAACGGTGGGAACATACACGATTGCCAATGCACCTGCGGGAAGTGCTAATTTGATGGCTTACAGTGACCCTCTTCCTGTTTCGCAGCTGGATGCTGTCACCTTGAATCAGATTGTCCAAACGGAGGCTTATTTAGCGGCGGTGCCTTTGACTGGAGCCACCCTGCCTGCGTTACCAAGGTCTGACGTGCGTTTAGGGTTTAGAACGGGTGCACCGCAACAGAGGGCTCCAGCGGTGGCACCGCTCGGCCAGGTTGACAAAAACCTTGGTACGAAGGGGCAGTCCGCCGAGGTGGTAGCGCCAGGACGCCTTAAGGTAAGCCAGATGAAGAGAGTGGATGAGAATAAGGCGGTAGGGCAGGTGGAGGGTCGTCAACCGATGGTTCAGCCTGTAATTCGAATTGGGGTAGTAAGCCTTCGGTCATCGGGAGAGTATCTGCCCTTTGAGCTGGCTGAGGTGACGATGGGGGGCATTCGTATTTCGCAAAAGTAGTCGTACCGACCAGAAACTGCTCCCTCCTACCGAATAATAAGATTCTTAATAACTTGTGAAGAAATTAGCACTTATAGTTAGTCAGTACCACAAGATGATGTATTCAATAGTGGGCGTGGCACAAGCTATAGAGCCGTATAGTGTGAGGGTTTATTGGAGATGTATAATTCGGGTTGGGTTAGTCCTGTGTTTGCTGTCTTTTTCAGGGGCATTGTATGCGGCGCCGAGTGTTTCATCTGATCCCTACTTAGTGAAGGAGTATCCTGATGGTACGAAGGTAAAAATCCGCTGGAGCCAGATCGGCAGAACCTTGGATGCTGGGGCTACCCATGGGGGTCCGCCGACGATGCGAGCGATTCAGCCTGGAGAAGATAATATACCTGAGGTAGCTCCTGCGCCTGGCACTCAATTTCAGAAGGAGGAGGTGGTAGCCCAGGCAGTACAGCAAGCTGCGGCAGATCCGGTGTCAGCTCCTGTGGAGAGTAAGCCTGATGTGGTGGCTCCTGTAGTTTCATCCCAAGAAAAGGGATCTAGCGATGTGAAAGTATTGAAAGTTTATCCTGACGGAACTCAGGTAGTGGTGAGCTGGTCACAATTAGGTGCAACGATGGATCAGGGAGAGACACATGGTGGTCCGCCGAAAATTATAGCTTACAACCCTGGGGGTATTCCAAAGAGCCCATCGAATACGGCGCAATCGCCTGGGGTCACCCAAAGAAGCCAAACGCAGTTATCGGTGGCTACCACCGAATATCAGCCTGCGGTAAGGCCGATTGTTCCGATGGGTGTGCCCAAGCCATCTTCAGCGAAAACGGAGAGCACGGTCGGTGGTAGCTCTGTATCGAAGGGATTTGGATCGACCTTTAATCCTAGCATGGGTCCCTCGTTGCAGTATGGGCAGTCGTTCCAAGACTACGGTCCTAAGACCATGCCCTCGGGACCGATGAAGGCGGGGAGCAAGACGAGTCGCTCATCGGCTTTTGTATCGCAAGGTGACGAGCAGGTGACGGCGAATCTGACGGGGATTGTATTTCTTGGAACGATGGGGGAGGTGGCGCCGACGGGTCGGCCGACCTCGAGTGGTATTAAAACAACCGTCCCTGGACTAAGTTTTTCGGAAGTGAGTCGGATTGCTCAGCCCTACATGGGTAAGGCGGTGAATTTCGGAGATCTTGACGACATATGCAGGCAGGTGACGGCCTATTTCGAAAGTGTAAATCAGCCCGTGGTCGCGGCTGTGGTGCCTGAACAAGAGATTCGTGGAGGTGTGGTGCAGATTTTGGTAGTTCGTGGGAAAATGGGGCAAGTTTCGGTCGAGGGGAACCGATATTTCAAGTCGGACAATCTAAAGAGCGTGGTGCGGCTGAAGGAGGGTGAAGATATTGATTTAGGAACCTTGACCGACGATATGAACTGGCTGAACGGCAATCCGTTTCGGCAGGTAGAACCATCCCTAAGTCCAGGGCAGAGTGCGGGGCAAACCGATGTGGTCTTAGAGGTGAAGGATCGTTTCCCTATTCGCCCGTACGTTAGTTACGATAACTTCGGCATTCAATCTTTGGGGTATGACCGATACTCAGCAGGAGCAAGCATGATCGACATCTGGAGTGGGTGGGATCAGCAGTTGAACTACCAGTATCTGACAAGCGGGAGTTTTAATGCGCTCGTTTCCAATTCTGGATCCTATTCTGTTGCTCTGCCTTGGGAGCATAGCCTCACATTTTTGGCGTCTTACAGTAAGTCAAATCCCGATGCGGTGGGTCCAATGGTTCAGTCGGGTTACTATTGGCAGGTGAGTGGGCGGTATAACATCCCACTGCCCACCCTTAACGTTCTGGACGGTTTAGATTATCGGCATCAGGTGTATGTGGGATATGATTTTAAGGCGGCGAATAGTGATCTCTTCTTCAATGGGGCGGCTCTTGATCCAGTTTACAACGGATTGGTCGGTTTATATAACATCTCGCAGTTTGTGCTGGGGTATGGATTGAATCTGACCGATCCACTTGGCTCGACTAGTTTTGAAACAGTGCTTTATGGAAGTCCAGGTGGGATGTCGACGAACAACAGTAATGCTTCATTTCAGAACATTGATGGGGGAGCGGATGCACAGTACATCTATGGGAAATTCTCTTTGAATCGTGTTTTCCGGCTACCTGGAGATGCATGTCTTATGCTTTCGGGGCAGATTCAGCAGGCGGATTCGAATTTGATGCCCAGTGAGAGTTTTGGTATTGGTGGATATGATACGGTCCGCGGTTATGACCAACGTTCTTCGAATGGAGATAACGCCTATCTTGGTAATGTTGAGATTCGGACCCCTCCGATTAGCATTTGGCAATTGGCTGGGGCGGGAGAGGCACTGGATCAACTTGTGTTCCTTGGCTTTCTTGATTACGGACAAGTCCTGCAGTATTCGAGTGACACGATAACCTCAGTCAACTCGCATTTGATGAGTGTGGGACCTGGGCTCCGATACAATATCGGACCGTATTTCAATGTGCGGTTTGATTGGGGCTTTCAACTTCAACAGGCCCCGCCAGGAACGACGGGTGGGGTAGGCGGGCGGTCAGGGAATAGCCAAGCGGTGCTGAGCGCAACCTTGGCGTATTAAAGAGGAGGGGATGGGGAGTGGGGCTACAGCGTCCAGCGGCTGCGGGTTTTTGAGTGCTTATAGGTTGGGAACAGAACTGGGGACGGCACCTTCCTTTTGCAACTTGATAACGGACTCTTAAAGCCTTGATGGCGAGATATTTGAGTTTAGATTGATATTATTATTAAATTAACCCTATGAAATACAAATACCATAGTTAGAATAGACAAGTGATCCTCGTGCGTTGGCTGTGTTTCCTTTTATTCTTTTTTGGACTTTCAATGGGTCAGGCTCAGCAACCCAACGTGGCTTCAAGTTCACTTTGGGAAGATGTAAATGAGAGCACTTTGGTGCCGAGTGGTCCCCAAACCAAAACGATGCAGGCTACATCCTCCCAGCGGACAGTGATCCCAAGCAAGTATCGGACAATTTCCCTAAAAAAATCTGCGATGGAAAGTGTCTTGAAAAGGGCACCAATGGAATTTACTCAGACGATGGAGCAGGGGAACGTGCAGATTGACCTTCCATTGCCAGATGGGGGGTATGGGAAATTTCTGGTTTTAGAATCTCCCGTGATGCAGCCAGGTTTGGCAGCTAAGTATCCCGATATACGAACCTACGTGGTGCAGGGTATTGATGATCCCACAGCAACTGGCCGTATTGAAGAAACACCGAATGGTTTCCGGGCGAGTATTCTTTCGGCGAAAGGACGATTCTTTATCGATCCCTACTGGAAGAGCGGTGATGCTGCGAGCATCTCCTACTACACCAAGAACTCTGCTTCTGCTGAAAAATCTCTTAATTGCGGAGTGAAAGGAAGTGCTTCTGCGGTTCGTTCGGCCAATGCATCTCGATCCTCGGCCCAAAGGCCGACGGGGGCGAATCTTCGCACCTATCGTTTGGCCCTAGCGGCTACTGGTGAATACACAGCCGCGGTTTCTGGGGTGAATCCTGGCACTGTGCTTCAAGCCTTGGCCGCGATGGTAACCACCGTGAACCGGGTGAATACAGTTTATGAGCAAGACTTCGCGATTCGTCTCGTTTTGGTCAACAACACAGATCGCCTTATCTACACAGATGCATCAACGGATCCGTACACAAATGATGATGGGTCTTCAATGTTAGATGAGAATCAGATAATGGTGGATTCTATTATAGGTAATGCAAATTATG
>Ga0114971_10003476_pt1 | contig 10671 bp, 8 predicted proteins | sample M_140625_MF_Meta_FD_87320 | JGI IMG/M metagenome (GOLD analysis project Ga0114971, IMG submission 87320) | Freshwater microbial communities from Lake Montjoie, Canada to study carbon cycling - M_140625_MF_MetaG | ecosystem: Environmental > Aquatic > Freshwater > Lake | place: Lake Montjoie...
CCCGCGCAGACAACATCAACAACAATTTCGGCTACTCCGTTGCACTCTCGCACACCGAACCACCACAAGTGCTCGTCGGCGCCCCGGGGTACGACACTGCGATCCCGAGCATCGATGATCCGACCATCTATCGGCAGATCATCAATGCTGGCGCTGGCTTTACGTTTGTAAAGACTGGATCAACATGGGCAATTCGCGGCACTGGATCAATCAGCGGCGACCTCTGGGGTCCTGGGATTGCTGCAAGTACCAGTATCGGTCGAGCAGTCGCTGTGTCCCCGACCAAGACCGCTTTCTGCATCGTGAGCGCTGAGACCCCAACAGGCGGTCTCGGCTCCGCGTATCCGTTTGAATTCCGCAGCGCCGAGATTGGCTCAGCCGACGACAATGTCTCCGGTCCAGCATGGGGCGTGCTTGACTCGAACGGACATCCAGTTGTCGGCGGCGGAACCGCAGGAACAGGAAGCGGCGGAACGGGTGGAACCATCTCCGGAGGCGGCGCACCCGCGGGTGGCATCACCAGTGGCCCAGGCGCGATCACCCTACCCCTGCTCCCGATCATCAAGAATTGGGGAGTCATCAAGGGCAGCGCAGTTGCATTGAGGGGTAACCGCGTCCACATCATGCAAACCGACGGCAAGCAGGTGGGACACAAACCATCATTCTCTTCCCTCGGCACCCTCCCGCCCGGAGCTCGTTATGTCGGCTGCGGCGATATGAACGGCGATCTGTCGGGCGACGTGTGCTTTGTCGACGACCACGAGGTGCTTCGCTATTGGAAGCGCGATGCCAAGAAGATTATCGAAGTCATGACCATCGATACCCTCCCGGTTGGCTTCGATGCCATCACCGTTGCCGACTTTGACAACAACAACAAAGATGATGTGCTACTGCGCGGCATCTTGGATCCGTCGCAACTCATCGTGTGGAACATTGATGGAGGCGCAATCGCCAGCACTGTCGAATATGAATTGCCCGCCGGAAATTGGGATGTATTCACCGGGAACTTCCGCGTTAAGACCACGCCTGACATCCTTCTTCGGGATCGTGATTCCGGTGAAGTACGCGTCTTGGTGGGAGGCTCGAACGGCACTGCTACTTTCCCCGTCATTGCAACCCGTGGCCTCGGCTACCGCCTCGCTGGCTTCGGTGATATCGATGGTAATGGTCAACCTGACATCTTCTGGCAAGGCCCCAAGGATGAAGTGGACTTGATTGATCAAGATGAGGCGGGCAACTACATCCGCATCGCCCGGCGGCGTACCGGATTGGCCAGCGGCCACATCGTTAATGTTCGTGATTGGAACGACGACGGAACCCTTGACTTCTGGATCAGCCGTGGAGATCGCAACTTCATCCAGTACGGATCGTTTGCAGCAGACGGCTTTGTGTACGGCATCGGCTCATGCGATCTTGGCGACGCGCCCGGAAAAGTCGTTGATATCGCAGACCGCTGATTGTGTGATCTACATCCCAAGCGCAGCCAATACCCGTGCGTTGACGATTCGGCTGTCAAACAACTTTTCTGCGCGAACACGAGCAGCTTGACCCATGCTCACTACAAGAGCTGGATCTTCCAAGAACTGCTCCATGGCAACTGCAAGCGCAGCTGGAGATCCCGGCGGCACCAGTATGCCGCTTTCGCCATCAATAATTGTTTCGCGACACCCGGGTGCTTCAGTGGTGATGATCGCGCGACCAGTGGCCATCGCCTCAAGCACAGCCATTGGCATGCCCTCGCCATAACTTGGCAGCACCATCACGCTGCAGGCGGCGAGCGCGGGTCGCGGATCCTCAAGGCGCCCGAGACTTTCGAGCGTGCCTGACTTGGCCCAATGCTGGACATCGCCATCGGTGACACTCGAAGGATTTTCGTCGACAGAGCCTGCTACTTGGCAACGGAACCGATTGGCATCCGTGCGCAATGCATGGAGCGCGCGCGCGGCCGCTGCAAAGTCAGCAACGCCCTTGTCGCGCAAGAATCGACCGAGATAGAGGAAGTCAATGCGGCTTGGCTCTTCCGTGATCGGCACGTGCGGGAAATGCTCAAGATCCACCCCTGAACCTGGAATCGTCTGAACATCGCGCACGGCACCAAGCAAACCAAGATGCTCAAAGCGTGTGCGGTCATCAGCGTTCTGGAAGATGACCGTTGAAGCAAGCGGAAGCGAGCGGCGATAGAAGCGCATTGCCACAATCGAAAGCAAGCGCGCTTTGAGGTCTCGGCTTGTGAATGCGTAGCCAAGACCAGTGATCATGGCAGCGCTGCGCTGAATACCCGCGCGGCGCGCAGCGGGTATTGCATAGAAGACAGGCTTCGGGTTGTAGGCGATGACGACGTCGGGTTTCTCGCGGATCATGAACTCGTCATAGAACGAGCGGAGTGCGAGTTCAGCGAGCGGGTTGGTTCCGGCTCGGACAAGCGGGGCTTCCACGAGCCGAACTCCCATGGCGGATAGACCAGCAGTGACGCCGGGTCGGGCTGCAGCGGACGGCGGAGGAACACACACGGTAACGGTGTGACCCGCAGAGCGGAGCGCCTTGATGAGCGTTCCGCGCAGCTTGACGACGAGATCTCCGAAACCACCGATAAGGGCAACATGCGCCATGCGTGTGTTCTACCGCACGAGCGGGGCGAGCGCGGCGACCAATTCCACGTGGAGTCGAGGCGGGGCGCAGATCACGCCATGTGATTGGGTCAGCCGGCGCCCGGTAGAGAAATCCATGGGAACACCGCGCGAATCGGTCACTACGCAGCCGGCTTCGATCGCCACCAGCGCGCCCGCGGCGTGATCCCAGATGCACTCGCGATACTCGGGCGTTGGGCTCAGACGCAGGTATGCATCTGCATCGCCGCGCGCCACCAATGCATATTTGGCCTGGCTATCAACGCGAACAGGCTCAACCACACCGAGCGCTGCCGCGCGAGATTCAAGTGATTCTGATGCGCTGTGCCCGCGTTCGACGCTGCCCGCAAGGCGAAGTGGATCACCTTTCGACCACTGATGCGCCACAATGCGCGCGGGCTCCCAACGGTCGATGGGGGTCTGGATCGCCCCGCCACCAGCCACTGCTGCCACGAGCACGCCCGCGCCGCCGCTGACCGCATCGGTGCCATTTCCAACTGCAGATAGTCGAGGAAGTCCCAAGACACCCGCGACTGGTTGACCATCGACGACAAGGGCGATAGCAATGGCAAATTGTCCGCCACGTAGATATCCCTTCGTGCCATCGAGTGGATCGATCGCCCAGAAAGTTCCTGTGCCACCAGTGTCCGCGGATGCAGCGAGGGCCGCGCGTGCGGAAGCGACATCACATTCAATGCCCGCCGCGCGCACCGCGGCGGCGACCAGTTCAAGCAGTGAATCGCCGCCGAGTGCTTCAACTTCTTCAAGGCTCTCCTCGGCAACGATGCGGACAGCATGACCGAGCGCGGTGCGCAAGATGATGGTGGCGGCCACTTGGCTAGCAATGTCTGCAACAGTCGCCGGACCTGCGACACCCTTGTCGATCACGGAACCAACGGCAAACAACTGCGGATCACCAAGGGCATCCACCGCACGCGCCGCAGCACGGGCGGCAGCGAGTGCAATCGATAGGTCCGCCGGGACGCGGTCCGGCGCGAGCGAGGAGAGGTGTGCGCGGGGAGCTGGTGCTGCCGCGTGTGCCGAGTGACCAGGATGTGCGGGATCAGTGCTCACCGGAGGGATCAAGCCTTGCGGTAGCGACCTTCAATGCCGCGCTTGCCATTGGTCTCAATGGCGGCGTGAATCTTCTTGCCGCCACGGGTGTAGCCAAGAACCAGGCGGCGGAATGCTGAATTTGCTTCGGTTGGGTCGAGTCCGGCGGCGCGGCACACTTCTTGCTTGGTGCTCCACGCTGTTGGAAGCGAAGCGAGAAGCTTGGCGGTCATAGCGTCTACTTCGGCACTTGCGGCGCGCACACGGGGGCGACCCATGAGCGTGCTGGAACTGGTCATGCTGCCCATGCCACTCTTGCCACCCTTACCTCCAGCTCGATACTGCTTCCATGCTGAACGTGCACTCCCCGCAAGTTCCGTGGAAAGTTCGCGCAGTGCGCCAACGAGACCGTGATGTTCCGCGAGCAACTGGTCGTACTTAGCGCGCAGTGAACGGAGATCTTTCACTTCGGCGGCCAAGGATCGGATGTCGCCGGTGATGCTGCTCGCAGTGCGCTTTGCGAACGCGGCGCTGATGCTGGTCTTGCTGCTCGACTTGCCAGGCTTTGATGCGGCTGCAGTGCGAGTCTGGGACGATGTCTTTGTAGAAGTCTTCTTTGCCATAATGAGGAGACCAAGTGTAGTGCAAAGCCATTGCTAATGCAATGCTGAAGCATGTTCATTTAAAGTACAGGGAATAATTATCGCGTGCGTCGGAGTGACCGCCGCATCACATGCGCGGGCTCTCGTCTCACGCGCGCGGCAACAGCCACTTGTTTCGCATGCGATCCAAGTCTGAATCACTCCAGAAATGCCGAGCGCGCGGGTCATCAAGGACTGCGTTCACCCAATCCGGATGGCGGCGAATCACCGCGTGAACTGCTTTGATCAGCGCCTTGCGCTCCGGGCCAAATCCAATGGTTTCATTGGAGGGAACTACCTGAATGGAAGGACGACTCAAAAATGAACGCAGGTAAATATCTTTTTGCGAGTCTGGCAATTCCGTGCGTATAACTAAGAGACGCCATGGTCCATGAACATAGGAAGTTGCGCCGGATTTCTGATCAAAGGCATGTGCGAACGGATCCCAACCCATGCCACCAGACATGTCATGGGTCAGCCAGTCGAGCATTAAGTTGCGTGGGAACTGGCCAAAGAACTGCTTCTCAATAATGTCGAGTGCCGCGGGTGTTTCCACAAAGCCTGGTTCGGAAACACGCTCGCGCAATTGCTGTGGCCACCACATACGAAATGCAGACATCAAACTAGCAGCCACCGCAATGGGGTCACGCACGGCAACCACAAAGTCGGCTTCGCGGCGCGGGTCAATGATGGCGTGACGAACGGCGAGATTTCCAACATGTGTAAAGATCGGTAGGCCATGCTCTGTCAGGGCGTGCGGAGCGTGGGGCGAAACAAACGGAAGCAGGTGTTCAGGCGCAAGCGCGTGCGCCTTCACTGACGCACTTCCCGAAGCACGAATGGCGTGGTGAATGGAGGTACTTGCCGTGCGAAATGTTGCGTAGGTCACTGCCGGGCGCGCACCAGCGAGCGCGGCGAGCTTTCCAAGTTGAACTCGCTTCACCGTATAGCGGAAGAGAAAGCTGGGGACGCGGTGCACGGCAGAGAAACGCTTTGGTTTCATGAGAAGCCGATGGTACAGGCGCACATGAAGGGGATACGCGCGACGACGAAACGCAGTCCGCAGCAGCGATCGACAATATCCGGCCACAAGCGACGGACCTACGCACCTCTCACCCGCCCGACATGCAACAAACTTCATGTATCCAGCCGCGCAGCAATTGATAGCCTGCGCGCGCAGTGGCAATCAAACTTCCCACCCTTCGAATCATTGAGCCCAATCTTCGCGGGCCAAGTGGTCACTACGCGGAGTTCGTCCGTGCTGTTTCCAATCGAAGCCAAGGTGTGCTTGGGAACATTGACATTGCCGCTTCCGCTCAGGCGCTCGAGCAGTGCGATCTTGGTCCGCACACCACCGTGCGTGGCGCGTTTCATGGGCATAAGTGGCGCGAGGAAGTCTCTGAACTTCGGAGCGCACTGCGATCAAGCGATCCATTTCTGATTCTGACCGCGCGCCCTGCTACTGCGCTCGCCCTGGAAGTGCTGGCACGCGGCGTAAACGCGACTGATCCCAAAGCCTTGCAGCGGGCGCGACTGTATTTCCACTGGTGCAGTCGCGGAATGAGCGAGCGACTCATGTCACGGATGGCGCACCACGTGCGCGCGCAGGCGATGGCCATTGCGCCGACGCCAACGATCGCTGACTTCCTGCGCAATGCTGGCTGGAAACGTGTTGAGCAGGTTCCCTATCCGATCCTCGCGCCGGCAAGTATTCCAGCCGCGCCGCCGCAATGTCGAATGCTCTTGATGGCTGGCGCGGCGCGTATGAATAAGGGGCTGGCGCTGGTCGCGGGGGTTGCGGAACTGTACGGACAGTCCGGACGCACAACGCCACTGCTGGTGCAGACCACGCCGAAGCGCGCATCCGAAGGACACGGTCGAAACGTCCGTCAGGTGCTTGCGCAGTTGAGTGCCAGCGGCGCGCCTGGACTCATCATGGATCCGGTAGCGCCACAGAGCATTGCATACGGCGAACGTTTCAATGGCGCGTTGGTACTTGCGCCCTATGAGCCCGCAGCATTTGCTGATGGCGTGACTGGTGTGGTGCTTGACGGCCTCCTGCGCGGCGCGCCGTGCGTGACCAGCGCGGATAGTTGGCCAGGCAGATTGGTCGAGCGATTTGGGTGTGGTGTCACATTCAGTGAGCGCACCCCGCGTGGGCTCGCGGCGGCGATCGATGCTGCGCTGGCAAACTGGGATGGAATCTGTGCAGGCGCCCAAGAAGCGGCGCGCGCGCTGGCAGCGGAGCATGATCCCGCGCACCTGGCGCGCGTCTTGGCTCGCGCGGAGTGAAGTACGTGCGGCATTTACTTGGCGCGATCAGTTGCCATGGAATGTCCATTCACTCGGCGCGATCAGTCGCCGTGGAAACTCCAATTACTTGGCGCGCTGACTCGCCATTGAAACTCGAAGAATGGCTGCCTCTAATTCTGCCACACACGCCGCAAGTGAATGCTCGGCGGTATGCAGGACTACTTCGGCGCTGAGCGGCGCCTCGTAGGGATCATCAATGCCGGTGAAGCCTTTGATCTCCCCAGCGCGGGCTTTGGCATAGAGGCCTTTCGGGTCCCGCCCTTCAGCAACGGCAAGCGGCGCATGCACATGCACTTCAATGAACGGAATGCCGGCCGCCACGTGGCGAGCGCGCACGCGGTCGCGATCGGCCGCATACGGGCTGATCATGCCAACAATGGAAACGACGCCTGACCCAGCCATCAATAGCGCGGCTTCACCAGCGCGGCGCACCGCTTCTTGCCTTCCAGCGGCATCGAACCCGACGCCGGCGTTGAGACCGTGACGGAGATTGTCGCCATCGAGGCAGCAAGCGAGGCAACCAGTCTGCAAGAGACGGTGCTCCAATGCAACGGCGATGGTGCTCTTGCCGGAGCCACTGAGACCGGTGAGCCACGCGGTGATGCCGCGTTGACCGGCGCAGCGCGCGCGGAGTGCGGCGTCAGCAGCGGAGGCGTGCCAGCGGACATTCGGATCGGCAGGCGGATCGACGGATTCTTGCATGGAATGCACGCCCGAATGGTACGACAGCGGGCGGCCGTGCACTGTAATGAGCGCACGACCATCGCTACACTTTGCCATTCCAGTGTCTACTGAATTCACCCATCTCGACGAACTCGAAGCAGAGAGCATTCAGATCCTCCGCGAAACCGCTGCCAATTTCGAGCGGCCGGTACTGATGTATTCGATCGGCAAGGACAGTACGGTCTTGCTGCATCTGGCAATGAAGGCGTTCTGGCCTGCCAAGCCGCCCTTTCCGCTCCTGCATGTAGACACCACTTGGAAGTTCCGGGAGATGATCACCTTCCGCGATGAGACTGCCAAGCGCCTTGGTGTTGATCTGCGCGTGCACATCAATAAAGAGGGATTGGCGGCGGGCGTCAATCCGTTTGCAAGCGGAAGCAAAGTGCACACGGATGTCATGAAGACGCAGGGCCTCCGCCAGGCGCTCGACCAAGGGAGATTTGATGCTGCCATCGGCGGTGCACGCCGCGATGAAGAGAAGAGCCGCGCCAAGGAGCGCATCTTCAGTTTCCGCGACAAGCATCACCGTTGGGACCCAAAGAATCAGCGCCCGGAACTGTGGAATGTGTTCAACACGCGCGTGCATCAAGGCGAGTCAATCCGCGTATTCCCGCTGTCAAACTGGACCGAACTGGATGTGTGGCTGTACATCTGGAAGAACCGGCTGCCCGTAGTGCCGCTCTATCTAGCCAAGGCGCGCCCAGTGGTGGAACGCGACGGCGCGCTGATCATGGTGGATGATGATCGCCTACCGCTGCTGCCCGGTGAGAAGGTCAAGACCATGAAGGTGCGATTCCGTACGCTCGGCTGCTACCCACTGAGTGGCGCCATCGAGAGCGAAGCAGAGACGCTCGAAGCGATCATTGAGGAAATGCTCCTGGCCAAGACCAGCGAGCGTCAAGGTCGCCTGATTGACCATGATTCATCCGGAAGCATGGAAGAGAAGAAGCGCGAGGGCTATTTCTAATGGCTAGCCCAACTTCCATTCCAGTGATGAACGAAGGCGAGCGCGTCGATGACTACCTGCGCCGTTATGAACGCAACGAATTGCTGCGCTTTCTGACGTGCGGCAGTGTGGATGATGGCAAGAGCACGCTGATCGGACGCTTGCTCCATGACACCGGTCGCATTTATGAAGACCACATGGCTGCGCTTGAAAAAGACAGCAAGGTGCATGGAACGACGGGCGGCGGACTTGACCTGGCGCTTGCAGTGGACGGCCTGAAAGCAGAGCGCGAACAAGGAATCACTATTGATGTTGCGTGGCGCTACTTTGCAACGGCGCGCCGCAGCTTCATCATTGCTGATTGCCCGGGGCATGAGCAGTACACGCGCAACATGGCAACTGGCGCGAGCCATTGCCAGCTTGCCATCAGCTTGATTGATGCACGCAAGGGCGTGACCACGCAAACGCGAAGACATGCGTTCATTGCCAGCCTGCTGGGCATTCGTCACGTGGTGGCGGCTGTCAACAAGATGGACATTGTTGGATGGAGCGAGGAGCGATTCCGCGCCATCGAACGCGAGTTTGTCGACTTCTGTGCGCGCATTGGTATTCCTGATCCGGTGGCGGTGCCGATCAGTGCGTTGAACGGCGACAACGTCGTGACGCGCAGCGAGCACACTCCGTGGTACAGCGGCAGTCCGGTGCTTGAACTTCTTGAGGCGGTGCCAGTTGATCGTCCCAGCCCGGACGCCAGCTTTCGTATGCCGGTGCAGTTTGTATTGCGCCCAGACCTCAATTTCCGCGGGTTTGCCGGGCAAATTGCTGCTGGAAGCGTGAAGCCAGGAGACCGCGTTCGCATTCTGCCTTCGGGCAAGGAGACGCGCGTCAGACGGATTGCGCGCGCGCCTGAAGACGGCGGCGACGCCCCGCTTGCGTATGCACCGCAGAGTGTGGTGCTCACCTTTGAAGACGAAGTGGATTGCAGCCGCGGCGATGTGATTGTGTGCATCGGGCGTGATCCGGCGGTGACACAACGCATTGAATGTGACTTGGTATGGATGCAAGAGCAACCACTGGTGCGCGGACAGCAATTGGTGCTGCGCGTCGGCACCAAGCAGACGGCGTGCACGGTGCGCCGAGTGCGCTGGTTGGTGGACGTGGACACGCTGGGCACGCAGCCCGCGGACACGTTGCGACTGAATGAAATTGGGCGCGTTGAGCTGGAGTGCGAAGAGCGCGTGGTGGTGGACGGCTACCGCGAGTGTCACGGAACGGGCGCACTGATTCTTGTGGATCGCATGACCAATGCCACCGCGGGTGCGGGCATGGTGCGACTGGCGACAGAAGCTGGCAGTAAGCGCGCACATTGGGAAACCGAGGCGCTCGCCACGCTGGAGCGCGCGGAAGACAAGCCGAGCCTTGTGAATGCGGAAGAACGCGAACGCCGCTGGCAGCAGAAGCCGCGGACGATTCTCTTGTACGGCCCGCCCGGAAGCGGCAAGACGCGTGAAGCGCATGAGATGGAGCGAAAGTTCTTTGATCAAGGTGCGGCGGTGGTCATGCTTGATGGCCAGGCGATGCGCCGCGGCCTGAGCAAGGACTTGGGCTTCAGCGATGAAGACCGCAGCGAGAATCTGCGCCGAGCGGCGGAGGTGGCACGGCTGCTAAACGATCAAGGCTTTGTGGTGATCTTGGCCATGGCCGCGCCGGACCCAGAAGCGCGCGAACGGGCGCGAGATCTGGTGGGCGTGGATCGCTGGGAGGCGCGGGATATGGCGGCGCGCGGGAACGGATGAACCTCGTCGCTACCCGTTGGTGGTCTACGTTCTTCATGCCTTCCAGCGTGTTGATGGTGGCGCTGGCGCTCGGCGTGTTTCTGATGATGCGCGCGTGGCGGCGTGGCAAGCGGCCCAGTGAGGCGCGGTTTGCGTGCGGGCTCACCGTGGCTAGCGTGATGATGCTGTACTTGGCATCAACGCCGCTGATGGCGCGATGGGTTGCAGAGTCGCTGGAATGGAAGAATCCTCCGGTTGATCCGGCCAAGATGCCGGTGGCGGATGCCATCGTGGTGCTGGGCGGATCGATGTATGCAACGGTTGGATTGGACGGCACCACGCGTCTGTATGCGCGTCATGCAAGTGACCGATTCGAGACTGCCCTGCAGGCGTTCAATGCCGCACGCGCACCAATCATCGCATTTGGCGGCGGCGGCACGGGTGTGCCAGAAACGCCAACAGAGGGCGAGTGGAACCGCGCACGAGCCATCGCACGTGGGGTGCCGGCGGACCGCGCGATTGCGGGGCCGGTGGCGCTGTACACCAGTGACGAAAGCGAAGGCATTGCGCGCGAACTGCGCGAACGCGGCGTC
>Ga0114971_10003480_pt1 | contig 10669 bp, 6 predicted proteins | sample M_140625_MF_Meta_FD_87320 | JGI IMG/M metagenome (GOLD analysis project Ga0114971, IMG submission 87320) | Freshwater microbial communities from Lake Montjoie, Canada to study carbon cycling - M_140625_MF_MetaG | ecosystem: Environmental > Aquatic > Freshwater > Lake | place: Lake Montjoie...
GTCATCTCAAGACCCGCATCACAGCCGCGGAGATCACTCACGACATCATCGACTTTGTTTGGATCCTTGAGCTGCACCAGAATGTGTGTCAATGCATTCGGACGCTTGAAAATGCGCTGGGCATCGGACATTTGGATATGAATGAACGAGTCATCCGGGCTGGCTGTCGGCGCAATGATGCCGCCAACTGTGAGCATTTGCTTGTCGATGCCCGGGAGGCTGACCGTTTGCCCGACCTTCCAGCCATTGGTTTTGGCGATGTCGCTACCGGCGACCAGCATCCCGGCAGTTGGAAGTACAGCGCCTTCCGCCGGTTTCCACTGCCTGCGCAGCTTGAGCATTTCGGCGGTGATGCCGCAGTAGACCACCTGCGACTCGGATTTTTCATCCCATGTCGCATTCATCAGGATTGGCGCCGCAGCCGCAACACCTTCATTTGCGGCCACTTCTTTGAGGTAGGCATCCTTGAGGTAGCACGGCCAGCTAGCGCCGTGGAGTGCGATGGATGCGGCATCGTAAGGGCAGCCCTTTGGCACGACGAGGACGTGTGCGCCGAGGCGGTCAAGCTCCGTCGTGAGGCCTTGTTGGTAGCCACGGTCAAATGCGAGGAGGGTGTACAGCATCCCCATCGCGACCGCAATCCCGAGGGCGGTGATGCCATTGCGCAGCTTTCGCCGCAAGATGTTAAGGAGGGCGAGGCGCATCATTTTGTTCGGAGGGCCTCCACTGGATGAATCATTGCTGCGCGAAATGCCGGAAGCAGAGCGGCGATCAGACCAACACAAACGGTTAGTGCGAGGCTTTGCAGCGCGGCTTGTGGGGTGATCGGGACGAGGGTTGTCGGGGATGCGAGCGGCATTAAGGGGCGGACAAGCCCAGCGATCAGTCCTCCGGCGGCCTGGGCGAGGAGGAGACCAAGGAGCGTGCCGGCGATGGAGATAATCACGGCCTCGCTGGTTACGGATGCAAATAGAGCTGAACGACTGTAGCCGATGGCGCGAAGGACGCCCAGCTCCCGAGTGCGCTCAAGGGTGTTTGCGACGAGTGTGTTGTAGACCGTTAGGCCACTGACACCGAGGGCTACAAAGGTTACACCGAGCATCAGGGCTTTCGCTGCGCCCGCGAGGTTGAGGAATGTGCCGATCATCTCTGTCATCGTGACCGCCTGAGCACCCGGGATTTCCTGCAGCCGCGCGGATGCGGGTGCAATCAAGTTTGGGTCCCGGAGCCGGATCGCAATACCGGTGATACGACCTTGCTGCTTAAACATCGTCTGTGCGGTGTTGAGAGGGATGAAAAACTGGCTGTCATCGCTTGTTCCGGACTGTTCAAGAATCCCGCAGACGGTGAAGGAAGTTTTGGTCTCAGGACTGTAGAGGGTGTCGCCGACGGCACGTAGCTCGGTTTCTGCGGCTTCGTGGCCGAGGAGGACATCGGTAGGTTTAGAAGGGAAACTTCCATCTTTTAATTCCCACCAAGCGCGGATCTTCGGAGCGGTTTCATCGACGCCAACCCAGAGGTCGGTCCGTCCAAGGGATGGACGTGGAATGGCGGCGGCGAACACCGGCGCTGCGACATCCACAGCCGGGTCTTTACGTGCGGCTGTCAGTGCGGATTCGGGCAGGCTGGTATCGAGCGTGCGGCCCTTTAGGATTTGCGCGGCAGCATCATAGGGGCACCCAAGGGGAACCAGCATTAAGTGCAGGCCCATCCCGCTGAATTCCTTACGCAACGATGTCTGGTAGGTTTGGGTAAATGCGAGCAGACAGACCATAAATGCCACCGCACCACCGAGGGCGAGGAGGGTTAGCACCGTACGGATAGGTCTCCGCAGGATGTTTCTAAGGGTTAGAGCCAGCATCGTATTCGACCAGCAGGGCCCGGATGACATCCGAGACGGCTTGCAGTGACTTTTCAGGAAATGTTGGGAATGTGCTTCCGGCCGTGAGGCCATTGAAGGCATTTAGAAACGAGGGTGACCCCAGCTTCGCGGCGATATTGTTTGGTTCGCGGTGGCGTTGGATGGCTATGCCGGCGATTTTGTTGGCCTGTGTTACGAAGACCACGACTTCAATGGCGCCATTTTCGCCCTTTGCCCGCCTTAGGAGGACGACACCTTTATTGGTGATTTTATGGACAAAGAGGGCATTGTGGTCCAGCTTGCCCAGCTTTTTGATGAGGGCGAGGCGGTGGCGTGAGAGTGCGACGACGGATGGATTTCCGGTATCAGGGATCGGTGCGCCAGGGAAGATTTTTTGGATGTCTTTAGCTGGGTCGCGCCAGGGAATCATCGCCACACCTTTGGATGCAAAGGCATTTTTGGTCGAGTATTCAAGCTTGAGAGGGGCGGCAGATTTTTGCAGCCAGGTTCGGGCCACAAGGCCGCCAGCGATCACGACTATAGCGACAGGAATCAGCGAACGTTTCTTCATCGGAGCGGGGTCACTGATTCAATGTCTATCACTGATAGGAGAGGCCATTGGCTTCTAGGTCACCTGTTTTGGCGTTGGTCGTGCCCCATGCCTGAACATCTGTGCCAACGGGAATCCCGGTTGCGACAAATCCGGCATTTTTCAGCTCAATCCGCACGATGCCTTTGTCTGTCTTGATGCGAAACCAGCAGCCAGCCGTTGGGCAAACCTCCACAACTTTTCCCGAAATGGCGGTTTTGTCAGTGTCAATTTTGGGTTTGCCAAGCAAATGCCCGGCGGTTACAGAGCAACCACCGAGCATTAAGAGGCAGGCAAACAAGGGTACGAGATACCTCACTAGGGCACTGGTCCCACTTCAGGAGCGGCTGGTGGCGCGCACTGCTTGGCGATGAACGCTTCGCCAACGACCTTTGCGTGGCCATCCACGAAGTACGCAACGCGGTTTGGGTGACCCGATGCAACAGCCCAGCGGCCAGCTGCGTCATCCCCGTGCCAGCCATAGACTTCAGCACCGAGGTAGGTGTCGGCAGGGAGTGGAATCGCTGCGAGGCCACCAAGGCGGGTGACAACTGTGTTCAGGCAGTAGCTCGTGCCTTCAACCTTCCAGAGGGAGCTTCCCTTGGATGGTTCTGCAGCAATGGAGGATGGAATTCCAACATCACTTGGGCAGCGGAAGAGCGCATCACTCTTAATGTAAGGCATCGCGAACTCGCGTGGATCGTATGCCTTACCGGTGTTTTTGTTGACAGGGCGGCAGGGCTTACATGGGAATGCACCACCTGGGCGGTAAATCCACTCGCCGCTTGGAGCGTTTGGCGAGTTATTCGGCGGGAATGTTTCATCAAAGTCCGTCGCATACATCATCCAGCCCTTGCCGATTTGCATGACGTTGGAAACACAGGCCGCCTGACGGGCCTTTTCACGTGCTTTGCCAAAGACTGGGAAGAGGATTGCTGCGAGAATTGCGATGATGGCGATGACCACCAGAAGCTCGATTAATGTAAATCCTGCCTTTGACATTTGCTGTTTCGAGGTATTCATGCGAGGTTGATACCATTAATTCCAATGGTTGTAATAGCCCCTAAACCACTATGAATGCCGAACACAGGGATTATCTTTCACGTATCCAATTGTCCTTTGGTGGTGCATCTACGTTTAGTTGAAAACTTTTTTATTCCCCAAATGTCACAGCAATGGTTGTTGCCGTGATTCATACACTGGGGCTGGCACAGGTCTCCGCTGATTAGCGTAAGTTGCCAATAATAGGGCTAGAGTCTGTTTGCAGGAATAGGGAGTAATGGCTATGGACACATCAGTAATGGCTGCGGCCGCAGGTGGAATGGTTTTCGGAGTCGGTGCAGCGGTTATCTTCCTGAACAGCCGTATTGCAACCGAGCGCTCTGCAAAGATCGCCGCCGAAGCGGCTTTAAAGCCGTTGCTGGACCAGCTTTCCGGTCTGCAGAAGGAAAAACAGCAGCTGGATGAGCGTATTTCTGCAGCACAAGCGGGTGTAAATCAGGCATCCGCGGATGTTGCGACGGCTAAGGCCGACCTTGAGAATGCGAAAAAGCGAGAATCAGTTCTGCAATCTGACATTTCGAGCAAAGAGCAGCGCATCGCCGAAGTGAGTGCCGTTCGGGATTCCCAGCAGACACAGCTTGCGACGCTAAATGCGCAAAGGGATGCGCTTACCAATAGCGAGACTGGGCTCAAGGGGCGCATCGCCGGTCTTGAGACCCAGCTCGAGACGTTACGCGCGCAGCTTCAGGAAGCCAATAACCGGATTGCTGCTGCAAGAGCCGAGCTGCGCACTGAAGAAGCGATGAAGGATTCCTACAAGCTCCTCGGGACAGAAATCGCCAAAGAGCTCAAAGAGAAGATTCGTGAAGAGTCTGGCCAGGAGCTGGATGAGCAGCGTAAGGCGATTGAAGAGCTGACAAAGCCCTACACGGATGCCATGAAAGCGCTGAGCGACCAGACCGAAGAGCTCCTCAAAGGCCGTACGGAATCGGATGCTGTTTTAAAACAACACATCGCCGATCTTGCCAAGCAAGCCGAGCAAATGACCCGTGTCTTCTCACGCCCGAAGGACCGTGGGAACTGGGGCGAGCTGCAGCTGGAAAATGTGGCTGAGAGCGTCGGCTTGCGTCTCGGGGTTGATTATGTCCGCCAGCAGCAGGTGCGCGTGGGAAACCAGACGCTCATCCCTGACATGGTTGTCTCGCTGCCGAGTGGTTCCAAAGTGGTGATCGACTCGAAAATGCCGATTGACCAGTTTGATAAGGCGATGCAGGCGGAGACCGAGGAAGAGCACCTGGCTTTGCTACGTGAGCATGCTAAGGCGGTGCGCAAGCACATCGATGACCTCTCAGGCAAGCAGTATCACCATCACTTTACGGGTGTTGACCACGTGATTCTGTATCTTCCGACGGAGGCGCTGTACCACACCGCTATCGAGGCTGACCCCGATCTGATCAAATATGGGCTTGATAAACGGGTTGTGTTGACATCCCCGGGACTGCTCATCGGTCTGCTCCGAACCACAGCTTGGGTTATCAATCAACATACTTTTGCGCAGAATGTCGAAGAAATTCGTAAGGAAGGCGCCAACCTTTATAAAGGTGTTGCAACTTTCCTCGGGCATTTCCAGGCGGTTGGAAAGAGTATCAGCGCGGCGGCGGGCAAGTACAACGAAGCAAGTGGAAGCCTGCAGCGCAGTGTGCTGGCGAAGGCCCGCAATCTTCACAAGCTTGGCGTCGCGGATGCGCAAAGCCACCTCCCGGAAGTTTCTCCCTTGCTACTCGAGCCGATGAAGGATGTTCAGCTCGATCAAAAGGTGCTGGATGCGATTGCAGATGAGAATCACCCTGAGATAGACATGTTGGATGAGATTGATGAGCGCTGACAATCATTAATTTTTGACAACCATTGGGTTTCTGCATTATGCTGTCCGCTCCACATACGTTTCATTTAGGAGCGGACACATCATGCACCGACGGCTTGCACTCCTTGCAGCATTGCTCATCACTGGTTTGGCAATTCCCAGCCAGGCGCAGACACTCGGAACTGGCACCATCATCCAATCGGGCTACGGTGTCAACCGTGTCGAGCGGGTGGATGATATCGATGCACACCCGGATGGCGGTTGGGTGATTCTGGATGCCAATCACGGCATCGCGGCAAAGTACCGGGCGGATGGCAGCTACGACCGTATCGTTGCAACTGCCGAGGATATGCAAGCCCCTGGCATCACCCCGGACATCCGCTCCATCAGCGTTGACCGTTTAGGCAATGTCTACGCCGCCGGGCCAAGCGGAATCGCGCGCTTCCAACCTGATGGCACATTTGACCGCTTCCTCACCGATGTTGAGCTCGATGTGATCGATTCGGCTGTCGATGCAACCGGCCAGCTGTTGGTTTTAACACCAACCAGCCTTTCGGTCTTCTCCCGTGCTGGGAACCTGGTCTCGACCATCACCAATATTGGCAACTCCGGGGCGAATCCTATCTCGGATGCTCTTGGAATAGCTGCCCTGCCAAATGGCAATATCGTGCTGCTCCACCGTGAGGGGCACCTGACGCTACTCGACAACCGCTTCCGTCAGCTTCGTGACATTACGCCGGAGCCAGCGCTTGGAAATGTGCGTGCCTTTGCGGATGGCCGTGTCGTCGCAAGCTTTACCGACTACAACTTTCGGCAGGGCTATCGCTTCTTTACGAGTGGACTCGATACGCTGGGCGATTTCATCCCTGCGGATGCACCGATGACCGACAGTGTTTTTGCCACATCCGGGACCAACCGGATAGGCTTTCAGGGCACCCAGCTCTCCCGAGTGGTTGAGGCAAATGTGGACACATCGGCGATCAAGAGCATTCATGCAATTGTCGATACGCAGACACCGATCGAACATGGCAGCACCCCGCTGCGTGTGCTGGCGGATGGCTCCATCATGGTGTGGAATTCCCGCCTTGGTACCTTGCAGCGCTTCGATCAACAGGGGCTGCTTTTGTCTGATAAGGCCATCGGAAATGATGGCAATGTCTTCCATGCAGATCCTAGTGGCCGTGCATTCATCCGGCCGCTGGCAGCGGGTGGAACCGTAAATGTCTACGCGGCTAATGGGCTCCCTGAAACAACGTTTAACATCAGTCCACTCAGCGGGTTCTCGACCGTTACGATCACGGCGATTGGTACCGACAGCGCTGGCGATACGTATGTTTACGATGCCGATTCTGGCAGCATCCGCCGCCTCGGCCCAACGGGCACACAAAAGCTGTCGTTCAGCGTCGCCGATGCTTCCTTGTCAAAGGAGCTGAGTGACATGCGGGTCACTGCAGATGGCCGCATTTATCTCCTGTTTGCGGGAGGCAGCACGGGGCATATCGACATCTATACAAAGGATGGCGTTAGGACGGCGCGGCGCATGGGGGATGATGCAACGCTGCGTCTGTATGGCCAGCTGGACGTCGCTCCCGATGGACGTGTGATGTTTCTGAGCTCGGATGACTACAGTGGACTGGGCGCGGTGCTGAGCGCTGATCTGTCCCTCGTTACACCTCTGAAATCGATTCTGAGCCCAACGGCTGTGTTTACGACATCTACGTACTTTGGCCTCGATGCGGATGGTCATATTTGGGTTTCAGCGGCAATGTCCAACCGTATTTTCGAGTTGATGCCGATCCAGGACACGCCTCCGCGTACCGAGGCATTGGTGGAGCAGTATCCAAATGGGAACAGCTGGTTCCGCACGCCGGTGAATGTTTTTCTGAATGGTCTGGATGCCGAGCGCGCCTGGGGCGTTGCGGGGTTGTTTTACCAGATCGATGCGCTAGATCCTGTGATGGTGACAGGCAGCACGGCGGTGGTCAGCCTGTTGGGTGAGGGTGAGCATCAGCTGGGGTTCATTGCCACCGATAATTACGGCAATGATGAGTATCCAAAGCTGATCACGGTGCGGATTGATACGACGGCGCCAGTGACAGTGGCAAGTGTCCGTAATGGCGGAGCAAGCGCGGTGTTGTCGGCTGCTGACAACCTCTCGGGCATCGACAGCATCTGGTATGTCTTCGATAAGCAGGCGCCAAAGAAGTATACGGGTGCGATTGCCCTTGATGGCCAGGCACATACAATCCGCTACTGGGCGGTGGACAAGGCTGGAAATGAGGAAGCGCGCAAGCTGTTCACAACATCCTTTGCGCCAGTTTCTGTAACGCTGACGCCATCGACAACAACGGGCGGCGTGACTATTGATGGCCGTGTTGTCCTAAATGGCACCGCGGGTGTTGGTGGTTTCAAGGTCAACCTCACGAGTACGAATGTTTCGGCTGTTGTTCCGGCGAGTGTGACGGTTGCCGAGGGCCAGTCGGCAGCGACATTTACGATTACGACAAAGGCTGTTGCGGTCGATACGAGCATCACGGTCACGGCGGCTGGCGGGGCTGGCTCCGTAACTGCCAAGCTGTTGCTCCAGCGAACCAAGGCGGTTGGGGTTTCTTTGAGTCCAGCGACGCTTGCGGGTGGCAGTCCGAGTACGGCGACCGTGACACTGAGCGGCGTTGCGCCAACGGGTGGTGCGGTGGTGGTGTTGCAGTCGAGCAAGTCTGCGGCAACCGTACCCGGAACCATGACGATTCCTGCTGGGCAGACATCCGGGACTTTTAGTGTCTCAACGGTTGCGGTATCAAACGATGTCCTTGCAACGATTAGCGCGACGTACGGCGGTGCAGCTGCAACAGCGGACCTCTCGGTGACGCGTGTTGCGTTGACAGGCTTTACATTGAACCGCTCGAGTGTAGTCGGCGGCGGGACGCGGATCGCGACGGTGACATTGTCCGGAAATGCGCCAAGCGGTGGTTATGCGGTACAGCTTTCATCCGATGCGGCTGCGGCAACGCTTCCTGCGACGGTGACGGTTCCAAGTGGGCAAAAGTCGGCATCCGTTTCGGTTGCGACGACTGCTGTCTCGGATGCGATTGGCGCTATGCTCCACGCATCCGCCAATGGGATTGAGAAGACGGCTGTCTTAGATGTTCTGCCTCCGAATGTGACGGTCAAGGTCTCCCCGGTTGCATTGACGGGTGGGAACACGGCGACGGGGACGGTTTTGCTGGATGGCAAGGCTCCGGCGGGTGGCTTGACGGTTGCATTGACATCCGATGATGCCCATGCGGTTGTGCCGGCGAGTGTTGTGGTTGCGGTTGGAAAGACAAGTGCGACCTTTAGCGTGGCGACGACGCAGGTGAGTGGCGAGACACAGGTGGAGGTCGCGGCGGCTGTGGGTGATTCGGTGTCGACATCTACGATTGTCCTGCGACCGATTGGCATCAAGGCGGTGACCTTTACACCTGGGATTGTGCGTGGTGGTTTGCCATCCCAGCTGCAGGTGACATTGGATGCGCCTGCGCCGGCGACGGGTGTAACCCTCGACGTCTATGCGACGAACCCAGCGGTATCTGTAGGGTCATCCGTTGTGGTTGCAAGTGGCCAGACCACGGCGACGCTCACGGTGAATACACAGGTTGTGTTTGCAAATGTCCGAGTGCCGGTTGTGGTGACATCCGGTGCGAGCGCGGTTACAGGAACGCTTACGGTGACGGGTGCAGAGGTGATGGGTTTGACCTTGAATCCTGTATCGGTTACGGGGGGCAAGCCGAGTACCGCGACGCTGACGATCTCGAGTGCGGCGCCGAGTACGGGTTATGTGGTGCAGCTGGCGAGTAGTTTGACGGGTGTGGCGACGGTTCCGGCGACGGTGATTGTGCCGAGTGGTAAGACGAGTGTGACCTTTGTGGTGACGACACTGGTGGTGAATGCGACTAAGGATGTCTCGATTTCGGGCAGCCTCAATGGCGTTTCGAAGGCGGCATCGCTGAAGGTTCTGCCTCCCGCGGTGGCGAGTGTGACGATTGCACCGACATCGGTTACGGGTGGGACGAACGCCACGGGCACGGTCAAGCTCGCGGTGGCGGCGCCTGGCGATGTCATTGTTACGCTGTCAACGAGCAGCACGTTGATTGGCAATGTCCCGGCAACGGTGACGGTTCCAAAGGGCGCGCTATCGGCAACATTTATCGTAACGACGAAGAAGCCAACTGTTCAGACAGTAGTCACGATTGGCGCAAACTCGGATGGCGTGACAACCGTCAAGGGCACGCTTACGGTGAAGCCGTAGGCGGCAGAAAAAGTTAACTTACAGACTAGCTGCGTAGTTCAAGTAGTTCTAACGGGCTATGTAAATTACATTTCCTTCCTTTGGACAGCAGTGTCCTTGGGGAGGAGTTTTTTTGTCGGGTCTGTAGGTAAGGGGAACCATTGGCGCGTGAAGCGGGTCAATAAAGATATGATGCAGGGACGTATGGATTTGGCTGATCCGGGCGGCTATGCCACGGCTGAGCTCCAGCTGGTTGCTGAGCGTAGCGCATTTGGCAAAAAACGACCGGTTCCCTTTCGGATTCACTACCCGCAGTCCGGTGAAAACCATGCGGTTGTTGTCATTTCCCATGGAGCGGGCGGGGATATCGATACCCACTTCGCTCAGGCAAAACACCTGGCATCCCATGGGTACGTCGCCATCTGTGTCGAGCACATCGGGAGCAATCGTGGTCGTTTGACTGCTGGATTGCGAATCGCTAAAAACCTTCGGGATATGACACATGATGCCGATGAGGCACGTAACCGCCCGGCGGACATCTCGTTTGCCATCGATTGTGCAATCGAGTGGAATACAAAGCATCCCGTGCTGAAGCGACGGATGGATATAAAGCGCATCGCCATCATGGGACATTCGTATGGGGCGTACACGGCGATGGTCAGCTGCGGTATCCGACCAGCCCTCACGTGGTTTAAACCTGTTATCTCACCCGGTAAAGGCCTTGGAGACAGCCTTCGCGATCCGCGCATCACGTGCGGTATCGCCCTCTCGCCGCAAGCCCCGGGAGAGCCATTTTTTATCAAGGAAAGCTATGCATCCCTTGCCGTACCACTCCTTGGCATTTCTGGAACAGATGACCGGCAACAAAATGGGGATTCGCCCGAGCAACGACGGGATGCATTTTCACTGTGGCCGGATGGACAACATGCCTTTGTATGGCTTGCCAATGCGAAACACTCAGACTTCACGGACTCGACAGGCAGTCCGAGGCGGATGCTACCATCCAGCACGCGAGAAGACGTGCAGCCAATCACCCGCGCCGCGACCTTATTGTTTCTGAACACACATTTAGTGTCTGGCTCTCAA
>Ga0114971_10003487_pt1 | contig 10656 bp, 10 predicted proteins | sample M_140625_MF_Meta_FD_87320 | JGI IMG/M metagenome (GOLD analysis project Ga0114971, IMG submission 87320) | Freshwater microbial communities from Lake Montjoie, Canada to study carbon cycling - M_140625_MF_MetaG | ecosystem: Environmental > Aquatic > Freshwater > Lake | place: Lake Montjoie...
CGCCAAGCGTTCGCTGAAGAACTCACACTTGCCCGAGGCCGTGGGAAACCCCCCGTTTGCAAATGGCGCATCAGCCACTGGCCAATGGGCAAAGCCATCCTTTAACAAGGCATCCCAAGTGACCGGCGTGGCGCTTTGCAGGTTGCGGGGGTTTTGCAACGCCAAGCGGCACAGGCTTTCGTCGTCTTCTTGCAGCAAGGGGTTGTCCATGCTCATTCTGGATGCCAGTTCACGAAAAATTTGCGTATTGGTTTTGGCCTCACCCATGGGCGCGATGGCGGGGCGATTCAGCACCATGTCGGTGTGGCCATAGCTGTTGTGAATGTCCCAGTGCTCGAGTTGTGTGGTCGCGGGCAGCACATAGTCGGCATGGTCGGCGGTGTCGGTCATGAAGTGTTCCAGCACCACAGTGAACAAATCATCCCGCGCAAAGCCTTTCACCACCTTGGCCGACTCGGGAGCCACCGCCACGGGGTTGCTGTTGTAGACCACCAAGGCTTCTACCAAGTCCTTCGTGTTCAAGGCGTCGCCGATGGTGCTCATGTTGATGAGCGGTGCTTTAGCGTTGGTGTGCACATCATGTCGCTGCAAAGCCGCGCCGTTGTGCAAAGCATGACCGGAAGCGCTCAGTACCACGCCGCCAGCGCGGTGACGCCATGCGCCGGTGAGCGCGGGCAGGCAAGCCACGGCGCGAACCGCGTTGCCACCGCCTTTGGAACGCTGTACGCCGTAGTTCAGGCGAATCGCGGCAGGCTGGATGTGTGCGTAGTCGTGGGCGAGTTGACGGATGTCCTCGGCCTTCAAGCCGCACACCTCGGCTGTGTGTTCGGGCGTCCATTGCAAGGCACGTTCACGCAAGGCTTCAAAGCCCAAGGTGTGGTGGGCAATGTAGTCGTGGTCCAGCCAGTCATGGGTGATGAGTTCGTGCATCAGTCCTAAGGCCAGCGCTGCATCGGTGCCTGGTTTGAGGGCCAGATGCACATCGCATTTGTCGGCGGTTTCGGTGCGGCGCGGGTCTATACACACCAATTTGGCACCATTGCGTTTGGCCTCTTGCGCAATACGCCAAAAATGCACGCTGCTGGTGATGACGTTGCTGCCCCAGATGATGATAAGTTTGGACTCTGCGAAGTGCTGCACCTTCATGCCTACCTTGCTGCCAAAGGTTTGCGCCAAGGCTTCGCCGCCAGCGCTAGAGCAAATCGTGCGGTCGAGTTTGGCAGCACCCAGCAGGTTGAAAAACCGCATGGCGATGGACTCGCCTTGCACCATGCCCATGGTGCCCGCATAGCTGTAAGGCAGTATGCGTTCGGGGTGTTTGTCGGCAATGGCTTTCAAGCGTGTGGCGATGTCGCTCAAGGCTGCATCCCAACTAACCCGCTGGAACTGGCCGCCGCCCTTGGGACCCACCCGCTTGAGGGGGTGCAGCACCCGATCCGGGTGGTAGGTGCGCTCGGTGTAGCGCGATACCTTGGTGCACAGTACGCCATCCGTTAGGGGGTGGTTGGGGTTGCCTTGCACCTTGATCGCTACCCCGTCTTGCACGGTGGTCAGCAATGAGCAGGTGTCGGGGCAGTCGTGGGGGCAGGCGCCCAAGACGGTGGGGGTCATGGTGGTGGAGGTCATGGCTGCATTTTGCACGTCTTTGCGAGCCTTTGCGTCATTGCGAGGGGCAAAGCCTCGAAGCAATCTCCCCTCGTTGCTAAGTGCTGTCATTGCGAGAGGAGCGAAGCAATCTCTCCCCACGGCAACCGCCGCAGGCTCGGCCTCGCCTCCATGCTTACACAACGTCGGCTACGGCCGACCTGCGGCACGCGGCGCTAGATTGCTTCGGGGCTACGCCCCTCTCAAAGACGGATCGGGTAGACTGATTGCCCAAGCCAAATACAGAGGGTGAACTTATGAAACTGCTCGATTCCATCGCCACCGAAGCGGCCAGCATCATTGCGGTGCGCCGTGACATCCACGCCCATCCCGAACTGTGCTTCCAAGAGCAGCGTACCGCAGATGTGGTGGCGGGCAAGTTGACCGAGTGGGGCATTGAGGTGCACCGTGGCATGGGTACCACCGGTGTGGTGGGTGTCATCAAAAACGGTACTGGTAAACGCTCCATTGGCCTACGTGCCGACATGGATGCTTTGCCCGTGAACGAGGCCAACACCTTCGCTCACGCCAGCAAACACCCCGGCAAGATGCACGCCTGCGGTCACGATGGTCATACCGCCATGTTGTTGGCAGCGGCGCAGCATTTGGCCAAGCATAAAAATTTCGATGGCACCGTGGTGCTGATCTTCCAGCCTGCCGAAGAAGGCGGCGGCGGCGCTCGCGAGATGATCAAAGACGGTTTGTTCAAGCAATTTCCTGTGGATGCGGTGTTCGGTCTGCACAACTGGCCGGGCATGCCTGTGGGCACTTTGGCGGTAAGCGCGGGGCCGGTGATGGCGTCCAGCAACGAGTTCAAAATCACCATCCGCGGCAAAGGCTGTCACGCCGCTTTGCCTCACAACGGCATAGACCCCGTACCCATCGCCTGCGAGATGGTGCAAGCTTTTCAAACCATTGTGTCGCGCAACTTGAAGCCCATCGATGCCGGCGTCATTTCGGTCACCATGATCCACGCGGGTGACGCGACCAATGTGGTGGCTAACAGCTGTGAGCTGCAAGGCACGGTGCGCACCTTCACGGTGGAGATGCTCGACCTTATCGAGCGGCGTATGCGAACCATTGCAGAACACGTCAGCGCCGCCCATGAAGCCACTTGCGAATTCGCGTTTGTGCGTAACTACCCACCTACCATCAACCACCCCAAAGAGGCCGAATTCACCCGTTCAGTGTTGGCTGATATCGTGGGCGCGGACAACGTGCTCGCGCAAGAACCTACCATGGGATCGGAAGATTTCTCTTATATGTTGTTGGAAAAACCTGGCACCTATTTCTTCATCGCCAACGGCGAAGGCCAGCATCGCGAAATGGGCCATGGCGGCGGCCCTTGCACCTTGCATAACCCCAGCTATGACTTCAACGACGATCTGATTCCCCTAGGCGGTACGGTTTGGGTGCGCATGGTTGAGCAGTTTTTAGCCCCAGCTTAAAAAAATCACTCAGCGCTGGCCGGCGGGTTGTACATCTGCAGCAAAGCCAGCAACTGCGCTTTGGGTTGGGACTGCAAATAGGGCAGCAGCAATCCCAGCACTTGCTGCGCACCTCGTGATACACCGCCTTGCGCGTTGGCGTCTTCCAAGGCGTGGCGAGGGTCGAGCGCATATTCATAGCTCAGCCACCAGGTCAGCATGACCAGCATGTGCGTGGCGCTACTCTCGCGCTCGGTGGGGTTTTGCGTCAGCCAGCCCTTGTCGCTCAAACACCCAAGCAAAGTTAAAAAAGCCGCATGTTTATCGGCCAGCACCTGTTTCAGTGCTTGCTCAAGTTGGCGGTATTTGCTGAGCAAATCGTTCAAGTCGCGGTACAAGAACCGGTAGCGCCACACCAACTCAAACATGGAATGCAAGAAAAACCAAGCGTCTTCCAAGTCTTTGACGTCTTGCGCAGCGGGCAGCAAGTCGTGCAAGTCGAGATGGTATTGGCCAAACAAGTGGTTGACGATATCTTCCTTGCCTGGGTAGTGGTAGTACAAATTACCTGGGCTGATCCCAAGCTCGGCAGCCACCATGGTGGCTGCCACATTGGGCTCGCCAAAGCGGTTGAACAAGCCCAAAGCGCTGGCCACAATGCGCTCGGCGGTTTGACGCGGCGCTTTACTGACCATGGGCTGTCAGCTTTTGCGCTCGGCCAGTTGTTTTTCCAGCTTTTCTAGCCGTACTTGCAAATCGGCCAAATCTTGGGCGCTGGGCAGGCCCATGCTTTTCAAAGCCTTAGCCACCCGCTCTTCAAAAATGCTTTCCAGCTTGTCCATCTGGCCGCTGGCGCTTTGCCCCATTTGGTTGGCCATTTGCCCCACTTTTTCTGCAGCCTCGGTCATTTTGGCTTGGGCTTGTTGGGTGGTTTGTTGCAGGTGTGAGCCCTCTTTGACCAAGTTTTCAAAAACCTTGGTGCCTTCCTCTTGGGCTTTGGCAAACGCTCCCAAGCCCGCCAGCCAGATATGCTGGGCCGAATCTTTCATGCGTTGGCTCATGTCTTGGGGGTCAAATTCAGGTGGCGTGCTGGCCATTGCGGTTCCTTAAGGGAGTGAAAATTCATCATAGTCCACCCCAAGCCACTTGAAACTGCGATACATCAACCCAAGGCCAGAAAATTAAGCCCCTACAATTGTCAAACTTACAGAGAACCTCCTCTTAAACCATGTTGTGGTACGCCGTCCATTCCCGACCCAAGCAAGAACAACGCGCCTTGGAAAACCTGCAAAACCAAGGCTATGAAGCTTGGTTGCCTTTGATTACTATTGAAAAATTGCGCCGAGGCCGACTCGCCGAGGTGGTCGAACCCATGTTCAGCCGGTATTTGTTCATTCGTTTGGACATGGAGCACACCAACTGGACGCCTATTCGCTCCACCCTTGGGGTGAGCCGTTTGGTGAGTTTTGGTAACCGTCCCGCACCCATGTCGGACGATTTGATCCATGCCCTGCGCAACATGCCTGAACGCGCGCCAGAGAAACTGTTGCAACCCGGCCAAGCTGTGCGCATGATTGACGGTCCCTTGAAGGGTTTAGAGGCTGTTTACCAACAAGCCGATGGCGAGTTACGTGCCATGGTGTTGGTGGACCTGATGAGCAAACACCATCTGGTCAGCGTGGACATGCTGCATTTGTTCCCTGTGACAATCTGAGCATGAATAGGCATCCACAGCATATTGCGATCATCATGGACGGCAATGGCCGCTGGGCCAAAAAGCGATTGATGCCGCGAACCGTGGGTCATGCGCGGGGTGCCGCCAATGTTCGCCATATTGTCAAAGCTGCCCACGCCATGGATTTACCTTACCTCACCTTGTTTGCTTTCAGTTCTGAAAATTGGCGCCGCCCGCCAGATGAGGTCTCGGCCTTGATGGGCTTGTTTTTGCAGTACCTTGAGTCGGAGGTCGCCGAAATGAAAGTTGCAGGTATACGCCTTCGCGTGATTGGCGACCGCAGCGCGTTTGCGCCCTTGTTGCAGTCGCGCATCGACCAAGCCGAGCAAGACACCGCCCAAAACACGGGTTTGAACTTAACGATTGCCGCCAATTACGGCGGGCAATGGGATGTTTTGACAGCGGTACGTGCTTGGCAAGCAGCGCACCCCGATAGATCGCTGCAAGAGCTTGACCCCGCGGGCCTAGCCAAACATTTGAGTACTTTTGAGCTACCTGATCCCGAGTTGCTGATACGCACGGGGGGGGAGTCGCGTATCAGCAACTTCTTGCTGTGGCAAACCGCCTATACCGAACTGTATTTCACCGACCTGCATTGGCCCGATTTTGATGACGCTGCTTTGGCCAAAGCCTTGCATTGGTATGGCCAGCGTGTGCGCCGTTTTGGTCGCACAGATGAGCAAGTGCAGCATCCCAGCGGGACTGAACATACCCCCAACCCAGGCCCTGTTATCCAAAAAAGCATGAAGATAGGCTAATATTGCGTCTGCAGGCAATTAGCCACATTAGTTTCGAGCGCCTGCAGCTCGTCCGGGCATTGTGTATGCCCCACTTCCTTAGTTTTAAACACATCACCGACAGGTATCCCTTCATGAAGAATGAAAACCGCGCAACGCATCCCCGCAAGGACCATGCTCAGACCCGAATTGGTCGCTGTATCGCCTTGATCGACAGCAACTACATGGCCTGGTTGCTCAAACAAAGTACCGACAGCGATGCCGAGCCAGAGGCCTACAACCGCCAAGCCCTCATCCCTACCTTGGCGCAGACCTTGAAACAAGCAGGTTTGGGCTTGGATGTACAACGTGTTTATTGGTACACCGACAACCCCGACAGTCAATTTCCTCAAGACCAAATCGTGCGTGTGCTCGACGTCACCAGCGGCGAACCCAGTGAAGTGGCTTTCAGCGCCATGTCCGCAGACATTGCCCGCTTGTCTGAGCGAAAAGCTTGCGAACACCTGCTGATTGCCAGCGACGACGACCGCTTGACGGCCAGTATCGATGAAGCCCAGTTGCACGGTTTGAATGTTTACCTTTTAGCAGACGAGTCCGCTCGCCACATGGACCAACTCATCAACGAAGACCCCGCTTGGTGCCGTTTGTTGGCCCAAGCCGATCGCCGTGTTTTGCTGATGGCCCAAGCCGTCAAAGAGTTGACCGCCCAGCCGCGTGCCGCTGCCGCGCCTGCTGCGCCGCAAGACCCGGAACTGGTGCGAACCAAGCTGCTAGAGGTGGTCGACGGTTGGTGGGACGACGAACCTGAAGACCTGCGTGAAGATTTGCGCGACGAATTGCGTGGCAGCCATGGAATTCCCCAAGAAGTTGACCGCCACATGCTGTTGCGTGTGCGCCGTGCTTTGGACCGTCCTTTAAGCTTTCCCGAGAAAAAAATCTTGCGTGAAATGGTGCGCAACAAGGTCTTGGGCGTCACCGAAGAAAGCCTGCCTGCGTGACCGTTTTGGTGACCGGCGGTGCCGGTTTCATCGGTAGCAACTTTGTCCACGCTTGGTTGTCGCAGCAAGATGAAGCGCTGGTCAACCTCGACAAACTCACCTACGCCGGTAATTTGCGCAACCTGCATGACTTGGCGGGTGACAAACGACACCATTTTGTGCAAGGCGATATAGGTGACACCACCTTGGTGAGCCAGTTGTTGGCCTCGCACCAACCCCGCGCTGTGTTGCATTTCGCCGCTGAGTCACATGTGGACCGCTCTATCCACGGCCCCATGGATTTCATTCAAACCAATGTGGTCGGCACCTTTCAGCTGCTTGAATCGGTGCGGGCGTATTGGGCAGGATTGGATGATCAGGCCAAGCAAGCGTTTCGTTTTTTGCATGTCAGCACCGACGAGGTGTATGGCAGCTTGTCACCCGACACGCCTGCCTGCAGTGAAACCCACCCCTACGAGCCCAACAGCCCCTACTCGGCCAGCAAGGCGGCTTCCGACCACTTGGTGCGTGCTTGGCACCACACCTATGGCTTGCCGGTGCTCACCACCAATTGCTCGAACAACTATGGTCCCTACCATTTCCCCGAGAAGCTGATTCCCTTGGTGATTCACAACGCCTTGGCGGGTAAGCCTTTGCCCATTTACGGCGACGGCCAACACGTCCGCGATTGGCTTTACGTGGAGGACCATTGCAAAGCCATCATGCGGGTACTTCAAGTCGGCCGCTTGGGCGAAACCTACAACGTGGGTGGGTGGAATGAAAAACCAAATATCGAGGTGGTGCGCACCCTGTGTGCTTTGCTTGATGAACTCCAACCCCGTGCAGATGGTCAGTCTTATGCCACTCAGATGACGTTTGTCAAGGACCGCCTTGGGCACGACAGGCGCTATGCCATCGATGCGCGCAAGTTGGAGCGAGAACTCGGCTGGCGCCCCGAAGAAACCTTCGAGACTGGTGTGCGCAAAACTGTGCAATGGTATTTAAGCCATAGCGACTGGGTGGAAGAAGTCACCAGCGGCAGTTACCGCGCTTGGATAGGCCAAAACTATGGCAGCTGATGGCGTATTGCTCTTCGGGGCAGACGGTCAGTTAGGCCATACCTTGCAAGCCGAGTTGTCCGTTTTAGGGCGCTTGATTCCGCTTACTTTGGTTGATGTGGATATTGCCGACGCAAATGCCTTGAGGGCCGTGATTCGCCACCATGCGCCGCGTTACATAGTCAATGCAGCCGCTTACACATCCGTCGATAAAGCTGAACAAGAGCCTGACTTGGCGCACGCCATCAACGCCACAGCTCCTGGCATCATGGCGGACGAGGCCAAGGCCTTGGGTGCCACCATGGTGCATTACTCCACCGACTATGTGTTCAATGGCCAATCGACCCAGCCGTACACGGAAAGTGACGCCACCGACCCTTTGTCGGTCTATGGGCGCAGCAAGCTCGATGGCGATGAGCAAGTGATGGCGCATGCGGGGTCTTTTTTCATCTTCCGCAGTTCATGGGTCGTGGGCGCAAATGGCGGCAATTTTTTGAAAACCATGCTGCGTTTGGCGCAAGAGCGCGACAGCTTGAGCGTGGTCGCCGATCAACACGGCGTGCCCACCTCGGCGCGTTGGATGGCACAAGTCACCCGTGAAGTCTTGCAAAACCCCCAACACACTGCTTTGAGCGGCCTTTACCACCTCAGCAATGGAGGACGCACCACTTGGCATGGCTATGCGCAATATGTGCTGGCGCAAGCATTACAAATGGGCTGGCATTTCAAAGTGCGGCCCGAGGATATCAAGCCTATTGCAACCGCCGACTATCCCTTGCCAGCGACGCGCCCCGCCAACTCCATGCTTGACACCAGTTTGGTGCGGCAAAATTTGGGTCTATTGATCCCTACTTGGCAGTCAGGTGTGGATGAGGTTTTGGCCACCTTATGGGGGCAACGCGCTTGAGCCTTAGCGCTTAACGCCAATATTTCCATTCGACGCCGATTTGTAAGCGTCGGTTAATCGGCTCATAAAAAACTCCCGGTCGCCCTGAGCTGTAGCCATTAACTTTGTCGGAGTCATCTATCCAAGTCCAACGGATATAAGGAGAATAAATACCACTGGCGGTACTGTATTCCAACTTGGATTGAATATAAACACCGGTATGTTGGCGGTTATTGATATCATTATTACTGACATTGACTTGGGACAGTTTAGAAATATGTTGTCCAAGCAATAAGACACCTGCATCCATTTGCAACGATTTAACGGGCCCAAAAGCACTCCAGTTTTCTCCGCTGTCGGAGAATCGCACAGGCAGCCAAAACTGGGTCGAATGGCGTTCATAGCCACCATGACCGGTGGTGGAGGGGCTATTCAAACTTAAATAATTTGAATGGGTATGTAAAGCCAGTCCGTAGGAGATATTCGTCCATATATTCGACGGCCATAAAACACGCCAACGGGTTTCAATATTAGGCACGTTCTTCATGGTGCCAGTGGTATCACTGCTGTATTTTTGTAACCCCACCAAGGCGTCAACTTCTAATTGCGCTTGGCGCAGACCCATAAACGGGCGGCTACGCCAATGCAAGCCTATTTCCGGCCCCACCAGTTGCATAGCCGGTTCGGCGTAACGCTGTGCCCCCAAGCTGTAACTCCATATTCCCAGCGGTTCTGACGCCGTTTGGCCGATGGCCAGCAATGGTGACAATAAGACTAGGTAAATCCAGCGTGACATGGTTTTATTAAGAAAGAATACAAAAAACCGCCATCGTTAAGAACGCATGGCGGTTGACACGAAATATAAAACTATATGGTAGTTTTGATTTCGGCGGAGGCCAAAGTGCCGGCGGAATGCAAAGCTTGCACCCACTGGGGCATGCGGCCACGGCCAGTCCAAGTATTGGTTGAGTTGGCAGGATCGCGGTATTTGGGGGCCACTTTTTTGCCTGCAGTTGCGCGTTTGGCCTTGGGTGCCTTGGCACCAACAGCTTTAGTTGCGACCTTTTTACCTTTGCTTTTGCTGCCCAAAGCAGCAGTAATATCGGCCGCACTCAAGCCAGCGCTGTGGGCGATTTGAACAATTTGCGCCAAAGCTTTGTCGTGACCGCGGGACATCAAGCGCTGTTCTTCTTTTTCCAGTGTGATTCTGGCTGCGCGGATTTTTTCTAGCTGAGTAATAGGGCTGGTACGTGCCATGAATATCTCCAAATAATGATTAAGACAATCTCTATTATCTCTTAAATATTAAGAAGAGAATGTATGTTTCTATTGGTTATTAATATAAAAATATATTCGACTGAATATCAAAAATGCCAAATTACATCTCTGCTGGGAGGTAAAACGCTTGTAGACAGAGTGCGCGGATGCGGCACAATCGGCTCAACTGATTCAACACATGCCATGTCCAGCCAACACCTTTCCGCCACCTCCAACAGCGACAAAGCTGAATTACTCGCCCGCGCCTTGCCCTATATCCGCAAGTTCCATGGCAAAACCTTAGTCATCAAATATGGTGGTAACGCCATGACCGACCCGCAGCTGCAAGCCGGCTTTGCCCAAGATGTGGTGCTGCTCAAACTCGTGGGCATGAACCCCGTGGTGGTGCACGGCGGTGGCCCACAAATTGAAAACGCGCTGCAGCGCTTGGGCAAAAAGGGCGAGTTCGTTCAGGGTATGCGGGTGACAGACGCAGAAACCATGGAAGTGGTGGAGTGGGTCTTGGCTGGCGAGGTGCAACAAGACATCGTTGGTTTGATCAACCAAGCCGGTGGCAAGGCGGTGGGCCTGACAGGGCGCGACGGCGGCATGATCCGGGCGCGTCAACTGAAGATGCAAGATGCTGCAGACCCCAGCAAAGAAGTCGATGTGGGGCAGGTGGGCGACATCGTCAGCATTGACCCCAGCGTGGTCAAAGCCCTGCAAGACGACGCCTTCATTCCCGTCATCAGCCCAATTGGCTTTGGCGAAAGCAATGAGAGCTACAACATCAATGCCGATTTGGTGGCTTCCAAGCTTGCCTCGGTGTTAAAGGCTGAAAAGCTGGTGTTGTTGACCAACACCGAGGGCGTGTTGGACAAAGCTGGCAAGCTATTGCGAGACTTAAGCGCTCGCCAAATTGATGCTTTGTTTGC
>Ga0114971_10003488_pt1 | contig 10653 bp, 9 predicted proteins | sample M_140625_MF_Meta_FD_87320 | JGI IMG/M metagenome (GOLD analysis project Ga0114971, IMG submission 87320) | Freshwater microbial communities from Lake Montjoie, Canada to study carbon cycling - M_140625_MF_MetaG | ecosystem: Environmental > Aquatic > Freshwater > Lake | place: Lake Montjoie...
CCATTTCCACTCTTAAATGATGAATACGAACTTCGCGGGCCTTGCCTTTGCGCACCTATATTTAATAGGCTTTAAACAGGCTCGCCCTAAAATTCACATCCCTCATTTAAGATTGGAAATGGTATTATTCATAAACCAAAGATCTATCGTTTCCAGCTAAACTTCGAGAGTTTGCTTTTCGTAATCCGCCAGTTGGCAAACCTTTAGATAAATCAACTTTTTCAAACGATCGGAAAGTGCTGTCATTGTTGATTTCTCCGCAGCAATCAACTTTCTTTTCATCGATTTTTACTATTACGCCGTTTTTAACTTCATTTGGCCTTTCAATTACAAGTGCGTGCGCCTTTGCTCCGTAAATTACATCTATTTTTCCTGTTGCATTATCTCGAATATATATTACCTGCTTCTCTTTGTAATCGGGGTCATCCTCATTTACATGATTCGGATCAAGATAGATAAAAAATGTTTGATTTTTTTTAGGATCTTCAAATTGAGATCCAAGTGTAAATTCGCGACCTTTTTCTAAAACCTTATCAATAATTTCATTTTGTTCTCTTATCTGCTTTTTTCTTTCTGTTTTGTTTTTTGATATTTTTTTTGTAGAAAGTGATTTAAATTCGCTCAATAATTTTTGCTCATTTTCTGGTGGGGTGCTTTTTTGATCTTCCTTGGAAGGCTTAGAATCTGAAGTTGTATGTTTTTTATGATCATGATGCTTGTCATGTTGATGGTCATGTGTTGCGGACGGTTTTTTTTCTTGATGCTTGTGATGACCATGGTCATGCGCTGAAGGCAGATGAATTGGGCGACATAAAGATTCGTGACAAGTATCAGATTTCTTAACGTCAGATTTTGCAACGTGATGCGAATGTTTGTGATGTTCGCTATGATCTTTTTCTTTGTCTGCGAAAGAATCTTTATGATCGTGATGATGATCGTCATGATGATGGCGATGATGTTTGTGATGCTTATGATCGTGCGAATGAGGCTGCTTTTTATTTTGTTTATCAAGAGCCCAATAAAAATCATTTAATCCATATTGTTCATATTTTAATTTTTCGACATAATCAAATAAAAGGCATTCTTCTAGCGAATTCATGAAAGCTTTTTTCATCGCTTCATTTTTTTCTAAAGCTTCAAGATTAAAAGTAACGTCATCGCCATTTATGGTAAACAGGCCGCTGCTTTTAAGTCTATCAAAATAATCTTCTTTGGTTTTGATGCTGCTATCATGTTCATCCGAAGATTTAAGAATGGCATTTTTAATAAATCTGTCGAGCACCATGGCGTCAATTTCTAACTCTCTGCAGCTTTCAAAAATCTGCTTACAAAATTGCCTGTCTCGAGTAAAAATAACCAAACCAAATTCTCTTTTTTCATCTTCGCTAATCTCTTCTAGACCTGAAATTTTTTTTAAAAGCGCGTCTGTTTTTTTTTGGTTGCCCGTTTTTTTTAAAACTATTTTGGCATTTATAATTCTTTCAAGCAGATCCAGCCTATCTGAATCGCCGCTATCAGATTCAGAAATTCTTGATTGATTAACTTCGTGAAGCAGCTTTGCTCCTTTTTTGTTACCAAAGGGCATTGATGATAATAAAGAGCATCCAAAGCGTTTAGCTGCCTTGCTTGGCAAATGTTTGTCTCTGTAATTTTTTAATATCTTTTTTATTTCTCTTCTTTCAGCAATTTCTTGCTTAACACTTTCAAGATCAAGCTCGGTTCTGGCAATGCCAAGATCGCCATTGCGTGGCTTGAATTTATTGGTCCAAATATTGTTGGTTATTCCAGTTGAAACCGCTCCTGCTGCAAGCAATGGAATGCCCGCAATCAGTCCCGGAGCCCCAACCACAGAAAGAGCCGATAGCGTTGTAATTGCGGCTCCTGCGGTAAAGGCGGCGAATCCTAATGTATTGGCGGCATAAAATTTTCTTTTTGAGTCGGTAATTTGATTTATTTTTCTGACGCCAACTTTTACATTTAACTGAACTCCTTCCCTAATTTCTTCGGGCAATATTTTGTTCCAGGTTCTCCACAGATCATAACCATTTCTTACAGTTTGGCATCCGGCATAAAGAGCGATAACGGGAAGGGCCCAAGGAGAGCTTACAATTGCCGAACTTAAAACTGCAGTTGAAGCGGCGCCATTTATAAAGCCAGGAACAGCAAGATTGAATTTTGTATCAAATTCTGAATATTTTAGAGTTTCTTCAAATGCTTCCAGCCTTTGAATGACGCCACTTAAATTTTGTTTTTCTGTGCCAGATGCTTTATCTCGACGCTCTTTGTATCCTGTAATATCTTGTTTTAAGCCTTTAATTACAGCATCAAGTTTTGATTTGTTATTAATGGTTCCTTTTATATTTCTAAATGCGGCCGTTAGTCCTATAAGGGATAAGGGGCCGGAGATTCCTAAAAAAATTCCCCAATGTGCCGCCGAAGAAAAATCAGCTAAGTCGCCAAGCGAGTGTTCGTGGCTTTCAAGACTGCCACCCTTTGCACTTATTTCATTTAATGCAGTTGCAACTTCATCAAGATCTATCGCGGCGGCGCAACAAGGACAGCCCTCGTCATTTTTTCCAATCTGTTGTTTGGAAGAGCTATGGCCATCTTCACAAGGTTCGCAATGCTCGTCATGATTGTGATGATCGTGATCTTCGTGATGATCGTGACGGTCTTCGTGATCGTGGTGATGTTCTTTGTGATGATTGTGATCGTCTTCGTGATCGTGGTGATGTTCTTTGTGATGATCGTGATGGCTGGCATGCTCATCATGCCCATACTCATCATGATGATGGCCATGTGAATGTTCATGATCGCTTTTTTTTCTTAAGTTAAAATGAACATGATCGCCATGGCTATGGTGTAAAAGAGTGTAAGTATTACTAAACTGTTTCATGGGCTGTAATTGTTATGCCATTTCCCACTAATAATTATAAATTTAGGCAAAATAATTTAGAGAATGAAATTTTAAAGAAAAATCAGTCGTATCAGGCGATACGGATGATTTTTATTTGAAATTTTAGACTTAAATTATGAAGCATAAATTTATAATTATTAGTGGGAAATGGTATTATATCAACAAAGTAATCCACCGCATTTATTCAACTCTTTGTTTGAATAATTTCTGTATCCTCAAAAATATTTCGCCAATAGAGCAGTTAAACACTTACTAAAACGCACTTCTAACGCCAATCATGATCGATCGGCCCGCAAGTGGAGCAATATCTTTCAAGAACGACGTATGGCTGCGCGCCTCTTCATTTAGCAGGTTTGTGGCTTTAGCATATAATGTAGAGTAGGTTGGTCCAATATTCATGGCATAATCCACTCCGGCATTTACCATTGTATAGCCATCTGTTTTGCGCTCAAACTGTGCAACGCGGTTTTGTGCAAATGTATAATCTGCATCTAAGCGTAAGCCGATTTTCTGATATTTATAAATTGCGCTACTGCCTATGCGCAAAGGAGCAATGCGCGGTAGAGGTTTTTTTGTATCACTGTTGCGCGCCTCAACATAATCACCGCGCATTTCAAAAGCTAGTTTATGGGCATTTGCGTCATAAGCGGTAAATTCTGCTTTGGCTTCTGCTCCATAAAACTCGGCATTTAAATTGGTGTAATTATAGATAGGCAGATCGTTTTCTAGGTCATTATCGCCGCTTGCCACAGAAGTAATGAAATTTTGGAAGCGATTGTAAAAGAAATTTACTTCACCTTTTGTTGCCCCAAGTTCTTTGCGAAAAGAAAGGTCAAGACCTTGCGATTGCTGCACATCTAAGTTTTTATTTCCAACTTCAAAAGCATTGGTTGCCAAATGAGGACCATTGGCGTAAAGCTCTTGAGCATTAGGTGCGCGCTGTGTATAAGAGCTAGAAACCGCCATTGCATAACCTTTAATTGGGCGATAAACAAGGCCAGCAGAGCCGCTTCCCGTTAGGTCGTTACGCGAATCGGCTGGGCCAAAAGAAGGGCCTTCTTCCGACTTTATTGCTTGATAATCAAATCTTCCGCCAAATTGAAGGCGCAAATTACCAAGAGGTATTTCTTCAAATATAAAACCCGACCTAGTGTTGGTGGTAGCTGTTGGCAAGAAAGCTTCTGCCCCAAGCGCCGAAAAATCACTTGCCGATGCTTGAAATCCTATCGCTCCTTCAAGAAGGCCAAGCTTATTATGAACTATTTCAACGCGACTGTCATAGCCGCGGTTTTTAAATACTGTTCCGGCCTCGCTTCCTTCAAATTCAGTGTGTTCGTAATCGGAAAGGCCAAGTTTATATTTTACTTCTTTTACAAATTTTAGCGGCTCTTTATAAGCCACAGCAATATCAATGCGCTGTTGCTTCATTTTGATGGTTACATCTGCCTCTGCCACTGTGCCGTAATTAGTGTTATAGTTTGTTAAAGCTGCGCCGAAATATCCTTTTTTAAAGAATTTCGAAACCCCGATTGTGCCGCCTTTGCTGTTGCTTTGGCTATTTGCTAATTTACCTTTTGCTTCAACTTCATCATCAGCAAGTGGCTCTTCTTCGCGCAGGCGGTTTGAGCGGGCATATGCAGGAATTTTTAAATCATCAGTTGTGCGCTTAAAGCCATTCATATGCCAAGCATAATTTCCAACGCCGCCCTCTAATAATATTGATCCAGAGCGCTCTTTATTAGCAGAGTTAAAGCGCGCATCCGCCGCACCAGTAATTTTTTCTGAAATGCGTTCATCAGGAATGCGATTATCAATTGCGTTCACGACTCCTCCTGCCGCTTTAGATCCGTAAAGCAATGCTGCGGGGCCGCGTATTACTTCAATGCGCTTTACAGAAAGCGGATCAATGGCCACGTTATGATCTACGCTGGCCGCCGAAGCATCAAGATTGCCAATGCCATTTTGTAAAATTTGAATTTGGTCGCCATCTAACCCGCGAATAACAGGGCGGCTTGCATTTGGTCCAAAATATGTAGAGCGAATACCTAGTTCTTGCGAAAGAGTTTCTCCGATAGTGGGCTGTAATTTTTTAAGTAAATCATCGCCAGCAAGCATGTTTACTGGTTGCGTTAACTCATCTGCAGAGCGACCTAGGGGATTTGCCGTTACTACTATTGGTTTTAATGTAGTAATAGGGCGATTTTCTGCGAATGCCGAAGATGTTAAAAGTACAGAAAATGCAGCAAGAGCTGGTTTAAAGTGTTTCATATTAGCTTGAAATTATTATAATTAAACTTACGAAAAAATATTCGCTTGCAAAAGCTTCATTAATTTGTTATGTTATAATATAACAATAATTTGTAAAGCTATTTGTTACAATATAACAAACTTTCTGTAAATATTATATGCCACGTCCTTCAAAATTATCTGCCCCATCGCCCGATTTAGTACTAAAAGTGCTACGCAGAAACGCGCAACCTTTAAGCGCTTACGCAATTCTTGAGAAAGTGCAAAAATTTGGCATCAAAAGTCCACCAATCGTTTACCGCGCGCTTGAGGTTTTGATTGAAAGTGGTAAGGTGCATAAAATTAACGAACTCAACAGTTTTGTTGCCTGCGATTGCGACGATGATCATCATCATGCATTATCAGTGCTAACAATTTGTCAAAAATGTAATGAGGTTCATGAGCTTCATAATCATGCTGTAATTAATCATTTAACAAAACTTAAGGCGCTAAATATTAATCTTGCTCGACAGGCTGTAATTGAACTTCCGATTATTTGCAGCAATTGCGTTGATTAGTGGTAATAGCATTTCCACTTTCTAATTGACCATTTATATAAAATATTTTTGATGATAAATTTAAAAGAAAAACTGCGCGTATAGAGACATACACAAAGTTTTTCTTTTCAATTTTAGATCAAAAAGATGAAGCGCAAATGCTCAGCCAGAAAGTTGAAATGGTGTAATAGCATTTCTCACTAATAACTTTTGTCGCGTAAAAAAATATGAAAAAGGCAATTCTATTTTAACCTTAAGTAATCCGTCTTTTTTCTAGCTTTCTGGCTAATGTTCTGCGGTGCATTCCAAGTTTGCGGGCGGCTTTAGAAATATTAAAATCTGTTTCGACAAGTGCTTGGTGAATATGTTCCCATTCAAGATTTTTTATTGAGGTTTTTTTGTCATGGAGAGGTTTTTTTTGGTTATTTGATTCGCCATTAAAAGCAGCAATTATTGCATCGGCATTTGCAGGTTTTGCTAAATAATAACAAGCGCCAGATTTTATAGCTTCAATCGTTGTTGTAATGCTGGCGTATCCTGTAAGCATTACAATTTTCATCAATTTGTCAAATTCGTGCAAATGCTTTACTAATTCTAAGCCAGATTCGCCAGGCATTTTTAAATCAACAACTGCATAGTGCGGATGAAATTTTTTTAATAGCGCGATTGCTTCTTTAACGTTACTGGCAATTTTTACTTCATAATCTCTGCGTTCAAAAGACCTGCCTAAGCTGCTTGCGAGCGCTTCATCATCTTCGACAATTAAAATTGCTTTGTGATCTTTCATAAATTTTTTAGCGAAAGAGTTACTAAAATTTTTGCGCCACCTGTGAATAGATTCTCAATTTTTAAATCTCCATCAATTCTGCGCAAAGTATTAAATGCCAAAAATAAACCAAGGCCGCTGCTGTTTTTTGTGGTTAAATTTGGTTTACCGATTTGTTTTATAATTTCTGGGTCAAAGCCTTTTCCTTGATCTTCCACAATTACTACAATATTGCTTTCTGTAAGAGTGGCTTTAACTGAAATAAAGGCGGGTGATTCTTCTAGCGCATTATCAAAAATATTAAAAAAAGCTTGAGTTAAAATATTATCGAGAAGAATTTTTTTATCACTTTTGCCTTCAAAATTATAGATCAGATTTTCAGGCTTTCTTAAGTCGCTCCATTCTTTTATCATTGCATCAAAAACTTCTTTGATTGGCGCAATTGTTGCTTGTTCAAGTCTTTCTTTTCCTGAAGAGGAAAGAATTTTGGAGAGAATTTTTTTGCAGCGCGCAAGCTGTGATTCAATTACTTCAACGTCCTTAAGCAAATTTTTTGTCAGATTCATTTCTTTCCAGTCACCAAGAATTACCGAGATTGTTGAAAGCGGCGTTCCAAGTTCGTGAGCGGCTCCGGTGGCAAGCAAGCCCATGCGAATAACTTGTTCTTTTTCAAGAGATTGTCGTTTTAGAAGATTAATTTTTTCGTCCCCGTCTCTTAAGTTTTTGATGATCTTGGTAACAAAGATTAGAAGTAAAATCGCAGCAAAAACATAGCTGATAAGCATTCCATGCAGATGAAGATTAAATAAATCTCCCTCGAAGTGATGATGAAAAGCGTGAAGTTCTTGATAATTGAAGCTAAGCCAGATATAACAAAAAATTGTAATCGCAGCAATCAGCCAAGCGTAGATTCTTTGCAGCAAAATTGCGCCAATAATTACTTGCAGCAAAAACAGTGAAATAAATGGATTAGAAATTCCGCCGCTAAAATAAAGCTGTGCGGTAAGTGCCGCGACATCAAATAAAAGTTCGATGAACAAGCTTTTATCGCTAATATTTTCTTGAAATTTATAACGGTAAAAACTTATGCAATTAACAACTGCCAAAAGCAATAGCGCTAAAAACATTGCCGTTAAAGGCAGCGAAATATGCAAAAAATAACGGACAAACAAAATGGTTGCCACTTGACCAAATATTGCAATCAAGCGCAGCCAAAGAAGCTGTAGAAGATTCTTGCGATTTGTGTTTTGAGAAATCGTGTTTTTCATTTACATAATCTTAATAATATCATTTTAACCTCAAAACACTCACTTTAGGCAAAATATTTTTGAGGATAAAGCTTAAAATAAAAATCAGTCGCATCAGGCGATACGGATAATTTTTATTTGAAATTTTAGACCTAAATTATGAAGAATAAATTTATAATTATTAGTGGTAAATAGCATAATATATCATAAAGCGCCTTGGACAAATTGTCTCACTTGTGCAATTTTAGTTGTAAGAAGGTTAGGGCGGTATTAAATAGTATAATTTCCTACTAATAACTATACATTTATGCTTAATAATTTAGGTCTAAAATTTTAAATAAAAATCATCCTTATCGCCTGATGCGACTGATTTTTCTTTAAAATTTCATCCTCAAAATTATTTTGCCCAAATTTATGGTTATTAGTAGAAAATGGTATAATATCAAAATTATTAATCCTCTTTTTCATAACATTATGCATTTGAAAAAATATTTTTTAACCGCGTTTCTTCTGGCCGCCTTTCTTTTACCGGCATTTTATTCAAAAGATGCTAATGCTTGTGCCTGTGGCTGCGGAGTTTTAAATGTTGGAACCAGCTCTTTAATTCCTAACTGCGAAGGCGGAATTGCTTTTTTGCAATATGATCAGATGGATCAAACCCGCAACTGGCACGGTGAAAATAAATCAAGCGGACATAATCACGACAAAAAAATCTCCACCCAAACCGTAACCGCTGGTGCGCAATATATGTTTAGCCGTGACTGGGGCGCTTCAATTCGCCTTCCTTATGTTACGCGTTATGTAGAAAATTTGCCGCACCATGGCGACTTAACTGGCACAAGGCATGGCGACATTGGTGATATTCGCGTTAACGGAATTTATTCCGGCTTCTTTGACGACATGTCAACTGGCATTACCTTTGGTTTAAAATTGCCAACTGGCGCAACAAAAGATAGTGAATTTGCGCGCAACACTCAAATTGGAACTGGCTCAACCGATACAATTCTTGGCGCTTACCACATGGGAAGTTTTGGCAAAGACAGCAAGATGGGATATTTTATGCAAGCCTCTTGGGAGCGTCCATTTATAAGGCATCAAGGCTATACTCCGGGTTACGAAATTTCTGGCGCAACTGGCGTTTATTATAATCTTGGTCAAGTTAGCGTTGCAAACAGAGTTGCTCCAATTTTTCAACTTACTGGATCTAAAAAAGGACAAGATTCTGGCTGGGCTGATCCTTCTCATAATCCAAATAGCGGATATGGCATGATATTTTTTGCTCCAGGAATTGAGGTTTCTGTAAAGCAATTTAAGCTTTATGCTGATATTGAATTTCCGGTTTATCGCCAAGTTAATGGCAACCAACTTGTTCCACAAAATATCTATAAAGTAATTTTAGGATATAATTTCTAAAATTTATGAAAAAATTCTGCCTGATTTTAGTTTTTTTATTGAGCGCAACCAACTCGATTAAAGCCTCTGAAATCAAGGCAGATCCAACTTTGATAATTACCACTCTTGACGGCAAAAATTTTGATTTAAAAGAAAAGCGCGGCAAGGTGGTAATTGTAAATTTCTGGGCAAAATGGTGTGTAGATTGCCGCAAAGAAATGCTGATTTTAGACGAAATTTACCGCGAATATAAATCAAAAAATCTTGAAATTATCGGCATTAATATTGACCGCAAAAGAGCGCGCGAAAAAGTTTTAGAGGCTTCTTCCTCGCTTTCTTATCCAAATGCTATGTTTATTGATGCAAAAGAAACCAGCTTTGAAGAACCAAACGCAATTCCTGTAAGCTATGTGATTGATAAAGATGGCAAGTTATTTACAAAAATTGGCGCTGATGATTTAAAATTAACCAAGCAAGATTTTGAAAATATTTTGAAGCCTTTGTTGGAATAATTTGTTAATAAGGTGAAAATATTGTGAGTTTTATGAAGAAGGTGATTGTGCAATTGTGGTTGCGAGGGTGATAGTGAAGGTGGTTGGGTGGTGAATTTGACTCCACGCCAAAAAGTTTATTTAAATAGCATATTGACAATATACATTCATTGTAATTTACTAAAAATTAGCATAATCTTATTATTAATTTATCATAAATATGAGTAAATCAGCATCAAGTTTAAATAGTCAATTTTTAGAAGCTCTTGAGACTTGTCAAGCTAGTAACGCTGGTAATAGTGACGATATAAAAGTCGCTAAAATTTTTGCATTAGTAGAAGAATATAAGGCTAGAATGCAAGAGGAAAAAGAAAGGGCTAAAAGAACTCTGCGATTAGAAGTAGAAGAAAAAGATTCTAAATATCGATTATTTTTCTCAACAGCAATCCAGCCAATTTTTGAAGAAACCTTCCCCCGTAAGAAATATCCAGGCTTAGAATATATGCTAGAAGAGTTGCATCTTATTAAAGTTGCATCTTATTAAAGAAGATGGGAGGATGTTAAATCAAGGTGAAAAGGTTGCTTTTTTAAAAGCCTTGGCAAATTTTTATAAAGGTCTTCGAGGTGGTTTAGAGTGTTCCATTGGGATCGAGGGGGGAAGTAAATTATATGCCAGTAGGAATGTATCGGATATGGCCGAACCTTCTTCATTATCCTTTGACAGTAAACTTCGTACAGTTACTTTCTTCTGCAGTCATGACCCTTCATGAATTAAAATATCTTGCGGATGCAGGAAATGATAAGATTGCAAAAAAAGCTAATATTGAAGGACAAGAAGGAGTTTTGCTTTATAGAAAAAGAACGAATGGAGAAATTCAAGAACTTTTTGCTGGTAAGAAAGGTTTATATATGGTAGAGCCTGATGGAAAATTAATAATAGCAGATGTTGAACAGGGGGCTGTAAAGAGCCTATTATTACAGCGTCAACAAGAAATTAAATATGCAAGATCTGGTGCTGCGCATCTTGGCGCAGAAGAAGCTGTTCCCGTAAGAAGAA
>Ga0114971_10003492_pt1 | contig 10651 bp, 12 predicted proteins | sample M_140625_MF_Meta_FD_87320 | JGI IMG/M metagenome (GOLD analysis project Ga0114971, IMG submission 87320) | Freshwater microbial communities from Lake Montjoie, Canada to study carbon cycling - M_140625_MF_MetaG | ecosystem: Environmental > Aquatic > Freshwater > Lake | place: Lake Montjoie...
TGAATCCACCCGAATTGCGGGTCGGGATACAACATGCACGGTGGTTGATTCGGCAGCCGATGTCACCTGCGCTGTTTGGAATGAACGTTGGAAGGCTACTTGCGCGGGTTCGATCTTTACCTTTTCGCGCCGACTTTCCGCACGACGCACTTGAAGATGAACAACTTCAGCGCGTCGAACCGTCACGAAGAAATATCCCGCACCGAGAAGTGGAAAGAGTGGCAGGACGAGAGATGTTGCACCCGCAATCCCAGAGATGAACGTTGCAAGGAATGAACCTAGCAAGATCGCGTATGTACTCTTTCGCCGGCGAATCATCATCGCGCGCGTCTCCGCTCTCTCAACGTCAGTCAGGGGAATTTCCGCGATGGTGCCACGAGAAACTACCCGCATTGCACTGCGATATCTCTCCACAGAACGGGATTCACTCGCTTGATCGTGGCGACGTAGCCAGGCAGGCACGAAATAGGCGATCCACAGCACGATGACGATTGCGTAGAGAACACCAGAACCCATGATCACTCAAGGTAAACCTTAGGGTGTGGAAAAGCGTGGATTGCGCCCGGTGTGTCGGATTTGTGCCTTATCTTTCATCGGCTGGATTGAATCTCACAAAAGTGAGATGGTCCCGCCATCCGCCATCGATATGGATATAGGAATTTCGACTTCCCTCGAAATGAAAGCCCGCTTTTGTCGCCACTCTTTGTGACGCCAAGTTCTCTGGTCGCATACTGATCTCGATGCGGTGCAGCTGGAGTACCGAAAAACAGTGGTCGGTCAAAATTTGCACAGCCCTGGTCGCTAACCCTTGCCCAGCGAATGATTCATCGACCCAATAGCCGATGTGTGCACTGCGCATAGCGCCAAATACGATTCCGCCAAGAGTCACTTGCCCTATTAATTTACCTTGAAACTCTAGAGCAAAGGGCAGCATGGCCGTACTTCGTGCCCTCCCGTTGAGATGTCGCAAAAGGGCAGCGTATGAATTAATTTGTGGTTCTTTCGCATTCTGCGGCAGGGTCGCCTCCCATGGCGCTAGCCAAGAATCATTAGCCTCCCGAAGTGCAATCCATTTCTTCTTGTCTCTGCGTGTGAGCGGACGAAGTATTAAGTCGCCATCATTGAGACGATAGGGCCACTTCAGTGGTCTCCACCCTTCATCTGATCGATGGCATGGCGCACAATTGGTGAAAGTACCCGAATGGCATCCCTGGCCGCTCCCTGAGAACCAGCAACATTGATGATGAGCGTATTCTTTGCGATCCCTGCGATTGCTCTTGATAGTGCAGCCGTGGGAATCCCTTGGTTAATCCCGTCGATTCTAAGTGCTTCGGCAATTCCTGGAAGCGCTCGCTCGATGAAGCGCTCAGTAATTTCTGGAGTGAGATCTCTCGGCGTCAGTCCTGTGCCACCGCTGGTAATAATCAGCTCCACACCTAGATCTATCGCATACGAGAGCGCCTCGGCCACTGGTTCACCGTCGTCAACAACTTTAAGTTCCACAGAGAAACCCAAGTCACGCAATCCCTGAGCGAGAATGGGACCGCTGGTATCTTCGTAAATTCCCTGCGAAGCGCGGCGCGATGCCACGAGCACAAGTGCGCTACTCACGATTCCACTCTCCGCTTTTGCCACCACTCTTATGAGTAACGCGTACATCGGTGATGTGTGCTCCGCGGTCTTTTCCTTTGATCATGTCAATCAATGCGAGTCCAGCAACTGCCACTGACGTAAGAGCTTCCATTTCTACGCCAGTTCGATCCGCCGTGCGGACTTCAGATTTAATAGAAACACCGTTCTCTTTAACTTCCAAATCGATATCAACGGCATGAATCGCAATGGGATGGCAGAGCGGAATCAGCTCTGGCGTGCGCTTCGCTGCTTGAATGCCTGCAAGACGCGCCACGGCTAAAGCATCGCCTTTCGGAAGATCTCCTTCGCGAAGCAATTTCACAACCTGAGTTGATATGACCACAAATCCTTCGGCGCGTGCAACTCGCACAGTGACTTCCTTAGCGGAGACGTCAACCATGCGTGCCTCCCCCTTATCATTGAGGTGCGAACTGATTTCAGACATTCAATTCCTTCCCAGTAACATCACTTGCACTTGCGAACCTGCCGCGATGTTTTCAATATCCTCATTAACAATGATGAGCGCATTCGCTTGAGAGAGCCCACCGAGCATGTGTGAACCTTGACCAGAAACCGGTGTTACGAAGTAACTTCCCTTGTCGAATGAAGCCTTACCACGCAGATATGAGCGCTTCCCTAATGGTGACTTCAATGGCTCTACCACGGTGGCTTCTACAATAGGACGTTCAAGATCGTGCACCCCTAGTAGCGCCTTAATCATCGGTCGCACGAATAGTTCAAATGAGACGTAAGCACTCACCGGATTACCCGGCAACGTAATGATGGGCGTGGAATCTGGTCCCACAAGTCCATATCCCTGTGGCATACCTGGCTGCATCGCGACTGATTCAAAAGTTACCGAACCTAGCTTTGCTAAAACATTCTTCACAGTGTCATATACGCCTTGGCTCACTCCGCCGCTGGTGACAATAAGATCAGCGCGCACAAGTTGGTCTTCAAGTACTTGCATAAACTTCTCTTCATCATCGGGGACTGCGCCTACTCGATAAGCAATTGCCCCCGCCTCGCGTGCGGCGGTTGTGAGTAACCAAGAGTTCGCATCGTAAATCTGTCCATGCCCGAGTGCGAGCCCTGGTTCTACAAGTTCGTCTCCAGTTGAGATGAGAACTACGCGCGGATGTGGTCGAGTGATGAGTGAGTCAATTCCAATAGCTGCAGCAGCACCAATATGTGTGGCATTTAGTTGAGTACCGGCCGTGAGAATGAGATCCCCAACGTTAATATCGCTACCCATCTTGCGAATATGCGCGCCATACGCTGGCGACTTATCGAAAAGAATTGCACCAGCTTCTTCACGCGACCACTCAACCGGAATAACTGCATCGCATCCTTCCGGTATCGGCGCACCGGTCATGATTCTTAATACCTTACCGAGTGGTAATGCCGCCGTTTCGCTGTTGCCGGCCGCTACTTCGCCGGCCAACTCCATCGGACGATCAGGAAATATTTCGGCAGCTCGTACCGCAAAACCATCCATAGCTGAGTTGTCCCAAGGGGGCAAGGACACTGATGAGCGGATATCGACCGCCAGGGTAGTGCCATGAGATTCCAAAAGCGGCATAGCAAATGGTTCAAGCGGCTTCGCGAGCGCCAAAATATCTTGAAGGTGTCGATCCACACTCTTTAATGGCTGCGACATTTATTTGCTGACCGCGTTCCCGGTGATGTATTTCTTTAGCCACTCAGTAAATTCCGGCCCTAAGTCGCTCTGTTCACACGCCATCCGAACAACAGATTGTAAATAGCTCAACTTTTCGCCCGTGTCATAGCGACGTCCACGGAAGATTACTCCGTGAACTGGACCACCATTATCTGCACGCTTCGCTAAGACTTGAATCGCATCGGTGAGTTGGACTTCGCCACCACGACCCGGTTTTGTATTTCGCAAAGCCTCAAATATTTCCGGGGCAAGGAGGTAGCGACCAAGAACTGCAAAATTACTTGGGGCCTCTTGCGCGCTAGGCTTCTCTACCAAATCAATGACACGCACCACGTCATCGTCATCGGTCTGAGAAATTGCGGCCGCACCGTAGCGCGAAATTTCTGAATTGGGCACTTCCATGAGGGCTATCACAGAACCGCCAAAACGTTCATGCACTTCAATCATCCGCGGAAGAATGGGATCACGGCTATCAATGAGATCATCACCAAGCAAGACCGCAAAGGCTTCATCACCTACGTGATCAGCTGCCGTGAGCACCGCATCTCCGAGCCCGCGCGGATCTCCTTGACGTACATAGTGCATGTTCGCCAAATTACTTGAGTGGCGAATGGCAGCGAGTAAATCATGGCGGCCACTCTTCTCCAAGAGATCTTCAAGCTCGGCATTCTTATCGAAGTGGTCTTCAAGAGCTCGTTTATTGCGTCCAGTGACCATGAGCACGTCTCGAAGGCCGGCTGCCACTGCTTCCTCGACCACATATTGAATGGCTGGTTTATCCACCACTGGCAACATCTCTTTTGGGGTGGCTTTGGTGGCCGGAAGGAAGCGCGTGCCTAGGCCCGCGGCCGGAATTACCGCCTTAGAAATCATGTGATTACTCTAGTACCTCACCGACGAAGGGGACCGAGTGGCAACTCATTTCAGCCCGCGAAAGACGAGCAAGCAAGAAGCTCGCGCACGCGCTCGCGAAGTGCGCGCCGGCCTGCCCATATTGGAGTCCCGTCCGGCTGCACTATTGCTCTCCACTCCCGAGGTGAAAAGTGCAACAACAATCGCTGCCTACTGGTCACTCCCACATGAGCCCGATACGCATGAGCTCCTCAACTTTCTTAAGGGTGAAGTTCGCATTCTCTTACCCATTGTTCTCGCCGATTGGAATCTTGATTGGGCGGAGTGGAATGGAGAAGAACTCGTTTCGAAGAAAGGCCTTTGGGAATCCAACGGTCCTCGCCTTGGTATTGCAGCGATCCGCGAAGCAAATGTGATCATTACTCCAGGACTAGGTGGAGATGCCCGAGGCGCCCGACTAGGTCAGGGCGGTGGATGCTATGACCGTGCCTTCAAACTTGCGGGTATCACTCCTTGGCGCGTGATGCTCCTTCATGAAGAAGAATTTTCGTCGATAGATCTTTTTGAAGATGTACACGATGAACGAGTCCACGCAATATCTACGCCTACCAGACTTATTCGAATTCCTTGAGTCGGGCATCGCGCTTAGCTAACTTTGCAAGATATGCGTTATAACGCGAGTGCTCATCTTCACTGCCTGATGCTTCGGCGCGATCGGCTGCCCGATCAATGCGTTTTGATTCGCGAGAATCATCTTTCACCCACTGGATAAAGGCGGCAATCAAGGCAATGACGATCGGGATTTCCCCCATAGCCCAGCCCACTGAGCCGCCTAGATGTTGATCTACCAGGAGATCGACAGACCAAGGCCTATCCAGAGTGGCAAAGTAACCACCATCAAGAAGCGAATTCATCGACATCAGTGCAACAGAGAAGAAAGCATGAAGACTCATCGCTATCAGGATTAGCGTTACGCGGACAATATGAGGGACTTTGCGTGGCGCCGGATCTACTCCTACGACGATGTAAAAGAAGAGGGTTCCCACAGCAAGGAAATGAAATTCCATGATCCAATGGCCGATATGTGAGGTCATAAGGTCACCAAAGATTCTGGTGAAGTAGAGCACAAAGAGTGATCCATCAAAAAGGACAAGGGCAACCACGGGATTGGTAAAGAAAGCCGTTACTCGTGAGTGCAATACCGCCATGATGATTCCGCGAACCCCTCGCTCATGCTGATGAGAGGGCAATGCTCGTAAAGCCAAAGTGATGGGCGCACTTAATACAATGCCAATCGGCACCAACGTCGCTAACACCATGTGCGCGATCATGTGGTACGAGAAAGCAAACCTGCCGTAGACCCCGAGACCACCGCTAGTAGCAAAGTCCAAGAGGGTGATAGATATTGCAAAAGAGATCGTTCGCCCCACCGGCCACTTATCTCCACGCTTCACCAGTGTGCGCACACCCATGACATAAAGAGCAATCGCGACCACGATAAAGGCAAGCACAAGCGCATCAGGTTGGTAACTAAACAAGACTCGACTCAAAGTGGGCGCCGCGGGGAGCGGTACCCCAGTCACAGATTCTGCCTGCGTGATGACACCAGCACCTATTTTGGGAGGTGTCGGCGTATGAGCCAAGGCAACTGCGATACCGACGGTCGCACTCATTACAAGAAATTCGATGAGGGAAAGTCGCAGGAACATCTTGCGTGGACTCTCGCTCCACTTCTTCACCACTCGCTCTCGCTGAAGGTAACCCATGCGAATCAACACGACGAAGAGCAGAGCCTTAGCAATCAGTAGCGCACCGTACCCAGTCCACAGGCCGGAGAGATTACCTACTCGGATCCAACCATTGAGGACGCCGCTGATCCCGACTCCGATGACGCTCCAAAGTGCTAATCCACTAAATCTCTGAATCGCACTCAAGCTCAATGTTGACGTGCGTACCACCAACCAAAGAGCCAGCAATCCAGCGATCCAAAGAACTATTGAAACGACATGAATGAGGATTGTTCCAATGGCCAACATATGGTTGCCCGCCCCAGCTGCATGGGCATTGAGGAGTGGTGGCACAAAGAGCAGTATCGAAAGGAGTAATACTCCGAAAGCCCCACGCTGCCTTCTTGTGAAAAGCGAGAAGACCACCATGGCAGCCGCAATTCCCAATTGCCATCGAATACCTGTGCCCTGGGAGGTCTGTGTGAGGTAGGACCGGAGCGAATTCCAATCGAGAGCGGAGGAGAGTGGAATGCCCACCTCATATGAGAATTTCACCACGATGGAAAATATTGTGAAGGCACACCAAGCAATAAAGAACGCCGGCAGCATGCGGAAAACCTGTAAGGCGCCTTGCGACAACCCACCCTTTTCATCTTGAAAGTAGAGAGCTCCAGATATCGAAATTGCAACGAAGAGAATTTGAATAACCAGCAACACAAAACTCAGCATTGGTACGAGCCAGCCAACTACTGCACCTGCATCTGGTAATCCTGGTGTACTCGCTGCTGGCGCTCCGCCCCCCAACACAAGTGCAACTGCGAGCGCTACAAAACCCAAAGCACCTGCAGGAAGTAACTTGTTAAGAGCAAACATTTTACCGACGCTTGCGTCGCGCGAGGCGCGAGAGCAGAACGGTCAGCAGGAGAACTCCGAGAAGAATTCCACTGCCACCACTCTTCAAGTTACTCCAAAAGGAATTAGTTGCGGTGCTTGTTTCTAGTGGAGGCAAAGTATCAACTGGCGTAGGAGTGACACTCGCGGTTGCGGAAGGTGTGGCGAGAGCAGATTCCGCAACCTTAAAGTTGCTACTCCCCTCTAATGAGACCCCGTCCATTCCGACAACTTGAAAGTCGATAGTCATCACGCCCGTGCTCGTGAGAGTCGTGATTCCCACTAGGGCCCTTGCACCGCTCACTTCGAGAGACCCATCATCGATCCGCTTACCACTTGCATCAGTAACCGTGATGGAATTTCCTTGTTCACCCAACGCGCCATCAAAAGTGAGCACCACTTGAGTGGGCGAGTGGGTGACGATCGCACCTGACGAGGGGGCGATAGCCACTAGCGCTAGCGCGTGTGCGCTACTCGCTCCCAGCATGAGAAGGAACACGCTCACGCTCGTAACGACCCCGGCTCGCCTCAACATGTACTCATCTTCTCACCACCGTAAGATTATGCCCATGCCAACCTACCCATATGCCTGCACAAGTTGCGAGCACTCCTTCGAGATTGTGCAATCCTTCTCGGAAGATGCCCTCACCGAGTGCCCTGAATGTGGCGGCGGGCTACGTAAGCTCTACTCATCTGTAGGGATTGTTTTCAAGGGCAGTGGCTTCTATCGGACCGACTCCCGAACCGACTCTCGGACCGACGGAAAGGGTTCCGCCACTACTACTGCATCAACGCCAAGTACGACTTCGGCGACGAGTGCCAAGTCAGAAGGTTCTCCTTCATCATCTGCCACTACTCCAAGTGCCACGCCGAGTACTCCCACTGCCGCGCCCTCTGCAAGTTAACCGAGCGCAATTTAATAGAACAACTTATCCGAACTTATCCGAACTTAGCCGGACTTAGCCGCCGTGATGCGGTGGCACATCCCTTCGTAATTCTTCCTCGCGATCATCATCTTTTTCATTCCATCCAAGATCTTCATCATCTTTTGATTTCTCCGGAATATTTTCACTCATGGTCGAATCCCAACATATGCGCCAAGGAGTCAAACATGTCATCCGCTGCTTCTAAAGGTAATTGACCCTCAAGAATAAGGGTGGCTACACCGTGAACTGCAGACCAGACGAGTATTTCGCTCTTCTGACGAAATTCAGATTTTAGTAATCCTTCGTGTACTAATCCATCGAGCGTTGAAGTTAATATGGTCCACGCCCGCGGCGGTGCTTCACCATCGATGGCATCTGGAATCACGCAATGGCCACCAAAAGCCAAACGAAAAAGGTGCGGTTCGTTTAATGCAAAATCCACATATGATCGGCCCAATGCTCGAAAGCGCGCTAACGCACCATCTACGCCGATCACAGAAATCATGGAGAGCGCTAACTCTTGTTGATCTGCCAACTTGTCTATCGCGGCAAAGCCGGCTGCCGCTAGGAGCGCATCTTTATCGGGGAAGTGGTGATAGGCCGCACTCGGACTCACGCCGAGGTCTCCCGCAATCGCGCGCAATGAGACCTTCTCTGCTCCCACCAGACGCACACGATCTACGGCGCCTTGGAGCAGCGCGCTCTCTAGGTCGCCGTGGTGATAGCCGGGTTTGCTCATACATGCAGTATCCCGCAAAACTTGACACTGTTCAATTGACTCAGCAGAATATCTATACAGTGTTAAGATATCGATCACCCAGACTTCCAGGAGCATCATGTTTGAGCGGTTAGCCCACTTCCTGATCCGTCGTCGTAAGGCGGCGCTCGCCCTTTCGTTCATCGCGCTTCTGGTACTCGGAAGCATCGGCACCCTCCTCTTTAGCCGCATGCAATCAAGTGGCTATTCAGACCCAGGAAGTGAATCCGCTCGCGTCTGGACAATTCTGCAAGATGATTTCAAGATCGAAGCGGCCTCTGTGGTGCTCATCGTTGATTCCAAAAACGGCAACGCAGCATCAAATAGCACAGAGGCGCTTGCTTTGGAGAAGAAGGTTGCCGCACAACCTGGTGTTGATCGCACCGTCTCGTACTGGTCTGCGGGAAATCGTCAGGAGTTCCTTAGCAAAGATGGGAAAGCTGGATACATATTTGTCTTCCTCAATAACTCTGATGAAGCCTCGATCGGGGCGACATCGCGGGTGCTACAAAAAGAGTTCGACGGTGATGAAGGCAATCTGCGCGTATACGCAACGGGATTTGGGGTTTTCTCTAGTTCGGTAAATGAACTAATCAAGAGCGACCTTGCCAAATCTGAATCTATCGCGATTCCAATTACTTTTATTTTACTAATATTGGTATTTGGATCACTTGTTGCTTCAGGCATGCCCTTACTCGTGGGGCTCTTCGCGATCATAGGTGCATTCTTTGGCGTATGGCTTATCAGCCTCTTCGCGGATGTCAGTATTTTTGCGCTCAACCTGATTACCGGATTAGGGCTAGGCCTCGGTATCGATTACGCCCTCCTCATGGTCAATCGTTTCCGCGAAGAATTGCATGCCGGAAAAGATGTCGAAGAGGCAGTGGTCCGAACAGTCACTACTGCGGGGCGTACGATCTTTTTCTCTGGCCTTACGGTCGCAGTTACTCTGGGATCTCTGGTTCTCTTCCCACAATACTTTCTTAAATCTTTTGCTTACGCCTCTCTCGCCGTTGTCTTCATGGCCATCGCCGCGGCACTCATACCGCTTCCTGCCATGTTGGCAATACTCGGCCACAAAGTTGATAAGGGAGTTGTGCGAAGGAGCTCTATCACCCCAAAAGAAGACGGAGGCTGGTCTCGAATCGCACGCGTAGTCATGCACCGTCCGATACGTGTGGCATTCGTGGCGCTGCTTTTCCTAGGAGTTCTCATTCTTCCGCTCAAAGGTGTGCTCTTTTCGCAGGTCGACGAGCGAGTGCTGCCGGCTTCGAACAAGGCCGCAATAGCAGCTCAGGTCCAGCAAGATCGTTTCGCTGGAGCGATCGCAAGCCCCATCCAATTCCTCATTCCAGTGAGTTCCAGTGACTCAAGTGACTCCAATGTTATTGAGACGTATAAGTCTGAAATTGCACAGCAAGAGCACATCGTTGCTGTGATCCCTGGAGCAGAGACTAAGGATTACATCCAAGTACAAGCCGTGAGCGACATAGCGCCCCGAACTCCAGCGGGCGAGAACCAAATTCTGAAACTACGCGAAATTCCAGCTCCAAGTGGAACTCTTATCGGTGGCGTCGCTGCCGATTATGCAGATTCGCAAGGGGGCATCAAGAGCAAGTTGCCGATCGTAGTGACGTGGATCGTGATCGCAGTTCTACTTTTGCTCTTTATGTTCACTGGCTCAATACTCCTCCCTTTCAAGGCGATCGTGCTCAACTTCATTTCACTAGGCGCCACTATTGGCGTGATGAAGTGGATTTTCGTAGATGGCCACCTCAATTGGCTCGTTGGTTCCTTCACCAATACGGGAACTCTCGATACATCGATGTTGGTTCTTGTTGCAGTAACAACATTTGGGCTCTCTATGGATTATGAGCTTTTCCTACTTTCTCGCATCAAGGAAGAACATGACTCTGGGAAAGGCACCGTTGACTCCGTCGCCATCGGACTGCAACGTTCTGCACGCATCATTACTGCTGCCGCTGCTTTACTAGCCATCATCTTCGCCTCATTTATATTAAGCGGAGTGACATCAATCAAAATACTTGGATTCGGTGTGGCTTTTGCGATTCTTCTCGACGCCACCATCATTCGGGCGATACTTGTCCCCGCATTGATGCGTCTCTTTGGGGAGAAAAACTGGTGGGCACCCAAGGCATTAAAGCGCTTCACCGTAGATCACTAA
>Ga0114971_10003501_pt1 | contig 10641 bp, 10 predicted proteins | sample M_140625_MF_Meta_FD_87320 | JGI IMG/M metagenome (GOLD analysis project Ga0114971, IMG submission 87320) | Freshwater microbial communities from Lake Montjoie, Canada to study carbon cycling - M_140625_MF_MetaG | ecosystem: Environmental > Aquatic > Freshwater > Lake | place: Lake Montjoie...
AACCAGTCTTATCCGGCGATACGGATGATTTTTATTTGAAATTTTAGACCTAAATTATGAAGTATAAATTTATAATTATTAGTGGGAAATGGTATTATAGCATTTCCACTTTCTAATTGACCATTTATATAAAATATTTTTGAGGATAAATTTAGAAGAAAAACTGCGCGTATAGAGACATACACAAAGTTTTTCTTTTCAATTTTAGATCAAAAAGATGAGACATAAATGGTCAATTAGAAGGTTGAAATGGTATTACATCCTTAAAAGCGCAAAGATGGGAGTCCACAGATTTGTAAGATTGGTGAATAAATTATAAAATTCAAATTTTGAATTTTTACACATTTGACGCGCAGATATTTATCTTAAGAAAGAAACGGCGGAGCTCGCGAAATAAAGGAAGAGGAAAAATAAGATAGTTTTACACGATCAAATTCACGCCATATTAAAAATGAAATAATCGCCAAAACGTTGAAAATAAATGCCGAAGCAACGATTGAATTGTTTTGAATATTGACTAAAAAATAAAAAGAGCAATGAAGAAAACCATGTTGCAAAGCTTTGTTTTCAAGGTCTAGATGCGATATTTTTTTTATAGAAAAATCACTAGAAATTTTATGAGAAAAACCGTAGCTAGAAAGAAAAATTGAAGAAAAAACGAAAAGCGCAAGAAAAATCGCAGTAAAAATTAATCTGTATTTTGCACTTAAAAATTTGAATTTTAATTAAACAATCTTATGATTATCCGATAATTATTTTTTCTTTCAAGTAAAATCACAATAAATGCATTTAAAAATCCTTGAAGCCCTACAGAAAGTTGGATCTTTCACGCTTTACAATTTAAGCAGGATTGGCGATATTGCAATTTTTACCGCAAAAGCAGTGAGCCACGCGGTCACGCCACCATTCTATCCGCGCCTAATCTTACGTCAATTTTTGCAAATTGGATATTTTTCACTGCCGGTCGTTGGCCTTACAGCCATCTTTAGCGGCGCGGTTCTTGCTTTACAAAGTTATTCTGGCTTTTCACGCTTTAACGCCGAAAGCACAATTGCCACTGTTGTTGCACTATCAATCACGCGCGAGCTTGGTCCTGTGCTGGCGGGCCTTATGGTTGCTGGTCGCGTCGGCGCTTCAATGGCCGCAGAAATTGGCACAATGCGCGTTACCGAACAGCTTGAAGCACTTCGCACTTTATCGACCAATCCCTTTAAATATCTAGTCGCGCCACGTGTCATTGCCGGATTATTAATGCTGCCATTACTTGTTTTAATCGCCGATATTATTGGCATAATGGGCGGATATCTGGTTAGCGTGCACAATCTGGGGTTCTCTCCGGGGCCTTACATAGCCAACACTTTTAAATTTTTAAAACAAATCGATATAATCTCTGGCCTTACAAAGGCGGCATTTTTCGGCTTTGTAATTTCAATTATGGGATGTTATTTTGGTTACAATTCTAAGGGTGGCGCTGAAGGCGTGGGAATTGCTACAACCAATGCAGTCGTGGCTTCATCTATTACAATCTTGTTACTAAATTACATGATTACTGGATGGTTTTTTGGCTAATAATACATATGCCATTTGAACCTCAAAACACTTACTTTAGACTTCATCTTTTTAATCTAAAGCAAGTGTTTTAAGGTTCAAATGGCACAATACAAATTCCCGCCAATAATTATTTTATAAATACATTTTGAACTATAATCACCTTTATCACGCCGGCAATTTTGCCGATATTTTTAAACATCTTACGTTAATTTTTTGCCTTGAAAAATTGCGCGAAAAAGATACGCCATTTTTCGTACTAGATACCCACGCAGGAAGCGGAAAATATGATTTAACAACAACCGAATCACTCAAGACTAATGAGGCTTCGGAAGGAATTCAACATTTTATAAAAAGTCATTATTCAAGCGATAATATTTTAAAAACTTACCTTGAAATTATCGCTAGAATTAATTTTAAAAATGCCGAAAAAAATAATGATGAACAAATAAAATTTTATCCCGGGTCGCCATACATAATCAAATCTCTCTTACGCCCACAAGACCGCGCAATATTTTGCGAAATAAAACATCAAGAATTTTTTCGTTTAAAAAATAATTTTGCTGGTGCAAAAAATATTTTCTATTTAAACGAAGATGGCTTCGAGCTTACAAAATCAAAGCTTCCGCCAATTGAAAAACGCGGTCTAATTTTAATTGACCCCGCTTTTGAAAAAATTTCTGACCCAATTAGTCGCGATTATGAAAAAACTGTCGAGGCAGTTAAAAACGCCATAAAGCGCTTCTCTCACGGCATTTATCTGGTTTGGCATCCGATTATTGACAAAGAAAGTGAGCAAAAAACTTTGCAAGACTTTTATCAAAAAATGGCTAATTTGCAGGCCGAAAAAATGCTGCATTTAATTTTTGATAGCAATAAAAAAGACTCGATTGCAAAAATGAAATCTTGCGGAATGTTCATAATAAACGCTCCGTGGGGGTTAGAAGAAAAACTTCGTATAATTTTTAAAGACAACATAAAATGAAAAAAATATTAGGAATTGGTAATGCCATAGTTGACGTAGTTTGTAAAGTTGACGATTCTTTTTTAGCGGAAAATCTTTTAATTAAAGGCTCGATGTCTTTGATTGATGAAAATATTGCCAAAAAATTATCAGAACTTTCTGCAGAAAAAATTACTTCTGGAGGGTCTGTTGCGAACACAATTGCAGCAATATCGCAGCTTGGTAATGGTTCTGAATTTATTGGCAAAGTTGGCCTTGATGAATTTGGTAGAAAATTTATTAGCGAAATTGAAAAAACTAATACTAAATTTATTTCAAAAAAATTCTCGAATAATAAATCGGCCCAATCCTTTATTTTAGTTACTTCTGACGCCCAAAGAACAATGTGCACTTTTCTTGGTTGCGCCTCTGAAATTGATGAAAATGATTTCGACGAAACAACATTTAAAGACGTCTCGATCCTTTATTTAGAAGGATATTTATGGGATAAGCCAGAAGTAATTTCTGCCTTAAAAAAATCAATTAGCTTTGCAAAAAATAATAACACAAAAATAGCCTTCAGTCTTTCCGATTTATTTTGCGCCGCGCGTCACAAAAGCGACTTCACAAGCTTAATTCTCAACGATCTTGACATTCTTTTTGCCAATGAAAATGAAATTAAGGAATTGCTTGCAGTCCAAAATATTGATGAAAATAATTTTGCTAAATTACATGATTTTTTTACAAAAAATAAAAAACTAACCGCCGTCGTAACTAGAGGCGAAAATGGCTGCGTTATTTTTAATCACGAACAAATAATTGAACTTAATGCGCAAAAAGTTGCAAAGTTAATCGACACGACTGGCGCCGGAGACTGCTTTGCCGCCGGCTTTTTATTTGGCATTAATAATGGTTTTTCTTTAGAAAAATCAGGAGAAATTGGTAATCATATTGCGGCACAAATAATTCAAAAATTTGGCGCGCGCTTTGAAAAAAATGAAATTTTAAAAAACTTTTAAAATGATATTGTGGACAAAAACAGATTTGCTTGAAGCCTTACAAACACAAATTGTGGGCCACAATTTAAAATCAGATCTAGCAATAGAAGAAATTGCGATAGATAGCAGAAAAGATTTAAAAAATAAATTATTTTTAGCCATAAAAGGTGAAAATACAGATGGGCATTTATTTTTAAATCAAGCTTTTGAAAACAGCGCCCAAGTCGCAATAATACAAGATGCAGAGCTTTTCAAAAAAACATCGCAAAACCTAATTTTGGTAAAAAATAGTTTCGCCGCGTTTTACAAACTTGCCGAATATTCTCGCAAAAAAACCGATGCTAAAATAATTGCGATTACTGGCAGCGTTGGAAAAACTGGCGTTAAAGAAATGCTAAAATCTGCATTTGCAAATCAAGGAAAAACTTATGCGACAATTGGAAATTTAAACAATCATATTGGCGTTCCGCTTACTCTTTGTAATATGCCCCACGATACTCAATTTGCTATTATTGAAATGGGAATGAACCACCTAAGAGAAATTAAACCGCTGTCAGACCTTGCGCGACCTCACATTGCGGCAATAACAACAATTGCGCCGGCTCATATTGGAAATTTTAATAATGAGGAAGAAATTGCATTAGCAAAATCAGAAATTTTTTCCGGCTTAGAGCCCAAAGGTTTTGCGATAATTAATCATGATAACAAATATTATGATTTTCTAAGAAAAAAAGCCTTAGAGTGCAAAATTGAAGAAAAAAATATTTTATCTTTTGGTAAAAATATCGAAAGCAATTATTGCCTTAAGAACATTGAAATTAAAAGCTTCGAACAATCTTTTGCAACAATAAAAATTAAAAATAATGCCGAAACTTCTTACGAAATTTCAACAGCAAATCAAACAACAATCTTTAATTCACTAATAGTTTTTGCATGCCTCGACCTTCTTGTGGCCAATAAAATCAATGGTCTTAAAAGTTTAAAAACAATATCAGCACCCAAAGGTCGTGGTGCAATTTTGAATTTAAACGTTCAAAATAAAAATATTATCATAATTGACGACAGCTACAATGCCAACGTTGCGTCAATGCATTCTGGATTACAATATTTGTCTGAACTAAAAAAAATTCTAAACAAAAAAAGATCAATCGCCGTTTTAGGAGACATGTTTGAACTTGGCACAAAGTCAGAAGAATCGCACGTGGAAACGTTAAAATTATTACAAAATTTAAAAATCGATTTAACGCTGCTTGCAGGCGAAGAAATGATTAAAGCGGCAAAAATTTTAGAAAAAACAGAATATAAAACTTTTGCAAATTCATCAGATTTAGCGGTAGAAATTAAAAATTTTCTGCAAGATGGCGATATTTTATTCGTTAAAGGATCGCGAGGAATGAAAATGGAAAACGCAATTGAAATTTTAAAATAAATTACACATGTTAACAAACTTATTTTTCTTAGAAAATTTTTGGTTAAAATTTTTTACATGCTTTGCAAGCTCTTATTTACTGGCTTCACTAAGTATTAAATTTTTTATAAATTTCGTTACCAATAGATCAATTTTTCGCCAACCAATTCGCGAATCAGGACCAGAAACTCACATAAAAACTAAAAAAAACACACCAACAATGGGAGGATTTTTTATTGTTCTTGCAACAATAATATCATCCTTGCTATTCACAAACCTAAGCAATCATTACATCTTAATTACCTTATTAGTTTTTACGTCATTTTCTTTAATTGGACTAACTGACGATTTACTAAAAGTAATTTATAAAAATCCCAACGGATTTCGCGGAAGTGTAAAATTAGTAATTCAATTTATTATAGTCGCAATAGCCTTTTTATGGCTTTGCTACATAGATTCAATTCATGAAACTAATCAAGTTTTCTTGCCAATCGGCCTTGGTTATTTCATTCAACTAGGATTCCTCTACGTACTTTTCGCAACCTTCGTAATCGTCGGAACATCCAACGCCGTCAACCTTACCGACGGACTAGATGGGCTTGTAAGCGTTCCTGCAATTATAAATTTAGCATGCTTAATTTTTATAATTTATCACGTTTCTGACTATAATCTTGCACGAAAAACCAGCATCATTTACGTGAAAAATTCTAGTGAATTAATATTTTTCTGCTCCGCATTAATTGGCGCCATCATTGGCTTCTTACAATTTAATTTAAAGCCTGCAAAAATTTTTATGGGAGACGTCGGAAGCCTTGCAATAGGCTCTGCTCTAGGACTTATCGCCATTATCATCAAACAAGAAATAATATTTTTTGTTATCTCGCTGTTATTTGTTGTCGAAGCAACATCAGTTATATTACAAGTTGGATCTTACAAATTACGCAAAAAAAGAATATTCCTAATGGCACCAATCCATCATCATTTTGAAAAATTAGGCTGGAGTGAAAAAAGCGTCGTAAGAACGTTTTGGATGACATCTTTTATTTGTGCCAGCGCGGGAATGACGTGGTTTTCAAAATAGATTAATCACTCGCCAACTCTCTCTCGATTCTCAACATATCTTGCCACGCAATTTTTTTCTTTGACGATTGTCGCATCAAATAAGATGGATGAAAAATTACGAAAGTTTTAATTTTTCGCTTCATAAAATTTGGTGCAAAATCGATGACTTTTCCGCGCACGCCGGTCACCGGATCATGAATATCAAGAATCGCCGCCATTGAGGTCGAACCAACTAAAATAATTAATTTTGGATCAACCAACTGAATATGCCTTTCAACAAATGGTCGGCAAATTGCCAATTCTTCATCTGTTGGCCTTCTGTTTCCAGGTGGGCGCCAAAAAATTACGTTCGTGATATAAAATTTTGTGCGATCAAGTGATATAGATTTAAACATTTCATCAAGCAATTTTCCGCTGTCTCCACAAAATGGAATTCCTTGTAGATCTTCGTGATTACCAGGCGCCTCGCCAATTACCATAATTTTTGAATCAGCATTTCCATCGCAAAAAACCGTATTGGTTGCCATTTTTTTCAAGCCGCATCCGTCAAAATTCTCAACCGCTTTACGCAATTCATTAAGATTTTTCGCCGCATCGGCCACTTTTTTTGCCGCCGCAATAATTTCATTTAGCGGAATAAATTTTTGATCTTGATTTAAATTTTTTGAATCAAGCGCGTTATTTGTTTGTGATTTTTTTGCCAATTGTGAAAGTGCTTGAGAGGTTGATAATATTGGAGTTATAGCAGATTTACTCTGCAACATTTCCGTCTTAATAATTTTCTTTTTATCTGCAAATAAAAAATGATTTTGCGCTTTTTCTGAAATAATTTCATTCAAATTATTGTCTAAATAAAATTCTAATTCTGAAAAATTTTTTTTGTTTGACATTTTATTTATTTCGTTTCCTTAGCAATCATTTTAATAAATTTTTGAAAATCATCAGCCTTTTCAAAATTTTTATAAACCGACGCAAACCTTACAAAGGCAACCTTATCCAGCTTTTCAAGCGCCCTCAAAACCATCTCGCCAATTTTTAGCGAAGCAATTTCTAACTCGCCTTCAATTTCAAGTTCGCGCACAATATTATTTACTAATTTTTCAACTTGCAATTGCGACACTGGACGCTTACGCACCGCCATCTCTATAGACTTACGCAACTTTTCATGATCAAATATTTTTTTCTCGCCATTTTTTTTAATAACAATAATTTCACGAAGCTGCACGCGCTCATAAGTTGTAAAACGAGAATCGCAAGCAGCGCAATAACGGCGTCGCTTTACAGCCTCTTTATCGTCCGAAATTCGACTATCACGAACTTGTGTTTCAATATTTCCGCAAAATGGACAACGCATATTTAATAACAAATAATTTTTATGTCGACGGCACCAACGCCGCCTTAATAAATCCGTCAATTTCCCCATCCAAAACCGCGCCAGTATTTCCTGTTTCAAAATCTGTTCGCAAATCTTTCACTAATTGATAGGGATGCAAAACATAAGAACGAATCTGATGACCCCAGCTGTTATCAGTCTTCGTGGCCTCCGTCGCCTGCTGTGCAAGTTTTTTCTTTTGCAACTCATGCTCGTAGAGCCTTGATTTTAGCATTTTCATCGCCTCTGCCCGATTTTTTAATTGCGACCTATCAGTTTGACATTGCACGACAATATTGGTTGGAAGATGCGTCATGCGCACCGCCGAATCTGTTTTATTTACATGCTGACCCCCAGCACCACTGGCGCGATAGGTGTCGACGCGCAAATCTTTGTCAAGAATTTCAATGTCAATATCATCATCAATTTGCGGATAAACCCACACCGAAGCAAAGCTGGTCTGCCTTTTATCATTTGCGTTAAATGGAGAAATTCTTACCAAACGATGCACCCCCGCCTCCATTTTTAGCCATCCAAAAGCATAGCGACCAACTATTTTTAAAGTCGCAGAACGCAGGCCCGCCTCTTCTCCATCAAGCATCGAAACAATTTCCACCTTAAAATTATGACGATTTGCAAAACGCTCATACATTCTAAGTAACATTAAAGCAAAGTCACAAGAGTCAGTTCCACCCGCGCCGGCATTGATGTCAACAAAAGAATCATTAACGTCATTTTCGCCGCTAAATAAGCATTCAATTTCAAATTGATCGGATTGTTTTTTTAACAAAACAAGATTTTTTTCAATATCTTTAAGAAGCTGAAAATCGTTCTCTACCTTGGCTAAATCGTGATATTCAAGATTATCTTTTAAAGAATTTTCAATATGAAGAAATTTTTCTAGCTTGTCTTCTAAAACCGATTTTTCTTTAAGAATTTTTTGCGCCTCAACGCGGTTGCCCCATAAATCTGGATTCGCAGCTTTCTGATTTAATTCTTCAAGACGATTTTGTAATTTTTCCGGTTCAAAGACACCTTTTAATAAGATCAAGCGAAGCCTTAATTTGACTGGCTATAAGATCAATTTCGATATTCATATTGATGTTTTGAAGAAATAAATTATAATGATAAGATTGAGCGATTATAACTTTATTTTAAAATAATTCTACATTTTTTATGACTTCAGATAATTCACTAAAAAAATTCGATCTATGCGTAATTGGCGCCGGCCCCGGAGGCTACGTAGCCGCCATTCGCGCTGCACAGCTTGGCCTGAAAGTCGGAATTGTCGAAGCCAATCACCTAGGCGGAATCTGCTTAAACTGGGGCTGCATTCCAACTAAAGCTCTTCTAAAAAGCTCGGAAGTCAATCATTTGCTGCATCGCCTTGAAGAATTCGGCTTTAGCGCCACAGAAGTTAAATTTGATTTTACCAAAATTATTGAACGCTCTCGCGCCGTTTCTAAGCGCTTAAGTGGCGGCATTGCAGGGTTAATGAAAAAAAATAAAATTGAAGTCATAGACGGTTTTGCAAAATTTACTAGCAATAAAAAAATCTCTGTAACCAAAGAAAACAAAGAGGTTGCGCAAATTGAAGCGGCGAATTTTATCATCGCAACAGGCGCTCGCGCTCGCCAAATTGCTGGCATGGAAGCTGATGGCGAACAAATCTGGACATATCGCGAAGCCATGACCCCAAAGGCTCTACCAAAATCGCTTCTTGTTGTTGGCAGCGGAGCAATTGGCGTCGAATTCGCCTCTTTCTACAAAAACATGGGCGCAGAAGTTACCATCATTGAAATGGCCGACGCAATTTTGCCAGTCGAAGATGAAGAAATTTCAAAAATAGCGCATAAATCTTTTGAAAAACAAGGCATTAAGATCATTACTGGCGCCAGCTTGAAGGCTCTTAAAAAATCAAAAGATATCGTTACCGCAACTTTTGAAATCGCTGGAAAATCTGAAGAAATTAAAGCCGAAAAAGTTATTATGGCCGTCGGAATTGTTGCAAATATTGAGAATTTAGGCCTTGAAAAAACCAAAATAAAACTCGACAAGGGCCGCATTCTTACAAATAATTATCTTGAAACCGACGAAGCAGGAATTTTCGCAATTGGCGACGTTTCCGGAGCCCCTTGGCTTGCTCACAAGGCTTCACATGAAGGAACAATTGCTGCTGAAAAAATCGCCAGCAAAATGAACAAATTCGATGCTAAAAAAATCCACCCAATAAAAAAAGAAAACATCCCCGGGTGTACTTACTCAATGCCGCAAATCGCTTCAGTTGGCTTAACCGAGAAAAAAGCTAAAGAACTTGGGCGCAAAATTAAAGTTGGGCGCTTTCCATACCTTGCCAACGGCAAAGCAATCGCCTCTAGTGAAACCGAGGGTTTAATTAAGGTAATTTTCGATGAAAAAACCGGCGAACTTCTAGGCGCGCACCTAATTGGCGCCGAAGTAACCGAAATGATACAAGGCTTCGTAATCGCCAAACAAGCCGAACTTACCGAAGAAGACCTAATGCATACCATTTTCCCGCATCCAACAATGTCGGAAATGATGCATGAGGCAGTTTTGGACGCTTTTGGTAAAGTAATTCACTTGTAATAAAGCGTAATATTAAAATATATTAAAAAAAATCTTTACAAATAAAACAAAAACCATATTTTTCGTCAGCGCTTTTTCTTGTGTTAGGCTTTTGTTTTTTTAAAAAGTCTATCTATGGAAAAGTCCAAATAGCAATATTTGGAAAATTTATATTATAATACAAATTTCTTTTTTAGACTTACTATGAAAAAATTATCTCTTGTAATTGCTGCGATCTCTATGTTCGCATTCTCTGCTCAAGCTGCTGATGCAGTTAAAGCTGCTGCTCCAGTTGCTGCTAAAGCTGAAGTTAAAGCTGCTGCTCCTGCTGCTGCTAAAGCTGAAGTTGCTGCTCCAGTTGCTGCTGCTCCTGCTGCTAAAGCTGAAGTTAAAGCTGCTCCTAAAGCTGCGAAAAAAGCTGCTAAAGCTGAAGTTGCTGCTCCAGTTGCTGCTGAACCAGCTAAAAAGTAATTTAGCTTTAAGCTAGTTTATTTAAAAAAGCCAAGTCGATTTAATTCGGCTTGGCTTTTTTGTTTTAGGAAAATGGCATAACGCCTGCCAAATATTTTTAATTTTAAATTTAGCTTAAAAACGCCGATTTATCTAGATAAATCAAGGTTTCAAACTAAAGATTAAATTAATAAATATGATGCAAATATTATATCATTTGCATAAATAAATTTAATACTTGCTAATTATTTTTAATTTTAAATTTAGTTTAAAA
>Ga0114971_10003503_pt1 | contig 10639 bp, 11 predicted proteins | sample M_140625_MF_Meta_FD_87320 | JGI IMG/M metagenome (GOLD analysis project Ga0114971, IMG submission 87320) | Freshwater microbial communities from Lake Montjoie, Canada to study carbon cycling - M_140625_MF_MetaG | ecosystem: Environmental > Aquatic > Freshwater > Lake | place: Lake Montjoie...
ATGGTTGATATTATAGCTTTTTTATACACTACGCTATAAAAAACTATAACATGGTTGATATTATAGCTTTTTTATACACTACGCTATAAAAAACTATAACATGTATTTCAAAGTTTTATACCCTTTATACATATCAGCATTAATATTATTATATAAATCCCCCATATTATCAGCATCAAATAAATCAGTCACATTTTCTGCCGTAAAATTGCCCAATTCAATACTAGTATTTTCCGGGAATGGCATAGAAAATATAGAATTTGATTCCAACTCACTTGGTACCAAGAAATTAGATGATATTTGAGGGATACTAATTTGTTCAGTTTTTAAATATGTTGATGTTCGTTTTAAATCACTTAATTTTGGCACACTTTGAGATTGAAGATTAAAATCATTTTCAAAATCTTCTTTTTGATCTAATTTATTATTTTTAGTGTAAAATGTATAAGGGTCGAATGTTGGTTTAGGTAATTCTAAATTATTTTTTTGATTAAATTGTTCAAGATCATTAATTTTTTTATTTTTATTTGTTTGCTTTATATTATTATTATTATCTAAAGATAAGTACACAAGAAATATAATTAAACCACAACCAAATATAATTATTATTTTTTTATTCATAATATTATAAAGAAAATATAAATATATATTATATATAAATGTCCGAGATTACATTAAATGTTCCTGAAGATATATATACTGCTCCAGTAGACACAAAAACAACTGTTGTTTCTAAATATCACTTAGAAAAATATTTATCATTTATTGATAATCCTGATACTAAACAAGTAGTAATGATATTGACAAATGATACTGCAGCAGTACAAGATATTATAAATATGACTGATTTAATTTTAGCCGACGGTAAAATTGATTTTTCTGATGCACCATTATTAATAGGATTAATTAAAAAAATAATTACATTAAGAACAAAAGAATTAAAATTATCTCAAGATTTATCATTAGATCATTTATTAGATATTATTAAATTAGTATTTACAATCTTAGCAAAAGAAGGTGCATTAAAAATAGAAAATACGGATGAATTTATAAATAATATTCTCAGAGTAATTAATTACATTAAAACAGGTGAAAAAATAATTAAATCAATATCTTGTTTTCCTATATGCGGGGCAAAAGTTAACAAAAAAAAATAAATATGTTTATTATCTAATTAAATAATAAACACATTTTTATGAAACTAATAAATAAGTATGGTTCAAAAGATATTTTCAAATGGAGAACAACAAATGTAATCTGTTTATATGTAAAAATAGAAAATAATGTATTAATTCATAAAAGAATTAATAATAATTGTATCGAACGTGCAGAATGTACATTACAGATGATTAAAGATACATTAAATAAGTATAAAATAAATAATGTAGAAATATACATTAATTTAATGGATATACCTATAAATAATCCATATTTTTTACAATTTAGTAGTACAACAAATAGTAACATAAATACAATACCAAGTTTTTCATTTTATGGGTGGAAAGATGTTAAATTAGATGATTTTTTTACTATTAAAAACAATATGTTAAATAATATTGTAACATGGGATAATAAAGTAAATAAAATAATGTGGTCAGGAACAACTACATGTAATTTTAGAAAAAGAATGAATGAGTTAAATAAGAATAAATTATATATATATAATTTAAGTGATATTACTAACAAGTATTATGAACTAAAAGATCATACACAGTATAAATATTTATTAGATATTGAGGGTGTGGGTTATTCTGCGAGATTTCCTTATTTAGCATTAACAGGTAGTTGTATAATATTAATAGAAAATTCAGATCCTGATAGAGATTATAAATTATATTACGATGAACATTTTATAGAAGATGTACATTATCTTAAAATTAGATATAATAAAGAAGATGATATATCAAGTATTAATGAAAAAATACTTGATAAAATAAATAAGAATAATTGTAAAAAAATAGGTGAAGATTGTAAACAAATTGCAATTAATGTATTTACAAAAGATAATATATTATTGTACATGTCTAATATATTAAATTATTATGCAAAGTATTATGAAAAAAATGATGTTGAATATAATCCGGATCTTATATCTAGCTTTACTTATTTAACAAGTAGTATTAAAAAAAGAATAATAAATAGATTTAAATGTTATTAATTTTTAATATAAAACAATGACTTACTTAGGGGCTGGCTTGCCACCACGGAAAGCACCACCGGACTTCGGAGCTGGGCTGGCGCTGGCGCCGGCGCTAGCTGCAGCTTGGCGGTACTTATCCGTTGCCTTGGGCCGGGGCGGCGGCGCATCATCCTCCTCCTCATCGCGGGGAGTGAAGGTGCGCTTGGGCTTGCAGACGGCAACCATACCAGGCACCGGCTCCATCTCCAGCACAAAGATGCAAGAGGGTGCGCCGTAGAGAGCCTTGCCGTCCTTCTTGTTCATGCCGCGGAACTGCTTGTCGTTGTAAAAGGACAGGGACAGGTTCTTACCACGCCAGTTGAGCGGTGCCAACTTGCCGGGGAGATCCTCGCTCAGCTTCTTCATGATGTCATCGATGTTCTGGATAAACTTGGTAGATGTAAGTGACATGGATGACAGGTGATCAGCCTCGGGAACACCGTCAGTGGAAGTCTCCCACAGAGTCGCGGCGACGTTCATGAAAAGACGTGTGTCCTTCCCGAAGTCGGTCACGTGGTTCTTGAAGTACTCACCGGTGGGGGTGTTGTCCTTATTCACAGGGAAATGGATTTCATAGATAGAATTTGTAATATGCTCAACAAAGGAGCTTTCGGTCTTCTTCTCGAAAGAAGGGATGGAGATATTCTGGGATGCGGGAGTAGACATTTGCTGATACGTTAAGATTAGGCTTGTGGGATTATACTTTTCTATAAAAGTGTTTGTAAAGAATTAAAATTTCAATTTTTTTAGAAATCAACGATTTCTGAAAAAATTATTTGAGCCTATTCCTATGGGCGAAATCAATTTTTTTAAATTCAAGAAATTAGAAAAAATTATTTGAGCCTATTCCTATGGACGAAATCAATTTTTTTTAATTCAAGAAATTAGAAAAAATTATTTGAGTCTATTCCTATATAGTATATCTGCGACCAAGGTATAAACTAATAAAAGCTAATACAATTACAAAAATAACAAAATTGGGTAAAATTAGCGATTTATTTACTTTTAAATCATATCCGCTATTAAAAAAGAATGGATGCTTAATAAATATTATCCCTACTACCATAACTAAATAAAATATAATTGCATTATACGTTGAATCCTTCATTATAATAAAATTAGATTATTTTTATCCTAAATTTAATTATTTAATAGATTCATACTTATCAGATTCACTATTATTATAAGGTGTTATATACACATTTGGATTATCTATTCTTAATTCAGTAAATACTACTTGTGAATTAGTTTCAGTAGTAGAAGATTTTAATATTATAATATCTATTAATAGTTTTAATTTTATAGAATCTATTACAGCATATAAACTATATACTAATTTATATTGATCATCTGTTTCAGCTCCGTATGCATTATCTATATTTAATACATTTAATACATATTGACCGCCTGAATAATATTTTAATTTATCTGCAATAAACTCGTTAATAACATCTAATTTATCTGTATCAGGTTCATATGTCTTAACTGGTAATAATGCTGGATTAAATGTAATAACATTTGAAAATACATTATTATCTAATCTTTTAGAACTACTTTCTGTTATCGAAACATCTTTAATTCTTTCTAGAATGTTATTTATAGCTTTTAACTTTTGTAATACAGTAATGTTAGATCTTTTATCAAATAAAACAGGATCAGCTAATTCATTATCATCTATTGGATCAGCAGATATAGGAATTGCAACTGCTTTATTAAATCTTAATTCTGAATTTGTTAATAGATTTAAATTTGATGATATGTCATAATTTTCTCGAGTTACTATAAAAAATAAAGCAACAACTATTATTAATATTATAAGATATTTCATATAATATTAATATATATATTTTTTTATTCTTTTTTAGGTCGCATCTTTTCAAAGAATGGATCTTTTTCTAATAATATATCAGCAGTTACATATTCTTTATTATGTAATATACGACCTCTTTCAGATACATATTTTCCTTCAGAATATTTTAGTGGTACAACTCTCCTAACAAATTCTTTTACTTCTGTTGGTATTTCTGGTAATGTCCAAAATTCATTAAAAAATCCTTTTCGTGTAAATGTGTTGAAAAAATAATGAACATCGTAATATTTATTTTGTTCGGCCTTAATATTAATCTTATTTGTCCATTCCGCATCTACTTTAGAATTTTCTACAATCCCAGGAATACATGCAAAATCAAAATCCCATAATTTAATTTGTGCACCTATATTTGGTACATAATATTCATTCCCATTAATAACATATCTAAATTTTAATGTTTTATTATTTACTTCACTTACTTGTACCAATATATTATTAGGTTTTAAATCATTATGTCTAAAAGAAGGATACTTTTTTTGTATTACTGCTAATACACTCAGGATTTGAAAAAAGATAACTCTCCACTCTTTTGCTTTCATATTTTTATAATTTTCTCTAATATAATCTAATAAATCACCACCGTTAGCCCATTCAGAAATTAATACACTTACTTGATCAAAATATTCATTTTTTTCATATTTTTCTAAAAACTGTTCAAATTTTTTAGATTCACTAAAAGTCTTAGCTAATTTTACAAATGGTGCTATACTTGTATTAAAACTTCCAATTGGTAAAACAATATGCGGAGTTTGTCCAGATATTACAAACTCACTCAATAGTTTTAACATTAATAATTCTGCATTTTCTGGTCTGTTTGAAAAATTAACATCACCATATGAATCTTTTTTAGAATATGCAACTATTTTAACTCCATAATTAATTGTTTTATTTTTATCTGAATATGATATACCCTTAAACGTATGACCAGTCGTACCACTTTTAACATATTGTAACTTTCCACCAATATCATTTATTATTTGATTAAAATCAAATGCTTTTTTTTGTAATAATTCTCTCATATCTTTTGATTGTTGTTCTTTCTTAGTTGTTTCTGAACCACCAGATAGTTCTAAACTAGGAACTTTAACATCTATAAGTGGATCTAACTTCTTGTCTTTTAGTAAAGTATGAATAAAATCAATCCTATTTGATATGTGGTCAAATTTTGGTTTATTATCCATATTCTTAGTATTATCTTTTTTATTTATATTATTTTCCATTATTATTTAATAAACTATATATATTTATTAAATAAACTTAAAATAATTATTAATCGCATATTTCTATTGGCTTAAAATTCTTATTTAATTTTTCAGATTCTTCCGAAAGTTTTATCTTGTTAATTTCTTTCATAAAATCAGTATAATTAGGATTAGGAATTTCAGGATATACCATCCAAAACTTTGTTTTCATAAAAATATCAAAATCGTAATCATCTAAAAAGTACTTTTTTAAATTAGGATTCTTAAATATAGTTCTACATTCTACAGGTAATATACTTGCAAATTCTGGAGGAATTACCATCATTAATTGTTCTAAAGGTTTTATTGAATATTTGTTATCCAAAATTTTAATTTCAGGTATAGGATTAGATAGTAGATATTGATATAAATCTGTTATAAAAGGAGCTTGATGATGTTTATATAACCATAACCAATCTGGACAATCATTTAAATAATAATGTTTAACCCAAGAAATTCCTTCCAAATATTCCTTACATATTTGATTAATCGGTATTTTTGGAAAGAAGTAATCATAATATCTTTTTTTATACATCTTAGGATCATCTTTACCTAAATTTATAAAATTTACATCACTCAATGTTAAATTATCTAATTGAAACAGTGCTAATTTGCATGGATCTGTTTCATTGGTTTTTTGTGTCATACGACCCCTTTGATAAACTAGTTTAAAATAGTTTTCTTCCATGCCTGCCAATATTTCTATTAACTTGATAATATTCTTTGAATTTACACTAATGTATTCATTATTCTGAATAAATTCTGGATATACCTTCAACAATATATCTAATCCATTTTCTATTTTATAATTAATAGGTGATAAAGTTAACGAAGGTATATTAGGTAAGAAATCATTACCTAATAAAAATCCCATAATTATATAATCATTAATTACATGATTAATATCTAATTCCTTTTCGACTTTAGATTGAATTTCTTCAAAAATACCTGTTTTTAATAAATCCATATCTACCATTAAAAATTTTTTAGTTGATTTTTCATCAATATGAACTGCTTCACGAAATACATATAATTTGGGAATCTGAGTTGCCATAGTTAAAAATAAAAGATCTGCATCTAAACCGTAAACAACACGAGTTTTTTCGTGATTACTTTGTTGTTTTAAATATTGATGAATTTTATGTTCACCTTCTCCGTGAGTATTAGATGTTGATAAAATGATATTAACATTTTTTTCTTGATATTTAGGTGTGTATTCTTTTGAAAATTTTAATAGGATAATTGCTAGTTTTTTCATAAAATTAGTTCCAGGTGTAATTACTGAATTACTCCATTTTTGTAATATTGGATTTTTATGTGCGGTTAATATTTCATTACGAATTTCTTGTTCTTTTACTGATTTAAATCTTCTTAATCTCTGATGTTTCATTTTAGCCATTGGTGCAACACCATCAATTGCTATATAGATTAAATCAGTTGGTTTAACAAAATCTAATATTTCTTCCATATATTCAATAATCTTTGCAAACATTTTAGCCTCCAATCTATCCTTATTATTTTCTAAATCATATGATGGATTTTCTTTTAATACCTCGCCTGCTATTTCAAAACATTTTGGATGTAATAAACAGTTTAAGTCAAAATAAAATTCATTTGGATTGTTAATTGGATCAATAATAACAGTATAGTTATTATTAACCCATGAAAAAAATCTTGGTACTCCCATATTATTTTGTATTTATACTTTTACTATTAACGTATATTTATATTTCTTCAGTTTTTATATAGATTTATCAAATAATTCAAAAAAATCTATATACATAATATATATAAGAATGATTCAAGAAGGAGGTAAAAGAAAAGTATCACGAAAATCTAAAAAATCTAGATCTAAAAAATCTATGAAAGGTGGTAGCCCTGCTTTAGTAAATGCACCCGTACAACCTGTACAAACTGGCGGCAGACGCAGAAAATCCAAGAAATCCAAGAAATCAATGAAAGGTGGTGCTGAAGTTAGCCCTGCTCAATCTGGAGGTAGCCCTGTACAAGCTGGAGCTAGCCCTGTACAAGCAGGCGGTAGACGCAGAAAATCTAAAGCATCTCGCAAATCTAAAAAATCCATGAAAGGTGGTGCGGAAGTTCAAGAAGGTGCTAGCTTAGCGCAAGCTGGCGGAAAACGTAAATCTAAAGCATCTCGTAAATCTAAAACATCTCGTAGATCTAAAGCATCTAAGAAATCTAAGAAATCTAAGAAATCTAGACGCGCAGCCAATCCCCAAATCACTGTTCGTGGTGCATTAGTAAAATACGTCTGGAATAACTTAGATGTCAAAAAAGTAGCCGCTGATAAAGGTATGGCACCCATTGGTCTACCCGCCAAAATTGTTCAAATGGTAATGGTCGAGGCGATGAAAGACCACCCTATGAGCGAAACTAATAAAAAAAGTGAGTCTTTCTGGAATGGAGTACAAAAATCAGCCATGAAATTACTTGCCGATAACTTGCAAAAATATGCAGGTATGGTTAAAAAATAAATTTAATTAATTTTTAATTATAATTAAAAATTAATTATCTAATCTTTCAGTTCCCTAATCTTTCAGTTCCCTAATCTTTCAGTTAGGCAATCTAGTCTCCAATCGTTCAAATGATTTAATATCATTAGGTACTATTGCATTATAAACTTCATCCTTTTGAAAAATAACTGTATATTTATAATTACCGTCAGAAAGTTTTTCTATTTCCAATACTTGAGGTGCTCTTTTATTATCAAATGCCTTAGACGCACCAATATCAATTCTAAATAATCTATTACCACAGGTAGAATTTACACCAATATCTTGGGGTGTGTGACCGACAATCATACCTTTAATTCCATATGCCTCTAACACTGGATGTAAATATTGTTTACAACTTTCATCGTCATAACTTAATTTAGGTGGTAATTGACCAAATATTCTAGTCCAAAATGGACTATCTTCAGAACTATTTAATAATTCACCCATAGTTCTATCATCCATATTATTCATTTGTTGCAATAACCATTTTTTTACTAAATTATTTAATTCAGGTAAATTTTCACGACCAGGAAATTTTTTTAATACAGTATCAGTAATACCTGCATGGATAAATAAAAATTCACCTATAATTAATACACTTTGTCTAGTACATCCTAATAAATTAGCATACTCTTTACCATTATAAAATGCTTCTGCTCTATTTTCTATCGCAGTACCATTTAATTTTTTCTTTACAAATGGATCATGATATGATTTAAACATATTTATATTAGAATTAGATGTATATTTAAAATCACCTTCTACATTCATAATTTCATGATTACCTAACAATGAATAAACTGCACCATTTTTCTTAGTTGCTAATACATTAAGATCATTATAGAATTTAAAAATTTTTATATCATCTGGTGTATCATTTTGAAGATAATCACAATTTCCAGTTTGATTAGGTCTGCAACTATCATTTTGATCACCAATTTGTACAACTATTGTATCACCTCCTATCCATTCATAATTAATAGTTTTATTCCCTATTTTTACAGGAATAGAATTTATTTTAGATTTAATTGGTACAATTACTTTTGCTATTAATAAGCTATCGATAACCAATTTTAAATCTCCATGTACATCACCTATAGCAATTATTCTATTTGCTGGAGGTAAAATAGTTGGTAAATTAGCATTATTATTACAATTTTTATTGTAAACTATTTTACTCATAACTTATATTATTTATTTTTTTTCTAATTTAGATAAACGCTCTTCTAACATAGAATCATTTACCATTAATGCAACTAGATTTGCATTTACTTCATCCATGTTTAATTTATCAATATCAATTAAAAACATTAATAATAACATTAATGATATTCTAACATCCTTTGTTGCAAAATATAATATACATAAAATTAATAATATTCTTACATATGGATTATCGATTTTAATATTTATAATTGATACAGTAGAACTAGATACAAATGTACAATATATAATTAATATAATTATTAATATAGAATAAAATATATTATTGTTAAGTATATCATCTATTTTATTATCAACTATATTTATATATTCCATACTATATATTTATATATAAAATTAAAAACTGAAATATTATATAAATATGATTAATTATATATTAATAACTAGATCTCAAAATGTATTTATCACGTAGTGGATTTTTCTTGCCAAAAACATACCAACATATAGAGGCAATTAAAAATAAATTACTAGTAACTCCTAATATAAATGCAGCATTTGATTTTTCTGATCAAGGTCCAGTATCTTTTAATGTTTTTCAAGAAAATGATACGCATTTAATATTGCCTAGATTTTTTGCAACTACAGAATTTAAAAATGAAAAATATGAAAATAAAGTGAAAATTAATAATAACCGTGAATTTACATTTAATGGTTCATTAAGAGATTATCAACAAAAGATTATTGACACAATTATTCCAAAAATTAATGAAACAGGTGGTGGTTTATTATCTATTCCAACTGGTCGAGGTAAAACTATTCTTGCGGTGAAGCTTGCATGTGAATTAAAATTAAAAACATTATTTGTTGTTCACAAAACTTTTTTCTTAGAACAAACCAAAGAAAAATTTGAATTATTTTCCAATGCTAAAATTGGTATTTTACAACAAAATCAAATAGATGTCAAAAATAAAGATGTTGTAATTGGTATGCTACAATCTATTTGCAGTCGCGATTATGGCGATGAAATTATGGGACAATTTGATTTGGTTATTTTTGATGAATGTCATCATATGTCATCCAGAGAATTTTCAAAGGCCTTAAGTAAAATTCGACCTGTTTATACGATAGGATTATCAGCTACGCCAAAAAGAAGTGATGGATTAGAAAAAGTATTTCATTGGTATGCTGGTCCGATGTTATATCAAGAAACTGCAGCAATGAAACATGTAGTTCATGTCAAGACTGTGAGCTTTAATATTAAACATAATAAATTTAGAAATATTGTGAATAAGAAGGGTATGGTTCTGCTACCTATTATAGTAACTAATTTAACTGAAATTAAAGAAAGAAATGAATTAATTATAAAAGAGATTTTGGATTTAAAATTAGCAGAACCAGAGAGAAAGTTTTTAATTTTAAGTGGTCGTAGGGAACATTTAAATGTATTATCCAAGATGATAATAGAAAAAAATATTGGATTAGATGATGAAATAGGTTTTTATGTTGGTGGAATGAAGAAAGATGATTTAAAAAATTCATCGGAAAAAAGTTTGATTTTTGCTACATTTGAAATGGCGAGTGAAGGATTGGATATTCTTGCATTAGATACATTGTTTATGTTAACACCTAAGGGTAATGTAAATCAATCAGTTGGTAGAATTTTACGAAA
>Ga0114971_10003504_pt1 | contig 10639 bp, 8 predicted proteins | sample M_140625_MF_Meta_FD_87320 | JGI IMG/M metagenome (GOLD analysis project Ga0114971, IMG submission 87320) | Freshwater microbial communities from Lake Montjoie, Canada to study carbon cycling - M_140625_MF_MetaG | ecosystem: Environmental > Aquatic > Freshwater > Lake | place: Lake Montjoie...
ATGAAAATGGTGTGCAATCCCTCGGCCTCAGCCTGTTTTTTCACAAGTCCGGAGCCTGGGACGACAAGTGCGCGTGGAACGGAGACTTTGTGTCCATTGACGACTCCAGCGGCTGCTCGGAGGTCTTCGATACGGCCATTTGTGCACGAGCCAATCCAGACGGTATCGACTTTGATGGAACGTAGTGGCGTTCCGGATGTGATTCCCATGTAGCTCAGCGCCTGCTCGCAGGCGCGCTTGTCGCTCGAGATGGTGAAGTCATCCGGGCTTGGGACAACCGCACTCAGCGGTGCGACCTGCCCCGGGGATGTTCCCCACGTCACATGGGGCTGGATGAGAGATGCATCCAAAACGACTGTCGTGTCAAACGTTGCGGCTTCATCGGTTTTGAGTTCGGTCCAAACGGCAACAGCCTTGTCCCACTCAGCACCGGCTGGCGCATACGGACGGCCCTTGAGGTACGCAAATGTGGTCTCGTCTGGAGCAATCATCCCGGCGCGTGCACCCGCCTCGATGGACATGTTACAGACCGTCATCCGGCCTTCCATCGAGAGGTTTCGGATGGCTTCGCCCGTATATTCGACGACGTAACCCGTTGCGCCAGCGGTTCCAATTTTTCCGATGATGGCTAGAATGATGTCCTTTGCGGTCGCATCCGGGTGGAGTACGCCTTCAAGGCGGATTTCCATGGTCTTTGGGGTTGTCTGTTGGAGGCATTGTGTTGCGAGGACGTGTTCCACTTCGCTCGTACCGATACCAAAGGCAAGTGCACCAAATGCGCCATGCGTGGATGTATGGCTGTCACCACAGACGATGGTCTGACCCGGCTGTGTGTAGCCAAGCTCAGGTCCCATCACGTGGACGACACCCTGTCGTTCAGAATGGAGGTCATAGAGGGTTACACCGAACTCTGCACAGTTATTCGCTAGTGTTTCGATTTGCTGCAGCGAAATCGGATCGATGATAGGTAAGGATCGATCCGTAGTAGGTACGTTATGGTCCATTGTGGCGATAGTGCGGTCTGGACGGCGTACTTTTCTACCGGATACACGAAGGCCCTCGAATGCTTGTGGGCTGGTTACTTCGTGAACAAGATGGAGGTCAATGTAAAGGAGGGATGGTTTTCCAGGTTCAGCATGGACAACATGGGTGTCCCAAATCTTCTCAAAAAGTGTACGCGCTTTCATATATCTTAGAATATAGGATATTGACCCGCACTACCTGTCCGACCTGAAAATCACTGTATTGAAATGTAAGCGAGATTGCATTGCCGCTGCAGTATTCCAGTAAAGACAGCCAGGTCTCTAGAACAAAGCTTGCATGATTCGATGTCTGTGCATGGAGCGATTGTGCATCTGATATACGCTCAGATGTCAAATCTAGTTACGGATGTTTAAGAATGGTAATCATGAATCAATAAGGCTTATCAATCATCGCTCTTGTCTATTTTGTGGTGTCAGAAAGCGATCTTGGTCAGGTGTGCACGTACGCTAACTCGTTTTGACCAAACCTATATTCCCGCACTAACATTAATTTGATTCAGAATCTCGGGAACTAACACACACGTTCCTCTCGTCATTTGCTTCACTGTGATGCCATTAATGGCATGTCGCTTTGGAGATGAATCAGATGAAGTCAAATGTCATCCTATTGGGTGGACTTGTCCTTGCTGGAGCTGTGATTGGTGCCTGTGTCCGTGATGCCAAGACGACTATTTTAGGCCTAGGTTCGCTCAGTGCCGTTGCGGCGGCTCCATATGATGCAGCCAAAGAACCCATTGTGGCTGCCGTAAAGCTCGCTGCTCCCGCGGTGGTCTCGATCGACACGACCAGTCGGCAGGTTTATCAGGTGTTTGATGACCCAATGGACCGTTTTTTGGGCAACGGTGGCCGGCGGGAAACACGTGAGGTTCCGACGGGAGCTGGGTCGGGTGTTATCCTTAAGGATGGCTATGTACTCACAAATCAGCACGTTGTTGGCGACGCGGTTGATACGAATGGCTCGATCACCGTGCGCCTCCCGGATGGCCGTAGCTATAAGGCATCCGCGGTTGGTACTGATCGCAGCACCGATGTTGCCCTGTTAAAAGTAGAAACCAAGGATTCGCTTCCAGTTTCATCACTGGGTATGGATGGCTCCCTTGTACCAGGTCAATCTGTCATCGCGATTGGTAATCCCGTTGGCTTATCAGCATCTGTGTCGAGCGGTGTGGTCAGTGCACTTGGTCGGCCAATCGCTGTTGAAGACCGCCTCTACGAGAACCTGATTCAGACAGATACCGCGATCAACCCTGGAAACTCAGGAGGCGCACTCGTTGACCTTGGAGGGCGTGTGGTCGGTATTAACACGCTTGTCCGAAATGATGCGCAGAACATCGGGTTTTCGATTCCGATTCAGACCGCGATGCGTGTAGCTGACTCACTCCGCAAGTTTGGGAAGGTCCGGAGACCGACTGCGGGAGTTATCGTGGTAAATCTGGATAATCGGCTTCGCCGTGCACTGGGCGTCAACTCGGATGCAATGGGTGTTGTGGTGTGGAATCTCTATCGTGGGATGGGAGCCATCGATGCTGGACTTCAACGGGGAGACCTAATCACGGAGTTTGCGGGTCAAAAAGTCACGGATGAGCTCTCATTCCGACGCATTCTCGAAGCGCAAAAGATTGGCACAAAGGTCAAGTGCAAGATTCGTCGCGGCAATCAGCAGGGCGAAGTAGAGGTACAGCTCTCAGAAGCGCCATAATTTGACTTGATTTAGGATCTACGTAGGCTTCTGAGGCGTTCCAGAGCCGGTGTCAAGTCAGCGTCACTTGGACTTGGTATGCCTGCTGTAATGTGATTTTGTTCGAATTTCCCTCTGACATTTGGGGATATTGACCGAGGACGTGTCCAGCCATCCGAGAGCGTGTCGTTGTCCCACTGCTTCCAGACCTGCTCTTTGGTACACGCGAGTGTATTGTCATCCTCCGATGTTGAGCTGAAGTGTAATTCGACGTCTTCCCCTTGATGCTGGCGATAAAGGGCCTCACTGATGCTGACATAGAGGGTGTCATCCTTGCGGACGGTGGCGCCCATCGCGAGCTCAGGATGCCCAATAATCCGCCGCGGTTTAGCAGGGCGTTGCTTTACGATAAGAATGCCACCGGTTGTTCGGTGGAGCTCAACAGGCGCTGTCGGTTCCGTGGGCGAAACCTGTTGAGGCGTCCACGAGTGAACTCTCCCTCCTGTGACGATCAGTATGGGAGTAGGCTTCGGGATGATAATCAGACCGGATGCACCCTGGCGCGGTGTCCAGATTTGGAGATTCAACGTGACTAACCTTTTGTCAGATATTCAAGTATCTCACTATGATGTTGGATGGAAATATAACCTACTTCTGTTGGTTTTGTCTCACCATCCCAGCCCGGCGTAAACCAAAAGGCTGTCCATTTGGCCCTGATTGCACCGTTAATGTCCGCATCGGGGTCATTTCCAATCATCACGTGGTGACAATTTGGCATGAGGGTCTCTGCTGCTTCAAAAATTTTGCTGTCCGGCTTACTCACTCCAACTTCGCAGTCAAGGAGAACGTGCGTAAAGTATCGGGTCAAGCCGCTCAGCGATAGTTTGTGGTGTTGGAGTGCTGTCGGACCATTGGAAATGACCCCAAGGGTAGTCCCTTGCTGTTGTAGACCTTCGAGGAGTGTATGGACTCCCGGAAAGCAGCTCCACGCAGACTCTTCCGCGAGAGCACTACATTCCATCAGGCGGACAGTATCGATTCTCTCAATGCCCATTCGAGACAGAGTGCCATGTGCGATATGACTACGAAACGCGCTCAAAGACATTTGGGTCAGGTTTGCAAAGCCTGGGGTGCCAGGACCAAGGTCATTGAGCCAGACATCCATGCTGTTGTTTGCGATGTCACGTTCGCTGAATTCAGGATAATCCGTTTCGATGAACGCTTTGCTGGCCTTGACTGCTGCCGTCAGGCTTTTGGTTGTCGTGATCAGCGTGTCATCTAGGTCAAACCAGATGCATCCTGGTTTAGTCGTCAAAGCCATCCATGACTTCAAGGGGATGTGGTCGTGAAACCGTTGCAATGACGGAATCTTCGACAAACTGCGCGACAGCTTCTTCCTGCAGGAGAGCGTTGACCTGTAAGGTCATTTCTTTGACTTTGCGTTGGAGACTGCGATATGCAGTGCTTCCTGGCGGCGTATCCACCAGCTGCAGTTTTGCATCTACGAGTCTGGCTTCGAGGACAAGCCTCAGTTCACGCCACTGATTCGCTCTGAACGTACCGCCCATAAAGTCATTAATGACATCATCTGTTGTCTCCATGAAGACAATCTTACCCGTGTGTGAGCGTGTCTGTCAGGCTGATTTTTTGCCACGATTTGGAGCCGTGCCCAGATGTGTAGTCCGCTCTGCAATATTGGTGCAGTGGTCACAAATGCGTTCGAGGAAGTGGGCTACCTGAAGCAGATACGTTGCTTGCATCACGCTACGTGTATCTTGCTGCAGAATTTGAATCAGTGTTGCGCGCATTTGTGCGTAGTACAGGTCCGCCGTGTCATCCCTCTTGATGACTTGCGCGGCAAGCTCAGTATCATGGGACAAGTAGGCATCCACACTGTCATGAATCATCCCATACGCTACCGTTGCATAGCGTGGAACATCAATCAGTGGTTTGTAGATAGCTTCATCCGCCATCCGTTGTCCAATCCGTGCGATATCAACGGAGTAGTCAGCAATACGTTCCAGATCACTGGCATTTTTGATGATGTTGCTGATTGCACGAATGTCGAGCGTCTTATCATTGTGGCGCCCCATCATTTTGACGCAAGCTGCCTCCAGAGAGACCTCAAGACCATCAACAGTAGCATCCCTGTCGATGACATTTTGACATGTATCGGTCAGCTGTAGAGTAAGACCACGTACTGCGGCGCTCAGCATGTCTTCAGCAGTCACACTCATTTCGATGATCATCGCTGTGATTGACATCAGCTCGAGATCAACAGGTTGCTTTTCCTTGGACATTGTGGGGTCAGTGTAGCAACCCAGTTGGCAGTATTGTTAAGAACTTTGACCATAAACGTTAAGAACTTGTCAGAGGCGTTAACTTTAGGTGCTTGTATTTCCAGCTTTTCTGGATGTCTTGTCTGTGGAGTGTTACCACAATGACTCTGCCCTCTGAGATTTCATCGGAAAGCACACGATCCAGGCATTCTGACCACTGGGTATCCAACGGTGCATCTGGTTCATCCAATAAGACCAACGAACTCGGTTGTGACAGGACTTTTGAGATAGCGACTCGTTGCCATTGCCCGGCAGAAAGCGATGTTATTTCCTTGTCCATGAGCGAGTCAAGATCAAAGGTGCAGTTGAACTTGGTTGTCGGATTTTGCTTATTACCAACCATCAGGTACTCACGCACCGTGTACGCAAATGGCCTTGGCGGGAGCTGTGGCAGGTAGGCTGGTTGCACCTTATTTTCGATTGTAACGACACCGCTGGATGGCTTAAGCACTCCTGAAATGCAATCAAGCAGGGTAGATTTCCCTGAGCCATTTGGCCCTGTGACGACAATCGCATCGCCAAGTCGAACAGAAAACGATGTGCTTTGCAAGCGTCCGGTCACAGCGAGGGATCGGATTTCCAGCACTAGCGGTCATCCCCACCCGTGATTTTGTCGACGATTTGTGTCAGTTCTTCCTGTGATGCATAGGTGATAACAACAGTGCCTTTATCCAGATTACCTGTGAGCCGTGCGCGCATCCCAAGTGCGTTCCTAAGGAGCTGTTCAACGGCTTGAACTTCTGTGGAGCCACGTTTTGCAACACGGTCAGCACGTCGGATTTCACCTTTTGTTTCGCTGGATGTCATTTCAGATTCCAGCTGTCTAACAGTCATTCTGCCAGCCTTGGCCTCACGCAACAGCTCTTGTTGCCGTCGTGTAAAGCTGTCGTCCATGCGTTGTTCCTTGTTGCCAAGGAGAGCACGGGCATGCCCTTCGGAGATTTCACCGGCATCCAATGCCTGCTGTACGGGCGTCGACAAGCCCAGAAGACGGAGGGAGTTTGCGATAGCGGAGCGACTCTTACCAATTTTCGCTGCAAGAACCTCCTGTGTCCACGCATACGTGTCTAGTAACTTCTGGTATGCAACAGCTGCTTCAAGTGGTTTGAGGTCTTCCCGTAGTAGATTTTCAATCAATGCAACGGTGAGGGCTTCCTCATCCGAATACGGCTTGATAACCACCGGAACACGCAGCATCCCGATTGAACAGGCCGCCCTAAATCGACGTTCGCCCGCGACGATCTCAAATGTAGCATTGCCAATGGGCCGAACGAGAATAGGCTGGACGATGCCAGTTGCTTTTATGGATGCTGCAAGCTCTGCGAGTGAATTCGAGTCAAAGAATGTTCGCGGTTGGTTTGGGTTCGGTTGAATCTGGGTGATGCTTAGCTCACGTTGTGGTTCGCTTCGAAGGAGGCCATCAAGATCCGGGGCGTTTCCGCCACCAGGCAGTAGTGCGTCCAGCCCGCGACCCAACCCCTTCTTCTGTGTCGATGATGGCATCCCGTCCTTCAGCATGGGTCAACAACTCCTTGGCAATTTCTGTGTAAGCGACCGCTCCCTTTGAGCGGGGATCATAAACGGTGATTGGCTGTCCATAGCTTGGAGCCTCGGAAAGCTTTATGTTTCTAGGTACGACTGTGTTTGAGACTTTGTCACCAAAAAAACTACGTACTTCATTAAGAATCTGATTGGCGTGATTGGTCCTGCCATCAAACATCGTGAGGATCACGCGTGCGATGGACAAATCTGGGTTGATGCCACTGCGTATACGCTTCAGTATCTCCAGAAGCTGCGAAATGCCTTCAAGTGCGAAGTACTCACACTGCATCGGGATAATGACTTCATCCGCTGCTGCAAGGACATTGATAGTTAGCAAGCCAAGTGATGGAGGTGCATCGATGATGATGTAGTCATACCGGTGGCTGACGCTGTCGAGTGCCTTCCGGAGAATCCGTTCTCTGTCGGGGAGCTCATAGAGTGCCAAATCGGCAGATGCCAGATCAATAGTGGCAGGAATGAGGTCTAGGTTGCCAATAGCCGTCGGGATAATGGCATCAAGCGCCGTCGCATCCCCAGTGAGAACCCGATACGTGTCCGGTTCGCCGACACGCCGAACAACCCCTACGCCACTTGTCGCATTTCCCTGCGGGTCAGTATCGACAAGGAGAACACGCCGGTGGATAGCAAGCGCGGCCGCAAGACTAATCGCAGTTGTGGTCTTGCCAACACCACCTTTTTGATTGACCACTGCCCAATGTCTTGCCATTTTTGCCCTCTAAGTACGAAGCAGTGTACCGTTGAGGGATGTTCTGGAATGCGTAATTGTTTCACGTGAAACAATTACAGGACATGGATAACCATGTGTGGAGAATCGGAGTCGATTCATCTGTAAAAATGTTTCACGTGAAACAATGTGTCAGGAAGCACCAACGGTGGATATAACCAAAGATTCCTTTTGTCCTATTCGAACTGATTTTGAAAACTTAATCCTGTTGGCTTCGGCGCCATCGATTGTGTGGGCTACATTGGTGGATAAACCTGATTTGCTGATATGCAACGCCAATGCCGATGACGATGCTGTGTCCGTCCGCCATGTTCGGACGGAGTGAACGTTAAGGAGCCCGGCTAGAACCGAAATGCGGACTCGATTCGCTTCAATGTCCTTACGGGATGTCAGCGTGGCTGCAACGGTTGATGTCAATAAAGGGCATCGGACGCCAAGTGGTGTGGTTGCACTAGCATCCAAGGCTAGACAACCCGATAGGGAAAGCCCGGATGGGATTGCATAGAGCAATGCTAGCCACTCACTGGATGTTAACTGGTTGTTCTGGCGTACCTCCGACGGTTGCGCTAAAAAGGATGCCCCTGCCGCAAGACCAAATTCACCATTAGCTGCAAACGTCGCCGCTGCAAGACCCGGGCTTACCAACAAACTGCCCGCTCTGATTTCTCGTACAAATGCGGATGTCTTATCTGTCCGAGGAAGAGAGGTACGGGATACTGCATAGACTAATGCATGCGTTAAGACTGTGTTACCAATGGAGCTCATCGTGATTTGAGTGGCAATCTCTTCGAATTCGACCTTGGTTGCCTGATGGTTAGCAATCAGCCACCTCAACGCAATCCGTACTTCCGGTACCCATTGCGGGTTTCCGGCATCCAACAACTTTGACAATATCGCGATGTTACTCGGCACACCGGATAACAAAGCTGACCGGCATTTTGTGATTATCTCTGCTGTGGGGTCGGACCCTTTCGGCGAAAACCCAAGAAGCACATTAATCCAAGCGGGTCGGTAAGCAGAATATTGCAGTGCAGGTGCCATCGCTGCGATCAGCCAGGATGGAAGGTCACTCTCATCCAGGCAGGTGACACAGGACGATGCATGGGCAAATTGTTTCGACATGCGGTCTGTCGCCTTGGTTCGGGAAAAGACAATGCGCTGCGCTACGGGCTGTTGTGCAATCATTGACCATCCATCCGCTGTCGGGAGCGTACCGGTAGATGCATACAAACCACGGGTTCTGACGGCGATGCCTGATTCCTTGCCTGCAAGCTCAATTGCTAGCCCGCCCACTGCGTCACTATCAGTAAACAATGCCGGAATGACCCGTATAACACGGTCTGGTGCAGATTTCCCGCGAATCCGAAGACTCACTTTTGGCCAGCACCACTGAACCATTACCGGGAGCTGATCAAGCGGTTTGATCGACTTGCCAACCCTAATGCCAAACTCGATTGAATGCCCACCCTGCCGAATGACTCCATCGGATGAAATTTTCCAGCTATCACTTATGTAAATGTCTCTCCAAGTGCCACCGAGCGGCGAGTCAAATACTGGATGCCCAGCTGATTGAATACTCCGCAGCCACTGCGCTGGGAAAGGATCTGTAAGCCCGCTTGGGGGTGAGAGCTGACGCAATACTGTACGCATGCTGTACATATACCTCAGCCCCGTGGCATGTGAAGTCGTAAAAATGGTAACGTCATGCCATTGTGATGCTATTGCGAATGACCGACATAAAGAAGTGGAGCTGGCATACCCAGTACCACGATCACGTCTAAGCGCCTCCCAATAAGCTAACTCCCAGTTCAACAGTACAGGCAGGTCAGACGGACCTGCTTTTTTTGTGGCAAGCTATGTATTCAACTGAAATCACTCCAGATCGACAAACATTTCACCAGCTGGCTAAGCAAGGAAATGTCATCCCCATCACACGCGAGGTGCTTGCCGACATGGAAACACCAGTGTCGGTTTTTCGTCGATTTGTTGACCGCCCAAATGCATTTCTTCTGGAATCCGTCGCCGGCGGAGAACGCCTAGCCCGATACTCATTTCTTGGCGCAGATCCTAAATGTAGCTTCCGCGCTCAGGGAAGTAAGATCCTGTTCACCGAAAATAACTCAGTAACCGAGACAGAGCTGCAAGCGGATGAAGAACCGATGCAGGTCATTCAGAAAATTCTTGAGGATGTACGATTTGTTGACCGGCCTGGCCTGCCACGCTTTGTTGGAGGAGCGCTGGGCTACATCGGGTGGGACTGGATAAAACACCTCGAGCCCATCCCGGCAACCGCAGCTGATGATACAGGCGTGGATGACATCCATATGTTCCTCGTTGACACAATGGTCATCTTTGATCATGTGAAACACCGGCTCATCTTTCTTACTAATGCACACTGTCCAGATGGAGCAGATGTCGACAACGTCTATGATGATGCTTGCGCGGCTCTGAGGCAGCTCGAGGCCGATGCGCTTGCACCACGCCCGGAAGGTCCAACGCGACACGCTCAGAAGGCAGAATGTCCACCTCCGGATGGTCACTGGGATATGAATCTCACGCGGGATGACTATGATCGGATGATCTCAACCGCGAAAGATTACATCACTGCCGGTGACATTATCCAAGTCGTCCTCGCACAACGCTTTACACGACCTCTCAATGCCGATCCATTCGATATCTACCGTACACTTCGTGCCATAAACCCAAGCCCGTACATGTACTATCTGCAGTTCGATACCGGGACCACCCTCGTCGGCGCATCCCCAGAAGTCCTCGTGACCGAAGATGACGGCAAAGTCACCATCCGGCCAATCGCTGGCACACGCCCTCGCGGAAACAGCCGGGTCGAGGATGACCAGCTTGCAGCTGAACTACTTGCAGATGAAAAAGAGCGGGCAGAACACATCATGCTCGTCGATCTCGCACGCAATGACATCGGACGCGTGTGTAAATACGGAAGCGTCCGCGTTGATGAGCTGATGGTTATTGAGCGCTATTCACATGTGATGCACATTGTTAGCAATGTTGTAGGCGAACTTGCACCCGACCGTAATGCGTTTGATCTCCTCCGGGCAACGTTTCCAGCGGGAACCCTCTCAGGGGCACCTAAAGTTAGGGCGATGCAAATCATTGATGAACTCGAACCCTGTAGACGGGGAACCTATGGCGGAGCGATTGGCTACTTGTCGTATAAAGGCTCCTTTGATGCGTGTATCACGCTGCGGACGGCGCTTATTAGGGATGGTCTTGTCCACGTTCAGGCTGGGGGAGGCATCGTTGCTGATTCTGTGGC
>Ga0114971_10003506_pt1 | contig 10637 bp, 10 predicted proteins | sample M_140625_MF_Meta_FD_87320 | JGI IMG/M metagenome (GOLD analysis project Ga0114971, IMG submission 87320) | Freshwater microbial communities from Lake Montjoie, Canada to study carbon cycling - M_140625_MF_MetaG | ecosystem: Environmental > Aquatic > Freshwater > Lake | place: Lake Montjoie...
TTCTTGACTTTCTCATTCTACGAGTTCTACGACGACCACCTTGTTGGTTTTGGGATTGGTTTTGACTTTGACTTTGGTTGTTTCCTGACATTTTTATATATTATTACAACATTTTAATTTTATCTGGAATTTATTTTCTTTTGCCATTAGGCTCGAACTTTTGGCGGTCTTCCTCGACCTCTCGGAGTAATTCCTAAATCTTTTGGTTTTATATCCGTCCAACTTTCTTTATCTAAAACTTCATCTGATTCTAATGATTCTACTCCATTGTTTTCTAAAGCAGGCTTTTCATTTTTTACCAATCTTCTAGATGGAGTTCTAGAAGAAAATGTAGGTTTTGTTATTTCTGATTTTGGACGTGAAACTCTAGCTTCATTTCTAGTTTCACACATTAATTTACCACCATTTATACCACTAACATTTGTAGCATGATATTCGTATTTACCTTGACTTTTACTACTATCAACGTTTGACACAGTAAAATCCACATACTCACCTTGTACTAAATATTTATATTGATTTTCATTACTAACCTGCAAAGAACTATGATATACAAAAATATCTGATTCTTTCTTTTCACCTTCTGTAATTGTCAAAAAACCATATCCTGATTTATTATTAAACCATTTGCATACGCCTTTAACACGCTTCTCTTCTGTTACCGTGTTTGTTATTTCTGATTCAGTTTCTGATGTCATTTTTACACTTATGAAATAATTACAAGTATATCTTTATATTAGTTTTATTTCATAAATATATTGTAATCGTATATCGGATCTTCATCATATTTTAAACACCTAATATATAACAAATACTGTTTCAGAATTTCTGGAATATTTGGATTATTATGTAGGGTTTCTTTCATATCTACTATACGTTCTGTATTGTATGATTCCCATTCTAAAGAACCCAATAGCATATATAATATTACATATATACTTGATTCAACATCATCCCTTCTACTAGGTTGATGTAGATTGTGTACATTGAGACTAATATAATTTGGTGTTCCGATTATCTTGGTTAATGGTTTTTCGTCGGTGTGTTCTCCATCTATTGTTTTGTACGATTTACAAAATCCGAAATCGATCAAATATATCTTTTCTATGTTTATACTACCATTTGTGTCTAATCCAAATAAAAAATTGTCTGGTTTTATATCTCTGTGTATCAAACCTTTATCGTGTATAAATTTAATTATATCTAACATTTTTATACCAATCGATAATACTTTACTTAAATCGAATGCGCCGTTTTTTTCAATATAAGAATTTATTGAATCACCTAATAAACTAATTACCATATAATAGTTTGTTGTGTCTATACCATACCATTTTAGATGAGGTATTCCATTAAAATTGAATTTTTTTAAATAATTATAAATGGTTGATTCATTTTTTAATAATTTTAAATTAGCATCTAAGGGTTCTATTTTAATGGCTACATGTTCTTTTGTACGAATATTTTCGCCTTTATAGATACTACCAAATGCTCCTGACCCCAATTTAGATATTAATTTATATTTATTGTTTATGTAGGTCATGTGTATATAGTAATAAATACAAAATGAGTTTATATTTATATTTATTATATTATATGTATAATACATCTAAACATTCACGTTACATGATGTGTTAAATGTATTTTCTTCATCATATTTAGATAAATATGATGTATTATTACCTGGTTTCTTTATACCAACAAAATACAAATCGCATGATGCCGAATTATAATATGTATCCCACACAGAAAATGAATTGTTTAAATCTAAAACTTCATTTATATCTAATTCTGTAAGATTCTTATAATAATCTTTCATGTCTTCCAAATTACCTATAGTTCCATATGAGCAACCTGGATGTGATGTACATGTTCCATGTTCTGCTCGTCCACTCGATGCACATGTAAAACAGAACAATCCATTTGGTTTCAACATTTTATATATTTTTAATAGCGATTCTGAATACTCTGGATCATGTTCAAAACATTCAGTTGATATAATTGTATCAAACAATTCATCTTCAAATGGTAAATTTGCTGTTTTTGAAACTATTGTAACATTAGGAGCATCAATAACATCATTACCATGATATTCACAATTTTCAAATAGAAAATTATTATTTCCATTTATATCCCCTGAACCTACGTCTAATACTCTTTTATTTATAAAAAAATCATTTAATATTGATTTAACAAATACTGTAAAATCGTGAGCTTCTGGATGCATATATAGATACGAAGATATTATATTTTTTATAATTTAAACATACAATGATTGGTTTGTTACTACAAATTTCAAGGTGTTTAATGGAATATTACGTAGTTCTCTGAGGAATCCTATAGCACCTATATTTTCGGCTATTCTCTCCATTTCACTGGAAATATTGTTTACTTTGAGAATCGCTTTTACAAATTCACCCAAAAATATTTCTTTTTCAGATAACATTGTTTGTAAGAGTGACTTGCATTCTTCTGCATTTTCACAATCATACCATTTCATAACATAATCCACTAAATCATAGTGCATCATGTATTCTACACCAGTATTAATTTGATATAATTCTTCCTTTTTCAAATAATCTTCATAGTCGGATTTCAGGTATTTTATTGTGTTATTGGTCGTAACATCACAACTATCTATGTTATAAGATTTATAATCATCATTGATGGAGATATTTGTAAAACAGCTAAATACGCCACATAATTGTCTTCCCGTCAACCCTTCATATAATTTTCTATCTATAAAATTAGCAAATGCTAAACAATGTACTTCTCTCAATCCTGATGCAATGCACCCTTTTCCGGTGAGGTTATAATGTGGGTGTTCTGGGTGGTCGGGTTTGGATATAAAACCATCTACTTCTAACAATTTTAATAAAATATCGACGTTGTTGTCTAAAAACGTGTTGTTCGCATCTAATTCTGTTTTTGTATCATTGTAATGTTGTTTTGAATCATAATACTCATCGAGTATTTTTATGTCATTTTGTATATTGCGAAAAGCGTCCAAATTATCTTGGATTTCACGTTCTATTTGTTTTCGTTTTTTGTTTGTGGATGTTGGTTTAGCTATAAGAAGATTTCTTTGTTCTTCTAAAATACATCTCGGTGTTTGTGTCGTATCTAAACGTGTGTTTAGTTTGCTGATATCGAGTTCTAATTCTGTGAGTTTATCTGTTAAGAACTTATCTGCTCTTACAACATCTTCTTGTATCATACTGCGTTTAATATATTTTAAAAATTGTTGTTCGCCTGTTTCTATTAAATTAAACAATAAATTATATGATATCTTGAATTTCGAAGATAGGGTTTGAGGTCTGCCTTTCATCATGGATCGATATTGATTTAATTCTACGTTTTTGAATAAATTTGTTAAATGAATTACATTACCTACTGTATCAATACCTCTTCTTCCTGCTCTACCTGCCATTTGAGTATATTCATGAGAGTATAACATCCTCATACCATTTCCATCGAATTTATTCACATCTGTGAATATTACTGATTTAGTTGGCATATTAATACCCACTGCAAATGTTTCTGTTGCAAAAAGCAATTTAATATATCCTTTACTGTATAATAATTCAATCATTTCTCTCAATACAGGCATTATACCTGCATGATGTATTGCTATTCCTTTTTCTAAAAGATAAACTATGTTTATATATTCGGGTAAATTCAAATATTCTTCGTAATTAGGCAATTTTCGTATGATCGATTCACATTCTCTCTTGATTGTATAAGAAACTTTGGAATCATCTTCCAAAAGATTTGTTGTTATTTCTTTTGCACATATTTCTAATTGCTTTCTTGAAAGGACAAAACAAAGTGCTGGTAACATATTATTTTCTACCATGTATTTTGTTACTTGATTTAATACATGCATGCGTTTCATACGAAGGTTTTTGTTTTCAAAAACGGTTGTAATTTTTTTGTTTTTATGATACAATTGCTCGTTAAATATACCGGTTGGAGACTGTATTGGAATTATTTTGTTCGTGTGTGCTTTTATTTCATTTTCCAATTGTTTGTCTTTGATTAATTTGAAAATAGCTGATGTTGTTGTCATAAACGTATAATGAGTCAATGGTACAACACGGTGGTTTGTCGAGGTCAAATAAACTTCTTTGTGTTGTTGGGTTTGTTGGGTTTGTTGGGTTTGGCTCTCCCCTCTATTTTCACACCATAATGCGAATTTTTCTGGTTTATCTAATGTAGCAGAAAGCATTACCATTTGTACGTGTCGAGGCAACATCATAATAGTTTCTTCCCATACTTTTCCTCTGTCTGGATCATTGATATAATGTACTTCATCAAATATAACACATGCTAGTTCGTTGTTTAAATCCATGTCAAATGTTGTTGTTAATGGTAGTGAAGGTGCGGATACAGGTGATGATGAAGACGATGTGGATAACATTGCGTTTTTTTTGTATAATGTATTCTGTAAAATCTCAGTTGTCATAATCAAGACATCCGCCTCTGGATTTGATTTAATGTCACCTGTTAAAATACCAAATGAAATATGTGGGAATTTTTTGGTAAATTCATAAAATTTTTGATTCGATAATGCTTTGATTGGACTTGTATAAATTACTTTTTTTCCTTTTGATACAAAATATTCAATTGCGAATTCTGCTGGTAATGTTTTTCCTGATCCAGTATGAGCTGTTACTAATACATGATTTCCCTCTACTATCGATTCAATTGCATATTTTTGAAAATTACTCAATTCAAACGGAAATTGATTGAAATATTCAGTATAGTTTGTTTCGTTTTCACTTGGATACGGAGATTCGCAATCGCAGATTTTTACCATCTTGTATGTTGTTGTTGTTTGATTGTTGATTGTTGATTGTTTGATTGTTGATTGTTGTTATTTGTTTCCTTACAAAGACATTCAATTTTTATATTTATGTAGTCCATTATTTCATTCTATAAAATGAAAATAAAATTGATTTTTAATTTCGAACATTTGTACTATGATAATAATAAACATATTACAAATGGATTTACTTTTATTACCTAATGACATACAAAAATTGATAGGCGAGTTTAATGTAGAGCATAGACCTATAATGCGAGTAGTAATGAATGAATTATTAATTAAATGCGAAGAGCGCATTGAGAACGATCAATATTGCGTTAATTGTGGCAATTATGCAGAAGAACAATATTCAACATATATATATTGGCATAAATACAATTTTTGTGGAGGATGGTGTCAATCCGATAAAGAGTATCACATACGTAAAACTTTACGAAGGTATAAATAAAAAAATTGATTATGTTTACATTGGATTCAATAAATGCATATCAATAATAATAACAACACAAAGACAAATCAATAACTATACAATAAAATGGTATTTTCACTATTTGATGTTTTATATGTAACAATGGGAATTCTATTCGTCTACAAATATTTTGGATCCAAAAATATTAAAAATCAGAACACTAATAATACTTCTGTAGTTAAAGACGATATTAATTATTTTATTACACATCACAATGATGGAGATAGGATTATGCTATACTATGAAGAATGCGGAGATAGTAGCATGATGGATTATAACTACAACGTAAAATATGACATTTTAAACGAATACAATATAACAAATTATTCTCATCAACAATCTGGTGAGATTGAAGTTATTTATATGTAAACAAATATACCCTACAAACATACAAACATACAAACATACAAACATACAAACATACAAACGTAAAAATTATATATTTTTTGTTAAACTACCTAAAATTATAATATGAATCATAAATATAAGCAATGAATATTTTTTTATCCATTCTTCATTTTGCATTCATAACAAACTATTTTACCAAAATTCAATCGTTTGGTAATAGTAATAGTAATAACATTAAAACTAAATCAACAAAGCTTTTTTTTAGTAGAAACTATTCACCTTTTGGTCGAAAATATTACGAAGATTATCTCAGAAATTTAAACTCCAAAAATGTCACTATTCAAACTAATCATATTTTGGGACTAAACAATGCAGGTGCGGATGAAACTATTGAAGATGGTCTTCTTATTAAAACTATCAACAAATCTGTCAACAACAACTATAACAAGCAATATTTACCAAGAAAGGTTATTATAAGACAAATTGATCTTAAAGAATTACAAGAACAACTTGAAATCAACTTTAATAATACATCTACAGATATCGATAATGATGGCACTGAAAATTCAGATACTGCTGGTGAATATTATGACATGTTTGGTAATCTAATGAGACAACCACAACAACCACAACAAGGATATCGTCCATACAATCGTAATAGAAATTTAGGATTTGATGATAAACCAAAAAAGTCGGAAAATTTCGAGGTTGTTAGAAACCACACAGTGACATTCAAAGAAATTGGTGGATACGACACTATTAAATCTGAATTGAATCAATGTGTTGATTTATTAGTGAATTATAAAAAATACAGCGAATACAATGTGAGAATACCAAAGGGTCTTATATTAGAAGGACCACCAGGCAATGGTAAAACATTATTAGCGAAAGGTTTTGCTGGTGAATGCAATGTCGGATTTATTCCTGTATCCGGATCACAATTTCAAGATAAATATGTCGGGGTTGGTTCATCAAGAGTGAGAGAATTATTTGAACTCGCCAAAAAAAATACTCCATGTATTATATTTATTGATGAAATAGACGCTATTGGACGCAAACGTTCTGGTGACGGTGAAACCTCTTCTTCAGAGAGAGACAGCACATTGAATGAATTATTGGTGAATTTAGATGGATTCTCGACCAAAAATGGGATTTTTTTGATGGGTGCCACGAATCGAGCTGACCTTTTGGATCCTGCACTAATACGTCCAGGTAGAATCGATAAACGTATATTTATAGGGCCGCCTGATTCCACAACACGTGAAGCTGTTATCACCATTCATTTGAAGGGAAAACCACACGACTCGACCATAAACATTAAAGATTTGGTTGATCTTACTGCGGGATTATCTGGAGCACAAATAGAAAATATGTTGAATGAGGCAATGCTAAATGCTTTGCGTGATAATCGCAGATTTATGGAATACAAGGATATTGATATGGTTATTAACAAAATTATGGTCGGATGGCAACCAACAGAACACCAATTTACTAGTGATATTATTGATCGAATTGCTATTCACGAGATGGGTCATGCTATTGTTGGATTTCTCTCCAAACATCACTCCAAAGTAAGTAAAGTAACCATTAATTTGTCTTCACCAAAGAGTCCTGGATACACTGTATTTGAAAGTTCTACATCGAATATTTATACGAGAGAATCCCTGTTCGAACATCTCATGATATTATTAGCAGGTAGAATCGCGGAAGAAGTGTTTTATGATGTCTCAGTTACAACAGGAGCTATTAATGATTTCGAAGAAGCATACAAATTAGCCGAAAAAATGGTTATCTATTATGGTATGGGTAAAAATATTATATCTCCTAGTTTGAGTGATAAATACAAAGAAATAATAGACGATGAGGTTATTCATTTAATCAACGATGCGTATGAGATGGCTTATTTTATTGTCAAAAATAGCAAGGATTTTATACAAGAGTGTGCCGAAATATTAAAAACAGACAAATTAATAAAAGTTGAAAAATTGACAGAAATTATAAACACAAAATACCCTGATATTTTGAAATTGACTATTGATAAATAAACTAATACGTAGTAAAATAAAAAAATTGATTTATTATAATAAATACAATAATACATCAATATAACCATTTACAATGTATAGACTAAAACCATGGATTAATATTGAAAATATTTATTGGGATTTGTTATCAGAAAATCCAAATGCTATTGATTTATTAGAGAAAAATCCGGATAAAATTAATTGGGAATATTTATCAGGAAATCCAAATGCTATTCATTTATTAGAGAAAAATCCGGATAAAATTACTTGGGCGTGGTTATCAGGAAATCCAAATGCTATTCATTTATTAGAGAAAAATCCGAATAAAATTAATTGGGCGTGGTTATCATCAAATCCAAATGCTATTCATTTACTAGAGAAAAATCAAGATAAAATTTATTGGGATAATTTATCCAGAAATCCAAACGCTATACATTTACTAGAGAAAAATCAAGATAAAATTGATTGGTTTTGGTTATCTTACAATCCAAATGCAATTCATTTATTAGAAAAAAATTTACATAAATTAAATGAAGAGGAATTGGCTTATTTATCAGAAAATAAAAACGCAATACCTTTATTAGAGAAAAATCCGGATAAAATTGATTGGGATAGGTTATCTGAAAATTCAAATGCTATACATTTATTAGAGAAAAATCAAGATAAGATTGATTGGTATTCTTTATTAGTAAATACAAATGCTATAGATTTATTAGAAAATAATATCGATAAATGGAGCAAAGATGAATGTCATATTTTATCAGGAAATCCAAATGCTATTCCTTTATTAGAAAAACATCAGGATAAAATTTATTGGAGTTGGTTTTCAAAAAATCCATCCATCTTTGAATTAGATTATGATGCGTTGAAAGAAAGATGTTATATTTACAAAGAAGAATTGGTAAAAAAAGTATTTCACCCTTCAAAACTTGAAAAATTGTTAGATATGGGAATAAGTATTGACGAATTAGATGATTGCATATAATCGGTATTTTACATAAGAAAAATAAAAATATTATGTATATACATGTTTTTTATTTTTGATTTTTCGTTTTTTCTATGTTATTTTTGTTAAATGCATATGTGGAGACCTACACAGGAACTATATCAACAACTACCACGGCAATATCGTCACATTGTTTTGGTGTAAAATTACATTGGATCACCGTTTGATTATGGTTCAATAAATCTTGCATATTCCATTCTTGTAGCCAACGATTTGTAGTTCTCTCTACGATTGTAGGTGCATCCATTTTGTATAATCTATTCATATCTTTTTCATCGTCTACCATTACCATATCCCATAAACCATCACTACCAATAATAACCTTGTAATTATCTTCAAGTGTCAATGGAATAGTAGTATAGTCTGGATCATATCCTGTGATATTATTATGACCTAATGCTTGGGTACATGCTAATTTCAAATACCGATTTGGGAAATCCCATTCAATGTATTCACTATAAACACTTATTAATGTATTTGTATTTATCATTTTTATATTACTTGATTCTAAGAAATTGACGTTTTCTGATGACGCTAATCGGTTGCGTTCTTTTAAATTTTTATAATTATGTTCTTTACTGATAAAATGCAATGTGCCATTTTTATAAATAGCTACTTGTGAATCACCGCAATTAATACATTCAATTCGATTTGAATATATTTTTACCATACACATGGTAGATCCTGATGAAGAATTCTTATTGTAGACAACATTTTCATTTATATAATTTGCAAGTGTCTCGACAGGTTTTGGACCAATCAATAACTTATTCATTTCTTCCTTTGAAATTGAGGTGATAAAATCAATGACCTTGTCATCACCGTGTCCGTCAAATACTATGCAAATACTACATTTCTCTCCAGATAGATCATATGTATCATCGATGTATATTTGATCCTGTCCTTTTGATAATTGATTTATTTTTGATGTAATTTTAAAACTATGAGTTGAATTGGTTTGGTTATCTAAAAACGCCATTTTGAATTAGTAATTGTTTTGTTATTATGGTTTATTTTGCGAAAAACGCAAATCAATTTTATTATATTATTATATTTTTGTTATCAAACTTCATAATAAAACAACAATTATTATTTTTGGTATTTGCTAGGTAGTTGTTTTCTTTGTTATGATTTCAAAAAAGTGTAATAAAATTCGCAAAAGTTTTTTGAAAAAATAAAAAATGGACAAAAATAAATGTCCAAAAATGATTTTCTAAAAAACTTTTTGTGAAAAACTATTTTTGTGACCATAATTTATTTTTATGGTCTGGATACCAAAAAAATAATTTCAAAATTGTTACCATATTTTTTTGCTTTTATAAATTGCAAATTATCGGCGTTTTTTTTATTAGCATTTATGGCTAATAGTTTTACATCCAAAAACGCCAGAAAATATAATTTATACATATAGCACGATTAATGGTGTGTATATTTTGTTTATAAAATATGAATATCTTAGCATATTCTAAAATGCTAATAAATGCTAATAAAAATGCTAATATTATGCTTACAAAGTGACGCCTAAAATATTATTAATTTATACGCATTAATGCAGTATTTAGTTTATAAAATAATATTATTATTCTATTATAATATAAAACGTATTTATAATAGTTAAATTATAAATACGTTTGTTTGAAGCGATTATTATATTAGGATATTTATATTACAATGACTATAGATATTATTCTATCTTCCAACCCAAAGTTTTGTTGTGATATATGTAATTATAAATGTAGTAAAAATAGTGATTACGAAAAACATTTGAAAACACAAAAACATATAATCCGAACAAATCCTAATATTTATAATCAAAATATCGCAATAAAAAAAGTGTTCGATTGTTTATGTGGTAAAATATATAAACATAGATCAACATTATGTAATCATAAAAATAAATGCCAATTTATTTGTGATAAAAATAAATCTACTAATGAATATAATAATGAATATAATAATAAA
>Ga0114971_10003508_pt1 | contig 10634 bp, 9 predicted proteins | sample M_140625_MF_Meta_FD_87320 | JGI IMG/M metagenome (GOLD analysis project Ga0114971, IMG submission 87320) | Freshwater microbial communities from Lake Montjoie, Canada to study carbon cycling - M_140625_MF_MetaG | ecosystem: Environmental > Aquatic > Freshwater > Lake | place: Lake Montjoie...
AAAGAGATACTGGAGGCTGCGCGTTGTAGCCACGTTTAACAGCGATTCGGCCAATAGTTCTTCGGGCTTTCCCAGCTGGACAGCCTGGGGCACCGATCCCTCCGTGCAGCCCAAAAAGAAGACGGCCCGATGACCCTTGCCTTTGTCCCCATGTACGCTCAACATGACTGTCCGCCCTGCCGCCTTCGACCAGTCCAGAGTATTGTGATAGCCATCAGCCTCCGTATTCATATGGTGCAGCGCATCCCCAAAACCCCGAGAAGCATAGAACTTTGTCAGTGTATCTTTGAGCTGTTCATACGTGTAATTCGCCTTCGTCTTGGCCATAATAATCGCAATATCCGCCGGTCGAATGGAAGGATCCCGTTCCATAAGAATCCTAATCATCCCTGTGACCATCTCCGCATTGAGCCTTGATGTAGTATTGTCGCCTGTCTTGAAGTGCGTAAAGAGCACAGGGCGATCCAGCCGATTCTCATTGTCAGAAAGCATCGGTGGCAGACTATATTTGATCTGCGCATCACGGAGGAGGGCATTGTTGAAATCCACGTGGGCCTTGGGGCACCGCCGACAGATATTGAGATCAAAGTAGACAGGGCTCAACTTCTTAAAGATGTTCATTGCATGGACATCAAGTGTCAGCCGCTCGGCCGACGTGTCCTTAAACAGTGTCTGCAGATAATCACCTGCAATGGCAATACTAAGAGGCGAAGACAAGGCCAAATTTACGAGAATCTGCATTTTGTCGGCAGGTAAATCCTGCGCTTCGTCTACCAACAGGAGCCCTGCCAAACCGCCCGTTTTTAGGCGACAGGGCACTGGTCCTTCACTCTCCCCTGTTTTTCTCAAAAGGAGCCGAACCTTTTCAGAATAACAGTCTGCTATATCATCTAGTTCCTCCTCATCTTCTAACATCAGATGAACCCAGGCATCGTAGTTCGAAATGCAAATCGGAACAGCGTTGAATACCCCAACATAGTGATTAGAGGAGCCCTGCTTCTCAATGGCAATCCCAAGAGTTGCTTCCAGGCGGGTTTTGATTTCGACCGTGACGGAACCGACCAGTGTTAAAAAGAGGAGGGGCCGCCTGTGGGTAGCCAAATCAGCGACTGCTATCTTGATGAGCGTATCCGTCTTATGGGATCCCGCGCAGCCATTGATTAATTTATAGGTGGCCGGGGATCTAACGATCGCCGCTTGTTGCTCACTGATGAAAGTGAGCGTATCCATACCTATGTACTGCAAAGTATCTTTAAGCAACGCCGCAAATGCAATAGAATGGGTTGGATGAAGAATGCGACCGAATAGAAGTCACAGAAGAAGGCATGAGGCCGCCATTTTGAATCCACTGACGAAACACCTCCTCCCGTCCTGCCACGCCGTCCGCATTCGTGACCAAGCCAAAGCCATCATCCTTGAACAGCCATGCATTGAAGTCCGCAGAGCCCAGAGACCAACCCCCGTCGCGCTCCCCATCATAAAAGCCCCGCAGCATGTAATACTTTTTGTAGCTAATGGACGAGGTTGTCCGACCCGTGACCACCAGGAATGCTCCACTCTGGCTACAGAAGGACCCAGCTGTTTTGGCCCAATCCGCAAAAGAGGCACCCGTAACCGATACACTATGATCCGCCAACTGCAGTTCCTGATTGTTGATAACAAATCCTGCAGCTGCGGACCATTCCCCAGCCGAGCCGCCGGGCGGCAAGACACCGATGAAAGTATTATAGGCATGTTCGTAGCGAACAACAACACCGCCGATCGCGTACCCTCCCACGGCCGGTAACTGTTGCCGCGTGAGACCCCGCCGGAATCCCCGTAGATAGGCCGCTCCTGCATTGATGAACGGCTGCGTGTTCACATCAGGAAACTCATAAGCAGCCAGATCCGCCACAGTGATCGTCGTCTTTGCAAACGGGTTGGGTAGGAGCCCTGTGGGAACCGTGAACGATCGACCTAGATTGCCCGATACATCGGCCGCAATAGCTGCCAGATCCGCATTCATTTGTTGGGATGTCGCGGTGTGGCGGTCAAAGATACGACTGAAGGCCTGTAGAAGAGCCGCCGGTGACGGTGGCTGACTGTAGGAGTTTACTAGTCCACCCAAGAAGGCCGACACTATGGCGGGTACGGGATCCTCTACAGAGGCCAGGTCGGCCAGATCGCCGAGGGCTGCAAAAAGAATGTCACCAAACGGGCCGAGCCCGTTGTCCTTTTCATCGGTTGCCACCAGGTGACTAAAGACACTAATAATCGTGTCGGATGCATAGGGATAGCAGTATTCATTCAGGGCAATGAGCCTTTGCAGATTTTGCTGAATCCTATCAACATCACTCATTCTACACATTAATCAGAGCAGGAGTTTAGATCCCCAATCATTACTATTTCTTAAAAATCCCATCATTATAATCACGTCCATTCCAATTGGGACCTTTGTGGATGCAGTCTGGCAGCTCAACAAAGTCCGAGCCTTGTTCCGCATTGAACTTCTTCAGAAACTGCCGCAGACCACGCTAGAGAAATTATAATTTCTCTATATAGAGATGGATTCCCTCCGCCGACTAGTAGGGATAATTCCTCCATCGATTCGTCGCGATCTTGAAAGTGCGGTACAACGCGATTCCCTGCGTGATTTAGGCAATGTTATAGTCACACTTCGTAGTGAATCATACTCAATAAATAAAAAATGTACAGAAATAATGGCTGTAATGGCATCTCTAAATACTATAGAGGGGAGACCCACACTTTATATTGCACTAATTAAAAAAAATTTTAAGTTTATTACTGCGTTACTTGAAACTGGCGCAGATCCTAGAAGAAATTATTCCATAATAACTCCCAAACCACTCATAAGCAACCTAATGTCCAATCAGCCAATCAGAGCATGGCTTACCAATACAGAAATATATGACTTTATTAAACTACTTGTACGGTATGGCGCAGATATAAATAGTATTGATGATGTTAATTTCACTTTATTAGATTATTGTAATCAATATCCTGAAAGGATAGACCCGCGGCTGCAGAGACTCTTGACTGACCTTGGCGCAAGAACCGGTGCTGACATAGCTCCCGCAGCCGCAGCCAGAATTCAAAGAGAAAGAGAAGAAAGAGAAGCCCGAGCAGCCCAAGCAGCCCGAGAACCATACGATTTGTTGGCAAAACTCCAACCATATTGCTGTCGTGATATAGTAGAGCAACTTAAGACTATCCACACAAATCGTTCGGGAATTCTTTATGGATTTCGCACAGTTCATGTTGGAAAATTAATAAAGGGGTCCATAAACACAGATGACGATGTCTATTTAGTCTATGGTCATCCGCCTAAACAGGACTTAGTAATAGGAAAATTTATTATTGTCGGCGGCAAAGATGGATTAATAACTGATATTAAAATTCAATTTTTGGATATTGATACAAACACTTGGCGAAACTTTAATTGGGAAACAAAAGCTATCACTGGTGGTAATCGTAAAACCAGGAATCGGAATCGTAGTCGCATGTCAAGAAAGAAAGGGCCTTATTGAAAAAGGTGAATGGTACTAATGGGGCCTCAAATCCAGGTATGACAACCTTCATGACCACCAGCATGACCACCAGCATGACCACCAGCATGACCGCCCCCAGCTATCCAACACAAGCACCCTCAACACATCCAATGCAAATTCTCCGCGATAAACTTTCAGATGCACCGGTCCAGGCTCTCTGCCCCCTGCCAGGAAATCAACTAGCCGTCGGCACGGAAAACAAATGGTTCAATGTTTGGGCTCTTTCTCTCCAAACAAAACCATCCGTTATTGAGACGGGTCCGAAAACGTGGGGGCTGTTCAGCAGCGGCACAAAGAGCTTCTATATTCTAGCGGATGGCCACATTGCAGCAGCCATCAACGATTGTGTTGTTATCGTTGATATCACGGGCCCTTCCTATATGGGCGTCAAGGCCGTTCTAGAAGGCAGAGGCTATTATGGTCCCGGCCACAATGGGAGTGCGAACTGCATGACAACAGCATCAGACGGCAGAATTATATCAGGCGGTGGAGACCACGACATCATAGTCTGGGGTCTCGACCGGAAACGTCCCGAAAAATACTTATGGGTACCGGCCCTCATCACACACAGCATCTGCTGTACCAAAGACGGAATCATTGTCGCAGGGCACGACAATGGTCTTCTAACCATCTGGGATCTGACGACCTACGAACGGTTGACCGCCGTCAAAGTGTCAGAGAAAGCCGTGCGGTCAATCTGTCTTCTAAACGAAGGCCAAGTGGCAGCAGGATCGGATGACGGGCTTATCTCTATCTGGACCCTTGCCTGTAAGGCCCTTGATTCCAAAGTCTGCCAACAGTCCTTCAAGGATCACACCAATGCCATCCGTGGCCTCTGTCTGCATCCGAACGGCTCCCTAATCTCAGGCTCCGAAGACGGCACGGTCATGATCTGGAACCTAGCAACTGGACTCTGTACGAGGGTACTCGAACAAGGAGCGCCTGTCACTGCCATTGCCATCCTGGAGGATGGCCGGATTGCAGCAGGGTTGGCCAACGGTCAGATTAAGATCTGGGCCCTTTAACATATAATTTATATATTCTAGTAGCTCTTTAGAATGGCCAATACACCCCTTATGGCGTTATGCCATGCTGGTAACGTTCCAGAAATCGAAAAAATCCTTGCAGGGACCCCTTTTGACATAAATCAAAAAAATAGTGTAGGTTACACAGCCATTTTATTTGCCTTTAAAGGCAAGGCAACTCTTCCAGATAAGTATAAAATCATTGAAGCATTACTTGCAGCAGGTGCCACAATTTCCGCAGAAATGAACTTATATTTATCTAGCAAATATGGCCTACTAGATCGTGTGCATCCGAGTCCCGATATAGTAAATACCAACATCACGGGTCCGAGTGCATTTGCCCCCTTTGATACAATCCTAGCGGCTACCTGCGAAAACTCACGCGAATACGATCCAGAAGGTTTAATCGTCGGAAGACTTATAGCATCAGGCGCTGATGTAAATGCTCGTCGCGGAGATGGTAGCACTGCACTCCTTATGGCTTGTAAGTCCTCCTTTTTGTCGGCTGCTCGTCAATTAGTGAAGGCCGGTGCCTCTGTGAATATAGGCAATGCAATGAATGAAACACCTCTTGGTCTAGCAAGGGGCCCTGCCCTAATAGAGTTTCTACATGAAGAAGGAGCTATAACACCAGGTATGATGCCACCTAGAGATAGAATACCGTTAACCGCCTACTTAGTAGTAGGATCCTGCCCATTTGAAGAAAGAAAAGGAAGAATATTTTACGATAATCCGCACTATTATTTGTTGGACCATTGTGTAACGGGGCCGAATCAGCGGTCCTCCACTTTGCGTTACTTTCATCAAAATTTCACAGATAGGATGGCAATGACGCGTTTAGCCGAAAGGTACCCGAAGATGTTTGATCATATATTTTTTGATGTGGCAGTATTTAAATTTTTTGAAGGTAATATTGATAATCTTCGGCAATTCCTGTCAATGTTAAAAGATGGCGGTCAGATGATTATTGATATATGTCCCTATAGTGCAGTTCCGTACTTTTTGTTAGGAGTCAGAAATACTACGAAAGAGGTATACAAGGATGATGAGACACATGCTCGAATGCGTTTTAATGCAATGCAAAGATGCGTTGATTCTACCAGAGATAGGATACGGACATTTCGAGATGTGCAAAGCATTGACCTTGTGGAATACAGCAGCCTTATGGGTCATCCTGCGGGGCAGATTTATACACCAGCAATATCTGGACAGTGCTTTCTTATTACAAAGACAGCATTGAGGAGACCAATTGAAACTCAACCCTTAAGAGCACCAGGCCGCCCCCCTACTCTCAATAACCTACGGGCGGCTTCTGCAAATAGCACTAGGAAAAATAATAAATTAACATCAATTGGGGTATTTAAAGTACCAAAAACTTCAGGATGGTGGGGTGGCGGCAGATCCACGCTACGAAAAAAGCATCGCTAGTTCGCGACAGCATATAGGATACAATCAGCCGTAATAGTATTTTCTGATACTGATTGTGCAACAGTTACCCATAGACCATTGCCAAAATCTAATCCTTGACGCGTCTAACCCTAAAGCTACAGCCAACTGAGAGAGTTGTTCTGCAGCCATCTGTATGTGAATAAGAAATTATCTAGCGGTCCATAATAATCCAATCACCTTCCTGCCGTTCAATTAATTCCATACCTGAACTATCTGATATAGACCCGGGATCCTGTTTGAATCGCAAATAGGCCTCGGCCACCCGACTGGCAACTGTTTTTGTTAGAGCGCCGCCATACTCTACTGTAGCCTCCACCAGCTGGGAGCCGAGGCTGACAGTGACCGCTGTAGTTCCCCCAACAGCCGCAGCCAGGCCCAGTGAAGTCCAGAGACCTCCCGATCGAATGGAAGCCGCAGCACCCTCTGAACAGACTCGACCTAAAATACGCATTGACATTGCGGGTACATCTCCTGCTATCAAGCGTATTCCAGCAGCTGCCGCAGCACCAGCCCCATCCACCAGCCACCCTGTTCCGGTCGCCGCAGCCCCTGTTCCCTGGATCAATAACGTATACGTTACTACAGATGCTACTGTCCCCGCAGCCGCTGCTGGGGCAGTAATATGAAGCCATGATTGGATCATCTCCTACGAGAGGATCTTTTACTTTTCTTTTGAAGGCGACTGCGACTACGGGTTTTCTGCATTCGCTTCTTATGACGGCGACCACCTCCACTTGATGTAGGATCTTCTGATACAGTGGCAGTGCGACCAACTGAAGAGGAGGAAGAGCCACCACCCGCTCCACCTGCGGCGACAGCAACAGCCCCAAACTCCCCCACCCGCGGATTCAAATCAGAAACAAGATGACTCAGCCCAACAGATACCAGAGGGGTCGCAGCATTGACAACACACGGAGCTCTACATTCAGGACATATCTGTATTGCAATATCACCAGGAACAGGTCGATATACACAAAATCTTACAAGGCCCCGCCACCACCACCGCCGCCACCGCCACCACCCAGACCGCCACCACCGCCACCCCCACCACCCAGACCGCCACCGCCACCACCCACACTGCTCCCACTGCAATCTAGCGAAGGCACCGGATTGAGTAAAAGTGATGTCTGAGGAGGACGGAACGGATATTTGCCACCAACCGTAGGCTGCTTTGCCGAAACAAGAATCCGCGCCTTTTTATAAGCTATATAGTCCGTACCGCTCTTAAAGGCGGGGCGCTGATTTTTCGGATGATTATTTTCAGCAAGGGTCGCCGCGTTGTAAATCGTCGTCGCCGACCTAATACTTGTCAGTTCGGTTCCCGAAAGTTGGGCAACTGCATTGGGTAGAACAAACCCGCCATTACAAATAATAGTCTGCGGAGGAGGAATAACACTTACATGCAAATCAACCAAGATGGCACCGCTAGACTGACCAGGGATTGCAGCTGATCGGACTTCAATAACAACAATTGAATCTTCGTATACAGACAACAGCGATCCATTCAAACTAGGTGGTATATCCCGGCCATTGCGATCGTGTAGCCATAAAGATTCTAAAACATGATTCCATGGATTAGGAGTCTCCCGATAGTCATTAATTGCATAGTAGGTCACCTCTGCACCCCCCAGGGCTGTAACTAATCCGGTTAGATCATAAGGTGTACCCTGATTCACGGATATACATACACGGGTTACCTCAGCATAATTTATAATACCAGTGATGCCTTGCACGGTAAAGGTCGGCACTATGAGGATAGGAAATCGCCAGACGGAATTATTAGCAATATCAGTTAACCAAAATGTGGAATAATCCACTGCAATATCCAGAGGTGACATCGACACACCATCAATTTCAATAACATTGACAACTGTACTATTCGCAATATCAATCTGTGCCACTGACCCACCAAAAACACATGCAGCAAATACATAGTTATTGCTAGGATCTACAGCAATACCGAAGGGGGCCGCTGGAACAGGAATTAATTTGTACTGACGGGTCGCAACATTAATCTGTATTACAGTCGAGTTTTGTGTATCTGTAATCCATGCGGAAGAGTAATCGGGGCTGAGAGTTATCATTGTAGGATAAGACTCTGGTAGAAAAATACGATCATTAAAAGAAAGAGGAGTTGGATTCGTGCTATTCACAAGCCATACACATCGATCACTAAAATCCGTAAACCAAATAGTATAAGATCCCCCTGAAAGAGGACCAATGGCTAGATCTAGAATTGTTGACTGTGTCCGAGTATTTACCGTTGCCAAAGTATCGGTTGTAGCAATATCAATGACCAAAACTGGCGTTTGCAACTGGGGGTTTGCATAGTCTCCATTCGTAATCCATACAGTATTCAATGGCGTAGATGCAATAAAGGTGGGATAGTTCTGAGAGGAGTCGGCTATAGTTTGGGTAACAGCGGGGGTTGTTGTATCTACAATTGAAATGGACTGATCCGCTGAATTGACGACCCACAGAGCAGTTCTATCGGGTGTTAGAGCTAAACCTGTTGGATTATTCCCCACTGGAACGGTAACTGACACTGAATTGCTTATTGTGCTAATTTGGTCAACCGTAGAGCCGCCTGTCATGCCCATAAATGGAAATCCGTGGGATATCCAGATGGAATTATGGGATGGATCCTGTTGAATAAACGTAGGAGATGCAGCAATATCAGTGATATTTGCCAATACATCGTAATATGCGGAGGGGGACCATTGGGTGCTAAAGACTCGTGGTGCCATGGCCCGTGGCTGTTTGGCCTCCATAATTTTTTGAAATAGCTGACCCAACATCTACTTTAGAGATGCAAAATATTAACTAGTCAGTTGTTGAACCAGATTATAAGAATGATAGCCCAGTGCCGCAAAACCCACAAGTAGCACCATCTCAAAGGCGGCCCGGGATCCTTGACCCTGATTCCAGCCAATGTAGAGTAATAGTGGAGCCACCAAAAAGACGTGAATGGCATTAATCCATGCTTTGCCGGAACCAGCCAATATTCTTGTTATCAATTTGTAGCCTTGATAGAGGAAAAGGATGACACCAAGGCCCAGGAGTCCTTGAAAGACCCAGAGGGGTAAATCAGTTCGAAGAATGCCCACGGTTAACAAGAGCGGCGCTACAAATAAAATATGAACTAGCGCCAACACCATATGCTCATCCATGTCTACTTTATATCTATAATTCTGCATACTTCTTTTCACCCAGCCGCTGAAGTGTGAACGGCATATCGGCCACCAGGGACCCAATGAACTGCGGCAGAATAAACTGAATCTGCATCGTCAGCGTCGTAAAGAATTGCACGACCGACAAAATCTGGTAAAAGAATGGTTCCAGAATATTGATCACATAGATCCAGAAGCGACTGTAGGGCACTTCCTTGATGGCACGATTGTAGACATAGGAGTGGATGTTGTTACCCATAATCCACTGGTAATAACTGGTCATCATGGAGGAGAAGAAGCCGATGCCGTACAGCGCCAACACTTTTGTCCAGGAATCAAGTTTGATGGCTAAGAAAGAGCCAGTGCCGGGCCCAAACTGCAGAAATTGGTCGGTGAACGCGCCTTCTTCATCCAGAAAGATCACATAACCGACCAAAAAAAGTGTAAACAAGATTAAAACAACCTTAGGCTCCATAAAGAAAGATACTAAGCCCATTCCCTATTATCATATTGTATTTTTATAATATGATTACAGGCAAAATGTGAAGCTAGAAGAGCAGGGCCCATCAGAAATCAGAATCGAACGTCACCTTCATATCGGCAGCCGCAACACCGACACCCGCCAATGCATAATTCGTCACACGCTTCTCAAAGAAGTTATCCTTGCCCTCCAATGAAATGCGTTCCATCCAAGGAAAAGGATTTGCCGTATTCCATGCCTTCGGGTAGCCCAGAGCCACGAGCAGCCGATCTGCCACGAACTCAATGTATTCTCCCATACGTGCCGCATTCATACCGATCAGAGAGCACGGAAGTGCCTCCGTAATAAACTCCTTCTCAATCCGCACGGCTTCGCGTATCAACTTATAGGCCTTTGTCTTCGGCAACTTATTCACACACTTGGAGTACAGAAGACATGCGAAATCCGTGTGAAGCCCCTCATCCCGTGCAATGAACTCGTTGGAGGCCGTAAGACCGGGCATAATACCCCGCTGCTTGAGCCAGAAGATAGAGCAGAAGGCACCACTGAAGAAGACGCCTTCGACCACTGCAAAGGCCATGAGCCGGGTCGGGAAATCCGCCTCATCCGACTTAATCCAGGAAGTGGCCCAATCCGCCTTGCGCTGAATGCACGGTACGGTTTGGATGGATCGGAGGATCTCTAATTTTTCGGCCCGATCCTCAATGTAGGTGTCAATGAGCAGTGAATAGGTGATCGAATGCATAGACTCCATCATCATCTGCACCGAGTAGAAATGGATGGCTTCGGGAATCTGGACCTCCCCTGCAAAGCGCTGGGCCAGATTTTCCATGACAATGCCATCGCTTCCAGCAAAGAAGCCCAGGATACGCTTCACGAAATGCTGTTCACCCTTGGAAAGTGCAGCCCAGTCCTTGCCATCCTTGGATAGATCAAGTTCCTCAGGTCGCCAGAAGACTGA
>Ga0114971_10003513_pt1 | contig 10626 bp, 10 predicted proteins | sample M_140625_MF_Meta_FD_87320 | JGI IMG/M metagenome (GOLD analysis project Ga0114971, IMG submission 87320) | Freshwater microbial communities from Lake Montjoie, Canada to study carbon cycling - M_140625_MF_MetaG | ecosystem: Environmental > Aquatic > Freshwater > Lake | place: Lake Montjoie...
AAGAAATTGGTTGCGGGGAGAGGATTTGAACCTCTGACCTTCAGGTTATGAGCCTGACGAGCTACCGGGCTGCTCCACCCCGCGATTAGAATTTCAAAATATCCCCGATCGTGGCCGATGCAATAACTTTTTTTATTTATTTTCGGAGGCAGCTAAACGGGACCAAAGAAAAAGGGCGGCCTTTTTAGTTTGAGAGGTCGATTGCGGCGGGAGGTGGAACCGAGAGAGAAGGCGCTTCCAAAGGCTGAGATTGAGCATTGACGGGATCTGCACGGCGGACCTCGACTTCAGCAGGCGGCTCGGCGGGGGAGTTGGTCGATGGTGGTGGGGTATCAACAGGTATGGCTTTAGCGATGGGAATGTTGGCATCGTTATCACTTTCCGCGCCGGGACGAACGGACTGATAGACATCATTAAATCCAACCAGAGCGGAGGAGGTCATCGCAATGGGGCGGATTTTTGTGAGATCGACGGCGGCAGCGGCTTTCGGCCAATCATCTTGGTCGAATTCCTTTGCGTAGTTACGTACTCCGCCTCCATGAATGTCGCAAATGATGGTGGGAGCCTGCACTTCGGTGGCCCATTCTTTATAAGTGGTGCTGGTCTGTGGAGCAGTGACGTTCTTTTGCGGATCGAGGCCCCCTTCTGGCAGGGAGGACGCGTGCGTACAGCGAGGCGCCACAAGCAATCCCGAGGATCGGCATATCTCGATAGGCTTGAGCACGGTTGGTTTTTCGATGATTTTCGATGTAAAGTCCTTTTCCGCCACGTTCATGATTTTGGACCAGATGGGCAGGGCTAGGTCTTTACCGAATGCGCCGCGATAGATCTTAGTCGGTTTGTCAAACCCCACCCACACCCCACAAGTGATGGCCTGGCTATAACCGATGAAATAGGTGTCCGTAAATCCGTAGGCTGTTCCAGCTTTTCCGGCGACGGGGAAGCCGCCAAGCCCGAATTGCTTGGTTGCGAGGGATCCCAAACCCCGCTCCATATATTCACTGAGGCATGAGTGGACTTGATAGGCAGCAGCGGGAGACATGACTTGGTAGCGCTTGCGGGGCGCATTGAAAATGCTCTTCGCGTTGCCATCCCGGACAGACTGGATGATGTAAAGATCCGCTGGACGCTGGCCGAGATTCGGAAAAACGGTATAGCCGAGAACAATCTCATCGAGCGTGACCTCACTGCTTCCGAGAAAAGTGTTTGCATAATCGCGTATCGGGGAAGCGATGCCTGCTGCGGCAGCGATGGTTTTGACGGCTTGAATTCCCGTCTTCATTCCGAGACGGACGGTGGCCGCATTCTTTCCCTTGACGAGGGCGTCTCTGGCGGTGATGGGGCCTTCGTATTCGTTTTCGGCGGTTTCGACCCCCCATTCACCGAGAATGCCAGTTTCACCTCCGACCATGACGTAGCGGTTATCGATACAGGCATCTTGCACGATTTCACCTGGGAAGGTGCCGGATTGAAATGCGGCCGCATAAACAAAGGGCGTGAAGGCTGTGCCAGCGGAGCGTTTACCTTGAACGGCGCGATTGTATTCACTGTGCACAAAGTCGCGGCCCCCAGTGAGCGCAAGGATGCCGCCCGCTGTGTTTTCGACAACGAGGACTGCGCCTTGGAGGTATTTGGGTTCCGGCATTTTGGAGCCCATGTTGCCTCGATTGATGGCATCCTCTGTCTTCTGGGTGGCGGCGCGGTATTGAGCAAAGGTGGGGTGTTTATAGCCGGGTTGGTTCTCGACAGTGAGAAGGAATTCCTGCGTGGCAGAATCCGCGGCGCGCTGGAGATCGGCATCGAGAGTGGTGAAGATTTTGTATCCTCCGTTCATCGTGCGCTCGAAGCCTAGGGCCTTGATGGCCTGCTGGCGAATGAGCTCGATGGCGTAGCTGACTTTGAAAGGGTTCGTGCGCTTGACCACGGCGGTGGGCGACTGGATTTCCTGCTCAAATTCCTTGCCGGTGATGAAGCCCAATTCCCTCATGCGCTTGAGCACAAAATCTCGCGCTTCTGTGGAGTCCTGGGGATTATTGAACGGCGAAAGGGCTTGGGGGCTCTTGAGAAGGCCGGCGAGCGTTGCGCATTGGCCGATGGAAATGTCGATGGAAGGTTTGCCAAAATAGCCCTGCGAGGCCGCTTCCGCGCCGTAGAACCCGCTACCGAAATAGACGCGGTTCAGATAGAAATTCATGATTTCTTTTTTGCTGAATTTTTTTTCGATCCGCCAAGCTAGGTAGAGTTCGATGAGTTTGCGCTCATAAGTGCGCTCAAGAAGCTCAAACGAATTGCGTGCGACTTGTTGGGTGACCGTACTCGCCCCTTGAGCGATTTTCCCCTTGCGATAGTTTGTAAGTGCGGCCCGAAGGATTCCCATGTAATCGACTCCGTCGTGATCATAGAAACGGTTGTCCTCGGCCGCGATCACGGCCTTCGTCAGCATTTCCGGCAGGCGCTCGTAGGGAACTGGTTGGCGGTTTTGAATGAAGAGCTTTCCGAACTCGCGCCCCTTCCTGTCGTAGAGAATGGAAGCCGATTCCATTTCGCCCATCTGCTCAAGATCGAATTCCTCAGCACGCTTCTGATAGCGGTCCGTCAGAATGCCAACCGCCACCCAACCTGCAAAAACCCCCAAAGCAAGTACAACGAGGGGAACCCAGATGAACTTTGACTCATAAAATGGCCTGCGCACCTTTTCCGTCGACTGCTCCCAACTGTAATATTTTTTGCTGATAGGCGCACTTTTTCACTTTACCCGCATGAGATCAAGAACGGGAATTCGATGGGAGGTCACACGAAATGAAATCATCGCTCTGTCAATGAACGGAGGAAGGACAAGAAAAAAGCCCCCCCTTTTTCTAGGTCGTCGAGGGAGATGAATTCATCGGCCGTGTGCGCTTGGGCGATCGATCCCGGACCAATGGCAATGGAGGCGGACCCTTTAGATGCAAAAACAGCGGCATCGCAAAACCAAGGCGCCCCCTCGAGTGTTGAACCCAAGGATTTCAACTTCTCGATGAGAGGGTGATTGGGGTCAGTATAAAGCGGATCCGAGCCGCGGATTTGGATTCGAATGTCGGGAACTCTGTTGCGGAGCATGTCTTCAACAAAGGCCGTATCGATGCCCGGAATCGTGCGGATGTCAACGGAGGCCTCGCAGTAATCGGGGACAATATTCACTTTCGAACCACCATGAATGATTCCCACACTTAAAGTGGAATGCCCAAGAACGGGGTCGGATTTTTCGGCAAGGCGGGGCGCGACTTCCCGCCGTAAGCAATCGATGGCATCGCCCATTTTGTAGATGGCATTCGATCCACTCTCAGGGCGCGAGGCATGAACAGCGACTCCCGATGTCTCCAAATGCAGCCAGCATGATCCTTTGTGGGCGTAAACAACGTTCAGCGAGGTCGGTTCACCCGCCATCACAAAATCAAAATAGTCAGTTTCCGCGAGAGCCTTTGCCCCATGCTGACCGGCCTCCTCGCCCACCAATCCGGCAAACCAGACTTCGTAGGGCAGGTCGGACAAAACCTCACGAGCCTCGCGAAGCGCCCAGAGCATAGCTGCCATCGGCCCTTTGGTGTCCGATGCTCCCCTCCCCCAAAGACGCCCGTCACGCATCTCCCCGCTGAAGGGATCGATCGTCATTCCGGCCACGCTCACGGTATCGAGATGCGGCGCAAAAAGAATGCGGAGAGCTCCAGATCGCTTCGAGGGAAAACAGGCAACCACATTCGGGCGCTGCGGCAGCACCTCGCGTAAGGTGACGTCCGCTCCAGCGTCACTTAAAAAATCCGCTACCCAAGCCGCGCAATGGGCCTCGCCAGTTTGATCCGTGCCCGCATCGCCTCCGTCAGGATTGACACTGGGAATGCGAATAAGGGCAGAAGCGATTTCGGCGACACTTTTCATTGGCGACTCAGATACCACTCCACAAATTTTGGGATGCCCTCGCGGATTTTCGTCGTCGGATTGTAACCTAGGAGACGCTGAGCTTTCGATATGTCGGCAGAGGTGAGAGGCATGTCTCCCGGTTGCTCCGGTAAGCGTTCGATGATCGCCTGCTTACCCAAAGCCCGCTCGATCTCTGAGATCAATTCCGACAATGTCGTGGTCTGGTTTTCCCCGAGATTGAAAATATCAAAAGCGGCGCCTTGGTAGCCCACTGCTCCCAGCACCCCTTGGACGATGTCATCAATGTAAGTGTAGTCCCTGCGGGTCGAGCCATCACCATATTGCGGAATCTTTTTCCCGTGGTGGATAGAATCGGTGAACTTGTAAATAGCGAGGTCCGGGCGCTGCCCTGGTCCGTAAACAGTAAAAAAACGCAAGCAGACGACTGTCATACCATAGAGGTGTGCGTAATTACCGCAAAGCTGCTCGCCGGCAATTTTTGTGGCCGCATAAGGACTTAATGTCTGAGGCAGCGGAAGGTCCTCGGAAAAAGGCACCACTCTCGCAAGACCATAGACCGATGAACTCGATGCAAAAACAAACCGCGAGACACCGTGCTTGTGCGCCGCCTCGAGGAGGTTTTGAGTGCCCACGATATTAGTTTCGATGTAGAGCATCGGATCCAACAACGATGGGCGCACGCCAGCTCGGGCCGCGAGATGGATGATAGAGTCAAATTTGCCTTCCGCCATCACGTCTTGGACAAACCTCGCGTTGCGAATATCCCCCTCACGAAGCAGAACCCCACATCCCAGAGCCTCAATATTCGCGCGCTTGATCCGCGGATCATAGTAATCGTTGAAATCGTCCAGCACCGTCACGCAGTGCCCCTGGAGTGCGAGCTGGGCGCTTACATGCGAACCAATAAATCCAGCTCCTCCAGTTACCAAAACTTTCATCGTGGGAATCTAATTTCCCTCACCCACCAACATCAAGAGCTTTTCCCGCTTGACGCCGATTCCAATCGAGGGTTCATGTGGTGTTCCTCAAAAGAAAAATCAAATCAATGAACACAAATTCCTCCACCCTCACCAACGCCACTGGAGCGGTAGCTTTGCTACTAAGCCTTTGGTTTCTCGTAGCCACTTGGAGTAACCAAGGCCTTCAACGAAACCTTCAAAAACAACAGGACGCGATCCAAACCCAGCAACTCGCCCTCCAAACCCTCCAACAACAATTTCAAGCCCAGCAACAACAGATTGAATCAGGCGCCCAACTCTCAAACCAAGTCGGGCCAGCCTTGATCCGTGATCTGGCGCAACTTCAACTGCAAAATAAAAATCCACGCATCGAAACCCTCCTCAAAAAATACGGCATCGAAGCCAAGGCCAACTAACTGAGAAAAAATTTTATGAACGAATTCGAAAACGATCCCTCTGAGAACCCTGACTCCTCCACCGGAAGCAGCGCACAAATCGGCCTAGCCCTTCTGTCTGCCGCTTTTTGCATCTTCATTTTCTCTCAAATCAGCAACCTCGGCCAAAATGCAAGTAGCATGAAGTGGCAAAGCGAAAACCTGAACCGCCAAATCCAATCTCTCACCGGAGCTGAAAAAAACGCGCAGGATTTGATTAAACAACGCGAAGCCACTGTCCAACAAACGCAACAGATGCAAGAGCGCTACACCTCCCTTCTCACCGACATCCTTCAACTCGCTGATACAGATCCCGACGCGAAGTCCGTAGTCGAAAAATATAAGATCGCGAGACAGAAAACGGACTCCGCCCCCGCCGTTGTAGCTCCAGTGAGCGGCGCCACCAAACCCTAATCGCCAATCCGCTCAGCCTCACACACGCGATCGCGCGAATGAAATCTGAGCGAACTGCTGGGTAGTTGATTTGAACGCTTTGCGAACTACCACCGGCTGGCGGAGCTATTCATAGCGCCTGCGATTTCTTAGTCAAAGAAAGGCTCTTAGATCGTTAAAAATCGGCAGTAGTGAAAAAAATCGCACATTACTCTTTCTTGTGCAGTAAAAAGTTCTAAAGTAGGATCCAGCGCACATGAGAATGGCGCAAGCCAAATGGCACAAAGACAACAACCCCTCGAAGATCAAATGCGCACATTGGTGGTGGGAGTTGCTGATTTTAAAATCAGCACGGATCCCTTCACTTATATTGTAACTTTCGCTCTCGGCTCATGTCTTGGAATCACCTTCCACGACGAAAAGAACCATGTCGGAGGGCTTTTGCATGCCATGCTTCCGAACTCCTCGATCCGCGAAGGCCAAAAAATCCGTCCCCCCATGTTTCTTGATACGGGGTTGCCACTAGCACTGGAGGCCATGGTCCGGGCAGGAGCGAAACGAGATCAAATCCGTTGCAAGGTTTTCGGTGGAGCCGAGCTCATGTTGTCCGACAAATTTTTCCGCATCGGTTCCAAAAACATCGATATGTTTTATCAACTCAGCGATTCGCTCGCGCTTGATGTTGTCGCTTGGGAAGTCAGTGGGCGGGTGAACCGTACAATCCGTCTTGATAACCAAACAGGGGACGTCCTCGTCAAAGTCCCCTCTAAACCGGAGTTCATTCGCTAATGAATAAAGCCTCAGAAATGCAGGCAGTGGTAGAGATGACTCGATCCATCCCCTGCGCACCCGCCATTCTTCCCAAGCTCCTCAAGCTAACCGAGGGATCTGCCGCTGATATCGGGGAACTCGAAACCCTGATTACGATGGATACAGGACTAGCGACCAGCGTTTTGAGAACCGCCAACTCCGCCTACTTCGGCAATGCCTCGCGTTGCGACAATATCGCCGATGCCGTTCTTCGCCTAGGCAGCAAAACCCTTTACCGGATCGCCGCAAACACCCTCACCGGCCGCTGGCTTGTCCATCCGCTTCGAGGCTATGGATGGGAACCTGGAGACCTCTGTCGCCATTCCCTTTGCGTGGCGATCTGCGCGGAGGTCTTTGCTGGCATGACCAATCTGGCGGACACCTCGACCGCGTATACCGCCGGCCTGATCCACGATCTGGGCAAGTTCGCTCTCGCTTACGCGAATCTCAGTGCCCTCGACGATGTGGCTAGTCGCGTTCCGAACGAATATGCAACCTGGCGCGAGGCGGAAAACGCCATTCTCGGCTATGATTCCAGCCAAGTCACCAAAGCCCTTTTAGAAAACTGGGGCTTTCCCTCTGCGTTCATCTCAGTGGGATTTTACTATCAGTCCCCATCTCTCGCCCCTGATGTCGATAAACCCCTTGTGACCCTCATCCACGCGGCGAAGCACGCAGCCTCGCAACTCGGATACGGTGTCGGGGCTGATGGATACTACTACGAGCCAGATGAAAAGTGCCTCACTGAAGCCGGCTTCACCGAGGATCAAATGGAAGCAGCTCTTCCCGAAATTCTATCCTCCATGCAACGCTTTGTGGCGCCGGACGGGGTAGTCCACTTCAACTAATCTCCCCTGAAACTTTTCCACGCCTTGGGCTGGGAAACGAAATCGGGGAGGCAGTGAAGATTTCTCCATTGTTGATGGAAAACTGGCGTCGCTGATCCCGACATGGGCGGAACAATCCAACTCCAGTCCGCAGAGACTGCTCGTCCGGCCTTCATTTCACGAGCGGTGAATTCCATAAACTCAGAGGAAGCTCGATGATGATCCACGATACGCGCCCCAGCACTTTCAAAGGAGTGGAGGACGGAGGCATTCAGCTCCACAAGCGCGCGATCCAACCAAAGCGAGGACGATGTATCCAAGCCCATTTTTTGCGCTATGGCAGGCAGGACATTATAGCGGTTGGAATCACCTAGGTCACGTGAACCGATCTCGGTTCCCATATACCAACCATTGAAAGGTGTCGCAGGGAAATCTATGCCACCTATTCGCAGACTCATATCGGAGAGAACAGGAATGGCATACCACTTGAGTTCCAACTCAGCGAACCACGAAAACTGAGGATGTGTGAGTGGAACTTCCAGCGCCTGAGCCGTCGGCGGAGGATAAACGCGAGGCGGTTCACCTCTCTTTTGAATGACGATCGGGAGGAGGTCGAACCTTGTGCCTTCGCCCTTCCAACCTAGGCGCAAAGCCTCATGAGTGAAATCCCTATTTTTGGGATCACCAAGGATAGTCCCATCCGATTGCTCATATCCAGCGTAAGAGAGGAGTTGGTGATTCCATATACGAACGACGGGGCCATCGCTGTCCGCGGGCGCAAATACGGTAGCCAATGGTTGGATTTTTCCATTGTTGGTACCAATGGAAAGATGCTCCAACAGGGCAGCGTAAACCTCATCGGGATCCGAAATGTGTCGCAGATCGCGAACGCGAAGGGATGGCCAGAACAGACGTCCAATACAGCGCGCATTATTCCGCCAAGCCATGCGCGCCCCGTGCTCGATCTCCTCAAAAGTCGGCGTCCACTCACCGCCAAGCACGGCACTCTGCCGAGAAAGGAATTTTTCTTCAGTCCATTGTTTCTCTGCGCAACAAGCTTCAAGAAAAGCCAACGCCTCCTGAGTGGAATCAGGAAGATTTATAGAGTTTTCCTCTACCGGCTTTGTAAAAGATTCGGGACACATAACGATAGAGATACGCCCAGTTGAGCGTCACGGATGTCGTAACCTCACCACTCGACTATCGAACTGGCATAAGTCAGGCCGCCGCCGAAAACAACAAGCAACAATAAATCTCCTGTCTCAAATCGCCCGCTGCGCGCAGCCTCATCAAGCGCAATCGCTACAGCGGCGGCGGAGGTGTTTCCACATTTGTCCAAGTTAATGTGAAACTGGCTCAACGGCACTTCCAACCGATCGGCCATGGCTTCAATAATCCGGATATTTGCTTGGTGAGGAATCACGCATTTGATGTCCTGCGGCGTCAGGCCGCAACGATCGAGCACAATGTTGGCCGCACGCATCATGGATGTCACCGCCTGCTTGAATGTCTCACGCCCGTTCATTTGGAGAGTATTGAGATCGGAATCGATATTTTCGCTCGTGATCGGGATGGCGCAACCCCCACCCGGCATGTGAAGGATATCGGCATAGTTTCCATCGCTGCCCATGTGCGTTGTAATGATGCCTCGGGAGTCCGGACGCGAGCGCAGGATGGCCGCGCCAGCCCCATCACCAAAGAGGACACAGGTATTGCGATCCTTCCAATTCACAATGCTGCTCAACTTATCTGCTCCAATGACCAGAACGGTATCGTAGGTGCTGTTCGAAATAAATTGGTTTGCGATTTCGACGCCGAAGAGGAATCCGGAACATGCCGCATTCACATCAAAACACGTCGCATTTTTGGCCCCGATCAAACGTTGGACATGACAGGCGGTCGAAGGAAAAACCGTGTCCGGAGTGATCGTCCCTACAAGAATCAGGTCGATCTCTTCCACAGTAATACCAGCATTTTCAATCGCTGCCTTTGCGGCCTCGGCAGCCATGTGACTGGTGAACTCTTTCTCTCCGGCGATACGCCGCTCAAGGATTCCCGTGCGTTCGACAATCCATTGATGGCTCGTCTCCACCAAGACCTCCAGATCTGCATTGGTGAGAATGCGCTCGGGGAGGTAGCTCCCGGTCCCGATAATGGAAGCGGAGCGCCTAGGCTTCGAAGGTATTTCGAGAAGAGTTTTTTTCATGGAGTAGTTTCATCGCTTCCACGATGCGGGTATTGATGCTGAGTTGAATTGCCGTACGTGCGGCTCGAATAGCGTTACGGAGCGCCCTCGGAGACGAGTTTCCATGGGCCTTGATGCAAATTCCGTTCACCCCGAGCAAGGGAGTGCCACCGTATTCGTCCGTGCTCGTGCGATTTTTAATCGACTGAAATGCGCCTCGGGCGAGCCAAGCTCCAGCCATGCGCAAAGGAGATTGCTTCAGCTCGAATTTGAGCCATGAGAAAATCGATTTAGCAAACCCCTCGACGGTTTTGAGAAAAATATTGCCCGTGAATCCGTCGCAAACGACGACTTCCGCCTGTTTCTTAAAGATTCCATGTCCCTCGATATTACCCACGAAGCGGATTGGTGCTTCCTGAAGCAATGCGTAGCATTCCTTGCAAAATTCTGTGCCTTTGCTGGGTTCGCTCCCAATATTCAGTAGTCCGACGCGAGCCTCTTCGACACCAACGATGGCTTGATAGTACACACTCCCCATAACCGCAAATCCAACCACATGCTTGGGGCTCGGGTCAATATTGGCACCGCCGTCAATGAGAAGAAAAACGCCACCCTCTGCAGGGATGAGCACCCCAAGACCAGCGCGGTCGATGCCTGGAAGCGTGCGCAGCTTGATCGTCGCTGCTGCCACAAGCGCCCCAGTGTGTCCGGCAGAAACCACCGCATCAGCTTCCCCATCTTTCACCAGATCAATGGCCCGACTGATCGAGGAATCCTTTTTTTTGCGAACGCTTTCCAGACCATTTTCACCCATCTCCACGACTTGCGAGGCGTGGCGGTAGGTGATGCGGGACTCCAAGCCTTTGATGTCATGGACATCTAGTTCTTTGCGAACCCTCTCCTCGTCACCGACAAAAATAATCGAGACATCGGGAAAGTCGCGCAGGGCTTGAATAGCGCCAACAATGGGATTTTTCGGGGAAAAATCCCCCCCCATTGCATCAAGAGCAATTTTCATTCGGGGAAGAAAAATCCCGCGAAACTATTCAGCGCCAATCGTAAGAACTTGGCGCTTGTTATAGTACCCACAAGCTGGGCAG
>Ga0114971_10003514_pt1 | contig 10625 bp, 7 predicted proteins | sample M_140625_MF_Meta_FD_87320 | JGI IMG/M metagenome (GOLD analysis project Ga0114971, IMG submission 87320) | Freshwater microbial communities from Lake Montjoie, Canada to study carbon cycling - M_140625_MF_MetaG | ecosystem: Environmental > Aquatic > Freshwater > Lake | place: Lake Montjoie...
CGTTCTTTAGATCTGTCGCGAATTCGCTTGCGTCTCCAGCCGTTGGAAAGTTCTCTCGGGCGAGTTCCGCAGGCGGCCGACGGAACTTGCAAATAAATTTTCGTAAATCCGATCGTGTCGGTCGCCGAGGACTGTCTGAGCCCCGAGAGGACTTTTCACGGCTGAACACTTATGCGTTTCTGTTGCTGTATCCGTGGCTGTGTCCGTGGCGCACGCCAAAACCAATGCGCATCAATGAGAGTCACCATAGGCTTCCTCAACTGATGCAGATTCTCACTCCCGAATCTTCGCGCGCGATGCCGTGGGCGAATGGACTTGGCAACACTCTGGAAATTGCAACGGACGTACATTCGCATCACGTTCAAAGTGATTCATGGACTTGGCGACTTTCCGTTGCTGATGTCCCGACTCGTGCTGACTTTTCCAAATTCCCAGGCGTCGATCGATGGATCGCGTGTATCCACGGCGATGGAATGCGCATCGAACGCAGCAGTGTTTGGACGACACTTCCAATTTCTGGCGACGCGCTCTCATTCGCTGGCGAAGAAATAGTGACTGGAGATCCCATCGGCCCAAACGTGCAAGATGTGAATTGGTTTTTACGCCGCAACCGCTGGCAAGGCGGAATGCGAGTGCACAGAGAAACTAGATCCACGATTGTAGAAGGCGAAATCGTTGTAATTCATGCAGTTTCCGCATCGGCGGGCTCGACGATTCGCTGCGAAGGCCAATCAATCAAGATTGAGACTGGCCACACATTAATCACAAGCGCAAGAGTGATAATCGAATCCGATCCTGAAAGCGTGCTGATTATTGCTTGGGCTTCTGCGCGTTGATTTGTGATTGCGAAAGCATCATCGCTTTTACAAAGACTTCTATGCCATCGTCATATCCAACCCGAATGCGTGGCATCCGATATTGCAGTGGCTTGCCCACCACAAGATCTGCATCCGCTCGCAAACCAAATTCATAGCCCGCAGCAGATGCAGCGCGCATCACTCGCTCGTCATAAATTCCAAATGGATATGCGATCACTTTGACTGGGTGACGCATTTCTTTTTCGATCGTCGCGCGACTCTCGCGCATTTCGCGATCAAGTTGTGAAGGCGGCATCTCCGTCAGTCGTCCATGAGAAACGGTATGCGACTGAACTTCATGTCCAGCAGATTCAAGAATTCGCAACTGCTCCCACGAGATGTAACCAGAATTATTCGGCGTAGCACCTACTGCAGCGGTATAGACGAAGAACACAGCATGCAGTCCTCGTGGTTCCAACTCGGCACGCACCACGCCTTCTTGCGCCGACCATCCATCATCGAATGAAATAATGACAGACTTCGCTAGCAACGATTCTCCCGCTTTTTGTCCTGCAAGCAATTCTCGAAATGTGATCGTGTGAAATCCATTGGCGACCAGCCAATCCATCTGCGCACGAAATTCTTTCGGCCGTACTACCCACGGCGCCCAGTCCGCTCGCGATTCTCCCCAATCACCAACATGGTGATACATCAAGATGGGGATCGAGAGAGAGAGCGCAGAGGTGCAAGACGCTCGCTCTCGCAGTGACAAGAGTGACAGAACTGTCGCAGCGAACAATACAATCGCCAGAATCTTGCTGATGCGTTCGCTTATGCCAAGCAACATATGCATCTGTGTGATGATAATGACAAGGTATTATTGATTGATGCGAAATATTCTCCTCTCAACGACTGCCATCCTTCTCTTGACTACCACGAGTTGCAATAAAGACAATGCAGCGAATCCGCCCGCCGAAACAATCACTGGAAGAACTCCAATCGCTCCGCAACGCAGAATCATCTGCCAACTGCGCGATACCGTCACCGGCGGCGAATCAAAAACCACCTCTTCAAATGGCGTAGATACCGTGCAACTCGGTTCGACGACGACAACGAAGGCGAATGTCGGCGACCTTTTGCGGGTTGAACTTCAAATGAGTTCTGGTACTGGATTCGAGTGGAAAGTTGCGAGCGATCCTTCTAACGCAAGCCCTGCGCCGATATTGTTGCCGCAATTCAATTGGTCAAATGGAACGGGAATAATCACTCCCGTGAATGCGCAAAAACCTGGCGGATCCGTTTTGTGCATCTTCGAATTCGATGTGTCACAAGTAGGGTCTTCTGTGCTGACCTTCACTCTTGCGCGCTCATGGGAAAAAGGCGTACCACCTGCAGACAAGCGCATTTTGACTGTGAATGTCGTCAAACCAAGCGGATCTTGAACGTAACCGAAGAGTGAAAAACGTCCCGGGGTGGGCTCGAACCACCGACCTGCAGATTAGAAATCTGCTGCTCTATCCAACTGAGCTACCGGGACACAACGATGTGCGATCAGCGCACTGATGTTGTCAAATGTAAATGAAACGAGCGGAAATTTCCGTATCACAGAGACGAAATTTTCTGGTTGAAAAGCACATTTCGGCGATAACATATTCATAATGGGTGACGGTGGGTTACCCTAGATCCGCGCTTCGCCATTCGCGCTCAGCGCGAAAGGAGGTTCTCGTGGGTGTGAAATACAGATTTAAGAACGGGGATGAAGTATCAGGTTGGCTGCTTGCAGACGCTCTCAGGGAAGCTGCGCGATCAAAGATCATCACCGCAGAAACGTTTATTCAACAAGCAGGCCGAGATGATTGGATCTCTGCAAATAGCGTTCCTGGACTTCTGAATGTTGCGCAAAATCCAGTCGAATCGGAGTTGAAGGAGCCGCGCGAAACACCGCGGCAGGAACATAAATCTCCGGCACGACCGCCTGAATCGATACATCACCTCTTGCACCGTGCGCTTCATACAACGATCCAAGTGTGCGCGCACGATGGCGAACACCAAAGTGATCAATTCGTTGTCGGAGTCCTTGCAGGGCTGACCACCGACGGAATGATGGTCGAGTTTTCGGATTTTTCTGCGATCGTTTACATCCCGATGGTACGAATCCGATCCGCTGCGATCTTGACGAATTTCCCCGCACTCGGCCCTCCTCGCAAAGGTGAGGTCTTGCGCATCGATGTCGACTCTCTGCCTGATCTGCAGACTCTGATCAACCACTCTGCGAAGGCTTCAACTGCGACCTCGGTCTAGCCCTGCACATTTCGCTGATTGGTTACATTAGACATATGCAGACCGCCAAACTTTTTGTTCGTTTACTGACGACCACTGGGAAAATCACAAGTGCATTCATGGTGCTGACTCTCGCTGCAATGAGTGGATGTTCGACCCCGAGTGCGATTCCAGAGACATACGACCTGCCCACGATTCTTGATCTTCAGATTCCATTGGTGCAACATGCCGTACTGGAATACGCCACCGAACATGAAGATCGACTGCCCGCAACTTCCGTAGGCGAGCAGCTAGCGATACGCGCAGTCAAAGAGCGAATCAGGTCGATTGATGAAATGGATGCAACTGGAAACAAAATCACTCTCACTGAATTTATTGACGGCGGCTCGTATATCTCTCGTCCTGCAAAGGAGGAATTCGTTCTTGCGGCAGCTGGTCGTGTTGTCAGGGTGAATCAAGAAAAAGTCGAGTCATATACATGGTTTGCTTATCAAGGGAGATATACCCGTGGCGGCAAGATTGTCGAAGAAAAAACCTCATATCTTGAAAACGCAGATCTCTTTATCAATGCCATGAGATCTGCAGGCGGTCAAAGTCAAAACGATTGGAATTATTCTGCGTGGGCAATTGGCCGAATTTATGCGGCGGTTACCAACGCTGAGGGGAAAGCTGCCGCAGATAAAATGGTGGATCAATTTTTGAAACAAGCCATTGCGACTGGACTGGCTCGCGTGCCCAATGGCATGACGCCGAGACAAGCTGCATTCGGTGGTGTGGAAGGGAATCCCAGTACTAAATCTGCACTCTCGCCCCCTGCTTCAAAATGATCAAGATCCAAATAAGGACACTTGAACCGCAAAGTTGATTTCATGATCGCTCGAACAGACCCAGAATTTTTGCGCGTTGCTCGAGGTGATGCTCCGGGAGATCTCGTTATCGTGAACGGAATAATTGTCGATGTCTTCACGCGACAAATCCGCCCCGCTTCTGTGTTGATCTTTGGTGGCCGAATTGCAGCTGTCCTTCCCTCTGGAATTGATGTCGCAGCACGCGAGCGCGTCGATGCTTTCGGAAGAGTCATCTTGCCTGGGTTCATCGATGCGCATATTCATATTGAAAGCACTATGTTGCCGCCATCGGCATGTACCGAGCTTGTCGTACCGCATGGAACGACAGGATTGGTTGCGGATCCGCACGAAATTGCCAATGTCTGTGGCATTCCAGGAATTCGCTGGATGATGGCCGATGCAGCAAATGCACCGATGCGAATTTGGTTTACGGCATCAAGTTGTGTGCCTGCAAGTTCGATGGAAACGGCAAACGCCACATTGAAGCGTGAAGACCTTGCGCCACTCTTTGATGATCCGCGCGTGATCGGACTTGCTGAAATGATGAACTTTCCAGGGACGATCGCTGGTGATACTGGGCTTCTTGCAAAGATTGAACTTGGTCTTGATCGACGTGGACGCGTCGACGGACATGCACCGGGGTTGCGCGGTCGATCATTGCAGGCATATGTTGCTGCTGGTCCTTCAAGCGATCACGAATGCTTTACCGCCGATGAAGCGATGGAAAAAATCTCTGCTGGACAGCGTGTCTTTATTCGCGAAGGAAGCGCGGCGCGCAATCTTGCCGCGTTGCTGCCAGCTGTCACTCAAGCAAACGCGCATCGATTTTGTTTGTGTACTGATGATGTGCATGCTTGTGAAGTTGCAGACGACGGTCATCTCGATCGTGTCATTCGACGAGCAGCAGCAATGGGGTTCGATGGGCCAACAGCTGTGGCGATGGCGTCGCTGCATGTTGCGGAACATTTTGGATTGCATGAATATGGTGCGATTGCGCCTGGAATGGCGGCAGATTTGTCGATCGCTCAGACCAAGTCTGGAAACTGGAGCGACTTGAAAATCGATGCGACCTTCGTCGGCGGTCGATTGATTGCGGAGTCAGGACGATGCGTTGAGCGCGTTACGACAATTGACATTCCTTCTTTTCTGCGAAAGACGGTTCATCTGCCCGTTGGCTTCAGCGAAAAATCATTTGCGGTCGCTGCGAAAGAAAATTTCCCAGCACGAGTTGTTGGAATCATTCCAGGACAAATCGTGACCGCTTCCAAGCGTGAGATTCCGCGCGTTGTTGATGGCGTCTTGCATGCAGATGTGACTCGAGACCTGCTGATTCTTGCATCAATCGAAAGACATGGCCGCGCTGGAAAAGTCGGCGTTGGTCTTGTTCAAGGATTTGGACTTCGCAGTGGTGCGATCGCAAGCACGGTTGGTCATGATGCGCACAACTTGAGCGTTGCAGGCGTCGATCCCCACGATATGTTTGTTGCAGCGCAGAGACTTGCAGAAATCGGCGGCGGTCAATGTATTGCGCAAGGTGGAAAAATTCTGGCGGAACTGCCGTTGGCAATTGCTGGATTGCTCTCTGACCAAACGCCAGATTCTGTTGCGCAAAGTCAGCATGCGATGCAGAAGGCATATGAATTGCTTGGAGGATCACTCTCGGATCCATTCATGCAATTGGCGTTCTTGCCACTCTCGGTCATCCCCCACTTGAAAGTCTCCGACTGCGGAATCATTGATGTCGATGCATTTCGCATCGTTTCGCTGCAAGATTGATTACGGCAATACCGGTGAATAATTGCGCGGATCCAACAAGAGTGCGATCCAGACTGCAAAGAGCATCGCATGAACGATTCCCTGCATCATGTTGGTCTTACCTGATCCAAAGTGAAGTATTGAAAGAACCATCGTTGCAGCCAAGAGGCAAATTTCGGGCGGTTCAAGTCCCAATTCAACTCGCTTACCAAAGAGCATTGCCACAAAGAGCACAGCTGGAATTGTCAAGCCAATCGTGCTGAGTGCAGAACCATGAAGAATGTTTATGGTGCGTTGAACATTGGAACTCAATGCCGATCGAATTGCAGCGATCCCTTCTGGAAGAAGCACAAGGAACGCGATAACAACGCCCTGCAATGCTGGCGGAAGAGCGTTTTTCACCAAGAAACCAACCAGAAGATCACCCAATGATTCTGAGAGCAGAACGACAGAAAATAATGCAATCAGTAATAAGCATATGGACTTCCAGAGTGGCACATCCGCTAAATGGCTATGGCTGACATGACTCTGCGCATCTTCACGAGCGCTGACAAAGAAATCTCGATGCGATGAACTTTGCAGAAAGAGGAACCCGCCATAGACGACGAATGATGCGCCTGCTACAAAGAAATCCATCTGATCGGACATGTATCCGCCAGGTTCTGAGGTTGTAAAACGTGGCAGCACAAGACCAATCGTGCAAATCGCTCCGGTTACGCCAAGATATGACGAACTTGATTGGGCATTGAAAGGTTGCTCTCGTTTACGTAAAGCCCCTGCGATGAGAGCCAATCCAACCAATCCATTCAAGATCATCATCAATGTTGCAAACATCGTGTCGCGTGCAACAGTGTCCGCGGCGTCTCCGGTCATCATCACACCAATGACAAGTGCGACTTCGATAAACACAGCGGAGAGAGTCAATACCAAACTCCCAAACGGATCGGGCAATTTGATTGCAACAGATTCAGCATGTTCCGAGGCACGAAGTGCACACCACAGAATTGCAATTAAAACAAGTGGAAAGATATAGAACGGTGGATGAACAACGTGCCCTGTTGGCAAAGCGCCGTGCGCAGCCAAGCCAAACCATTCAGGGCGAGCCACCAAGAATGCGCCAAAGACAAGCCCCGCAAAAACTGGCAGGTCGGGGAGTATTTTCAGCCATGCCGATCGCTTGCGCATCTCAATAATCTAGCGGATTTTACGAAAATCATGCTCTGTGCATTTTGACGATTGAATACGAGTCGAGTCGAATTGGAGATCGGTCTCTACAAATAATATTTCAATTATTCAAAAGAGCGATTCAACTACCACGAATTTGGTGAGCGGGTACATACGCCTTGCGTGTGTATTCCGCCACCATTCGGTGGGAATTGAAAACTGACGGAACAGTTGCGGCGCTATGTAGAGCACGCGCAATCCAACCATGCGGAATCCCAGCGGCATCTTGTTCGTAAAACTGTGGGACAACTGATTCTTCCAATAGTCTGTAAAGATTTGCTGCGTCGGATGCGTCCTGAAGTTTCGTATCTGCGAATGTTTCAGTGCCGCCGATATTCCATCCATTGATTCCGTCTGATGCTTCTGGCCACCAACCGTCGAGAATTGAAAGATTCAGCCCGCCGTGCAATGTTGGTTTCATTCCGCTCGTGCCGCTGGCTTCATATGGTCGAATTGGCGTGTTCAACCAAACATCGCAGCCTGCGACAAGCATTCGACCAACATGCATGTCATATTCTTCGATCAATGCAACGCGTCCGCCAAAGCGTGCGTCACGAGTCAGTTCGAAAATTTGCTGGACAAATACCTGACCGCCTTCGTCACGCGGATGCGCCTTGCCTGCGAAGATGATTTGCACAGGTCGATCCGTGTTGGTCAAGATTCGAGCCAATCGATCTGCGTCATGAAAGACCAGTGGCGCGCGTTTATATGTCGCAAACCTGCGCGCGAAACCAATTGTCAGCACATCTTCGTCAAGAAGCGAATATGTTTCCGCGACTGCCCCCTGTCCTTCGCCGCGCCGCTTGCACTGAATCGCCAATCGATCTCTTACGAAATGGACCATTCGATGACGCAACCTGCTGCGTAAAGCCCAAAAATTTTTAGGGGAAACATCTTCTGCATATTTCCATCCAGTGGCAGTTGGTGCTTGCTTGGTCAAACGAAGCGCAATCTCATCTTTCCAAAATCGTTCTGCATCTGGATCGATCCACGTCTTGACATGAACGCCGTTTGTGATCGAGCCAATAGGAACCTTTGCCGCTGGTACGCCATAAAAATCTTTCCACATTTCACGGCTCACTTCGCCGTGAAGTTTTGAAACTCCATTGACGCGCTCCGCCAATCGAAGCGCCAAGACAGTCATACAGAATGTCTCTTTCACATCGCCCGCTTTGATGCGGCCGAGATCTGCAATTTGCATCGGCGTCAAACCACTGCGAGCCATAACGCCGGAGAGTTCTTGCACGACCATATCTGGGTCGTAACGATCATGCCCTGCGGGGACTGGCGTATGCGTTGTGAAGACGGTCGCTCTGCGCACCGCGTCAAAGGAATCTTGGATTGGTTGGCCAGGCGAGTGAACATCAAGTGCGCGCTGAACGGCAGCGAATGCAGCGTGACCTTCATTGAGATGCAAGACGCTGACGCGCTCGCCAAGTGCTTTCAATGCGAGAACTCCACCGACACCAAGCAAAATCTGTTGCCGCAATCGAAGTAGCGGTTCACCTTTATACAAACCCTCAGTCAATCGACGATCTTCAGGAGCGTTCGCTTTCAGATCGGTGTCGAGCAAATAGAGCGGAACTCGCCCAACCCACATACGCCAAATGCGCGCCGTCACAAGTCGCGATCCAATTGGACATGCGATTGTGCGGTGCGTGTCTTCGAGCCCCCATCGATTGAAGTCGTACTCTGGATAGAGCACCTGCGTCGAACCATCACGCGACAATTGCTGAATGTAATAACCGTGTCGATATGCCAAACCAATGGCGACGAGCGGAATACCTAAATCAGATGCGCTCTTCAGATGATCGCCAGCGAGAATGCCCAGTCCGCCCGCATATTGTTGGATTGATTCATGAAGACCATACTCACTGCAGAAATATGCGACGCGAAAACCTTCTTGTTTTGATGTAGCTCCGCGCTGAAACCATGCGCGTTCTCCCAAATATGCAGCTCGTGCGGCAAGACCGTCATAGACGCGCTTCACAAAGATGGGATCACAAGCCAGCACTTCGAGCCGCGCATGAGTTGTGCGTTCGAGAGTTCCAAGCGGAGAATAATTTGTTGCGCGCCATTCGTTGGGATCCAAAGTCTGAAAGACGGACCATCCCTCCTCGTTCCATGCCCACCAAAGGTTCGAAGCCAAGTCGCGCAAGTGTCCGACGAGATCGTCGACGCCAATAGATGGAGATCGCTTTGAACGAGACATGAGTCGAGTATTTGTACCAAATCCACACCGACTTGCCGTCAAACGATTCGACCAGTGAGCGCTGCAAGCGCATGAAGATTCTTTGCGCTTGGAATACGACGCGCATGCCAATCTGTGCCCAAACGCCAGACCCAATTTCCTTTGGGGGTGCCGGGAAGATTCATGCGCGCTGAACGATCCAAACCAAGAATGTCCTGCAAAGGAATGATGGCGAGTTGCGCGGGCGACTCGAATGCAATGCGGATCATCGCTTCATTTGGTTGAAGCGCAGCGGTCGATCCTGCAAAACGAACGAATCTTTTGCGCGAAGTTGCGGGAAGAGATTTCCACCATCCACGCGTCGTGTCATTGTCATGCGTTGCGGGATAGACCACGCAATCATGCTGATGGTGATGAGGAAGTTCGCCAGAATTATCGCGGCCAAATGCATGATGCAAAACTTTCATTCCAGGAAGATTGAAAGATTTTCTCAGCGCGACCACTTCTGGAGTCACAGCACCAAGATCTTCGGCAACGAAAGGAAGAGCGCCCAGAGCACGACTTGCCGCCGTGAGTAATTCCTTTCCCGCTTGCGGACGCCATTTGCCTCGTCGAGCATTGCGCGCTCCCGCTGGAATTTCATACGCATGATGAAATCCAACGAAGTGATCGATGCGAACGCCGTCGAATCTTCGCAGTGATGCCGCGATTCTCTGAGTCCACCAACGAAAATTCTGCGCGCGGTGGGCAGACCAGCGATAATGCGGATGACCCCAAAGTTGACCATCTTTCGAAAAACAATCGGGAGGAACGCCCGTGAGAACTTCGGGGCGCCCACTGCGATCAAGCCGGAAGAGTTCAGGATTCGCCATCACATCAGCGCTTTCCAAAGTCACGAACATCGGGATATCGCCCAACAATTTCAATCCCACTGCCGTGCAAGTTTTGCGAAAAGCTGCCCACTGTTTATCGAATTCAAATTGCAAAAATCCGTGATAGCCACTCGTGTCATTGGTGAATGCGCGCCAACCTTTCAGCCACGATGCTTCGCGCTTCTCAAAGGATCGAAAGGAGGCGCTACGAAATCCGCCACCAAGTCTGAAGTTTTCGAATGCCCTCAGAAATGCTGGCTCTTTCGCCATTCGTGCGGCGTCATAATCAGTTTGCGAATGTGAACCCGCTCGATTTGTTTTGCGCGAAAACTTGCGCGCTGCGACGACAGATTCGCGCACATCTTTCTTGGAAAGCAATCCGTCATCAGCAAGGGCTTCGAGCGATACAAAGAGCGGCTCTCCAGCAAAGCTGGATGTGCTGGCATATGGAGAATTTCCAGGACCAATAGGACCGATTGGCAGCATCTGCCACCATAAAAATCCTGCGCTCGCACACCATGCTGCAAACTCATGAGCTTTGGGACCAAGATCTCCGATTGCACAAGAACCATCAAGGCTGGAAAGATGCAAGAGAACACCGCTCGATCGTTTAGCAAGTACTGGGTTGATCGATCTCGTCATGGCGCGAGAATCCAAA
>Ga0114971_10003515_pt1 | contig 10624 bp, 8 predicted proteins | sample M_140625_MF_Meta_FD_87320 | JGI IMG/M metagenome (GOLD analysis project Ga0114971, IMG submission 87320) | Freshwater microbial communities from Lake Montjoie, Canada to study carbon cycling - M_140625_MF_MetaG | ecosystem: Environmental > Aquatic > Freshwater > Lake | place: Lake Montjoie...
AACCAAGGAACCAAATTGACGGAGCCAACGTTCCGGTTCATCGCGCGACTCCCAACCATCAACAAACGAATATGGCGTGTATAACGCTTCGAGACTGAAGACACTTTTTCCTGCAGGAGCAATTGTGTTGTCGACGTTTGAAGGAGTGTTAGCCAGCAAGGCCATTCTTGGCATGGTTTTTCCATCGCGCATCAACTGAGAACCGCGATGTAGTTCCGCCAGCGAGGGACTAACGATGACAGTTGAGCCACTGGATTGAAGTCCGTGTAGGGAATCGGTGAAGGCATTAAACAACGGGGGACTGTTTGTTATTGCATCAATCTTCGATTCGTATCCTTCGCCTGCGGCGTGGCTCTTCCAACGGTTAACTAATGCATTAGCTTTGGCAGGGGGGTTCTTTAGCCATTGGACAAATGTTCGTTGAGGGTCGCACGCAGACACGACTATGCGGGCAGTAACTGTCGCTCCATCGCCAGTTTGCACAGCGCTGACACGAGAACCTTCACAGATCACTCCAACAACGCGCGTGCTTGTGCGTAGGTAGCCACCAGCAGCAAGAAATGATTGTTTCAAGGCTTCAGTTAGCATTCCGCTTCCTCCGACTGGTCGACCAAGCGTTCCGACATGTCGCAGTGCGTATGAAATCGCTCCGAGTCCGGTACCAGGTGTTTCTGGCGAAAGCCCCCATACAACAGGTCCTTCAACCATCGCTGGTCCAATGACAGCTTCATCGTCAAAGAATTGTCGCATTACGTCAGCAGCTGACATTCTGCTCATACGAAGCATTGAAGCAACCCCTCGACCGCCCCTTCGGATCACGGTGGAAAGAAGTGATCCCCGTGTCGGGGGATTGGCTGCGGCTTCGAGAATTAATCGCGCGACAGGAATGGCTGTTTGAGCGAATTGTCGATAGCCATCAACCGAGCCCGGATGTGCAATGGCGAGTTCGTCAAGGGTTCTATCGACGTCGTGCCATAACGGCCAAAATTTCTCGGTTGTCCAGTCGCCATTTATTTGCGGCGGTTCGACATCGATGTACTGAAGCCCGTGGGCTGAAAGATTGAGTTCTTCTGCAATGGGTGTGGTGCGAAACGTTAAGTGGTCACAATTGCAGATATTGACAGTGGCCCCACCATATTGTTCGCTGGCAGCAGTACCCCCAACATCTGAGCGGGCCTCAATGAGCAAAGTAGATAATCCGTGTCTTGCAAGATAGGCCGCAGTGACTAAGCCGTTGTGGCCAGCCCCAATGACGATGGCGTCAAAGTCGGTATCTGCTCGCTTAGTCACGATCTCTATTCAAGCACTCAGATAGGTTTGATGCATGGCTTCTTCGCGATTACTCGGTGACCTTTCCGCATTGCAATTATCAGCAGAACTATCGAAAGAATCGATAGTTGTCTTGCCTCTAGGAGCGATAGAGCAACATGGTCCGCATTTGCCGTTGAACACAGACTTTGTGGTCGCAGATGCCGTGTCTAAGGCGGCAGTTGAGAAGTTCGGTGCCGAAACAAATGCATGGCTGTTGCCGACACTGCCGTTTACAAAATCTAATGAGCATGCTTGGGCGGCAGGAACCATGTGGTTATCAGCAACAACAATGATGGCTGTAATTGACGACATCGGTCGATGCGTCGCTTCGACTCCTGCCAAGAAGATCATGTTCATCAATGGGCATGGTGGGAATAGTGCGCTCATGGCAATGATGAACCGTGAACTGCGGTTGAAGTACGGCCTGCAGACTTTCCTCGCTCATCCTCATATGCCTGCTGACCAAGGCGGGTCATCAGCCGAATCAGAACTTGGAATGGGTGTTCATGGTGGAGTTGACGAAACATCAGTCATGTTGCACTTGCGACCTGACCTTGTCGACATGTCACTAGCAGTACGACGAGTACCAGAAGGACTCGCCAAGAATGAACAAGTGAAATTCGGCGGTCGCGTGGCGTTTGGCTGGCTATCGAATGATTTCTTTCCTGAGGGTCATATTGGCGATCCGACTGGCGCAAGTGCCGACTTAGGTGCACGTATGTTCAGCGGTGCAGTTGAATCGCTAGGTACAGCTATGAAGGAAATCAGTCGCTTCGACTTCGGCCGGTAATAACAAAAGGGGAGGAGCATTGCTGCCCCTCCCCAAATGTTTGTGGTTTTTTTAACCGAGCTTGATTGCTGGGTCGATGTATTTGTTTGTGACGATGTCTTCGGCAACGAGGCCATCTTTAACCTTTGCACCGGTTGAAGTGAATACAGGTGTGGCTGTCACAATGAACTTTGTAATGCGATCCATATCGAAAGAACCAAGGGTTCCGTCTGGACTATTAGCAATGAGTTTGTCTTCTTGCATTTTCGCAACTGCAGCTTTGCCCTGGCCCGCGTCATATGTCCAACCATTGTTGTACTGATTCACAGCATCGACGATGATGGCGTTTGCCGTGTCTGGCGCTGCAACGTAATCAACTGCTGCTTGCTGGATGACTGGAACGAGAGCCTTCAGACATGTGTCGTACTTGGCAATGTTTTCTGGTGTTCCACCAAGTGACTGTGCGTATGCGGTCCAACCTGCATCATGGATGTACTGGTATGCGACATCTTTCATCCAGTCCTTGAACAAGTTCTTGTATGCGTATGGCTCAGCAGTTCCGAATCCTTGTTGAGTGTCCTTGCCGCCGGCAGCAATGAATGATGCAGGTGCACCGTCATAGGTTCCGTCAACTTGCTTTTTATCCAAGATTCCTGTGCTTGTGAAGTAATCCATGTATGCAGCTCCGTCGAAATAACGAACCTTTGCCCCTGTGGCTTTCAAGTCCCCGATTGTTTTCACGTCTGGGTAGGTGCCTGGGTCCCACATAATGATTTGTGGGTTGATGTTGAACGGTGCAACAACAGCCTGAGTCGGGAAGTCTGTTGAGTGAGCAACGGCTTCGTCAGTACTTGTGAAACCAAGAAGAATGCTTGGGTCCTTGTAGAGCTCTGCTGTGACTTGGCTGTAACCAATTGCTGGTCCACCCGCGCGGATTTCAACCTTCACACCTGTGGTCTTGCCACCGGCCATGAGATCTCCACTGACACGCAGTTTGGCCTTGTCGACGGTGTATCCAGGACCAACAAGTTGGTAGAGGTTTCCGTGTTCAGCTTCTGGGTTCCAGTCAGTCTGGATTGAAACTGTGGTTGGGCAGCCGGCTGCGACAAGGTCGACTCCGGTTGCTGCAGCAGCAGTTGCATCCGGTGCGGCCGTATCGCTGCCACCACACGCTGTAAGCGCGAGTGCTGCAATGACTGCAGATGCTAGTAGTGGTCTCTTTTTCATGGTTGGTTGTTCTCCTGGTAGTTGGTGATGTGTGGGTCAATGACCCCTATTGGTGATGTGCCATTTTCCGATAGCTCTACGAGAGACCCATCCGAAAAAGAGGAACACCACCAGACCGAGTGAGCTGGCAAGAATGATTGCTGCGATGAGTTCTGCACCCCACAGACGATTTCGATACACATCTATTTGTGCACCGATGCCGACAACGCCGCCTTGACGGAAATAGAAGTCTCCGACAACTGCGCCAATAACTGCCAGGCCAGCAGAGATGCGAAGACCGACAAAGATGTTCGGAAGTGCTGCGGGGAATTGCAGCTTGGTTAAGCGTGTCCACTTCGATGCACCTTGCAACGTGAATAACTCGTGTTGGCTTTTATCTGCCGACAAGAGGCCAAATAAAGTGTTGCTCACAATCGGGAACATGGCGATCAATACAACAACAAGTAATCGTTGTGTCTGTGTGCCGTCAATGAGTGCGCGAATGAGTGGTGTCAGAGCGAGGACGGGAGCACTTTGTACTGCAACCAAGTACGGCCAGGTTGCACGTTCTAGCCAGCGGCTAGAACTCATCAGAACTGCCAAGCTCGTGCCAACGATGATGGTAATCGACAGTCCCATTAGAGCAATTTTGGCTGAGTCCCATAATGACAACAGAATTGGTTGAAGACCTCGACGTTCGCCCGAACGCCACACCAAAAATCCTTCAGAGATCACTTTGTGGGGAGTGGGTAACAGGAAACGTTTTTGTTCTGGAAGAACGACAGTTGAAAACAGATACCAGATACCAATGAAGGCCATAAAGACAATTGCTGGTCCAATGTAATCACTTACAGAAAACTTGTCTCTTTTGTCTGGAATTACTTCCTCTAAAGGAGCAATCGGGGTGTTGGTGATGCTCATTCGTGTGCTCCACGTAATGCATGTGAAATTTTCCCGCATAGCTCGCCGAACTCAGGCTCATAACGAAGGTCATGGGAGCGTGGATATGAAAAAGGTACATCGAAAGACGCAATAATCTTTCCGGGCCGTGCTGACATCACGAGTACCTTTGTTGACATATACACAGCTTCAGTAATCGAGTGTGTAATGAAAAGACCCGCGAATCCCTCGAGTTGAAACAAACGAAGCAGTTCGTCGTTTAGTCGTTCACGTGTGATCTCATCGAGTGCGCCGAATGGTTCGTCAAACAAGAAAACCTTCGGTTTCATTACCAATGAACGAGCTAGTGAGGCGCGCATACGCATTCCGCCGGACAATTGCCGAGGATACTTATCTTCAAAACCATTGAGACCAACAAGATCAATTGCTTCTGCAGAGAGTTTCTGGCGCTCTGACTTAGGAAGTTTATGTAACTCAGCTATTAGCTCGACGTTGTGGGCAACAGTCCGCCACGGCATCAGTGTTGCGTCTTGGAACACGTATCCAATGCTGTCGCGGTCTATGGAACAAGTACCACCTGTATTTGCTTCAAGATTCGAAGCAATCCGAAGAAGAGTTGATTTGCCGCATCCAGACGGACCAACGACTGTTACGAATTCACCAGCATTGATACCAAATGAAACATTGTCGAGGGCTTTTGTGCCGTCATCAAATGTCATCGAGACGTTGGCGAAAGAGAGGAGCGCGGAAGAGGATTGATTCGCCTCAGTCATGATGATGGTCTCCGTCGCACTCACTAGGAACAAGATAGGGCATAGTTAGGGTCGCCTGTGTCACGAAAAGGTTTACTTTCTGTTACGAATTTGATTATCGATTACGACGCCGCCATATACAACAATTCTGTCGGGGGGCCCCATCGCAATCGACTCACGAAGGTTAGTCGCTGGTATCGCTACGAAATCTGCGGGCTCACCAACTGCGAGAGAACTGATATTGCCGTGAACTGTTTGATGTGCATTTGCAGAGATCATCTGTAGTGCCTGTGGAGCGGTGACCTGGGCAGAAACCATGAGAAGAGAGGCGATTTCGAGAGGGTCTCCACGGCCCACCAAGTTGAAAGGGTCCTGCAGGTTGTCCGCTCCGGCCGATACAACTACACCGGCCCGCTGGAGCCTGTGGATAGGTGTGATGGCGCGAGCCGGCCTTGTTGATACTCCGCGTTCTTGAAGAAACAGATTGGTTTGCGGCAACGCTGTGACGGTGATGCCAGCCGCGCTGACCTTTGCCGCTATGCGGTCGATGTCTTCTTCGGTTCTAGCTGACAGCGCAACGCAATGGCTCGCGTTCATTTGGTAAGAGAGATTGTTTCGAATCACTATGTCAGCCAAATGCTCAAGGTCGCTCGAATCAGTGCGCATGTTTTCATCGGCATGCAAGTCCAGAGGTAAACCGGAATCAAGTGCGAGATCTAGAAAAAACTCAACGGCGCCACGCGGGTCGGGGTCTAAATGTGGACATCCTCCGACAACATCGATTCCCGCTGAAATAGCGTCGCGCGCAAGAGCCTGGTGCTCTTTGCCGGCTGTTCCTGTGACTGGCCATTCCAGAAGCATTGCTACTTGAACATCCATGAAATGTGCGCAATCTCTTTTTACTTCTAATAAGGCAAGTACTGAAGAAAGGCCGCCGGACAGAGTTGTGTCTGCGTGTGTCCTTACAGACGTCACTCCATTTTGCGACATCAAATGCACAGCACGAGTGGCTCGTTCCACGATGTCATTGTGAGTGATAGTTGATCGAACTGCCTCAAGGCCACGAATGGCGCCCATAAGGTCACCTGCAGGGTTCGAGACGCGATCGGCGAGAAAAGCCTTATCGAGGTGCGCATGGGGTTCGACAAACGACGATGAAAGAACGTAGCCATCAAGGTTGATCGTCTTGAGACAGACAACAGGAGACTGCGTGGGTGTGCCAATCCAGGCTAAAAAACCATTGTCGGTCGCTATATCAACAATTGAGCCATCAATCAGTTGGGCATTGGCGAAAAGGATTGATGTTGTCACTACTGATTTACACCAGTGGAGACAAAGAAGGCAATGGTCGGCGATCCATGGTCTCGCCTAGTTTCGGCATCACTTCTTCGGCAACCATGTGCAACTGGTCTTTCATCTCCTGACGAGTCAGGCCGGGTAAATCGAAAAAGATAATCAGATGTTTGAGATCAAGGAGATCTCTCCAAAAACCAATGGTGTCGACAACGTCATCGACCGAACCAATGGCTTGAATTTTTTGGTCTATCGACTCCTGCACGGTTGGGCAATGGTCAAAAGCGACCTTTGAACCATCAGGGTTTCTGTAGCTAGCAAATCTGCCGTAGGGCGCAAGGAAACGGCAGAACTCATCGTGTCCTGGTTTGCCTTTTTTCATTGCTTCTTCACGTGTCTTGCCGACATGAACATTCAGAACAAGACAACGATCTTCTCCGGGCGCCACTGGTTTACCCATGTCATCGCGAATCGCTGCGAACTTATTCCATTTATCTAATTGGCTGTCAGCATTTTGAAGCCAGTAGACAGCTTTGTGTCCGGCACGTGGTACGTACTCAATGGTTTCTGGCGAAGTCACTGGTTGAAAAATGTCGATACTTCTTTGTGGTCGAGGAATGAGAGTGAGGTCATCCACATTTGACCCGCGGTCTGGGATGTCGTCAGCTGGCAATGTGAAGTGCTCGCCCTTAAAAGAGAAGCGTTCATTGGTCCATGCACGCTTGATGATTTCTAGAGACTCTTCAAAGATTTGCCGGTTAATTTTGTCGTGTTCAGCAGACATGTCGTTGTCACCAGATGCAACAACTGTTCCAAGGGGCCATGCTTCACGTGGCACAGTGCCTCGGCCGACACCGAACTCCATACGTCCGCCGGTGATGATGTCTGCAATTGCGAAGTCTTCTGCAAGACGTAATGGGTTCCATTGTGGAACAACATTGAACATTTGTCCGAGTCTCAAATTTTTTGTTTGGCTCGCTAGATGCTGGCCAAACAGAATCAGGTTTGGAAGAACTTCGTAACCCTCGTATTGAAAATGGTGCTCGGTAAGCCACATGGTGTCAAAGCCAAGCGAGTCTGCGGTACGAGCCCATTCGACAAGATTTCTGTAGCACTCAATGACCGCGTCGTTGTCATAGCGCCGCGACGTTGGTGTAATTGAATCGTTTCCTGCGTCAGGCATGGGAACCGTGCAGAAAAAATTGGTATCAACTCGCATGAGACCAAAATAGCCGACAATGCCGTAGGCCTAGCACTCGCTGAGTTAACTAGTTGTTAAGTGTTCACCACAAATGTCTTGCAGTGAAGACGTCTTTTAGGGCTCGGGTGTCATCGCTCATGATGCCGTCCACTCCAAGATCCAGTAAGCGACCCATCTCTAGTGGGTCATCAATCGTCCATACATGAACCTGGAGGCCAAGTTGATGTGCTCTGGTGATACTTCGGCGGGTTACGACGGGGATAGGCCCTTGTCGAACCGGCACCTGCGCAATGAGTGCATTTCGAGATGGGTTAATCGGAAGTCCTGTGGTGCTGCCCAAAACCAGACGTATGACTTCCTGAGGCCCCATTGAGGTGCATAGCGCGGGTCCTAACTCTGATCGAATATGGCGGAGACGTTTGTCACTAAAACTGCCGACACAAATTCGGTGGATGCAATTTGTGCGACGAATGGTGTCAATGAGTGGTTGCATTGCAGCATCGGACTTGCAGTCGATGTTTATGCGCAAGTCCGGCCACGCATCCAGCAGGTCGTCGAGTAACGGAATTGGGTCTGTGCCATCTATCCGTGCGGAAGTCAACGTTGACCAGTCCGTCTCTTCTATTTTCCAGGGCTTACCGCAGGTGCGCAGAAGGTCATTGTCGTGAAATGCGACCAATTTCCCATCGCGTGTTGCATGCACGTCGGTCTCTACGTAGCGATAACCGAGAGTGACCGCATCGTCAAAAGCTCGCAGTGTGTTCTCTGGAGCCGCTGATGTTCCGCCACGATGAGCGAAAGCTATGGGAGATGTGTTGTCGAGATACGGATGGCGAGCGACCATTAGATAGATCGCCCAGCAGCCTTCCAATACTCGTCCTTCAAAAGACGCTTGTACAGCTTGCCAGTCGGATGACGAGGCAAGTCAGGCCTGAAGTCAATGGTGCGCGGACACTTGATATCAGCCAAATGTGTTTTACAGAAGGCAATGAGTTCTTTTGCTAGGGCATCAGCTTCTTCGGGAGTGGCTGGCATTGTTACGGGCTGCACAACTGCTTTAACTTCTTCGCCGAAGTCATCATTCGGTACTCCGAAGACCGCAATGTCGACAACCTTTGGGTGGTTCACCAAAATATTCTCTGATTCTTGAGGGTAGATATTCACTCCGCCCGAAATGATCATGAAAGCTTTTCGGTCAGTGAGATACAGGAAATTGTCTTTATCTAGGTATCCGACATCACCAAGAGTCGACCATCCGCGACCCTTTGGGTCACGAGAAGCCTTCGTTTTTTCCGGATCATTGTGGTATTCGAAACTTGCGCTGCCTTCAAAAAAGATGGTGCCTGATTCTCCTTGAGGAACCTCTTCGCCGTTTTCGTCACAAATATGAACGATTCCTTGAATGGCAGTTCCCACAGAGCCTGGATGGGCGAGCCACATCTCGCTATTGCAGTAGACGAAACCGTTTCCTTCGGTGCCTGCGTAGTACTCGTGAATTATCGGCCCCCACCAAGCAATCATCGACTTCTTGGTTTCAATTGGGCACGGCGCCGCAGCGTGAATTGCAACTTTAAAATTCGATACGTCGTACTTCGTGCGTATTGCTGGATCCAGTTTTAACATTCGAATAAACATGGTCGGAACCAATTGCGTGTGTGTTGCTTTGTACTGTTCTGCATATTTCAAGTACATCTCTGCATCGAAGTGTTCCATGACAACGGTTGTTCCACCCGACGCATGTACTGACATATTGAAACGCAATGGCGCGGCGTGGTACAGCGGCGCAGGCGACAGATAAATCATGCCTTCTTGAAATTGATAAAGACCAACTGTTAGTGCAGTAGCAAGACCAGCAGATGTTCCTAAAGGTGTGCCTGGAAACGGGCGCGAAACGCCTTTAGGCATTCCTGTGGTTCCACTTGAATACAGCATGTCTGTGCCGTCGACCATGTCTGCAAGGGGCAGTGTTGAGGCTGAGTCAACTGTTGACTCAAAGGAGTCATATCCGTCGATAGTGCCATCGAGCATTAGACGCAGATGCACGTTTGGAATGTCGTTCGCAATCTCAAGAGCTTGGTCGGCTTTGTATTTGGAAGTGATGAAGGCTTTTGCCTGGCAGTCATTCAAAATGTATGTCAGTTCAGCCCTTGTCAAACGACTTGAACATGCGGTGTACACAACTCCGGCGTAATGACATCCCCAGATAACTTCGAGATATCTGCTGTGGTTCTCCATACAAAGGGCAACGTGATCGCCAGGCTGTAGACCTGCCGCACGTAAAACATTGCTGAGGCGAATTGCTGCCTCGTGGAGTTCTAGAAACGTCGTTACTTTTCCAGTCTCGGCTTGGATGATTGCTGGTCTTTGCGGATGGGTGGCAGCTGTTATTCCTGGGTACATGACTACAAACTAATTGAATGACGACCGTCACGTTGCAGTCCGCTGACCGTCTGGCTCGCAAGGGGTAATCGGTTGGCGTTACTGTTCCTATGAAGCCAGGGGAAAGGGCCACAATGAGCACTACCGAAGTCATCAGTAAAGACGAAACCAAAGTTGTTCAACTTGCAGAGGAACTTCTGAAGAAGTTTCCGCCCGCTACGACGCCAGTGGTTGAATTTCTGGGAGCCCAGTACGACATGGGGTTGGCCTGGGTCAATTTTCCTGTTGGGCTTGGTGGGTTAGGTATTTCTCCGAAATTTCAAAAAGCTGTAAACGAAGTGCTGTATGCAGCCGGCGCACCGAACCCGATGTATCGCAACCCAATCGGTCACGGAATGTGTGGTCCAACGGTCGTTGAGTGGGGAAGCGACGCACAGAAAAAGCGCTACCTACGTCCTTTGTTCACTGGCGAAGAAATTTGGTGCCAGTTGTTTTCTGAGCCAGGTTCAGGTTCTGACTTTGCTGGACTGTCCTCCAAAGGCGTACAGGACGGCGATGAGTGGATAGCGAATGGTCAGAAAGTATGGACCACGCTCGCGCATCTTTCTCGTTTTGGTTTGCTCGTCGTGCGCACAGATCCAGAGGCTGTAAAGCATGCAGGACTCACAGCTTTTGTAGTTGACATGCAAGCGCCGGGTGTAGAGGTTCGTCCGCTTCGCCAGATGACCGGAGAAGCAGAGTTCAACGAGGTGTACTTCACTGATGTTCGTATTTCAACAGCTGAGATGCTTGGCTCACCTGGAGATGGATGGC
>Ga0114971_10003516_pt1 | contig 10624 bp, 9 predicted proteins | sample M_140625_MF_Meta_FD_87320 | JGI IMG/M metagenome (GOLD analysis project Ga0114971, IMG submission 87320) | Freshwater microbial communities from Lake Montjoie, Canada to study carbon cycling - M_140625_MF_MetaG | ecosystem: Environmental > Aquatic > Freshwater > Lake | place: Lake Montjoie...
CCGAAGGCGCTGAATCGCGCGATCCAACACATGCTAGAGCGGGCTGCGTGAACGCATGTGAACGCAGCATGCTCTAAAGCGCGATGCGTGAGCGAATGCGAACGCATCACGCTCGAAAAAGCGGGGCGCGGCCGCAGCCGCGCCCCGCCCCGTTCACGGCCGCTGGTTCGAGAAGACGACGGTACCGGACGCGCTGAACATGCCGCCGACGCCATGGCAGACGCTGATCTTCGCGCCGGGCACCTGGGCCGGCGCGGTACCCCTCATCTGCCGCACGCTCTCCTGCAGGGCGAACATGCCGTACATGCCGGTGTGGGTGTAAGACAGGCCGCCGCCATTGGTATTGAGCGGCAACTTGCCGCCCGGGCGGGTATGGCCGTCCTTGATGAAGTCCTTCGCCTCGCCGCGCTTGACGAAACCAAGGTCCTCCAGCCCGTACATGGGCAGGTGCGCGAAGGCGTCGTAGATCATCAGATGATCAACATCCTTGTGCGCGATGCCCGCCGCCTTGATCGCCGTCGGCCCCGCCACCCGGAAGGCGCTTGAAGAGGTGAAGTCGGCCATCTGGCTGACCATGTTGGTCTCGACCGATTCGCCGGTACCGAGGATGTAGACCGGCTTGGTCGGAAAGTCCTTCGCGCGGTCGGACTTGGTCAGGATCAGCGCGCCGCCACCATCCGTCACCAGGCAGCACTGCAGGATGCGGAAGGGATAGGCGATCATCCGGCTGTTCAGGACGTCGTCGATGGTGATGAGGTCGCGGAACATCGCCCGCGGGTTCTTGCTCGCCCATTCCCGCGTCACGACCGACACGCGGGCCAGATCCTCATGCGTCACGCCAAGGGTCTTCATGTAGCGCAGTACGGGGATCGGAAACAGCGTCGGCGGTCCGAAGGGGCCGTAAGGGATTTCGAACTGGCCGTTCAGGCTTTCGGGCTCGGCCGGGCGGGGGGTCGCGTTGATGCGCGACTTGCCGCTTTCCCCATGCGTGATGAGGATGGTGTTGGCATAGCCCGCATGGATCGCCGCCGCCGCGTGGCGGACATGCAGCATGAAGGAACAGCCGCCGACCCCGGTGCCGTCCACCCATTTCGGCGTGATGCCGAGGTAATGTGCGATCTGCTGCGGCATCATCGGGCCAACGCAGGCCACGCCGTCGATATCGGAGGGCTTCAGGCCGGTCTCCGCCATCGCGTTCAGCGCCGCATCGGCATGCAGCATGATTTGGGACATTCCGGGCACCGCGCCGATCTGTGTCGATTCGGCGGCGCCCACGATTGCGATCTCTCCACGTCCGAGCATGGCGTCAGGCTCCCTTGGTCGGGCGGAAGAGGGGCAGGCTGATATCGTCGTCCATCGGCGTGAAGGCGACCTCCAGTTTCATGTCGAGCACGAGCGCTTCCGGAGTCTGCGGGCAATCGATGATGTTGGTCATCAGCCGCGGCCCTTCCTCCAGTTCCACCACCGCGATCGCATAGGGCGGGGTGAAGCCCGGAACCGGGCGGTGATGGATGACGTAGCTGTGCAGCGTGGCGCGGCCCGAGGCCTCGAAGACGCTGACGTTGCGGGTCCCGGTATAGGGGCTGAAGGGACGTGGCGGGAAATAGGCCTTCCCGGTATCGCCGCAGCGTTGCAGCAGCAGCTTGCCCTGCTTCGCGCCATCCCAGAAGTGCTTGGTCTCAGGCGTCGGTTTCGGCTTCGGCCGGCCGGGTTCGAGCATGGTGTTTCCTCTCATTGGCGTGATGGTTTGGATGGGTCTGTCCGGCGGCATCACATCGCCGGATACCAGCCGTCATGCAGCAACTGGTAGCCATCGCCGCGCCGGGCGAGGTGCAGCAGTCCGGGGAAGTGCATGTGCATACCGGCGACGGCCTGACCCTCGCTCGCCACCTGGTCGAAGACCCGGCGGCGGGTGGCGGCGGCTTGTACCGGGTCGATATCGAACGTCATCGTGACTTCGGGGTGCTGAATCTGGATCTCCGGCAGGTGGATGATGTCGCCCCAGATCAGCAGGCTCTCCCCGCCCGAGGTGATCAGATAGCCGGTATGCCCCGGCGTATGGCCGGGCAGGTGCATGGCGGTGACACCGGGGAAGACCTCGCCACCGGCAAAGAGCTTCAGGCGCGCCTGATACGGCGCGACCTGGGTGCGCCCGGCCATGAAGTTGCGCTGCCGGCTAGTCTCATCGGCCCGGCCCATGGCGGCATCATCGTGCCAAAAGGCGTATTCGGCCTGGTGCATCGCCAATTCCGCCTTGGCGAAGAAGGGCTGGCCCGCGGCATCCGAAAGCCCATTGGAGTGGTCGGGGTGCATATGCGTCAGCAGCACCGTATCGATCGCTGCCGGCGCGACCCCGGCGGCCGACAGATTCTCGAACATCTTGCCGCCGGTTGCCGCCATCGCCGCGCCACAGCCGGTATCGACCAGGGCGATGCGCCCGCCCGCGCGGATCAGGAAGGTGTTCACCGCGGTGCGTCGGGGCAGCGGGCGATGCGCCTCCCGCAGGATGCGCGTGGCGTCCTCCGGCGCGATGTTCTGGATGACGGCCATGGAGCCATCGAGGAACCCGTCGCTGACCGAGGTCACTATGATATCGCCGACCCTGCGATGATGGATCGCGGGGACCTGTTGCGCCGGATGCGTCATGGTCGTTCCTTCCTACCCTGGCATGGAGCCTAACCGATTACGCCCGCATGGCCACCCCCCGCCGCCCCTCGACAGCCGCCCGGCCGGCGGGCAACGTCCGTCGACCGAACTGGAGACCCGCCATGTTGTTCGATTTCGAGAAGCTCGATCCGCAGGATTGCTACAAGCTGGTCGTGTCCTCGGTGGTGCCGCGCCCGATCGCTTGGGTGGTGACCCAGGACGACAAGGGCGTCGTCAACGCCGCGCCCTATTCCTTCTTTAACGCCTTCTCGGACAATCCCGTGGTCGTCGGCTTCGGCGCCGGGCCGAAGGCGCCGGGCGCGCTGAAGGACACGGCTGCCAATATCCGCACCACTGGCGAGTTCGTCGTGAACCTGGTGCCGGAACGGCTGGTCCAGCAAATGAACAAGACTGCGATCGACATGCCACCCGAGATCGACGAGTTGAAGGAAGCCGGCCTCACCACCGCGCCTTCGGCCAAGATCAAGGCGCCGCGCATCGCCGAAAGCCCGGTGGCGCTTGAATGCGTGACCTTCCAGCTAATCCCGGCGGGGCGGCATACCATCGTGCTGGGCCGCGTGGTCGCGGTGCACATCGCTGATGACTGCATGCTGGATGCTGAGAAATTCTACGTCGACACACCCAAGCTTGGGTTGATCGGCCGCATGCACGGCCGCGGCTGGTACACCCGCACCAGCGACCGCTTCGAAGTGCCGCGCATTTCGGTCGCCGAATGGGAAGCCGGTCGCAAGGCCGCCGAGTAGCCCCATGGCGCGCCCCCTGACCGCAGGGGGTCGGGGCGCGATGGCGGCCATTCCGGCGCCGCGCCGTCGCGGCCTCGGCTGGGCTTGGGTCACCCTGCCCATCGCCGGGCTGCTGGCGGCGCCTCTCATCGCCGTGCTGCTCGCCGCCGCGGTGCCAGCTGGCGAGGTTTGGCGCCACATCGCTGCCACCACCCTGCCGGAAATGCTGGCCAATTCGCTGGCGCTTGCATTGCTAGTGGGTGGCCTGGCCGTGGTGAGCGGGACCGTCACCGCCTGGATCGTCACCGCCTGCGACTTCCCCGGCCGCCGTCTCTTCGATGTCGCCTTGCTGCTGCCACTGGCGATGCCGGCCTATGTCTGTGGCTATGCCTATACCTGGTTGCTGGATGTCGCAGGGCCCGTGCAGAGCGGCGTGCGGGCGGCGACCGGCCTCGGCTGGGGGCAGTACTGGTTCCCCGAAATCCGCTCCCTCCCTGGCTGTGCGCTGATGCTGGCGATGGTGCTCTACCCTTATGTCTACCTGCTCTGTCGCAGCGCCTTTCGGCAGCAAAGCGTCTGTCTGGTCGAAGCCTCGCGCACCCTTGGTTGCTCTCTCGCCGGCAGTTTCTACCGGCTGGCCTTGCCCATGGCGCGGCCGGCGATCATCGGCGGCACCGCCCTGGTGCTGATGGAAACGCTGGCTGATTTCGGCACAGTGCAGCACTTCGCAGTACGCAGCTTCACCACCGGTATCTACGAGGCCTGGTTCGGCCTGGGTGATCGCGGCGCTGCCAGCCAGCTCGCCGCCTGCCTGCTCGGACTGATCGCAGCGCTCATCATGCTAGAGCAGATGTCTCGCGGGGGGCGCCGCTATCACCCGACGACGATGCGCCACCCGGCATTGCAACCGGTGCGCCTGCGGGGCGCCCAGGCACTCGGTGCGATGCTCGCCTGCGCGGTCCCGGTCGCGCTCGGTTTCCTGGTGCCGGCAGCAACGCTCGTATGGTTGGCGGCGACGGTGGGGGACCCACTGGCGCCCGGCCGCTTCATTCCCTTTGCCCGCGCCAGCCTGACGCTGGCGCTGCTGACCGCAGGCCTGGGCGTGCTGCTGGCGGCGCTGCTGGCCTGGGCGGTGCGCCTGCATCCGGGATGGGCACCGAGGCTCGCCGCGCGGGTCGCCGGGTTTGGCTACGCGGTGCCCGGCTCGGTCATCGCGGTGGGCACGCTGGTCCCGCTCGGGCTCTTCGACAATGCGCTGGATGGCTGGCTGCGGGCACGCTTCGGCGTCTCCTCCGGCCTGCTGCTCTCGGGCAGCATCGCGGCGCTGGTCTTCGCCTATCTGGTGCGCTTCCTGGCGGTCGCGCTCTCAGCGGTAGAAACCGGGCTGCTGCGGATCCGGCCCTCGCTGCGCGAGGCGGCCCGGGTGCTGGGCGCCCGGCCGGGGCAAGCAGTGGCGCAGGTGGAACTGCCGCTCGCGCGCGGCAGCCTGCTGACCGCCTGCCTGCTGGTCTTCGTCGATACCATGAAGGAATTGCCAGCGACCTTGATCGTGCGACCCTTCGATTTCGACACGCTGGCGGTGCGGGTCTACGCCCTTGCCGCCGATGAGCGCCTGGCCGAAGCCAGCACGGCGGCACTGCTGATTGTCGCGGTCGGGCTGCTGCCGGTGCTGGCGCTGACCCGGGCGATGCGACGCGGCTAATCCAAGCCGGCCCGCGCTACCCCTGCGCCAGCGCCTGGGCGACGCGGCGGGCGAAGGCTGCGGGGTCGCGCGCCGCGTCGCCATCCTGCACGCGGGCAAGGTCGAGCAGCAGCCCAGCCGTCTCGCTGAAGGCGGTATCGGTCGCCACGCTTTCGGCCAGCCGCCGGACCCAGGGATGCCGGGGGTTCACCTCCAGCACCGGCAGCCCGCCCTCCCCGCCCCGGCCGGCGCGGCGGAGCATCCGCTGCAAATGCAGATCCGGGCCATAGGCGCCGGCCGCCAGCACCACCGCGCTATCGACCAGGCGATCAGTGCCGCGCACCTCCGCGACCTGGTCCTTCAGCTCCTCCCGCAGCCGGGCCAGCAGCTGACCGATATCGGCCACCTCCCCCGCCGGCGCCTCGCCCGCCACCTTGGAGAGGTCGATGCCACCCTGGGTGATGCTCTGCAGCGGCTTGTCCTCGAAACGGCCCAGCCGTTCCGGCCAGAAGGCGTCGATGCCGTCGGTCAGCAGCAGTACCTCCACGCCCTTGGCGCGGAAGCCTTCCAGCTGGGGGGATTTCGCCAGCGTCGCGGCCTCCTCCCCGGCCAGCAGGTAGATCGCCTCCTGCCCCTCCCGCATCCGCCCGATATACTCCGCCAGCGAGGTCCAGCCCGCGACGGCGGAGGAGCGGAAGCGCAGCAGCCCCGCCACCTCCGTGCGGTGCTCGGCATCCTCCCAAACGCCCTCCTTCAGGATGGCACCGAAATTCTCCCAGAACTTGGCGTAGTCCTCAGCCTCCTTGGCGCGGGTCTTCAGCTCGCCCAGCACGCGTCCGACCAGGGATTTGCGGATGCGCGCCAGGACCGGCGTCGCCTGCAGCATCTCCCGGCTGACGTTCAGCGGCAGGTCCTCGGTATCGACCACCCCAGCGACGAAGCGCAGCCAGGGCGGCAGCAGCTGGCCATCGTCGGTGATGAACATGCGCCGGACATGCAGCCGTACGCGGCTCTCGCGCTCGCCCTCCACCGCCTGGAAGGGGCGCATGCCGGGGATGCAGAGCAGGGCGCTGAACTCCAGCACCCCCTCCGCCCGCCAATGCAGCGTCGCCCAGGGAGTATCGAAGGCATGCGCGACATGGCGATAGAACTCGGCATATTGCTCGGCGGTGATCTCCGCCTTGGGCCGGCGCCACAGCGCCGTGCCCTCGTTCGCCGCCTCCTCCTTGCCGTCATGGACCAGGGCGATGGGGATGCTGATGTGATCCGCCCATTTGCGGATGACCGCTTGCAGGCGGAGGGGCTCAAGGAACTCCTCGGCGTCACTCTTCATGTGCAGGACGATATCGGTGCCGGGCTCGGCGCGTTCGGCCGGCGCCAGCGTATAGGCGCCCCGGCCGTCGGAGGCCCAGAGCCAGGTCTCCTCCGTTCCAGCGCGGCGGGAGGTGACCTCGACCCGGTCAGCGACCATAAACGCGGAATAGAAACCAACGCCGAATTGCCCGATCAGGCTGGGCTTCTCCGCCTCCTCCGCCGTCGTCAGGGAGCGGGCGAAGGCCAGCGTGCCCGAACGCGCGATGGTGCCGAGATGCTCGGCCAGCTCGGCCTTGCTCATGCCGATTCCGGCATCGCTGATCGTCAGGCTGCGCGCGGCCTTGTCGGGAAGAATTCGAAGCTTGGCTTCGGCCGGCTGCCCGAGCGCGGGGTCGCGCAGCGCCTCGAAGCGCCGGCGATCCACGGCGTCAGCGGCATTGGCCACCAGCTCCCGCAGGAAGATCTCGCGCTCCGAATACAGCGCGTGCACGACGAGATCGAGGAGCCGCCCCACCTCGGCGCCGAATTCATGCCGCTCCGCTGTCTCGCTCATCCCAGCCTCCATCGCTCATCGTCCGGGCCGGCGATATGCGCAGCCGGGGCCCGCGTTTCAACCTTCGTCGAAGCGGGCGCCGCGGTGCTGGTCCAGGCGCGGCGCCCCGGCGCGCGGCTGCGGCCTTTCGCCATCGAAGCTGAGCGGCAGGGCGATGACGCGGAAATCCTCGCCCGGCGGCGTCGCCAGCATGCCAATGGCCTGGGCCTGAGGCTCCTCGAGCAATTCGGGGATGCTATTGATCGGCGCGCAGGGCACGCCGGCGGCGACCAGGCGCTCCAGCCATTCCGCGCGCGGCCGCGCCGCCAGTGCGCCGGCAACCAGCGCCAGACAGTCTGCCTTATGGGCCAAGCGCTGGCGGTTGCTGGTGAAGCGCGGATCGGCCGCCCATTCGGGATGGCCGAGTTCCACCGCCAGCTTGGCGAACAGCCGGTCATTGCCGCAGCAGACCAGCAGCGGCCCGTCAGCGGTTGCGAAGGCTTCGTACGGGACGAAGCCGGGGTGGCCGCTGGCGTGGCGTTCCGGCAGCCGGCCCTGGTTCACATAGGCGCTGATCTTCTGCCCGGCCCAGAGGAAGGCCGTCTCGAACAGCGAGGTATCGATGACGCAGCCGCGCCCGGTGCGCGCCCGCTGTTGCAGGGCCGAGAGGGCGCCGATCACTGTCCACATCCCCGTGCCCTGATCGACCACCGAGGCGCCCATGCGCACCGGCGGCCCATCCGGTTCCCCGGTGATGGCGGCCAGCCCACCAAAGGCCTGCAGCAGCGGTTCGTAGCCCGGCCGATCCTTTAGCGGCCCGCGATGGCCGAAGGCGCCCATGTTGCAATAGATCAGCCGCGGATGCCGCGCCGTGGTCTCCGCCGGGCCGAGGCCGAGCGCCTCCGGCGCGCCGGGGCGCATGTTGTGGACCAGGATATCAGCCTCGGCCAACAGCGCGTGCAGCGCCTCTCGCCCCGCCGCGGTCTTCAGGTCGAGCGCGACGGAGCGCTTGCCGCGGTTGAACTCATGGAAGTTCAGCGCGTCGCCGTGGCGGAAGGCGAGGCCCATCTGGCGTGCGTCGTCGCCGCCTTCCGGCTTTTCCACCTTGATCACATCGGCGCCGAGATCGCCGAGGATGGCGCCCGCGAAGGGCCCGGACAGCACCTGTCCGATCTCGACCACCTTCACCCCGGCCAGCGGCGCCGCCATCACGCCGCGCCCGGCGAAAGCCCGAGCGCTGCGGCCTGCCGCACCTCGAAGGCCCGCCTTTCGGCGTCATAGGCCTGCCCGCGGATGCCGCCGCGCACGGTTTTCGCCGCCACTGCGCGATAGCCGGGCCGCCAGGCTTCCGGCAGCGCACGGGCAGCCGAGGGGGTCAGCCACAACCGAAATAGCAGCCGCTTGCGCGCCGGATCTTCGTGATCATCGAACTCGGTCCGGGAATGCAGGGTGGTGTGGCTGTTCAGCAGCTGCATGTCCCCGGGGGCGAGATGCATGGCGTACATCACCGCAGGCCGACGCAGGATCTCGTCCAGCAGGTCGATCGCCGCGTGCTGATCAGGCGTCAGCGCGGGGACGCCAGGCAGGCGCTGGGCGGAGGTGATGCGGTTGCGGTTCCAGCGGCTGTGCAGCCGCCCGTCCTGCTCGGCGAAGATCGGGTGCGGGTAGAAAGCGCCCTCATCCTCGGCCTGTTCGGCCTGCCGGCTGAAATGGAAGGTGCCGTGCAGCAGCGCGGCCAGATCGGGCCGCTCGGCCACCAGGATGTTATGGGCGGCGACCGAACTGCTGACCATGCTCATCCCACCGGACTTGGCGGTATTGTAGCAGGTAAGCGCGACCACATCGGCGCCGTCGGTGTGGAAATCCAGCTCGGCATTCGAGGAATAGCCGCGCCCGGTGCCGCTGCGATACACAGTGCCGACATCGCGCACCGCTGAGAGATAGTGCGTCGCCTTGCCCTGCGGCCGCGCAACACCGCAATGCAGGCCGATCGCCCAGGTCAGCAGCTCGAACTCAGGCTCGGTCAACGCCGCCCGTGGCAGGCCGCGCAGCAGGGCGATGCCACGCCCGTCCAGCGTCTCGGCGAAGGCGGCGCGCAGCGCTGGCAGCGCCCGGCCGAAGTCAAAATCCTCCCGGCCATAAGCGATCAGCGGCTGGCCAGGGCGATGTGCGCGGCGGATGGCGGCGACCATCTCCAACCCCGCAGGCTCCGGCAGCGTGAAGGTCCAGCTGGCATCCTGCTGCAAATCGGCCGCGAGCCAGGCGGCTCGGCTGCCGGCGGCGATGGGTCGGATCTCGGTCACGGCGGCTGCACTCCCGCGGCCTTCACCCGCTCGCCCCACAGCGCCAGCTGCTGCGGCAGGAAAGCCGTCATCTCGGCCGGCGACATATGGCGCGGCACATAGCCCTGCATGGCAAAGCGTTCACGCAGGCCGGCATCGTCGATCGCCGTGTTCAGCGCCCGGGCCAGCGTCTCCACCACCGGGGCCGGAGTGCCGGCGGGCGCGGCCAGACTGTACCAGACCGTCAGGTCGTAATCGGGGATCACCGACGACAAGGTGGGCAGGTCCGGCACCAGCGGGAAGGGCCGGCGCGTCGTCACCGCCAGCGCCCGCACCTTGCCGCTGCGCGCCAGGCCGAGGCCGGGGCCGAGATCGGTGAAGGTGGCATCGACCCGCCCGGCCATCACCTCGGTCAGCGCCTCCGGCCCGCCACGATAGGGAATGACCTGCACCTTGGTCGCGGTCGCCTGGGTGACGAGGCTGACGGCGACGATCGAGGCGGCATTGGCGCAGGCGAAGGTCGCCTCCCCGCCCCGCCCGGCGAGGAAGCTGAGGAAGCCCGGCAGGTCCCGCGCAGGGCTGTCCGGGCCGACGACCAGGATATAGGGCATCTCCGCGACGAAACCGATCGGCGCGAAGCTGCGCAGGGGATCATAGGGCAGCGGCTTGATCAGATGCGGGTTCACCGCCGCGGCGGAGGTGGAATAGACCAGCAGCGTATGGCCATCGGCCGCGGCCTGGGCGACATGCTCCGTGCCGACCGTGCCATTGCCGCCGGCGCGGTTGTCCAGCACCACCGGCTGGCCCAGCGCGCGGGCCAGCGGTTCTTGCAGGTTGCGGGCCATCACATCGGTCGCGCTGCCGGCAGGGAAGGGCACGACCAGGCGCACCGGCTTTTCCGGAAAGGCGGCGGCGGCGCGGCGGCCCAAAGCCAAGGTCGGCAGCGCCAGGGCAAGCCGTCGGCCGATCATGCCGCCACCTCCGGACTTGCCTCGTCGCCGTCCGGCACGAAGACATAGCCTTCCAGGATGCGCCGGGCGGTACGGCCCAGCGTCGCCCGCAGCACGCGGCCATCCGGGGCGATCTCGCTTTCCGTCTCGATCACGCCGGCGGGGTGGCCGATGCGAATCGCCGGGCGGTTGTGGGAGCGCGCCACCCGCTGCACCAGAGTGCCCGGCAGCCGCGACGCGACGCCGGTGCAGACCGTGCTGGTGCCGGCATAGGTCTTGTGCATCTGCTGCATGAACATCAGGCGGGAGACGAGGTCCACCTCCGCCGCCGCCACCGTGCCGCCAGCCAGCGCGTTGCGATAATCGGCGGGCGGTGAGACCATGGCGAGCAGTGGCGTTGCCGGGGTTTCGCGGACGGATTGCGCGCCATCCGCCAGCATGCCCATGCGTTGCGCGGCGAGCCCACGGATGCGTTC
>Ga0114971_10003519_pt1 | contig 10621 bp, 10 predicted proteins | sample M_140625_MF_Meta_FD_87320 | JGI IMG/M metagenome (GOLD analysis project Ga0114971, IMG submission 87320) | Freshwater microbial communities from Lake Montjoie, Canada to study carbon cycling - M_140625_MF_MetaG | ecosystem: Environmental > Aquatic > Freshwater > Lake | place: Lake Montjoie...
ATAGGTCGCTTTCGCCATGGCGAGCGTATCAGCGGGCCAGTCGCGGGTCAGGTCCGGCCGATGGCTGTTCGCCCCACCCCGACTCGCCGGATGAGTCCACATAAGCGAGGTATCGCAGGCCAGGTTCGCCACGAGTTGGCGCGGCGGGTCGCCGACCCCTTGATGGGACCAGGAATCCTGGAGGCTGTGTAAGGCCTCGCCAAAATGAATCAATAGAGCTGGAGCCTGCTTGACGGAGTCGCGCACAGCGCGGTCGGCGGCCGCCTGCGCCGCAGAGCTGGCTGCCTCGACGGCGCGCTGACCTGAGGCGGCTGGCAATGTGCCCCCGTGTGGGTGATGATGGCGCGCCACATCTGTGGCACTTTCGAGATCTTTCTTGAGACAGGCGTAGATCGGCGCGGACTCCATGAACTGCATGCCACCGGAATCCACCCGTTGGTTGCCCGTTGCAATCGCGTCGGCTTCAGGAACCGCGAAACCCGCCTGAATGGCCAACCACTTGGTCAGTCCAAAGTGCACATCCCGCTCGAACGCGAGTGCCGGCAGATTGACCGCCAGGAGCGCAAGAATGAGCCAGTTTCTTGTCGTTCTCATTAACATTGTCTTGGTAAGGATATCGCCACGAACTGCAAAACCGGTTCGGGCGGGGAACTAACGAAGCGTAATTTATGGCCGAAACCACCTTTCGCCGGTCCTGATTTTGATCGGGACCCATGAGCAACAGCGCGCATTAATGGGGGAGAATACCTCCGAATCGAAAGACAGATCCAAAATGACAGGCTTGGATAACCAGCTGCTGACACGCTTGGAAAACCCGCTGCGTCAACCGCGGCAAAAGTACGGGAACTCAAGCGAAACCTTGGGACGGAAAACGAGAGCATGAAACGCTACGCTGGCATCTTCGGTCTTGCAGCCCTCCTAGGTGGCTTATTCGTGCTTTTCAGGCCCAGCCAACCAGAGCCCGAGCGCACCCCGAACCCACCCTCTACCGCACAGTCAGCGGACACCGCTGCGCCGGGCCTTGCAACCGCCGTGATGAGCACAACAGCAGAGGCACCCAAAGCTCCCGAGCAGACACCGGCAACCGAGAGTTTCGAATTCGAGATTCAGAATGGAAGACTGATCTCGGGTCCTACTGTGGTCAAAGTGCATCAGGGGGATAAAGTGCGGCTTCGATTCAGTTCGAACGTGCCCGATGAACTTCACTTGCACGGCTACAACCTGAAAGCGCAACTCCGAGCGGGCACCGAGGCTTCGCTCGAGTTCAAGGCGTCCAAGACAGGGCGCTTCGGTTTCGAATTGCATCACGCGAAGGCAGAGCTCGGCGCGATTGAAGTCTATCCGCGATAGTGTGATGACCCGCACATACTGGTCAGGCTGGCGGCAAGAGGCGCCTGCCCTATTGACACTCCTGCTCGGCTGGAACTCGCCGGCGACTGCGCATGTCATGCAGGCGCCCTACAACCTGCCGGTCCCGCTCTGGCTCTATGCCTATGGGGCTACGGCTGCCCTGTTGGCATCCTTTGCCGTCGTCGGTTATCTCGTGAGGGCGGACGCAGGTAGCAGTGCGCAAACCCACCTCGTCATTACCCGGCACCCACTGGTCAGATGGCTGATCAACCCAGTCGCACAGAGAGCGGTTCGGTCGCTCAGCCTGGGCGCCCTGGTTTTAACTATTTTGAGTGGATTTTTGGGTACCACGGTTGCGGCTCAAAACTTCAGCATCACATTTTTCTGGATTGTCTTTGTTCTGGCATTCGCCTATTTAACTGCAGTCGTTGGCGACGTTTACCGATTCATCAATCCAATCCTTATTCTCTGTGACGGGATCGAAACCATAAAGCCACGATTGTTCAAAGGCTTGATCCGGTACCCGCAACATTTTGGGTATTACCCGGCTGTAGCGCTTTATATCGTCTTCATCTGGATTGAACTCTTCGGACAAGCGACGCCTAAAGAGTTAGCCATTATCTTGTCTTGCTATGTACTCATCAGTCTCGTAGCAGCATGGTTAGTGGGTCGCGACGCTTGGTTCCAATACGGAGACTTTCTCGCGATATTTTTTCGCCTGATCGGGAAATTATCGCCGCTAGAATACAGATGTCCAGAAAACCGACAAGGACCTGAAATCATTTTAAGGCCCCCGTCATTTGGGATTTTGACGGAACGCCCAGACCATCCAAGTCTGCTGATTTTTGTGCTGTTCATGCTTTCATCGACAGCCTACGACGGCATCCATGAGACGGTGCCGTGGGTCGGGATTTTTTGGAAACAAATTTATCCTTTTTTGGCGAAATTTATTGGTGTGGGGCAGCCTGGTCAATATTTGATTCTCGTCGAATATTACTATTACTGGCAGCGACTGATGATGGTCATCTCGCCATTTGTATACCTGGCGATCTATCTGGGCTTTGTGGCTATGATTCGATTTTTCGTTCGAACACCAGTCGATACATCCAGCCTTGCCCTTCGGTTTGCTTTTACTTTGATACCAATTGCATTTGTCTACAATCTGACCCACTACTTTACGCTGGCCATTCTGCAGGGTCCTGCCATTTTACCGTTGCTCTCCGATCCTTTAGGCTTGGGCTGGGATCTTTTCGGCACGAGCGCTTGGTACGATGCGCCAATTTTGCTCGAAGCCGGCACCATTTGGCATACTCAAGTAGGTCTGATTCTGGTTGGCCATATTCTGAGTGTCTACCTATCGCATCTCGAAGCTCTCAAGATTTTTTCATCGAGGCGCGAGGCAGCACTGAGTCAACTTCCCATGTTGATCCTGATGGTCATTCTGACTACCATCGGACTTTGGATTCTCTCATTGCCGATCGCCGCCGGCCAAGTCTTATTACCACCCGTGACAGGTGGGTGAATCGGCGACTAGAGCAGAACCTTCGCCCAGATCAAGTCCAAAAACGAAAAACAGGCACCGCGTCTTTAGAGGGCGTTAATGTTTATGTCCGGGATAATTTTCTTGATTGACCGATTTTTTCCCAACGAGAATCCTGCCCTTCATCCCCGCGTCATAATGCCCCGGTTGTAGGCAGGCAAAATTGACCGTACCCGCTCTGGTAAACGTCCAAACAATCTCGCCAACCTGCCCCGGCATGACCGTCACCGAGTTTTTGTCGGCATGAACCATCTCCGGGGCTTTTTTCATCTCTTCATTGTGCGCTTTCAGGGCCTGGTCCTTTCCGAGAACCATCTCATGTCTCGACTTGCCTAGATTTCTGACCACAAACCGGATGGTTTCGTTTGGACTCACCTGGATCTCGGCGGGGGTGAAACGCATGGTGTCGCGCATCTCGACTTCGATGGTTCGGGTGACCCGAGACGCACCACCTGGCAATCCAATACTCTGGGAATAAGCGTGATGCCCACCAGCGTGGTCGCCAAGCGCATTGGCACTTGAGGCGTTCAAAACGATCATAAGAGCAACGAACATCATCTTGCGCTTCATATTTCTTTCCCGAGGCTTCATCGAACAAATCGAGGACAAAAGCGCCGTTAGAGCTTAAAGCGAAAAGCCCCGCATGACGCGGGGCTTGGGGCGGCCATACAAGCCGATAAGCAGGTTTAGGGGTGGCTAGTGGCTATCCACCGAACACGCCACTTCACAGAACCAGTTGAGCAGCCTCAGCCTACTTAAACAGGTTTAGATCAATAGCGTTACCCATCAAAAGATACCCGGCTGCGTTGGGATGTATATAGTCACCACAGGCATATTGGGGTTTCATAATCAGCGCCCCCAAGCTTGACTTCGCGGTATCCGTGAGGAGCAAATCAAAATCGATGACGCCATCAAACTTTCCAGCCGTTCTAATCCAGGTGTTGACTTCAAGACGATATTGCTCTTGCAACGCCGTAAATCCAGCCCCAGCCGTAGGATTTCCGCGCCCAATAATCGTCACTGCGATAATTTTCAATCCCTTGGCGCGGACCCTATTGATAAGATTTAAACTTGCATCAATCACTTGTTTCGAATTCGCACCCCCAGCAATGTCATTGGTGCCCATAAAATAGACAACGTGAGTTGCACCGGCTCGATCCAGCACATCTCGATCCAGACGGTCGAGCCCCGTTGGTCCATTACCGCCATCAGCAATAATCCGGTTACCCGCAATGCCTTCGTTGACAACGCCCTTGGGTATGGACGCTGCTGCAAATCTGTTAGCGAGTACATCAACCCAGCGCTGGTAGAGATCCGGAATAACAACCCCAGGTGGTGTGGCCGTCGCCAGCGCCCCATTTTCTGTAGTCGTACTGCACCGGCCATCGGTGATTGAGTCCCCAAACGTTACGACAGTGCCGTTCACTTTTGTCGACTTCACGTCAACTCCAGCGACCCAGTAAACCGGAAATGCCTGGGTAGTCGATGGAGCGACGCTGTAAGCCACAGGATTAATCGGTGTGAAGCCGGTTGCCGATACGTCCTCTCCCTTCTGCCCCACCGCGAGATAATTAGTGGTCAAACTTAGAGAGTGCGAACTGGCATCAACCGCGGATGTGATGTTGAGACTGACCGCCAAACGCTCGAAAGCCTTGACCGAAAACTCAACTGGATCGCTCATCACACCCGCCCCGGGGGCTAGCGTAAGACTGCGGCTTCCACCGAAGGTCAGTGGTTTGTTGGTACCAGCTACGACGGCTGCCCCACTACCCGCAACGCCAACAAACGCACTGGAAAATACGACAGGTGATTTCCCGTGGGTATTTTCGATCTTGACCCGCAGCGATGTCCCAGAAATCGACGGTCGAACGATCATCCGAGCCGTGCTGTTACTAAGCTTTGGGTCCACCCCACCCGCCGTGTAGTAGGCGGCTGGGAACTCAACAATATTTTGGGACGCACCCCAGGATGAGAACCAAGACCCAGTGTCAACTGGATCATTGTCACTGCCCCCGCAGGCGACCATGAATGCCGCCGCAACAAAACCAGCAAATAATGCGGGCAGTCCCCGCCTCTTCGACCCTGTGTACATCAACGTCTCCTTGAAAAATGGCAAATGACAAAAATCGAGGAGATCTATCTAATCGGGGCTGAGTGATCGCTTTCTTTGGAATTTTGCCCCACTTTTAGACGATGCTATTTCCGCCAACACCGAGTGTCAAGGCTTGAATCCTTCGTCTCCTCATCAGCACTCTTGCTACCTGAGCCGGTTCGCTCTTCGGGTCCGAGAGGAATTTCTTTGTGATGGTAGGATTCAGGAACTCGAACTGAATACTTGTATACACGTTCAACTCCAATGGCGATTTTGAAGAGACTTAACCCGCACCACCACGCTGCATTGGCCGGGCAGGTTCGCTATTCCACAGCCCAAGACCAAGCCTACGATTATCTGAAGCAGCGCATCCTCTCCGGAGAACTGGCTGGCGGCATGCGCCTTAATCCTTTGGAAATCGGGGTCCTGCTTGGCGTCAGCCGCACGCCTGTGCGCGAGGCACTGCATCGACTGGATATCGAAGGCCTTGTCACCTTGACGCCAAACCGTGGGGTGGTCGTCACGTCGTTGACCGTGGAACTCGTTCGCGAACTTTTCAAGATCCGCGGGGCGCTGGAGGCCCTGGCCGCCTCAGAGGCCGCGCGCAAGATTCGCGCGGATGACGTTGACGAGTTCGAACTGATGCTCCGCAGAATGGACCAGTCGCGAGGCGATCCGAAGGCGTGGATCATCCGGCACGACGCCTTCCACGACCGTCTTTACGAGTTTGCACAGATGCCGCGGCTGACTGCCGAAATTAGCCGCATACGCGAGGCGATCCATCCGCACCTGCGTTTGTACATCGACGTCTACCACCAGACCGAGATGCCTGGATACGAACATCGGACCATGCTCACTGAGATCTCATCAGGTGACGCGACGCGCGCCAGCCTAGCGATGCTCGAGCATGTCGAGAGCGCGGCCTTGGGTGTTCTCGAATTTCTGGCTAACCGCCCCTCCCCTTCAACCATCTGATCCGCCGAAGGACAAGCGCATGAGCGATCGTGAACAGTTCACCATCCCCGGTCTGAATCCCCCAATCAGCCATTACTGCGACGCAGTTCGCTTTGGCAACCTGCTGTTCATCTCGGGCATGGCCCCGCTGGATGAGGACCTCAACGTGATTGGAGGCGATGACCCGGCGGCTCAGGCCGAGGCCGTCTTTAAGGCACTCGAACGAACGCTTGCGGCGGCGGGCGCGAGCTTCAAAGACGTACTTAAAGTGACGGTATTACTCACTGATATCAACGAGCGCCACCAGATTAACCCTGTGCGCCAGAAGTACTTCGGCAGCACACGACCAGCCAGCACTCTCTTCGAGGTGAGCCGTCTGGCGGTACCGGGCATGAAAGTAGAAATCGAGGCTGTGGTTGGCTTGCCTGGCTGACCTGAACCGTTTGCGCTAGGGAACATCGCTCATGGCCGCTGAGATCGTTCAATACCCCATCGTCATTGGCGGCACCCAGACGCGTGTCCTGGAGGCCGGTGAAGGCGATCGTGTGCTGCTGTTCCTGCACGGCCTCGGCGCGCGGGCAGACCGCTGGCGCCGTAACCTTTTACCCATGGCGGCTCAGGGCTATCGCTGTATCGCTATCGACCTACCTGGCCACGGCTTGGCGAGCAAGGGCGGCGATATTCCTGCGACGGTGCCCGCGCTGGCCGAATTCACTGCGCGCGTGGCTGAAGCTCTGAAAGTGCGCGATGTGGTTTTGGTCGGTACGTCGTTGGGCGGGCATATCCTTGGACAACTCGCCTTAGATAGCCTCGAGGCGACAAGCGCCTCTGCACCTCCCAGCCTCCGGCCAAGAGGGCTGATGCTGATTGGTTCGCTCGGCCTGTTTTCGCTGGAACCGGCGGTGGCGGCGGCGATTTGCCGATCCGTGCAAGAAACCACCCCCGATGCCATCCAAAGAAAGATCGCCTTCGTCATGAAGATTCAGGACGGCATCACGCCAGGTTGGCTGCGCGAGGAGTTCATGATCAACAACTCTGCCGGTGCACGCGAATCATTTGAGCGACTGGGCGCTTATCTGGTCGATCAACCGGCCTCGGACATCATCGGTACCCGCCTCGCGGCGCATTCCAGCGAACTGCCATTGTCGTTGGTGTGGGGCGCGCTAGACGAAGCGGTACCGGTTCGGATCGGCCAGGATGCTCATAGACTGCTCGGTCTGCCCGAGCCTTTTCTGATTGAGGGTGCTGGCCATGCACCGTACTGGGAGTGCACCGATCGGTTCAATCCCCTGCTAACCACCTTCGCTGGCAGATGCTTCGATTCGGCTGAAAGCGCCTGAGATGGAGGCGCCCGTCGTATTGGTAACAGGGGGTACTTCCGGCATTGGCCAGTCTGTTGCCGAACTCCTGTCCGCCAGTGGCTGGCGAGTGCACGTGTTGGCACGCAGCGCCCGCCCCTCCGAGGCGCCGTCCCAGGGCATAACCCAGTGGCGCGGCGACACCCGCAGGGCCGAGGATCTGGCCGATGTCGTCAAAGCAGTGGTCGGCCATTCCGGCCGCCTGAATGGACTGGTGTGCTGTGCCGGAATCGCGGCAAGCGGACCCTTTGGGCAGCAGACCGCAGAGGCTCTGGACGACCTGCTGCGCACAAACGTTCTGGGCACGATGCTCACTTGCCAGGCCGCGCTTGAACACCTGAAAGCAGCGCGTGGTGCCATCGTACTGATTGGCTCAACGCTTGCCGATCACCCAAGGCCCCTCACGAGCGCATACGCTGCCACCAAGGGCGCGTTAGATTCCTTTGCCAAAGCGCTTGCAGTCGAATACGGCCCCTATGGGGTGCGCGTGAACTGCGTGCGACCTTCGATGGTGCGCACCGAACTGATGCTCAAGAGCGGAATCGAACCCCAAAATTATGCCGCTGCACTCTTGTTGCGCGCCGAGAGCTACCCATTGCGCCGCGTCGGGATGCCCGAGGATGTGGCGCGTACGGTGCGCTTTTTACTCTCGGACGAGTCTTCCTGGACCACAGGTTCGATCGTCGATGTCGATGGCGGACATAGCGCCGCCGGTTCCTGAACCCTAAACCTCTGGACGGAGATTAATGATGAAGCATTCCCTGGTTCTTGCGTCGGCCGCTCTGTTCGCTATTCCCTTGAGCACGCAAGCGCAGACCATCAAGGTCGGGATCATTGCGCCGATGACGGGCGGCTCAGCCGACTGGGGCGTGCAATTCCAAAACTGCATTCAGCTGTTCCAATCCCAAAACGGCGACTCGGTATCGGGTCGTAAAGTCGAGGTGATCTATCGCGATACGGGAGGCGCCAATCCCAGCCTGGCCAAAAAGCACGCCGAGGAGTTGATCGTCAACGACAAGGTAAATGTGCTGGGCGGTTTCTTCTTTTCTCCCAATGCGTTCGCTGTATCGCCGGTACTTACCCAGGCCAAAATCCCTGGCGTGCTCTTCGTGGCTGCGACCCCGAACATCACCCAAACATCCCCTTACTGGGTGCGCACGGGCTACACCAGCTGGCAGTCGGCAGTGCCGATGGCGCAGTGGGCTTACAAGCAAGGCATCCGCCGCGTGTACATCGCCGTGCAGGACTTCGCACCTGGGCACAGCGTTCAAGAGGGGTTCAAGACGGCCTTCACCCGCCTTGGCGGCACCATCCTCGGCGAGGACCGCATGGCGATGAACACGACCGACTTCGCGCCCTTCGTGCAGCGCATCGCGGACGCCAAGCCAGAGGCGGTTTACATGTTCGTTTCGCCGGGCCCCTCGTCGATCGCCTTCCTCAAGTCCATCGAGGCTGCCAAGCTCAAAGAGCGCGGCATCAAGATCCTGGGCGTCGCCGAAACCGACGACCAGGAACTCGAGTCTGTTGGCCCAGTGGCCAAGGGCGTCTACTCCTCCTTGCATTACGCCGTCTCCCTGCCTTCCGAGATGAATCAGTCCTTTGTGAAGGCCGTTGTTTCGCGCTTCCCCAAGGATGGTCCACCGCACGCAGGTTGCGTTGGCGCCTACGACGGCATGCGCGTCATCTACAAGATGATTGAGACCGGCAAGGGAACGATCGACGAAAAGTCGGTCGAAGCGGTCAAGGGCTTTACCTGGCAGAGCCCGCGCGGGCCCGTCAGCATCGATCCCGACACGCGCGATATCGTCCAGAACGTCTACATCCGGGTTGTGGAGGAAGGCCGCGACGGCAAGCTCTACAACAAGGTCATCGAGACCACCCCGGCCGTAAAGGATCCCTGGAAGGAAGCGCAGAAAAAGTGAACTAGCCGCCTGCTCTGCGCTCTGGCCCCGCGTCATCTGACATGGACCGCCTCTCGTCGTTCCTATCCTTCGTACTGATTGACGGAATCTCCTACGGGATGGTGCTGTTCCTCATCTCGGTGGGACTGTCGGTGACGATGGGGCTGATGCGCTTCGCGAACCTGGCCCATGGCGCCTTCGCAGCCATCGGTGGTGCCGTGGCAGTTAGTTTGATGACCACCACAGGTCTGCCTTTCCTGCTCGCCCTCGTCGTTGCATTTGCTGCCAGCGCCTTGCTCGGCCTATTGCTTGAGCCGATTCTGTACGCGCCACTTTATGGAGGCGACGAACTCGATCAGGTTTTGATGACGATTGGGCTGATCTTTGTGGCCATCGCGTCCCTGAACCTGATCTTTGGGTCGACGCCGCTGCCCATGCGGTTACCTTCCTGGCTAGCGGCGTCCGTCGATTTGCGCATCCGGATCGTACCCGCCTACCGGATCTTCCTGATTGCAGTCGGTGCGCTGCTGATGCTGATGCTGTGGCTGACTCTTGACCGCACGGAGTTCGGCGCGCGTATTCGCGCCGCAGTTGAGAACCCGCAAATGGCACAGGCGGTCGGCATCGACACGCGCCATCTGTTTGCTGTCACCTTCATGCTCGGTTGCGGCCTGGCTGGACTCGGCGGCGCACTCGGGGCACAGATGCTGCCCATCGACCCGGTGTACCCCCTTCGTTACCTTGCTACATTCCTGATCGTCGTATCGATTGCGGGCTTCGGCAATATCAAGGAATCGGCCTGGGTTGCCATCATGCTGGGTGTGATCGAGACAGCGGGCCGCTACCTGCTCCCAGAGATCGCAGCATTTCTGACCTACCTGATCCTGATTGCTGTCCTGCTGTGGCGCCCCAACGGACTGTTCTCCAAACCCCAATGAACGACGTCCGCAGCATCGTCGAGCAACAGGCACGCGCTGGCACCCGCTGGCGAGTTGTCGAGGCCCTGCCCTGGTTACTGTTTGTTGGCTTCTACTTTCTCTTCGAGACCCGACTGGCGCTCGGCAATAGCGTGTTGGTGATGGTGCTGTTCACGCTGTCTCTCGACCTTGTGCTCGGCTACGCGGGCATCGCCACGCTGGGCCATGCACTTTTCTTCGGGCTGGGCGCCTATACCGCTGGAATTGTCATCGTCGCAGGCTGGCCGGAGCCGTTCAGCGGACTACTGCTTGCAATACTGGTGGCGGCCGCCGCTGCGGTGATCACCGGAATGCTGTTGCTGCACCTGCACGGCAACACATTACTGATGCTCACACTCGCCTTCCTTGTCCTCGCATATGAAGCAGCCAACAAGTGGACTTCCGTGACGGGTGGCGACGACGGTCTCCAAGGCGTCGCGGCCTCTCCGCTCCTGGGCGTTTTTGCCTTC
>Ga0114971_10003522_pt1 | contig 10614 bp, 7 predicted proteins | sample M_140625_MF_Meta_FD_87320 | JGI IMG/M metagenome (GOLD analysis project Ga0114971, IMG submission 87320) | Freshwater microbial communities from Lake Montjoie, Canada to study carbon cycling - M_140625_MF_MetaG | ecosystem: Environmental > Aquatic > Freshwater > Lake | place: Lake Montjoie...
AGCAGGGGCTGATCGACGCCAGCGGCATCGTGATCGATGCCAAAACCGGCGCTTCCGGTGGGGGCCGTGCCGCCAAGGAACACCTGCTGCTGGCGGAGGCCTCCGAGGCGGTGGCTCCCTACGGCGTGGTGGGCCATCGTCACACCAGTGAGATCGAGCAGCAGGCCAGCCAGGCCGCCGGCCAGGTGATCCAGCTCCAGTTCACGCCCCATCTGATGCCGATGGTGCGCGGTCTGCTCGCCACGGTGTATGGCCGCCTGCGCGATCCCGGCCTCACCGCCGACGATTGCACCACCCTGCTGCGGGCGGCCTATCGCCACCAGCCCACGGTGCGGGTGTTGCCGGTGGGCACCTACCCGTCCACGAAATGGGTGCGGCAGACCAATTGCTGTCTGCTGTCGGTGCAGGTGGACCGGCGCACGGGCCAGCTGATCGTGATGAGCGCCATCGACAATCTGGTGAAGGGTCAGGCGGGCCAGGGGGTGCAAGCCCTCAATCTGCTGGCCGGGCTGGAGGCGGGGACGGGGCTACCGCTGCTGCCGTTTTATCCCTAACCAGCCGTTCCGCCGCCAGGGCCACCGCCAACGGCAGGATCCGATGTTCCTGGCGATGGATCCGGGCCGCCAGGCTGGCGGCATCATCCGTTTGCAGCACGGGCACCGCCGCCTGCACCAGGATCGGGCCGCTGTCCACCTCCGGCCGCACCAGGTGGGCCGTGCAGCCGCTCAGCCGCACCCCCGCCGCCAGGGCCTGGCCCACCCCATCGGCGCCCCTGAAGCTAGGCAACAGGGAGGGGTGGATATTGAGCAGCCGATCGGGATAGGCCTCGATCAGCACTGGTGTGACGATGCGCATCCAGCCCGCCATCACCACCAGATCCACCGCGGCGGCCTGGAACCGTTCGATCAGGGCGGCATCCAGGGCCTCACGGCTGCCATAGGCCCGGTGATCGATCCAGCAGCAGGGCACGTCCAGGCGCTCCGCCCGTTGGCGGGCGCCGCACTGCTCCTTGTTCACCACCAGCAGGACCACCTCGCCGTTCAGGGGGCCATGGCGACAGGCGTTCACCAGGGCCTCGAAATTGCTGCCCTCACCGGAGGCCATCACCGCCAGCCGCAACGGCGGGTGGGCGGAGGGCCAGGGCTGTGCCAACGGCCACTGGATCGTTGCCCCGGGATCGCTAGCGTCGCTCACACCGGCCATGGCCCCCATGTCCCATCTCTCCATCCTGCCCACAGTGCTGCGCGATGCCGATCTGCTGGCGGCAAGCCTGACGGGCCTGGGGTTCCGCCCCCGCTGGGGGGGGGAGCTGCAGGGCTTCGCGGACGACCGTCAGGCGGTGGAGCTGCAGGTGTGCCTCCCAAACGGTCAGCCCCTCGGCTGGCGGCGCCAGTCCGACGGCAGCCTGGCCCTGGTGGGGGATCTGCAGCGGCTGGGCCGATCCGGCTCCCTGCAACGCCTGATCGGTCGCATCACCCGCGCCTATGCCGCCCGACAGGCCCTGGCTGACGCCGCTGCCCTGCCAGCAGTCCTGCCGGGAGCCCTGATCGAGGTCCATGGTTGAGCTGGCCCCTGGGTCCGAGCCCCAGCTCCATCTCGATCTCCGCCAACCCGAGCGCCATCTGGTGCAGGCTCGCCTGGAGCTGGTTCCCCGCCACCGGCGGCTGGAGCTGCGGTTACCGGCCTGGACACCGGGCTCCTATCTGATTCGCGATTACGTGCGCACCCTTGAGGCCCTGGAGGTCCGTCAGGGGGGGCGAAGTTGGGCGGTGGAACGGCGGGAGGTGGCCTGCTGGGCGGTGGACTTGGACGCTCTCGACCCGGTCACGATCCACTGGCGGATCCTGGCCACCGAGCTGAGTGTGCGCACCTGCCATCTCAACAGCGACCATGGCTTCCTTGCCCTCGCGGGGGTGGCCTTGCTGGTGGAGGGAGAGCGCTGGAATCGGCACCACCTCAACCTGCAGCTGCCCCAGGGCTGGCAGGCCTTTGTGCCCCTCCCCGCCGATCCGACCGGGGGCTGGTGGGCGGAGGATTTTGATCAGCTGGTGGACACGCCGGTCGAGGTGGGCCCCCATCCGCAGCATGGTTTCGCCGTGGCCGGGGTGCCCCACCGCTGGGTGGGCTGGGGGGGAGATCTGCCCTCCCGGGATCCCAGCTGGTTGGGGGCGGTGGAGCAGGTTTGCTTGGCCTGTTGTCGATTGATGGGCGCGTCGACGCCGCCGGCCGCCCACTATCTGTTTGTACTGCACCTGCTGGAGCAGGGGTATGGCGGCCTGGAGCACGATCACAGCTGCGTGCTCCAGTACGGGCGCCAGGCCCTGGCTCGGCCGGACGGTCGCCGCAAGCTGCTTCAGCTCGTGGCCCACGAATACCTGCACCAGTGGAATGTCCGGCGGCTGCGGCCGGCCCAGCTCACGCCGATCCCCTATCACCAGCCGGCGATCGTGCCCACCCTCTGGTTCGCCGAGGGGATCACCAGCTACCTGGATCTGTTGTTGCCCCGGGCCGCCGGCCTCACCACGGAGGAGGAGGTGCTGGAGGACCTCGGCGCCGACCTCAGTCGCTATTTGCTGACTCCGGGACGGCATGGACAGAGCCTGCGCCAGAGCAGCCAGGAAGCCTGGGTGAAGCTCTACCGCCAGGATGCCTATTCGGCCGATTCCCAGGTGAGCTACTACCTCAAGGGCGCCGTGGTGGCCCTGATGCTGGACCTGCACCTGCGCCGCCACGGCAGCTGGCTGGGGGCGGTGCTGCAGGAGCTTTGGTCCCGATTCGGAGCAAGCCAGCGCGGCTACGGCGAAATGGACCTGCTTGCCGCGTTCTGCAGCCACGCCGAGGATCTGTCCACCATCCTGCCGAAATGGCTTGAATCCACCGATGATCCAACGATTGATTTGTACCTGGCGGATGTGGGGTTGCGGTTGCTGCCGAACTATTTTACCCATTGGAGTTTTGGTTGGCAGGTCGACTCCGACCGTGGAGGATTACGTCTGAAACGCGTTGAACGGGATGGAGCGGCGGAGCAGGCGGGCCTCGAGGTGGGCGATGAGCTGATCGCCATCGCCGGTGCTCGCTTGCGCCAACCGGAGGATCTCCACACCCTCGGCGCGGCCCAGCTCCAGAGCCAGCCACAGCTCCAGCCCATTGAACCGATGGAATTGCTGATGTGTCGGGATGGACGGATCCGTTCCCTGACGATCCAGCCCGCCCCTCCCCAGATTCAAGCGTGGCGCCTGGCGCCGCTGCCCGAAGCCGCACCGGGCTCGGGCGAGCGTCGCCAACGCTGGCTGGGCCTGCGTCCGTGAATCTCCCCTCCAGACCCGTATTGATCGCCATCGGTGCCGGTGCGTTGGTGACCACCGGGGCCGCCGCCTGGCTTGGTCGCGACCTCTGGGGCTCCCCCAGCAGTGCCAGTGGTCGGCCCTCGCTGATGGAACTGCTCGACGAGGTGCGCCAGAGCCCTGCCCCACGCCCGATTCTGCAAGGCAAACCGGCGCCCAAACCCCCCGCCCACGGTTCCTGGACCACCCCGCTCAACCAGGCCTGCGTGATGGCTGATCCGGCCCTGATGGCCCGCCTTCAGCAACAATTTGCCAAGTTCGATCGCACCCGCACCAAGGTCTCGATCGATCCCAGTAATTACGGTCGTCGCTATAGCCGCGATGCCTTCGGGAATCCCATCAATCCAACCCCCCAGATCGTGGTGTTACACGAAACGGTGTACAGCATGGATTCCGCCGTGGGCACGTTCATGACCCCCCATCCCAACGACGACGACCAGGTGAGTTATCACACCTTGGTGGGCCAGGACGGCAAGGTGCTTGATCTGGTGGATCCAGCCCGGCGCGCCTTTGGGGCCGGCAATTCCTCCTTCAACGGCCGTTGGGTGATCACCAACCGAAAGGTGGGCGGATCGGTGAACAATTTCGCCCTCCATCTCAGCCTTGAAACCCCACCCGATGGGGAGAACGAGTCACCAGGCCACAGCGGCTATACCCAGGCTCAGTATGACGCCGTCGCCTTGGTGCTGGCCGATTGGATGCGTCGTTATCAAATTCCCCCCCAGAACATCACCACCCATCGCTATGTGGATTTAGGGGGCGAGCGCTCCGACCCTCGCAGTTTCCACTGGAATGAATTGGAGCAGCGCCTGTCCGCCCTGGGCGTGCTCTGCTGAATCAGATCAAAGGCCCAACTTCCGACTTCCTTTTGCCGTAAATCACCGCATGGAGTGCGGGGTTTTGCATGTAGCGCAGGATCCTGGCTGGATAGTCGAGTTTGCCATTGTGCAAATAGGCCAGGGTGGCCAGGGCCTTGGCATCACGGGGCGAACGGCTGGCCATCATCACGTGATCATGGCGCCAACCGAGGAGCCGCCGCAGGCGGGCGAACTTGCCCACCAACAGCCGGATGTTGTGGTCCGGATCCAGCAGTTGCAGCCGGGCGCTGGTGATTTCCTCGGTGGTGGCGGCCTCCGGCAGCAGCCCCTGTTTCTCCATTTCTCCGAGACTCAGCTGGGCGGGACCATGGGTGCTGAACAGGCCGGACGCGGCCGCCAGGGGGGTGTCCTCGCCGGGCTTGGCGTGCTGGATTTCATCGAACAAAACGGCCGCTACCAGCATCGGGTTGATGCCCTGGCGTTGGCTCTCACTCACGATCACCGGTTGCAGTTCCTCGATCCGACCGAGGGTGTGGGCCCGGAGCGGTTCCAGCTGATCCAGCCCCTGGGTGAACAGCTGGGCCAGGCGCGGTTGGGGACCATGGACGCCGAAGCGTTGGCGCAGGCTGCGTAGCTCCTCGGCACTGAAGTCGAGGGGATCGGGCCGCTGGCCCTCGATGGTGAAGCCCCGTGGGTCCGTGCTGTCGGGGCTGAGGGATCCGGCCAACGCCGCAGCGCTGTTGGGATCGACGGCCCGAGGCGCCAGGCCCGTGGCCGCCAGCCCACCGCCCGCCAGCAGGCTGACCACCAGTCCGATCTGGGCGGTCCGCCACCGAAAATTAGGCGTTGCCCAAGATCTGGAGCGATCAACGCAGTGGGGATCAGGGGGGGTCAGCGGCAGGACTCGATAGAAAAGTTTTCAAATTCTCGCTCTTTTCAGGCGAGCGGTCCTGGGTTAGGGGATCGGTCTGTGGGCTGGCCCACGCCTCGTTGCAGCCCCGCTCCACCCCAATTCACTACTTTGGCTTGCGGTTTTCCGACCCCCGTGGATACGGTCTGAGGGCCGCACCGGGCCGTTCACTGCTGCCATGTCTTCGCTTGTGCCGTTGAACGGCCACGACTCCGTTTCGCTGTGGGACCGTTTCTGCAGTTTGCTTTGGTATCACGACGATCTCGGCTTCTGGCTGGATGCCAGCCGCATGGGGCTCCAACAGGACGATCTGGACCAGCTGGAGGAACCGTTTCAGCGGGCCTTTGCCGCCATGGCCGCCCTCGAGGCCGGTGCCATCGCCAACGCCGATGAGCAGCGGCAAGTGGGGCACTACTGGCTGCGCAACCCCTCCCTCGCTCCCGATCCGAACACCGCTGCCCACATCCAGTCGGAAATCGAGGCGATCGCCGGCTTCGGCGCCGCCGTCCTCGCTGGCAGCCTCGCCGCCCCCGACGGCCCCTTCACCGATGTGCTCTGGATCGGCATCGGCGGATCGGGCCTGGGGCCGCTGCTGATGATCCGGGCGCTCCAGCAGGAAGGGGTGGGCTTGCCGTTCCATTTCTTCGACAACGTCGATCCCCAGGGCATCAGCCGCACCCTGGCGGCCCTGGGCCCGCAGCTGCGCACCACCCTGGTGGTGGTGGTGAGCAAGTCCGGCGGCACCCCTGAGCCGCGTTTGGGCATGGAGCAGGCCCGCGCCCGCCTGGAGGCGGCCGGGGGCACCTGGGCTCGCCAGGCGGTGGCGGTCACCATGCTGGGCAGCGCCCTGGATCAGAAGGCGGAGGCCGAAGGCTGGTTGCGCCGCTTCGACATGTTCGATTGGGTGGGGGGCCGCACCAGCATCACCAGCGCCGTGGGGCTGCTCCCCGCCGCCCTGATCGGGGCCGACGGCCAGGCCTTCCTGGAGGGGGCCGCCGCCATGGATGAGGCCACCCGCCGGGCCGAGGTGCTCGCCAATCCCGCCGCCCTGCTGGCCGCCTCCTGGTATGCCGCCGGGGGGGGCCAGGGCCGCCGCGACATGGTGGTGCTTCCCTACCGCGACCGGCTGGAGGTGTTCAGCCGCTATCTCCAGCAGTTGGTGATGGAATCCTTGGGCAAGGCCCTAGACCGGGACGGCATGCCGGTGCACCAGGGCCTTGCCGTTTACGGCAACAAGGGGTCCACCGATCAGCACGCCTATGTGCAGCAGCTGCGGGACGGGCTCGATAACTTTTTCGTCACTTTCATCGAAGGTCTGGACGACCCCGTCGATGTGGGCCCGATCAACGACGAGCATCCGGCGGACTTTCTGGAGGGCTTTCTGCAGGGCACCAGGGCGGCCCTGAGCGAAGGGGGACGCCAAAGCCTCACGATCACCCTGCGGCGCTTTGATGCCCGCTCCCTGGGGGCCCTGGTGGCCCTGTTTGAGCGGGCGGTGGGCCTCTACGGCGAACTGGTGAACGTCAACGCCTATCACCAGCCTGGGGTGGAGGCCGGCAAGAAGGCCGCTGCGGTGATCCTGGCCCTGCAGGGCCGGCTGGAGGCGTTGCTGGCCGATGGCCGCGAATGGAGCCTCGAGGAGCTGCGGGCCCACTTGGAACTCGCCAGTCCGGAACCCCTGTTCTGGAGTTTGCGCCACCTGTGCGCCAACGGCCGGGGCTACACCGCCAGCGGCCACTGGGGCCAGCCCAGCAGCCTGCGGGTGCGGCGCGGCTGAGTCAGGGCACCAGATTCACCAGCTTCCCCGGCACGACGATCACGCGCCGGGGGGACTTGCCCTCCAGCCATTTCGCCGCCACATCGCTCTCCAGGGCGAGTTGTTCCAGGGTGGCGGCATCCGCATCGGCCGGCACCTCCAGGGTGCCGCGCATCTTGCCCTGCACCTGAATCACCAGGGGCAGGGTGGCGCGCACCAGGGCTGAGGCATCGGCCAGCGGCCAGGCTTGGTTGTGGAGACTGCTCTGACCGTCCGAATTGGCGCCCAGTTTCTGCCAGAGCTCCTCGGCCAGGTGGGGGGCGAAGGGGGCCAGCAGGATCAGCAGGGTGGCCAGGGCTTCCCGAGCCACCCCATCGCTGGCGCCCTCTAGGTGGTCGCCCATGGCATTGCTGAGTTTCATCAGTTCGGACACGGCGGTGTTGAACTGGTAGTCACCGTCGAGGTCGTCGCTGATGGCGGCGATCGCGGTGTGCACCGCCCGGCGCAGGTCCCGCTCGGCAGGGGTTAAACCTTCCCCGCCATTGACCGGCAGCCAGGAACCTGCGGCCGCATCGAGACGCAAGCCCCGGGCGTGGGCACTGTCCACCAGCCGCCAGAGGCGCTGCAGGAAGCGGAACTGGCCTTCCACGTCCGCGTCGTCCCATTCCAGATCTTTTTCCGGCGGCGCCTTGAACAGGATGAACATTCGAGCGGTGTCGGCGCCATAGCGATCAATCACCGCCGCCGGATCCACGCCGTTGAACTTCGATTTGGACATCTTTTCGTAGAACACCTCCAGCACCTGGCCGGTGATCGGATCGCGGGGATCACTGGGATCGGCCACATCGGCCGGGGCGATGTATTTGCCGCTGTGGGGATTTTTGTAGGTGATGCCCTGCACCATGCCCTGGGTGAGCAGGCGGGTAAAGGGTTCATCGAAGCCCAGCAGGCCCCGGTCCCGCAGCACCTTGGTGAAGAACCGGGAGTAGAGCAGGTGCAGGATGGCGTGCTCAATTCCGCCCACGTATTGATCCACCGGCAACCAGCGGTCCACGGCCGCGCGGCTGAAGGGAAGCGACGTGTTGCCGGGGTCGCTGTAGCGCAGGTAATACCAGCTGGAACACATGAAGGTGTCCATGGTGTCGGTTTCCCGTCGGGCCTTTTGGGCGCAACACGGACAGGCCACGGTCACCCAGTCCTCCAGCTGCGCCAGGGGGGAGGCCCCCTTGCCACTGAAGGCCACATCCCGGGGCAGCTCCACCGGCAACTGGTCGGCCGGTACCGGCACCACGCCGCAGGTTTCGCAGTGGATCACCGGGATCGGGCAGCCCCAATAGCGCTGCCGGGAAATCAACCAGTCCCGCAGGCGGTACTGCACCTTGGCCTGGCCCCAGCCCTCGGCCTCGGCGGCGGCGGTGATCGCCCGTTTGGCCTCGCCATTGGGCAGGCCATCGAAGCGGCCGGAGTGGATCAGCACCCCCGACTCCGTCCAGGCGCCAGCTTCGTAGGCGTGCTCATCGCTGCCCTCCGGGATGATCACCTGCCGTACCGGTAAGGCGTACCGCCGGGCGAACTGGAAATCCCGATGGTCGTGGGCCGGCACGCCCATCACCGCGCCGGTGCCGTAGTCGGCCAACACGTAGTCGGCGATCCAGAGCGGGATCGGCTCGCCATTGGCCGGGTTGCGCACCAGGCTGCCCAGGGGAACCCCCCGTTTGGGCCGGTCGTCCGCCGTGCGCTCCTGCTCGCTCTCGTTCTTCACCAGGTCGCAGAAGGCCTCCACCACCAGCTGGTGCTCCGCCGTGGTGAGGGACGCCACCAGCGGATGTTCCGGCGCCAGAACCACATAGGACACCCCGAACAGGGTGTCGGGTCGCGTCGTGAACACGGTGATCTGCTCGCCCCTGGGCTGGCCCTCCCCATCGATCACCGCAAAGTGCAATTCGGCGCCGGTGGAGCGGCCAATCCAGTTGGCCTGCATCGTGCGCACCCGTTCCGGCCAGCCCTCCAGCTGCGGCAGGTCATCCAGCAGTTGGTCGGCGTAGGCGGTGATCTTCAGGAACCATTGGCGCAGTTTGCGCTTTTCCACGAGGGCCCCGGAACGCCAGGAGCGGCCCTCCCCATCCACCTGCTCATTGGCCAGCACCGTTTGGTCCACCGGATCCCAGTTCACCGTGGCGTCCTGCTGGTAGGCCAGACCGGCCTCCAGGAATTGCAGGAACAACCATTGGGTCCAGCGGTAGTAATCGCTGTGGCAGGTGGTCACCTCCCGGCTCCAGTCGATCGACAGGCCAAGGCGTTGGAGCTGGCCCCGCATCTGGGCAATGTTGCGGTCGGTCCAGACGGTGGGGTCGACGCCGCGTTCAATCGCCGCATTCTCCGCCGGTAGCCCGAAGGCATCCCATCCCATCGGATGCAGCACTCGCCGGCCGCGCAGGCGTTGGACCCGGGCGATCACGTCCGTGATCACGTAGTTGCGCACATGGCCCATGTGCAGGGTTCCCGAGGGATAGGGAAACATCGACAGGGCGTAGTACGGCTCGCGGCCTTCCTCCCCGTCCTGGGTGGCGTGCTGGCCCAGTTGCTCCCAGCGCTGCTGCCACTGCGCTTCGATCTCCTGGGGCCGGTAACGGGAGGGGTCGGACACGGGCCTGAAGGAAGCGCTCCTGCGGATCGTGCCATAGCCCCAGGGTCCCCCTGCCGCTCAGCCCAGGCCCCGCAACAGCACCACGGCGTCCCGATTCAGCAACACCAACGGCGCGTTGGGATCCTGGCTGAGGGCCAGGAATTCACTGTCTTGCCACTTCAACGTTCCCTCCAGCTCCACCCCTCCCCGCATGCGCACGGTCACCACGGTGGCGGTGCGGATCAAATCCTGCAGATGGCGCACGCTGGGGAGTGAGGTGTCGAGCCGCGGTCCCCGTTTTTCAAAGTAACTCTGCATAAGATCGAGCCGTCGTGGCGCGTTGCGATTGTGCTGCAGTTCAGTAAATACCAGGGCCTGGGCAATGATTTCCTTCTGCTCGACGGCCGAGATCTGGCCGAGCCGGACCAGGCCTTCGGGCTCACTCCCGCGCTGGTGCAGCGGCTCTGCGACCGCCGCTTCGGCGTCGGCGGCGACGGCGTGATCCTGGCCCTGCCACCGCGGGAGGGGGGGGAGTTGCGCATGCGCATCTTCAACGCCGATGGCAGTGAGCCAGAGATGTGTGGCAATGGCATCCGCTGCCTGGCCCGTTTCCTGGCCGATAGCGATGGCGACGAGCCCGGCCGTCGCTGGCAGATCGAAACCCTGGCGGGTCGGATCGTGCCGGAGCTGCAGGCCGATGGCCAGATCCGGGTGGACATGGGGACGCCGTTCCTCCAACCCGAGGCGGTGCCCACCACCCTGGCCGTCGGTCCGGCGGGCCTGCCCCAGGGGGAGCTGGAGGTGGGCGGTCAGCGCCTGGCCGTGGCCGCCGCCGGCATGGGCAACCCCCATGTGGTGATCCCCGTGGCAGACGTGGCGGCCATCGATCTGGCGACCCTCGGCGCGGCCCTGGAGGTGCATCCGGCCTTCCCCGCGCGCACCAATGTCCATTTTGTCCAGGTCCTCTCCCCCACCCAGCTGGTGATGCGCGTCTGGGAGCGGGGGGCCGGCCCCACCCTGGCCTGCGGCACCGGCGCCTGCGCCACCCTCGTGGCCTGCCACCGCCTTGGCCTCTGCGAAGCAGCCGCTTGCCTGGACTTGCCCGGGGGGCCGCTCTGGATCCACTGGGACGCCGCCAGTGACCATGTGTTTATGACCGG
>Ga0114971_10003524_pt1 | contig 10609 bp, 3 predicted proteins | sample M_140625_MF_Meta_FD_87320 | JGI IMG/M metagenome (GOLD analysis project Ga0114971, IMG submission 87320) | Freshwater microbial communities from Lake Montjoie, Canada to study carbon cycling - M_140625_MF_MetaG | ecosystem: Environmental > Aquatic > Freshwater > Lake | place: Lake Montjoie...
ATCCTGCCCACTCGGCGCTCACCCTGTGCGTATCCAGAACGGTGTAGGTCCCCCTGACCCACGGCGTAGCGAGCCTCCCCTCCTTGTGAAACTGGATAAAGGCTCGTTCCCACGTGTAGGAGTGGCCAACAAGAACATCCATTCTACTGTGGGATGCGTTGCGCTGTTTAGGCTTGAACTACCAGAACATTGTTATCGATCCGGTTTACAATCGAGGGAAGGTGTACGAGTTCAAAGGTGAGCCCTGGATAGTTCGCTTTCCACGCCCCTATCCGGTCTTGGAATTGGGTCACATAGGTGTTGTGAATGTCCTCGATGATATAGAGTCCCCCTTTTCGTATCTTGTGAATGCTGTTTTCGAAGAAGCAGACATTGGCATCGAACCGGTGGAGACCGTCGTCCACGATCAGGTCAAATCCTTCTTGAAGATCGGCTCGCAGCCACATCGACCGAATGGCGATGCGGTCGAGTTGGTCGCAATAATAGGTCTTGATGCGCCCCTCCTCAAAGAGGATGCGCTTGTCAATGTCGGCCCCAAAGATGCGGGCCTGCGGGAAATACTCGGCCCAGCCCCTCAACGAGGCACCCGGTTTGCCGTTCGGCCCCATATTGTTCGGAATGGAGACGTCCGTGGTGCCGAGGCCGAGTTCAAAGACACGACGGACCGAGGTCTGTCGGTCCTTCAGGAGCGAGTGATAGAGCGTCGTGTAATTGTGCCATGACTTGGTGATATCGACGGAGCCCTTGTCGGACCCGTGGGACCCCATGATGCGACAGAGAGGGGTGGCCACTGTTTCGTCGAATCCGAGGGGGGTTCCTCGGCACGTCGCAAAATCGTCGGGCCACACGCGGACCCCGACATACGAGTTGGCCGATGCGTCGAATTGGAGAATATGGTGATGATGGTTCCATTCCACGTACACTCGATTCGTGTCGAGAGAGGACCAGGTCCCCGGTCCCCAGGTGGTCTGGACTTCCGATTCATTCACGAATCGGAGAAACCCTGCGCCCCACGTATACGTTCCTTTCACATCGCACACCCTCTTCGTGTCATTGCGCAACATCTTCTGAAAGTATCGCTTCATACGCCCGTACTTGTGTCCAAAATTGCCGATAGGGAACGAAAAGTGGCATATGACGGCGGTGGCCTCCTGCTCGGGCCTATCCGTTTCTTCAAAGAGGGCCACGGAGGTCTTGAGCGTCTGATTGTCGCACAGGCCGTCCCGAATAGCGTGATAATTGATGAAGGGCTGATCGAGAGCGTAGGGAACGGGGGAGCCCTTGCTCTGATGGTCCGACACATGGGCCCGGATTTTCTGAAAGAGGGCTCGCATCGTCGACGAGGGTGTAAACAGAAGGGTGCCGCTGTTCAGGCCTGGCACGGCGGGTACGCCAGGACCGAAGAACTGGGCTCCAAAATTCGGTTGGTCGGTGGACCCCTGTTCGAGGCCATAGAGTTTGTCAGCAAGGGGGAGGTCCAAGAGGGGCCGAAGGGACCCCTTGACCAGAATGTCCGTGTCGAGGTAGAGGACCTTGGTATAGGACCCGATGGCCTCATAGTCAAATACGGACAGGCGGGCGCAGGCGGCCTCAAAGATACTGGAACAGGGGAGAACCAGGGTGCGGAGAGGGACGATGTTTGACAATTCTTGGACCAGGGGCTCAAACGCCTGAGAGGTCAGAACCAGAAGGTCGGCTGCTAAAGGCCAGGAATAGAGACGGATTGATTGGAGCAGAAGGGACAGAAGTTGTATATAGTCCTTGTTGTGAAATACGCACATATAGAGAAGGGACCTTTCGGGGAGGGGCGTAATACGCTTCATTTCACAATCCCCTTTTCGTATTGACACGAATTCGGTCGTGCTCGCTTCGAAAAAGAGGCGATGGCTCAGACCGCCCCACGAGACCAGGAGGCTCGACAAATTCAGCCAGCGATACGTTCCTTGGCCCCAGGAGGTCGAAAGAAGGCCCCCCTCCTGAAAGGTGAGGGTGCCCTTGTCCCACCGATAGGTAGTTCCCAGGATCGCAGGCGATTCAGAAGGCAGGGGCTCTGTAGCAGAACAACTATCAAACAGGTGCTTCGACAAGTCGATTTCCATCCGTTCTCGCTTAGGTTTCGCCCGATGGGTTTCGTCACATATGTAATGAATGAGGGGCATGGCGGCTCTTGGTTGGGGGGGAGGGCGAGTAGGATGGTCGAGTTCAATGTACTGTTTCATGAAACTCGTGTTGTGTCGGTCTTCCTTGATGAAAAAATAATTCATATAGGGCTGCTCGTAACAGGGAGGCATTCGGTCCTTGCGAGAAATACAGAGGTCCATGAACTGGCGGGTCTCTGTCATGATTCGTTTCATAAGGGGGGTATTCTGGAATAGAAAGGCTCCTGCGTTAAAGGCCCGCGTACGTTTGGCGGCTTGTTCGGCGTTAAAAAACCACGACCCATGGAATGTTTCGCCGATGGTTCCTTCTTCCATTGCATAGAGGCGGTCTTCTAAGGGCTCGGTAAACAGGGGACTCAGGTCGTGTTGAACAATAATGTCCGTGTCGAGATATAAAATGCGGTCATACAAGTGAATTTGTGGATATTCAAAGATGCGTAGTTTGGCGGCGGACGAGGCCGAGGCCGAGGCGATTCCATCTAGGAGGTGCGTCTTGAGCGGAAGGCCCAGGAGGGTCGACAGGCTCTGGACCTTTTCCTCGAGGTCCCTATCCGTGAATACAAGAAGGTCGATCGTATCCAGAGTCATGGACCGTTGAAGCGAGAAGAGAAGGAGTCGCAACAGTTCGACATACACCGTGTTGTGAAACACGCACGTGTAGACGAGGTTCCGCTTCTCCCGAAAGACGCAGGCCTCGGACGCAAAGGGGTGCGCCCTGTCTGTGTAGAACCGGCTCTTGACCTCGGGTCCCTTGGTGAAAGGGTCGAGCGCAGCCCCCACATCCACATAGAGGTTGGAGGGATGGGCTTTGCGGCAAAGAGGAATCCAGACCTTGCTCAGAGGACCGGCTGAGAAGAGAATGAGTTCGCCCCGTTTGGATTTGACAAAGTCCAGAAGCCTCGCGGTCTCCTCCGCCTTCTTGAAGTCCCACTGGTCCACCAAGAAGGGGTCGAGGAGGTGCCGACCTTTGATCGGGACCTCCGTGGTCTCGACCGACCCTGACCCGACGACATAGAATCCCTGTTTGTAGTGTTTGAGGAACTCGACGAATCTCGGCCAGTTCGCATTCATGAACAGATTCGCATAGGTGCGCTGGGGGAGGGGGACCTTGAAGGTCTCCATGTAGTCATTGTGGACGGCGGGGTAGCAATTCCATGGCTTGTTACAGGTATTACAGGGGATACCAATGTAGAGGCCGGGGTCGACGGTCTGAACGGCGGCAGCCAAGTCCTTCTGGAGCTGCCCACCCGCCTGAAAGGTCCACTTGTCGCAATTGGTGAGCGTCTCGCCTTTGAGGATACTGTACTCGCCGTCGCTTGGCCGAATGAGACCGAGAGGGGTTCCCTTCTCGAGAAGGGCCAAGAACTGGTCGAGGTGGTCGGCCATGGAGCCGGTCAGGACCGGATAGGAGGGCAGTTGTTCTGGTTGTTCTGGTTGTTCTGGTTGTTCTGGTTGTTCTGGCTTAGCCAGAACTGGAGCCAGAACAGGAGCCAGAACTGGAGCCAGAACTGGAGCCAGAACCGTCGGTGTCACCACCTCGTTCCTCTCTGTCGACCCCCCGAACTGCGCCACGGCGTTCAGCGCATAGGCATTCTGGCCATTTAACTCCCAGTGCTGTTTGCCAATGTGGACAGAACACATCGTGTCGAAGAAGGCCGTTTGGTAGCCCTTGGCATAATACTTGTCGGCATAGTCCCGCTCAAAGAATCGGTTGGGGGAGTCGTAGTTGCCCAGGGCCCGAATGACGGATGCCCGGGTCATCGACGGCTGTAACGAATAGTGGGGCCAGTAGCCGCAGTTTCTACCCACCAGACCCTCCACCTTTTGGTGGAGCAAAAGGCCCGGCTCTAACGGTGTACCACCTATGCGCTCCATGTCCGTGTAGACGACGCCATAGTTCCGATTGAAAACAATCTGGTGGACGTTCTGGGACTCGTAGGTCGTCAGAGCCTGGATGGCCTTGGACACGTAGGCCTCCTTCTTGAAAAAGAGCCAGTCGTCCTCCATGTGAATCCAGTAGGTCGGCTTCCGCTCGTTCAGAAGGTCCCAAATCACATTCATGCTCTGGCGATGGCCCCGATTCTCAGGCCCCTTCCAGATATACTCGATGAACGGAAAGGTGGTGCGCATGGCCTCTCGGTCCTCTTCGGATGAATTGTCGTCCACGCAGACAATCGCATCGACCCTGTCCAGGTCGGTCCAGCAGCGCTGAATCGAGTTCATGGTTTGTTGAAAGAGGGCCCATCGTTTGCACGTGGTGAAGGTCAGAAGGACCGTCGGGTCCTGGAAGCCCCTTGGCACGGCGGCCTCAAGGGGCTTCCAGGACCCGAGGCCGGATCTCGCCCCCCCTATCAGTTTCTCCAGAATGACGTGGTGCGCCGAGTTCAGAACGACGTTCTGAAGACGCAACTGGTCCACGTACTGAACGGTCGTCTGGACAAACAAGACTCGGTCCTCCGTCGGAATCGAGTCTATGAAAAACTGGAGATTCGTAAAGACATTGTGGACCCACCAGGTGGGCGGGACATGCCCTTCTTGGGCGATGCGCTGAAGCATCCGAACCCCCACCTCTTTGCGTTTGACCCGGTCCGCCACGATAATCATGTAGTACGGGAGGTAGAAGGTGTATTCCGTCGTTTTGGCAAAGAGGTATTGTTGGAGCAGATCGGAGTTGAACTGCTTCTCGTAGTGCTCCTGAATGAGCGTATAGTAGGCAAAGGCCACGTCGGGCTGGTTCCGAATACAATAGTACTGGACCAGGCGATAAATCCCCTCGACGCGTGTCTTGTCGTACTTGTGGCTCTCCACGAGCCAATGGAGGCCCTCCTCCGGTTTCTTTTGTTCTTCAAACATCGTGTACAATTCAATACAGGCATTGTAGCGCTCTTGGACCCAGTTGCCCTCGAGCGCCAACACCTGTTTGTAGAATTCAATGGCCTTCGGGGTATTGTTGGCGCTGCGGTAACTCTGCGCACAATAATACGCATAGCGATTTGTGAGCGGGTCCTTAACAGCGACGGCCTCGTGAAAGGCCTTGTCGAGAATCGCCGCATCCTTTGCGTATTTCTGGGGGTCCTTGTTGCGGGCTCCTGTCCGATTCGATTCAAACCAATAGGGGCCCACGACGCCGATGGCGGGCCCTGCCGATTCTTCGCAGCGGGGGTATTCGTGGAGCACCCCGACGTACGTCCAGACCTTGCGGTTATTGAAGAGTTGAGCCCTGGAATACCGAGTGGAGCCGGGGGCCCCGAACGTAAAGGTGTACGAGTCGGCTTCCAGAATTGCCGGGAGTTTAAAGTCACCGATTATGCGGTCGTCGGCGTCCCAGACAAAGGCATAGTCGGCCTTTTGGTAGGCGTGCTGGAAGGCGACGGACCGGTTGTGGCCAAAGTGGAGCCACGGGTCGTCATACAGGGCCCCTGGAATCCCCTGTTCGTCGAAAAAGGCCTTGATGAGGGCTTTGGTATCGTCGGTCGAGCCCGTGTCGGAAATCGCATAGGTGTCGAATTTGATGTAGTTTGCCAGATTTTTCAGGGTCTCGACGATGACGTGGCTCTCGTCCTTGACAATCATGGTCAAACAGAGGGTCTTGCGGCCTGTAGGTACAGGAGGACTGTCCATTACCTATAGGGGGTATTCCGAAAGGGGGCCGTTGGGCACATATCTAACGAGACCCCATCATCTCGGCCAACGCGCGGCTGTCGTGCTCTGCGTTGCGCTTCAGGCTCTGCATGAGGGGGTTCTGGTCCACCGCCTGGACCGTATCGTACATGTTGCGATCCCGACTGACGTCCAACTTGAGGGGGACCCGGTACTCCATGCGGCCAATGTCGCCGACGCCGGAGGTGAGGCCCTGGCCGCCGGCGGTCAAGCGGTCCACGGCGAGCGGCCGGTCGTTGATGAAATCCGTGTCGAGTTTCTGGGACGTCTGGCGACCCGGGTCGCCCGTAAACACGGGATTGTTGCCCGAACCGGCAATCGGCTTGCGCCCCCTGGCTATCTGTTCCTTGTTGGGGTTGGTGCGCATATTGTAGGCAAAGGTCTCGTCCATCTGGTCCCGAGAGGCCGAGATGGACGGGCCCGTCCAGGCCAGGTTCGCCGAGAGTTGGGCCTTCTGGGTCGTGCGGGCAATGTCGTCGGGGTCGTAGACCTTGAGGCGGGCCGGTGCGCCCTCGTTGGTGGCGGCAATGCCGGGCCGGTCCAGGTAAATCGTCCCCTCCTTGACCGTCGTGCGGGCCACGTCCATCGGGTCCCAGACCGTCACCATCGGGGCCCCGCCCTCGTAGCGGACAGGCGTGCCCGTGATGCGGGGGGCGCCGATGGTCTCGGAGCGGCGGGTCGGTCGAGCGGCGTCCTCGAACGGCTGGATGACGGCAATCACGTCGGCGGGGACCAAGTTCGTCGCCATGACGCGCTCGGACGTCTCGGACCGCTCGTTCGGCCGCATTTCAATGGAGCCCTTGCCATAGTCGGCCATCTCATTGCCGACAGCCTTGGTGTAGTACTCCTCCATGTTGGCGTTACGATAGGGGGTGCCGCCGTACTGCTGGGTCATGGGGTCTCGGTAGGACCCGGTTACGTAGGACTCGCCGGCGTCCTGGGCCTCACCGGGTCCGACGTAGGCCACGGACGTCTCGGGCCTCGTCGTAAAGGGCAGGACCTGAATGGGCCGGGTGGTACCCTTGATGACGTCGCCCGTGGTGACGAGGAATCGCTCGCCGGTCTGGTCAATGTAGAAGCGATCCGGTTTATACTTGCGGACCTCGCCTGGGTCGTTGGCGTTGGTGGCGACAAAGGAGGCGCCCGGTACCACGGGGGTCTTGTAGGTTTCCTTGGGGTTCGAGGCCACTCGGAGTTGGTCCGTGTCCTTGGGGCGCATGATTTCATTCACCTCGAACTGCTGGAAGCCGCCCTTTCCGAGGAGGCCGTACTGCTCGCCGATGCCGGCGCCGATATGAATCGGCTCAAAGGGGCGCTCTCCGTTGCGGGCGATGGGGTCCTGGATGCGGCTCTGGAAAAAGTCGGTATTGTCCTCCATGCCAAAGGGGTTGCCATAGGGGGCGCGGCTCGTCTCAAACATGTTTTCCACCTCCCGCTTCTTGATTTGCGTCGAGCCGTTGCCCTGGTAGGCGTCGAGGGTCGCCGTGTTTTGGCTGCTGACCGTGTTTTGCTTCATGCGACCGCCAAAGAACGGCACCATGTTGTTGTGCTTGTAGTCGGACGTGGGGATGGACTTGCCTGAGAGGGGGCTGACGACATAGTCGCCGTTCATGTAGTTGGGCTCTTCTTCCGTATTGTCGCTCCGGAATTCGACGAGGGGCTTGTTTACCTCGAGCGGGACGGGGTCGGGGCTGAACTGGCCGGAGCGGCCTTGGAGAGGGGCCAAGGGGGGCTGCTGTGTGGCGTAGCCGAGGGGCTGCCCATAGGGGCCTGGGTGGGGCTCAGAGGGGTAGGTCTGGCCGTTGGGGTACTGAAACATTTGGTCGAGTTCGGGGCCGAATCCGACGGCCGAGGCGCCTTTGGGGGTCTGGGTGAGGGCGTCACGGTCAGGGGCTCGGGCGGCGGGCAGGAACCCCTCGAGGGCGGGGATCGTCGTGTGGGACGGGTCCATGGGCCTCGGGACTCCTCGTGGGGCGCCGAGTCGGCTCACAAAATAGCCGAGGCCGAGTAGTCCGGCTACGGCTGCTACTTCCATCTCTATCGTGGAATGCTAATTTAGTGAGAATAGGAACCACATACCGTTAAGAATATAATTACGCCCCTCCTACGGAGGGGGGGGGCAATTAGAATCTTAACACGAGTGCTTAGTATAAAATTACACCCCCTACAATTTATAGGGGGCGTAATTTTATACGAAACGGTACTTATATTCTTAAGGCTAGAGTAGGGGATGGATGCTACGAGGGCGCTTCTTGCGCGCATTGATGGCTATCTGACGTATATCCGAAACTTTAAGGGGTATGAACCCGGTCGCCCATCCATTTTAGCAGTCTGCGACGATTTGAGAAAGGTGATTCTGACGTTGAGTAAAAGTTGGCCCGTCCACCCCTATGAGAGTCTAGTCCCCCTGTTAGACAGTGTAAAGGACTTGAATGTGCCGGTTGGCTTTGTGGATACATTACAGCGCGCGGTTCGTGATATTCCACCGGATACAGTGGCGATTACACTGTTGAGCAAAAAGGTGGTTGCCAAGGTACCCGAAGCCTCTGCGAGGTCTCCTCCTAGGGCTCCAGAAGCCTCTGCGAGGTCCCCTCCTAGGGCTCCTGAAGCCTCTGCGAGGGCTCCTGCGAGGTCTCCTCCTAGGGCGCTTGTCATGGCACCCGAAGACCCGAGGAGGGCTCCTGACAGGGCGCCTGAAGCCTCTATGAGGGCCACCGCAACAGGAGGACCCCTCCCAGAACGTTCTGTCGGAATCATACCCGTCTGTATGTTTGATTCGGCAGGGACCCTACTCTTGGCCAATGAGGTCTTGAAAGACGACGAGGCGTACGACCGTCCCAAGGACCTATTGGTTCGGGCCGCCCAACTGATTGGTACCATTTTTAAGTTTGATAGCGTTCTCCAGCCCATCGTGGGGCGTGAGGCCATTATCGCCGCTACAATGGAATCGGCTGCTGCGGCCGAGCCCCTTGCCCTTACCCGCGCCCAGAAACGCGAATTGATTGTGGACACGTTTTGTTCCTCCCATACCTCACTCATTGCCGGCAGGCCCGTCCAGGCCTGCTATGCGGTCGTCGACGCCGTATCCTACAAACGGATGGGCACACACTACGTTCATCAAGTCCTAGGGGCCTGTCTCTTGGTAAGAGCCACGAACCATTGGGCGATTTGGAGCGTCGCGGGAGACCCCTATCGTATACGTGCCAATACGTTTCACCACATGTTTTATGAGATCAAGAACTATGTGAGATCAGAACAGGCAACCGGTGGACCTGTGAGTATCGGACTCATCGCGTCCGACGCCCCCGTTCCCTTTGTGACGATGGATGACCGCATAGCCCTCTATGGGCGAGAGGGGTTTCAGTTGCATCTTCCGGCTCCCCCTATGACAGGGGTGGATAGAGACGGCCGATGGGGTGATATCCCGATCCCGAATGACGGCAGTTACCGATGCGTAAATCTGAAAAATCCGGGCGACAGATGTCTCATGACCTATGTCATAGGCAAATCCATCGAAACGGGGCACAAGGTCCTTGAATTGGTGCCGAGTATTCCGATGGACATCCGCCCATTCGATGTTCTGTTTTCGTGGTCCCATTCGGCGTTAAATATCAAAACCCCCGCAACCACCCCCATGATAATCCCTGTGAATACGGGAAATACTCGCGTCATCGTGTCGTCCGTCCCCGCGTCTGCGATTTATGGAGTGTATGGGTTGTATTTACACAATATTCTTATCGACCTATTGACAAAAGTCCCGTTCTCCATGTTATTGAAACTCTTTCCTGGCATTCGGCTGACAAAGCCCCTTCAGTTGGCACACGGAGGGTTGGTTACCCAGGCGTTTTCAGAAGAATTGTATGGCGGGGTGCTCATTAAACTTCCATCCATCACGCATATGGGTGATCCTGCATTTGGCCCTAGGGGGATTTCTGTTACAAATTTCATTAGTATATATGTATATGACGTAGATACAGATATACCTGACATGATAATAAGTTATTCAGATCCGAACAAGGCTCGGGAAGCAACGTTTGGCATGTACCAGGTCGATCAGGGGATACCCTTTGCGATAAATACCCCAGCGGAGGGCCTAACGGGTACTCTAGAGGGTAACGCAGAGCGTAGACCACAGGTATTGTTGCGGTCTAAGAGGGTCCCGGGTATGGGGATACTCGGGACCGACACGACGCTGGGAGCAACATTGTCCCATATAAACTCGGTTCCGAGTGCTACCCCCCGTGTCTTGTTACATGGAATGTGCGGGTCGATTGATGGTGGGAATAATGTCCGCGAGTCGGCATCCGAAGTGGTAGCGGAGCGGCTCATGCGTACGCACCCGAGAGCCGTTCATCTGAATAGTCTCTGGGAACTGAATGCGTTCTATGCTCGGCTGTCACACGCAATCGTTGCCTTGGCTCAACAGGTAGAGCCTGTCTCCCCTTTGCCGGTGGCAGAGGGGGGCAAGAGACTAGCGGGTCGTCGTCAAGACAAGTCTAGACGAGTGACTCGACGCAGACGAGTCTAGTCGTCGACAAGTCTTGACGTCGAGTCTAGACAAGTGACTCGACGTCGACAAGTCTTGACGTCGACAAGTCTTGACGTCGACAAGTCTTGACGTCGAGTCTAGTGGAGTGAACCGCACGCCTTCCCCCTGTGCGTATTATAGACCTCCTTGTCGAGGGTCCGGCTCGGAATGAAAAAGTCGAACGGTGTCTCAAACGTCTCCTGGGGATTGTGGAAGACCGTGTCGAAGCGGTTCCAGCCCGTGGCCCTCAATGTACAGGGGG
>Ga0114971_10003528_pt1 | contig 10602 bp, 7 predicted proteins | sample M_140625_MF_Meta_FD_87320 | JGI IMG/M metagenome (GOLD analysis project Ga0114971, IMG submission 87320) | Freshwater microbial communities from Lake Montjoie, Canada to study carbon cycling - M_140625_MF_MetaG | ecosystem: Environmental > Aquatic > Freshwater > Lake | place: Lake Montjoie...
CCCGTACCACCGGTCTGCTTCTTGTGGGTGTAGTCGATGTCGGCGTTCTTCCCGAGGGATTCACGATAGGCCACCTGCGGCGCGCCGATATTGGCGTCGACCTTGTAGGTCCGCCGAAGGATGTCGACTTTGATGTCCAGGTGCAGCTCACCCATGCCCTTCATGATCGTCTGGCCCGACTCCTGGTCGGTGAAGACGGTGAAGGACGGATCCTCGGCGACCATCTTACCCAGGGCGACGCCCAGCTTTTCTTGGTCGGCCTTGGACTTCGGTTCGATTGCAATTTCGATAACCGGTGCCGGGAAATTCATTTTTTCCAGGATGACCGGTGACTTCAGCGGATCGCACAGGGTGTCGCCGGTGCGCGTGTCCTTGAGGCCGGCCAGCGCGACGATGTCACCGGCATAGGCTTCCTTGATATCTTCACGGTTGTTGGAGTGCATCAACAGCATGCGCCCAACCCGCTCGCGCTTGTCGCGGGTGGAATTCAACAAGCCCAGCCCAGTTTCCAGCTTGCCGGAATAGATGCGGCAGAAGGTCAGGGAGCCCACGAACGGATCATCCATGATCTTGAACGCTAGGACCGACAGCGGCTCTTCGTCGCTGGCCTTGCGGGTGATGGGCTCTTCGGTCTTGAAGTCGATGCCAACGGTCGGCGGAATGTCGACCGGAGACGGCAGGTAGTCGACCACCGCGTCGAGCAGAGGCTGAACGCCCTTATTCTTGAAGGCCGAGCCGCACAGGATTGGATAGAAGGCCCCGCTGAGCACGGCCTTGCGCAGGCAGCGCTTGATCACCTCTTCGGAGGGCTCTTCACCACCAAGGTAGGCTTCCATCGCCTCATCGTCGAGCTCGACGGCATTCTCGATCATGTAGTGGCGGGCTTCCTCGGCCTTGGCCTTGAGGTCTGCCGGAATCTCTTCGTCGTGGTAGTTTGCACCCAGGCCGTCATTTTCCCAGACCACGGCCTTCATGCGCACGAGGTCGATGATGCCCTTCAGTGAGGCTTCCGAACCGATAGGCAGCTGGATCGGCACGGCCTTGACGCCGAGGCGGTCGCGGATCGTGGTCAGGCACATGTCGAAGTCCGCGCCGATCTTGTCCATCTTGTTGACGAACACGATGCGCGGCACGTCATAGCGGTCCGCCTGGCGCCAAACGGTTTCAGTCTGGGGTTCGACGCCCTGGTTGCCATCGAGTACCGCGACGGCACCGTCAAGCACGCGCAACGAGCGTTCGACTTCGATGGTGAAGTCCACGTGCCCGGGGGTGTCGATGATATTGAGGCGCTTGCCGTTCCAGTAGGCCGTGGTCGCGGCGGAGGTGATGGTAATCCCCCGCTCCTGCTCCTGCTCCATCCAGTCCATGGTGGCGGCGCCATCGTGGACTTCGCCGATCTTATGGCTCTTGCCAGTGTAGTAGAGAATCCGCTCCGTCGTCGTCGTCTTGCCCGCATCGATATGGGCCATGATGCCGAAATTGCGGTAATCGGCGATGTTATGTTGGCGGGGCATGGGAAACTCTGACCTGTCGACGTTTTGCTATGGACGCGAGCGGTTTATGACAACCACGCCGCGCCCGACAGCGAAGGATTTAAGGCGCTACCAGCGGTAGTGCGAGAAGGCGCGGTTGGCTTCGGCCATCTTATGCGTGTCTTCGCGCTTCTTGACCGCTGTACCGCGGTTGTTGGAAGCATCGAGCAGCTCGGCAGCCAGCTTCTCGGTCATGGTGTTCTCACCGCGCTTACGCGCGGCGGTCACCAGCCAACGAATGGCAAGGGCGCGACGGCGGTCCGGACGGACCTCCACGGGCACCTGATAGGTCGCGCCGCCGACCCGGCGGGAGCGGACTTCGATGGCAGGAGCCACATTATCGAGCGCGGCATGGAAGGTTTCCAGCGGCGTCTGGTCTTTGCGCTTGGCTTCGAGGATGTCGAAGGCACCATAGATGATGTTTTCAGCGACGGCCTTTTTGCCCTCGTACATCACGTAGTTCATGAACTTGGTAAGGACGAGATCCCCGAACTTAGGATCGGGTAGAACGTCACGTTTCTCTGCGCGGCGGCGGCGGGACATGGTCTGATCTCTCTCTTATTTGGGCCGCTTGGCGCCGTACTTGGAACGGCGCTGACGACGGTCCTTCACGCCTTGCGTGTCGAGCACGCCGCGGAGAATGTGATAGCGAACGCCCGGAAGGTCCTTCACGCGGCCGCCGCGGATCAGCACCACCGAGTGCTCCTGCAGGTTGTGGCCTTCGCCAGGAATGTAGCACACCGCTTCAATCTGCGATGTCAAACGCACCTTGGCCACCTTACGCAGGGCGGAGTTGGGCTTCTTCGGGGTGGTCGTATAGACCCGGGTGCAGACGCCGCGGCGTTGCGGGCAACCCTTAAGAGCGGGCACCTTGTTACGGGTGGGCTTGGGCTGACGCGGCTTGCGGATCAGTTGATTGACTGTAGGCATCTAATCTCTTGCTCTGGAGGCGTGTGCCGTTTGGCCGCGGCGCCTCATGGGGTCTGTGAAATCGTCTGGTCGTGGCTCTCTTGGCAGGGACGTCGACCAGGCCGCTTGGAACGCAAAAAATGCGCCGACAGCCTTGACGGCGTCGACGGCCCATATGCCCTCACCAGGGACTCAGGAGCGTTCCTTTTGAACCCGGACCTAGGGCCCGATCTCGAAAGAGCGTGGTTCTTACTCGCCCGGGGGATTTCCGTCAATCACGGGGCAACATAGGTTCAAGCTACGACGGCGCAGGCTTGAGCGTGGCAAAGAATCCCAACCCCTGGCCGTCGCGGTCCTCACGGCCTAGCGCTAGTTGGTCCCGCAACACGGCCGGCCATGCGCGCCGCAAGGCTCAAGCGCGCGACGGCGCGGCGCTGGTCATGTCGGCGGCGGCCCACCTGGCCCTGCTGGTCTTCATTGGAACCCACCTCACCCAGGCCTATGTGCTGCCGGAGCAAGCACTCCACGATATCCCGCCTGTTGAAGCCATATTGGTCCCCGAACCGCCACCGTCGGTGGCCCTTCCAGAGCCAGAATTGCGGCGGCTGGAACCGACCCCGGCCCCGCAAGGACAGCTCGTCACCCAGCCCGCACCGGCTCCACCGGTCCCTGCCCCGCCGGTGCCAACGCCGCCGCGGCCTTTGCCGCCTGTTCCGTCTCCGCCGACCCCAACGCCGCCGATCCCCGCCCCGTCGGTGCTGGTGCCTGTAACGCCCAAGCCCTCCCCACCTCTGCCAGAGGTACAATGGCCTGCGCCTGCCGCACCTCCAGCGCCACCAGTGCCTCAAGTCCCACCGGCACCCCACCCCGCCCAGGCTTCGCCGCAGAAGAAAAAAGAAGACGAAGATAAGGCCCTGACCGCCCAGCCGCGCCTAGCCGCACCCAATCCCGCGCCCCTCACCGTCGCGCCCCTAAAAATGGCACCGGTGCTTCGCCCTCCCGCCCTTCCGCCAACGGGCGTCGCGGCGCGGCCCGCACCAGGGGCTGCCAATGACGATTTCACAGTCAAGCCGAGTGGTCAGGTCGAGGGCGGGCTGCGGGGCGCCCTGCGGGCTTCGACCGTCGGCTGCGACAACCGCAACACGGTCGCCCTAAACGGGACCGAACGCGAAAAATGCGATGAGCGGGTCGGCGCGCGCGGCGCCAACGCGCCCGTCATCGCCGTAGGAATCGAACTCAACCGCGACAAACGCGGCCGCCTGCAGAGCCAGGCGGACCTGGTCGAGGCCATGCGCAAGTACAAACAGGCTGCGCCGCCAGCGGGGAATGCCAGCACCACCGGCCAGATCGGCGAGTTGCTGGGCGCGCCGAAGCCTCGGCTCGGCGGCAGACCATAAGGCGTTCGCCACTTTGGGGCTCATAGCGGCAACACAAGCGCCCAATTGCTGACAAGCGTCTGGTCTAGGCTGTAGCGTGAGACAGGATCGCCGCTTTGAGCAATTGCGGTCCCGATCCCTCGAAGGAGGACACGATGAAAAACCGCTCCATTTTTATGATCGCCCTTGCGACCGTCGCAGCGACGGCTCTGGCCGGGCAAGCCATGGCCGCGTCCCCCAAGGCGAAAAGCGACTGCTTCTACAGCCGCAATATCGATGGCTTTCAGGCGGTCGACCGCGAGACGGTGAACATCCGTGTCGGGGTGCACGATGTCTATCAGCTCAAGCTGCTCGGCGCGTCGCCCGACATCGACTGGACCGAAACGATCGCCGTGGTTGCCCGTGGCGGCAGCTTCATCTGCAGCGCCCTAGACGCGACGGTTGTGGTGCCCAGCAACCTGGGCCCGCAGCGCTATCCCGTCAGTTCAATCCGCAAGCTAGACCCGGCCGAAATCGCCGCCCTGCCTAAGAAGCAGAAACCCTAGTCGCTTTCGCGCAACGATGGTTGCACTCGACCCATGGCCCTTGCCTCGGCGGCGGGCCTGTGGTCGCCTGACGGTGCGCGGTGCTCGATACCGTGCATGCAACGCGGCGGCTCTTTCCGAGGAGGATCGATTGAATCGCACGCTCAGGGTGCTGATGCTGATAGCGGCGTTTGGCCTACCGGCGGTCGGTGCCCATGCCGACAAGATCGAGGACGGCGTCTTGGCCTCCACGCGGATTGAAGATGGCAACGCCATCAAGCTGTTGACCGAGGCGATCGAAGAATCCGGCCAGGACAGGCCTCGCATGGCCCGCGCCTATTTCAACCGTGGCGAGGCAAACGCCGCTGCACGCCACACCGATGAGGCCATCGCCGATTTCACGATGGCCCTGACCTTGCAGAAAGACTCCAACGAAAAAGCGCTGATTCTGGTCAGCAGGGCTGAGGCCTATGCGCGCAAGCGCATGGACGCCGAGGCCATCGCCGACTACTCCGCCAGCCTGACGCTGGAACCGCGCCAGATCGGGGTACTCACCGCACGCGGCGCGGCCTATCAGCGTAAAGGCGACAAAGCCGCCGCCATCAAGGACTTCAACGCGGAGCTGCAAGTGCGGCCCAAATACTACAAGGCGCTGGTGGGGCGCGCCACGATCCTGGGCACGGCCATGCCACCCGATCCTGAGACCTTGGGCCACACGCGCCTGCGCAATGAATAGCGTCGGGCCGGACGCTTCACTGTACACGCCGCCCGTCGCCGCGATTGCTGGCGCGGCACGGATCCTGCATCGCGACCATATACTGGGAACCTCGCTCGACATGATCGTCGTCGGGGGCGATGCGGTGCTGGCACAGGAAGCCCTGGCCGGGGCCCTAGCCGAGATTAACCGGCTAGAGCCGCTGCTCAGCGGCTGGCACCCCCATAGCGAGCTGTCGCGATTGAACACCGCAGGCAGCGCGACGGTATCGCCCGAACTCTTTCGGGTGATCGAGGCCGCAGAGGCCTGGCGGCGCGACAGCGACGGTGCCTTTGATGGCCGGCTGGGCGCGGTAGAAGCCCTGTGGCGGCAGGCGGCAACCGAGCAGAGTCCGCCCACGCCCGCCGCCCTAACGCAAGCGGTTGCGCGATCCGCCGCGGACATCGGCCTTGACCGAGCCACCTTGCGAGTCGACCGGCCGGATGGGGTGGTTCTGGCGCTCGATGGCCTGGCCAAGGGCTATGTCGTCGACGCGGCCCTCGCCGCCGCCCGCCGCGCGGCACCGGGCCTGGCCGGGCTGATGATCGACATCGGCGGCGATATCGCCGTCTGGGGCCAGGGACCCGGCGGTGCCTGGCGGATCGGCGCAAACAATCCGCACCGCCCTGAAGACAACGGCCCACCCGCCGCCGTGATCGCCATTTCCAGCGGTGGAATCGCCACCAGCGGGGCTGGGCGGCGAGATCTGACCCTTGGCGGCGAGCGCCTCGGCCTGCGCTTGTTGCCCGCATCGGGTGCCCCGGCCCGCAGCGTGACGTCCGCCACAGTCGTCGCCGACTGCGCTATGAACGCTGACGCCCTGGCCACCGCCGTCTCGGTGTTGCACCCCCATGATGCCCTGGCTCTGGTCGAGCGTACACGGGGCGCGGAGGCCCTGATTTTCGGCGAGGATGGCCGCCGTCTGCGCTCCTCTGGCTGGGCCCAGCTGGCCCAGGCCGCGCCACCCCCTGTGCGCGCGCCGGCGAGGGTGCAGGATCCGGCTGCCAAGGCTGATGTCTGGCCTGCCGGGTTCGTGGTTGCCATCGATTACACCCTGCCCAAGCCCGTCGCTGGACGGCTGTTTGGGGCCTATGTCAGCATCTGGGTGACCGACGCCAACAACCAGCCGATCCGCCAGGTGCTGCTGACCGGCAACGATACAAACTACATCGATCAGAACTTCGTCTGGTGGCGTCGCTATGGGAGAAGCGCTCCCAAGATGGTCGACGCCATGTCCAAGCCGACACGCCCCGCTGGGCATTACACTGTGGTATGGGATGGCAAGGACCAGAACGGCACGCGCGTCGGTCAGGGCCGTTATACGATCCATGTCGAGGCCATACGCGAGCACGGCCAGCACAATTATCAGGCCGTGCCGATGAACTTGTCCGACACCCCCGCCCAGGCCACAGCCCCCAGCGGTGAGGAAATCCAGGACATCACCCTTGCTTATGGGAAGCGACCATGAACTGGGGGGCGTTTTTTCGCTGGAGCCGCTGGTTACATGGCTACCTGTCAGCCTTTGCCTTCCTGTCGCTGATGTTCTTTTCGGCGACCGGCCTGGTGCTCAACCATCAGGACTGGCTGGACAGACTTCAGCCCAAGGACGTCATGTCGGTCACGATGGTGGACCCCGCCACTCTGGCGGCGGCGACCAGGCTCACTGATCCTGGACCCGCCCTGGCCAAGGCCGTCGCGGCCAAGGCCCCCCTGCTGGGAGCCTATAAGAGCGCTGAGATCGCCGACGGAGAGGCGCTTGTTCGCCTAGAGGGAACGAAAGGAACCTCGGATATCGCGGTGGACCTGGCAACCGGCAAGGCGGAGATCATGCTGAGCCGCCGGCCGCTGCTGATGACCCTGGACGAGTTGCATAAGGGCCGCGATGCCGGTGCGGCCTGGAAGCTGGGCATCGATATCTCAGCCGTGTTTTTCCTGGTGCTATCGGTGATCGGCTACCTGTTGTTTTTCAGCCTCAGACTGCGACTAAAGACCAGCCTGCTGGTGACGGCGGCCAGCATATTGCTGATGGTCGGGGCGTTCTATTTTCTGGCGACCTAGGCCACATCGCAAGCGGTGGAAAGCCCGCGCCGGCCAAACCATTGACCGAAGTTCGACAATAGAAAAACGGCCCGGGATCGCTCCCGGGCCGCCTTCATATCTGCTCTGAAGACACAGCCTAATCGGCCGGTGCCTCTTCCTTGGCGATCTCTTCCGGCAGGGCTTCTATCGCCTTTTCGCGTGAAGCGGACAGGGCTTGGTCGCGCTTGGCGGCGATGCGTTGCAGGCCGCGAAGGTAGGAACCGGTGCCTGCCGGGATGAGCCGGCCAACGATGACGTTTTCCTTCAGACCTTCCAGGGTGTCGGTCTTGCCGTGCACGGAGGCGTCAGTCAGCACACGGGTGGTCTCCTGGAAGGACGCCGCCGAGATGAAGCTGCGTGTTTGGAGGCTCGCCTTGGTGATGCCAAGCAGCACCGGCTGGGTGACGGCCGGACGGCCGCCCCGCGCCAGGGACTTCTGCTGTTCAACCTGGAATTCCGGCTTGTCGAGGCTGTCGCCCTTGATCAGGCCGGTGTCGCCAGGCTCGAGGATTTCGACCTTCTGCAGCATTTGCCGCACGATCGTCTCGATGTGCTTGTCGTTGATCGGCACGCCCTGGAGGCGATAGACCTCCTGGATCTCGTTGACCAGGAACTCGGCCAGGGCTTCGATGCCCAGGATGCGCAGGATGTCGTGCGGATCCGGGTTGCCGTCGATGAGGTACTCACCCTTGCGAATGATGTCCCCGTCGTGGACGGCGATGTGCTTGCCCTTGGGAATTAGGAACTCGACCGGCTCGCCCTGTTCGCCGTCAACGGCTTCCGGGGTTATGCGAATGCGGCGCTTGTTCTTGTAGTCCTTACCGAACTCGACCCGGCCATCCATCTCGGCGATCACGGCGCAGTCCTTGGGCCGACGCGCTTCAAACAGCTCCGCCACCCGCGGCAGACCGCCGGTGATGTCGCGCGTCTTGGCGCTTTCGGTCGGGATACGGGCGATAACCTCGCCGGGCTTCACCTCGTCGCCGTCGCCGACGGAGAGAATGGCCCCAGCCGATAGCAGGTAGCGAGCCTCGCCGCCGTTCGCTAGGCGCTTGTAGGTACCGTCAGCGTCGAGCACGCCCAGGGCCGGACGTAGGTCCGACGCACGGGCCGAGGTACGCCAGTCGGTGACGACGCGGTTGGCGATGCCGGTGGCCTCATCGGTTTCTTCCCGCACGGAGAAGCCCTCGACCAGGTCTTCAGCGCGGACCTTACCGCCCACTTCGGTAATGATCGGGGTAGTATAGGGATCCCAATCGGCGAGGCGCTGGCCGCGCTTGACCTTGTCGCCGTCCTTGATCTTAAGCTTGGCACCGTAGGGCGGCTTGTAGGTTTCGCGATCCTTGCCATCGATCTGGACGCTGACGACCAGGTTTCGGCTCATCACCACAAGCAAGCCGTCAGAGCCGACGACGCTGTTGCCGCCGCTGACCTTGACGGTCCCGTCGATGCTGCTCTCGAAGAAGGACTGCTCCGCCACCTGGGCCGTGCCGCCGATGTGGAAGGTGCGCATGGTCAGCTGGGTGCCAGGTTCGCCGATCGACTGGGCGGCGATAACGCCCACCGCTTCGCCGATGTTCACGGGCGTGCCGCGGGCGAGGTCGCGGCCATAGCAGGCACCGCAGACGCCGATATCGGCCTCGCAGGTCAGCACCGAACGCACCTTAACCGACTGAACCTGAGCCATTTCGATCACATCGGTCATGTTCTCGTCGAGGTAGGTATCGGCCGGGATGATCACCTCGTTGGTCGCCGGATCCATGATGTCCTCGGCCGAGAAGCGGCCCAGAACGCGCAGACCCAGGCTGACCAGGGTATCGCCGCCTTCGATCACCGCCTTGAGGGTAATGCCGCGCGTGGTGCCGCAATCCTCCTGGGTTATGATGCAGTCCTGCGCCACATCGACCAGACGCCGGGTCAGGTAGCCAGAATTGGCGGTCTTCAGAGCCGTGTCGGCCAGACCCTTACGGGCACCGTGGGTGGAGTTGAAGTACTCCTGAACGGTCAAGCCTTCTTTGAAGTTCGAGATGATCGGGGTCTCGATGATTTCGCCCGACGGCTTGGCCATCAGGCCGCGCATGCCGCCCAGTTGCTTCATCTGCGCCTGAGAACCACGGGCCCCGGAGTGGGCCATCATATAGATCGAGTTGATGTTCAGCTCGCGGCCGTCAGCCCCCATCTTCTTGGTGGAGATCTCCGCCATCATCTCGTCGGCGACGCGGTCGGTGGCCTTGGCCCAGGCGTCAACCACCTTGTTGTACTTCTCACCCTTGGTGATCAGGCCGTCGGCATACTGCTGCTCGTATTCCTCCACGAGCTTACGGGTCTCTTCGACGATCGGCTTCTTGCGCTGCGGAATGACAATGTCGTCCTTACCGAAGCTTATGCCCGCCTTGGCGGCTTCCTTGAAGCCCAGGCCCATGATCTGGTCGGCGAAGATCACCGTCGCCTTCTGACCGCAGTGGCGATAGACCATGTCGATCAGATTGCCGATTTCCTTCTTGGTCAGGGGCTTTTCGACCAGCCGGTGGCCCAGAGCAGAGTGCTTGGGCAGCAGGTTTGCGATCTTGATCCGGCCCGGTGTGGTGTCAATCACCTTGCGGACCAGCGTGCCCTCGGCGTCCATCTCGAAGAAGCGTGCCTTAATCTTAGAGTGCAGGGTTATGACCCCGGCGTCGAGCGCAGCGTCAATCTCGCCCAGGTCCGCGAACAGCTTGCCCTCGCCGATTTCGCCATCACGGCTCATCGACAGATAGTAGAGGCCCAGCACGATGTCCTGCGACGGCACGATGATCGGTCGGCCGTTCGCGGGCGACAGAATGTTGTTCGTGCTCATCATCAGCACGCGTGCTTCCAGCTGGGCTTCCAGCGAAAGCGGCACGTGCACGGCCATCTGGTCGCCGTCGAAGTCGGCGTTGAAGGCGGCGCAGACCAGAGGGTGCAGCTGGATAGCCTTGCCTTCGATCAGCTTGGGCTCGAACGCCTGAATGCCCAGGCGGTGCAGGGTCGGCGCGCGATTCAGCAGCACGGGATGCTCGCGGATCACTTCTTCCAGCACATCCCACACGGCGGGCTGTTCACGCTCCACCATGCGCTTGGACTGTTTGACGGTGCCCGACAGGCCCTTGGCGTCAAGCCGCGCGTAGATGAACGGCTTGAACAATTCGAGCGCCATCTTCTTGGGCAGGCCGCACTCGTGCAGCTTCAGCTCGGGACCCACCACGATGACCGAACGGCCCGAATAGTCGACACGCTTGCCAAGCAGGTTCTGGCGGAACCGACCTTGCTTGCCCTTCAGCATGTCGGCCAGCGACTTCAGAGGGCGCTTGTTGGCACCGGTGATGACCCTGCCGCGGCGGCCGTTATCAAACAGGGCGTCCACCGACTCCTGCAGCATCCGCTTTTCGTTGCGGATGATGATGTCCGGC
>Ga0114971_10003530_pt1 | contig 10598 bp, 4 predicted proteins | sample M_140625_MF_Meta_FD_87320 | JGI IMG/M metagenome (GOLD analysis project Ga0114971, IMG submission 87320) | Freshwater microbial communities from Lake Montjoie, Canada to study carbon cycling - M_140625_MF_MetaG | ecosystem: Environmental > Aquatic > Freshwater > Lake | place: Lake Montjoie...
AAGGAGATCAAGGTAATCAAGGTGATCAAGGTGATAAAGGAATTCAAGGGGATGCAGGTGGAGATCAAGGAGATCAAGGAACGCAAGGAGATCAAGGAGATCAAGGAGATCAAGGAGATCAAGGAATTCAAGGACCTTCTGGTGGTGATCAAGGAGATCAAGGAAATCAAGGAGATCAAGGGAATCAAGGAGATCAAGGAGATCAAGGAACTCAAGGAACTCAAGGAGATCAAGGAGATCAAGGAACTCAAGGTGATCAAGGTGATAAAGGAATTCAAGGAGATGCAGGTGGAGATCAAGGAGATCAAGGAGATCAAGGAGATCAAGGTGATCAAGGTGATCAAGGTGATCAAGGTGAGCAAGGTCCTTCTGGTGGAGATCAAGGAGATCAGGGAACTCAAGGAGATCAAGGAGATCAAGGAAATCAAGGAGATCAAGGAGATCAAGGAGATCAAGGAGATCAGGGAACTCAAGGAGATCAGGGAACTCAAGGTGATCAAGGAAATCAAGGAGATCAAGGAGATCAAGGAGATCAAGGAACTCAAGGTGATCAAGGTGATAAAGGAATTCAAGGAGATGCGGGTGGAGATCAAGGAGATCAAGGAGATCAAGGTTTTACAGGGCCAACCGGCGTTATGGGGCCTTCTTCATTCCAAACTCTCGCATGGGCAAATAAAGCATCATTAACAGGGAATGGACAATTCACATCAAATAATGCCGATTCAGCATTAACAACGAGTTTTAATATGACATATATAGCATTCGATAATATTGTATCAGAAACTTTTATAGGTGCTATATCACAGTGGATTATATACGGTCCTGTAGAATTTTACGTGTACGATACTGTAAATACCTCCTTTACTGCTCTATATTTAGTAACAAATGTTACTTATACTGGAGGTTCTCCCGATTATTACACTGTTACGGTAACAAATCTGAGTAGTTCTATTGGAAACTTTACAACTGATAGCAACTATGCTTTTTCTTTTACTTTGGTAGGACCTACTGGATCTACTGGTCCGACAGGTGATACTGGATTTTCAGTCACAGGACCCACTGGTGCGGTAATATTTTATGATGGTAATACAGCCACTGGTTCAACTGGTCTTGTTTATAATTCTACGGGTCCTACTGGACCTAGTCTCTTAATCGATGGTGACCTAATCCCTTCATCTGATCTAGTTTATAATATAGGTTCAACAGGTTCTCGATGGAATGATTTATATGTTGGAACCGGTTCAATATATCTTGGAGATGCCATGTTATCTGCAACAGGAACTGCTATTATATTAAATGGTGATCTCATTCCATCAGGAAGCAATCAGTTTTCTATTGGTGGACCAGATAATCTTTTAAAATCTATTCATATTGGTCCGGGAACAGTCTTTATTGGTCCTACAGGAACAATTGGCAATGATGATAATGGTATTATTTATACAGAATTTGGTTTTGCAGCCCCTACATTTGTATTAGGAGCAACTGTTCCAGGAGCAACAGGAATAGTTGGAGGTGGTGTACGTATGACACTAACTGGAACTTCAGAACCAATCATCCAATACCAAACTTTGGATGAAGAAGGAGGTCCAACAGGGACACTTTATAGTTTACCGACGACATTAGGAACTGGTCCTACAGGTCCTACAGGTCCTGCACTCAGCTATCAAGTAGGTAATTATCCATATGTATCATCCACATCTCTTATAACAACTACTGTTGGAACAACTCAAACCCGAATCTATGAAGTTGGTCCTGTGACTGCAACAGCTACTACAAAATTCTTTATTATGGCAAATATAACAATACAATCATCAAATCATGATTTTCAATTGACTGTAGGACGTGCGACTAGCACTGGAGCAACTGCAGCAAATTCAACAAATATCGTTTCTAATACAACACCACTTGCATTACCTGTAGCCTCACCGAATACATATATTGCAGCTATTCCAGCTATGTCGGGTAATCATCCACAAAATGGCTCAGGATTTGCAATAGATAACCCTGGTGCTGGCACATTCTATTATACCATATGGGCATCATCTGAAACCTCACATAATTATTCAGGTATGGCTGCAGCCCTTACAGTTCTCAAGGTTCAATTCTAAAATAATAATAATTTAATTATTATTTTATAATGAAAAAATATTTTTTAGTAAAAAGTATAATATATTACGATATTGATTACATATTTCAGGGATATGAGTTTCTTTATTATCAGACAAATATTTTGAATCTACATGGATTGTATAATTAATAATATTTTTAGTGTCTGGATAGTCTTTATTTGTATGGATCGCTAAAATTGTAAAATTATTATAATCATATGTATCTTGAATATATTCTTTAATTTGTTTAAGATAATAATAATTATCGTTATATCTATTATTCATTTCATTATATACATCGGCTTCTGAAGTATAAACAAATAATATTCTTTTTTTATTTTTTAATGCACCATTTAATCTTGAAAATCGTCGATTAAATGTATCAACCATTATGTTATAATTATTTAAAAAATCAAAATGACCAAACCATACTCCATCATTATTTATAATAGTATTTTTTTCTGGAATGAATGATTCATTATTTTTTAAATAATTTAATATTAATTGTGGTGTTGTTGGTATATAATCAAAAGGATATGATTCTTTATAAATATTTAATTTACGTAACATCATTGCAGTTGGACACTTATTACCTATAGATATAATACAATCATAGTTAGTATAATCAATATATTTATTAATTGGTGTATAATTCATAAATATAATAAATAATAATATTTATTTAATTCTAATTGCTAATTGATATTTTTTAAATAATAGTTCATATTTATCTTTAATTTCAGATAAAAATTTATCAATACCGATTGATGTTTTAACATCATTTACATTAAATTCATAATCATCAAATAAAATAATACCATTTGATTTCATTTTAGGTAATATATTTATTGCATCTTTGTATACTTGTTCAGGTGAATGATCTCCATCTATATATGTAAAATCAATAGTATTATCCTCTAATTTAGAGATCATATCATTAGATGTACCTTCCAAAAGAATTATGTTAGAATATTTTTTAGTATTGTCATAGAATCTATCTTTTTGATTATTACATGCACTATCCCAATATGATAAATTTTTATTATTTTTTACATATACATTATCAAGAGGATCTATACAATATAATTTACTTTTGCTATTTTTACATAATTTATCTATAATTGTAATACTACCTTTACCTTCAAAAGATCCTATTTCAACACATGTCATTGGATCATTAATATTATTTGGATATAAAACATTCAATGATTCAATTAAATTAAAAGTTAAATCAATTGTATATTCATATTTATATTTAATTATTAATAAATTATTATCATTGTAATTTTTATTTGGAATACATAATAATTGAAAATCTAAATTGGGATATCTTGGTTTTAATTCCTTTACTTTATTTCTAAAACTTAATAAATCATAATGATGAATATCTTCTATAATATAATAACCACCTTTATTTAATTTTTGAATACTTTGTTCAAAAAATTTTATATTATCTTTAAACTCATGAATACCATCATCAATAATTATATCAAATGTAGCATCTATATTTTCCCATAACAATTTTATAGAATTTATATCTCTTTCATCACAATAATATGTTTTGATTCTATCTTCATTAAATAAGATAGTTTTATCTATATCAGCACCATAGATATTTGCATTAGGAAATATTGTAGACCATACTCTTAAAGATGCGCCACTTTTAGCATCTAAATTCATATGTGATGTAATATTTGGATTAGTAGTTCCAATACCTAATTCAAAAATATTAATATTTTTATCAAATAAATCTTTGAACAATTCATTATAAATTAAGGTATAATTATGCCGTGAATTTGTAATATCTTCCGAACCTTTATCACTACCATATTCTCCCATTAATTTACATAATCTTGAAGGGTGTGAAAAAGCAATATTTGATATTTGAATCATATCATTTTTCTCTAAATAATTATAATAACATGCTATTTTTGATATATAAATATGATTATTTGGATATAATTCATTAATTTTAGTAATAAATAAACCATCTGCTTCATATTTAGTAATATCAAATGTATAATTAGTTATTAGTTGTTTTGGAATTATATATTGAGCAGTATCTATATAATAAGTTTTGATATTATTTCCTTTTAATATTTTACCAACATATATTTGTTGTTGATCAAATGTATAATAATAATTTATATCTAATATAGGAATAATATTCCAAAATTCAGGATGTATAATATTATCATCATCTAAAAAATAAACAAAACCATCATTTATTAATTTCAATCCATAATTTCTCTGAGGGTGACCAACAACACCTTCATCAGAACAAAAATGTTCTTCTATTTTTGGATTATCTTCAAATTTTTTAGTATAAGTTCTATTTTTAGATGTATCATAAATAATATACCATTTATCAATTAAATCAAAATTAATTGATTTTATCATTATATCCAAATTATTAGATCGATAACAAGGGGTTATAATATTTATTTTTGATTTATTATATAATTGATCAACCTCATTTTCCAAAAGTATATTTTTACCAGTAACAAGTAATTTTTTAGCATATCTAAGTTTATCATTTATATCATTTGATTGTAAATTCCACCATGTTATTCTTAATTTCCATTCATCAATAATAGCTGGACATTTACCAATAATATATATATGAAGTGATTTATTAATATTAAATATATTTTGTAATTTTTCAATAGTTGGATCAATTAATATAATAGAATAATCATGTGGATTAGGATCATATGTTAAATGTGTTGTTGGATATATATCACCATCAAATTTCCAAGCTGGTTCTATTTTAAAATTTTCAACAGGTTGAGGTAATTGAGATTTGTAATGATTATAAATATGTTTTACATTATGTTGAATTAAACTATTTCTAATAAATGTAAAATTACCATCTGCATTACGATATTGATAATATCCACATGCTCTAATGTGACACCATTTACCATGAATGTAGCTTTTAACTAATAATTCATAGTCATCAGAAACAGATAATCTAGGGTTATGTTTACCAATTTTATCATAGAAATCAGTTTTCCACGCTCTAATATGGTTAGGCATTCCAATTAAATGACGCAATGTAATTGCATTTGGTGGTGCACAAATTGTAGATATAACCCACTGGTTGTGCATTTCAGACCAAACATTTGCATGACTACCGTAACCATAACCAAAAAAATCACCATATGAATGTGTTTTTAGTGTCTTTTCATATAATTGTGCAGAATCACAATAAAAAAAATTAGCACTTGGATGTTGTTTAGAAGCATCAACAATCCACTTAAATAAGTTTGGATGTATTTCATCATCATGATCTAATTCAATAATAAATGAGCCGTATGCAACTCCAGAAGCTAAACGTTTCATTTCACCTATACAACCAGAATGTTTTGGTGCTTTATAAACACGCATACGCAAATCTTTTTTTTGCATTTCTAATAAATTTTCATATGTTTTATTATCTTCTGAATCATCCCAAATAATCCATTCCCAATTTGTATAAGATTGATTACGTAATGTTTTCCATGGTCGTTGAATTTTATCTTTACTATTATAGGTAGATGTAATAACAGATAATAATGGGTGATGAGAATCATATTTATGATTAATAATTCCAGAAAATACACATGGTATAATATCTAAATTAGTTGGTAATAAGTTTAAATGAACCCATCGTTTTCGAAGTTCAAATATTTTAGGTAAATATTCCCAAATATTATTTCCAAATGTATAAATTGCATATGGTTTTTTATTTTGATAAATTTCAGAAAATTCTTCAAATGTCAATTTACTATGAATTCCATACCAATTATAATGTTTATCTATTATAGGATATACATCTGGTTTATTCTGTGAAATAAAGAATATTGTTTGCATATAAATAAAATAACTAGTTTTTTATATAAATAATAAAAAAGAATAATTATAAAAATGGTAAAAATTATTTTTATATGTATGATTAAAAATGAAGAAAAGATTATTGAAAGATGTATAACAAATGCATTAGCTATTTGTGATGCTATATGCATCACTGACACAGGATCAACAGATAATACACGTCAAAAAATACAAGATGTTTTTGAGAAAACAAAAATGAATTATGTAGTATATAATGATGAATGGAAAAATTTTGGATATAATAGATCAAGGGCATACCAAAATACAGTTGATTATTGTAAAACTTTAGGATGGGATTTAGGAACAACATATGGATTATTATTAGATGCAGATATGATTCTAAAGCCAATTAATTTTAATAAAGATGTATTAAATCAAAATGGATATAAAATGATACAAAAAAATAATACAATTGAATATTACAATACAAGATTTGTAAGATTGGATCATCCATGGAAATGTGTTGGAGTTACTCATGAATATTGGGATGGTAGTCAAACAGGTACATTAACAAAAGATATTATATATATTGATGACATAGGTGATGGTGGAGCTAAGAATGACAAATATGATAGAGACATAAGATTATTAACTCAAGGATTAGTAGATGAGCCAAATAATGTAAGATATATGTTTTATTTAGCACAAACATTAAAAGATACAGGAAAATTTAAAGATGCTATTAAAATGTACAAGAAAAGAATTAATATGGGTGGATGGTTAGAAGAAGTATGGTATTCATATTATATGATAGCTAAAATATGGTTATTATTAAAAGATGAGAACAAATTTGAATGTTGGGCGAATAAGGCATATAATTATAAAAAGGATAGAGCGGAACCAATATATGAATTAACAAAATATTTTAGAGAAGTTGGGCAACAAATTAAGTCATATCATTATTACAAGATAGGTATAAATATTCCGTATCCAAAAAATGATTTATTATTTATAGAAAATAAAATATATGACAAATATTTATTTGAGTATGAACATAGTATAATACATTATTATGTATTTCCCAATGATAAATTATCAGGGTTAAAAAAATCAATAGATTATATAAATAAATATAATCATAATGAGGATAGTGTGTATAATAATATGGATTTTTATATGTTTAGGATGTTAGATATTGGAAAAAAGATAGAATTAAATCAACCAATATATAATGATTTTATACCAACATCAACATCATTAATAAAATATAATAATGAAATAATGGCAAATGTAAGATATGTAAATTATAGAATACAAAAGGATGGTAGTTATTTGATGAGTTTAAATAATGTATTATCACGAGAAGAAAAAGTTAGAACAAAGAATGCAATTATAAAATTAAATAATAATATGGAACCAATATCAAAATTAACATTTATGTATGAAAATATTGATAATAAATTAAAAAAAGAAACAAATATATTGGGATTAGAAGATGTAAGATTATTTGAAATAGATAATCAATTAAAATGTATAGCTACTTCTAGAGAATTTTCAATAAATTCTACAAATAGTATGGTAATAGGGGATTATAATTTAGAAACAAATACAATTGAAAATGGAAACATAATAGAATCTCCAAATCCTCAAGATTGTGAAAAAAACTGGATTCCGATAGGAAATAAAATAATTTATAAATGGCATCCATTGCAAATTGGTGAAGTAAAAAATAATAAATTAGTCATAGATACGAGTAAAGAAACGCCCAAAATATTCAAACATTTACGTGGATCGTCAAATACAGTTGAATATAATAATGAATACTGGTGTATTGTTCATGGAGTAAAATATTCAACACCTAGAAAATATTATCATATGATAGTAGTCTTGGATAAAGAATATAATTTAAAAAAATACTCTGTACCATTTTATTATGAAACATATATGATAGAGTATTGTTTAGGATTAGCAATAGAAAATAATAATTTATATATGTCAGTATCACAAAATGATAGTAATCCTATAATTGTAAAAGTATATATTAAAAACATGAAAAGAATATTTATCCAGTAATTTTATTTTTATATAGTATGGGTGATAAAAATAAGATTATATATTATATTAGTATATTTGTAATAATATATGTTATATGTAGATTAGGAATATATATTCATGAAAAATACATTCATGAAAAATATTATGATTATATAGATGATAATTATATATCATCTAAGAATTTTTTATTTGCATGTGATCATCATACAAATGATTATATGGTAAAAAAATTACCATCTACATATCCAAAATCTAATGGAGAGACTATATATATTCATACAAATATTTTACCTAAATTTATTAAAGAATATTTGCCAAATATTAAATATAATTTTGTATTAGTAACTGGTGATTGTATTGAGACTATTCCTGATAGTTATAAAAAAGAAACAGAAATATTATTAAATAATCCACAATTAATAAAATGGTTTGCACAAAATTCTAAAATATCAAATGATAAAATTATTCAATTGCCATTAGGATTAGATTTTCATACTTCAACAATAAAAGCATTTTGGGGACCAATACAAACAGTAAGAGAACAAATAGATGATATCTATAATATTAAATCTATAAAAGTTAATAAAAAAAATAAGTGTTATGTTAATTTTGAAACAAAAAAAATAAATGTTAAAAATGGATATTTTTCAGATAGAATAGAAGCAATTAATAAAATTTCAAAAGGATTAATATCAGTTGAAACAAAAAGATTACAACGTATTGATACATGGAAAAATATGATTAATTACAAATATGTAATATCACCGCACGGTGCAGGATTAGATTGTCATAGAACATGGGAAGCTATAGTTTTTGATTGTATTCCAATAGTAAAAAGATCAAAATTATCTAGTATATATGATGGATTACCAGTCTTAATTGTAGATAATTGGTCAGATTTAAATCAAAAATTATTAGATGATTTTAAGCCAAATTATAGTAATATAGATAAAATATATATGAAATATTGGATTAATTTATTTAATCAATATAAAACTAATTAAGTTTTTTTATTTCATCATTAGTATAATATATCTTTCGTTCAAACCATGTATATGAATAATAAATTAAGTATATATAAAATAATTTAATTTTAATTATTTTATAGAATATAATTATGGGTAAGAATAAAAAAAATTATTTTAATTATATATTTATAATAATTATAGTATTAATAATCATATATCTTATATATCTAATTTATATAAACTATATAAATAATAGCATAAAAGATATTGAAAATCTTAAATTTATTACTAAAAATAAATTAGTTACATTTAATAAAAATTCTAAAAACGTAGCACTTATGGTTGAATCAAGAATATTTCCAAACACTGAATTTATAATCAGACAATTTTGCAGATACTTACCAGAAGATTTTAATATGTGTATTTATGCTACAGATGATGTATATAAAAAATATTTAAAATTAGCAAAAAAAATAAATGCTAACATTTATGTTGAAATTTTACCATTTCAACTAAAATCATTAAAAGATTATAATGATATTATGTTAAATATCGAATTTTGGAAATTATTAGATAAATTCGAAAGAGTATTAATATTTCAAAATGATACAATGATATACAACTATAATATAGCTGATTATTATCAATATGATTACATTGGTGCACCATGGCCTGAAAATAGAAAAATTGCGAATAATGTAGGAAATGGAGGATTATCAATGAGAAATATAAAAGCAATGATATATTGTTTAGAAAATGAGAATAAAGTAAATATACCAACTGGTACATACGATTTTGAAAAATATTATACATTTAATGGAAAATACCCTGAAGACGTATTTTATTCATATGCAATGATTCAATTTGGATATAATATACCAGATGATAGAACAGCATCATCATTTTCTATAGAAGCTGCATTATATAATGATAATCCGTTAGGATCACACAAGTTATCTGCATATAATCTAGGATTGTATAAAAAATTATTATTAAAAAGTATATTTAACTCTAATACTGAATCAGTAATACCTTTAAAAATATATCAAACATGGCATACAAAAGAATTACCTCCATTAATGAGAAAATGTACTAAATTATTACAAAAAAATAATCCGGAATTTGAATATTATATGTATGATGATAATGATTGTATCGAATTTATAAAAAATAATTTTGATCAAGATGTATTGATGGCATTTAATAATTTAATTCCTGGAGCATACAAAGCGGATTTATGGAGATATTGTGTATTATATATTAATGGTGGCGTATATATAGATATTAAATATAAATGTATAAATGGATTTAAATTAAAATCATTAATGGATAAAGAATATTTTGTATTAGATAGAAATGGTATATTTTATACCACACCACAAGGAATATATAATGGTTTAATGATATGTAAACCAAATAATCCGTTATTATTAAAATTAATACACAGAATTGTCTATAATGTAAAAAATAAATTTTACGGAGAAAACTCATTACATCCAACAGGACCATTATTATTGGCAAATATGTATGAAAAATATAATAAAAAGATCAATAATTCTGATTTTGAGTTAAAATATTCATATTTTGGAATGAACATTTTATATAATAATGTACCAATATTAGAATTATATAGTGAATATAGAAATGAAGC
>Ga0114971_10003536_pt1 | contig 10588 bp, 9 predicted proteins | sample M_140625_MF_Meta_FD_87320 | JGI IMG/M metagenome (GOLD analysis project Ga0114971, IMG submission 87320) | Freshwater microbial communities from Lake Montjoie, Canada to study carbon cycling - M_140625_MF_MetaG | ecosystem: Environmental > Aquatic > Freshwater > Lake | place: Lake Montjoie...
ACCAGAGCGGCAAAGGCCCGGAAGGCCGAGTCCAGTTGCAGGCCCACCCCAGCAGGGTCCTTGCCGGTCCACTTCCAGCTGCCGGGGGCAAAGCTCTGGCAGGTCACCTGAAAGGTCATGGCGTCGGACCCGCAGTTGGGGTGGGGTCTTTGGTGCGAAGCAGGAGTCCATGACCGCCGATCGCCAACCATTCGCTGCCATCGGGCGGCTTGAAGTAGCTCATCGCCCCGCTGCTGAGGTTCACCGCCGCGAAGTCCGTCGGCAGCAGCAGCGGCTCCCAGAACTGGGCCGGTTCGTTGGCGCTCTCGTAGTAGCTCCAGTCGGTGGTGGCGAGCACCAGCTCGGCGGGCTGGCGGATCTGGATCGGGGTGGAGGAGTTTTCGCGCAGCAGGGTCCGGGAGCCTGAGGGCTGGCTGGAGCGCAGATTCCAGCTCACCGCCCGCAGTCCTTCGCTGGTGGAGGGAGGCGAGGCCGCCAGGATCCAGTTGCCAGAAACCTGATCGCGGGCGATGAGCAGCGGCACCGCTTGGCGGTTGGAGAAGCGGTGCTGGCTGTAGGCAAAGACGAAGTATTCGGCCCCTGGCGTAAGGGACCACCCAACCTGCGCCGTGAAGGGCAGTGGCGTGGTGCTCCAGGCCCCGGTGCTGTTGGCGACATCAGCGGCCGGATACACCCAGCCTTGCTGGGAATCGGCTCCGAGGAACGGCTCGCTGTTGCCGATCCCTGGGCGGATCTGCAGGGTGGTGCCGGTGAGGAACACCTCGAGCAGCAGCACCGCCGGAACGCCTGCGGGGGTGCGCTGGGCGAGGGTCGCCTCGATCCGCCAGCCGGGTGCTCACTCCCGGCAAGCACTACCGCCGCTGGGGCTGCACCGAGGGACGGGGCCCGCTGCAGTGGCACCTCGAGAACGTAGAAGCCGCGATCACGGGATGGAGTCGCCGGCACCTGCGCAGCTGAGCATCCGGGCAGATTTCAGCAGATGGAATTGCCCATGCCCATTCAATGAAACAGGACTATGCCTGACTTGTACAACTCCCCAAGCCACCCAACACCAACTGCGGGAGAAGGCATACCATGCCAAATCATGTAGCATGGCGAAGAAATGTGTGCCTTGGGATGTCGCAGCAAACATTAACCCAAGATCTCAATAAAGCCTTGAGCCTTGGAAGCATGGCGGTAAAGGCATCAAAGGAACTTAGCGAGCTGGCGTCATCAGGCGCTAGCAATGCAAGCCGCATACTTGAAACCCAATGCAAAGAACTATCGCAAGGACTATTTCAATTAATAGTTCTCGGGGAATTCAAAAACGGCAAAAGTACGCTTATAAATTCTTTCCTTGGAGCGAAGGTTTTGCCCGCAAAACAAGCTCCAGCAACGGCGGTCATAACACGGATCTACCGCGGTGACCCCAACAGCAATGTGACCATACATTACACAGATGGTCGAACAGAAAGCCTATCAATTGAGAAGTTTCGGGAGGATTTTAAGCTCGAGATTCAAGACCATGACTCCGAGGCTTCAGATCGGTTTAAGAATATAATGTATGCCGACGTGCCATCCGACCTTAATTTATGTCGCGATGGAGTTATCCTTGTTGATTCTCCAGGACTGGCCGAGAATCCTGCAAGGACACGGGTCACCCAAGGATTTTTCAAGCAGTCAACAGCTGCAATACTCGTATTAGATGCAACGCAACCAATCAGTCAGGAGGAAGAAAGATGGGCCCATGATCTTATCAGCAATTTTGGGGTAGACGGCGTTTTCTTTGTGGTCAACAAAATCAATCTTGTCGATGAGGAGGAAGTTTCGGAAACCAAGATATACGTTCAAAAACGAATTCAGAATATTCGCCGCCTCCAGCAATCTGACAGCCTCGGGAGTCGCATATATTTTGTGGACGCACGGCTTGCATTGAGATCTAGGTGCGAGCAGTCAGACACTGGATTTAGCCAGAGTGGAGTAAAGGATCTCCTGGAAGAACTAGCAATCTATCTTTCATCATCTGGCCGTGAAAAGACAGCCGTAAAACGGCTTAGCCGAACAACACAAGACTTGTCATCTGAATACGAACGCCTAGTAACAGACTGGAAGGCCGCAGCAAGCTCATCAATTGAAGAGCTGAAGGTTCGCAAGATCGAATGTCAAGCCAAGCTCGATAAACTTAAAGTAAAAGCAGAAGAAATAAAAGAGTCATTCGATGACGCAGGTCTTCTTATTGCGGATGTTACCTATGAAAATCTTGAGGAGTTTTTGGCTGATCGGCAGCGTTGCTGGGATGCTGAGTCAAAAGAAGGCCTACCCTTAACAGGCATCAGTGCCTGGGATGGCTTCACGGCGCCATTTGAGCGGCTTTGGAGCATGTTTACAAGTAGCAGTTCGAACAACTCAAACAATAAGGCCAAGATCGAGAGAGAAGTAGAGAAGGGTGTTGAAAACTATATTCAAAGAATTCTGGTCGACTGGGCCGAACAGCTGCCACAGGATTCGCGTATTCAATCTGCAATATCCAAGGTACGCGGTAAAGTCAATCAAGACATCAAAGAGATATCTGTAGACCTTGAATCAGTTAAAGCAGTGTTTGCTGGCGTATCTGCCAGAGACGAAGATGCTGATGTGAGTCGAATGACACAGGCGTTTCTGGGGGTATTAATGCTTGACCCTTCTCAGGTCACCGGGTCTGTTTTGGGCAGCGGGGATTGGGGAGCATTCTTAGTAAGATTTGTTCTTCAGATTGTGATTGCAGGTGTTTTGTCAGCCATTTGGTGGCCGGCCGCGATCATAGCTTGGATTCTACAAGAAGCCTTTCACATTGCATGGCAGTCAGAAGGGTTTGACGACAGGATTCGAAAGGAGATCGGCAAACAGATGTTTCCAAAGATCATGCAGGATCTTGGCGAAAAGAGAACAGAGCTGAAGAGTCGTATCTCCGAGCAATTTAGCAAGTCTGGAGAATCCGTCTATCTAAAGGTGGTCTCGGAAATCCAAGATGTTCAAGACCAGCAAGGAGAAATTATCCGGAGCATCGAAGAAGATAGTAACAGGGTTTGGGAGCAGATCAAACAGGCGTACGCACTCCTGGAAAACATTAGGGTCTCCGAAAAAGAGATCAGCGCTCTTTGTGTATAAATGACCAAATCACACTTGCTCATAGGAGGCGAAAGATCCTCCGGCAAAACGACTCTCCTCAACTACTTAATTAGCGGAAATGCTGCGAGTCCATTCCCCAGGGGAGTTCACGGAAGGCTTTCATTAGGCAATGCAGTAAAATATACTGGCAATGAAGCATCTGATCCCAGTGGAGATCACCCTATAGCTTTGCGGGTATCTACAAGCGGTACGCAAAGAAAAGAAATAGAGATTCGTTCAAGTTCGATAGACTGTTTGTCGCTGCTCCTTGAGACAACCCAGAATTTACACCAGACAATACTTCGCTCTCAACAAGACGATGAATCGACTTGCTTATCATTATCCATAACATCCAATCACAAATTCACAATCACCTCTATCGCTGAGATCGGAGCGGAAGATTTGCGGACCTTTTGCGAAACCGGCGTCCTCTCTCACCAAACAGATGCTAAACAGTTGGAGCTTCCCAACATCTATGTTCATCTCACATCGGCTATTAAGCCTTTGGCACATATCGAACGAGAGGCGATCCTGAAGTTTTGCTCCTTGAATGTACCGACTATCCTGCTGGTCAACAAGTGCGACCTAGCAGACGACGCCAATAGTCTTATAGAAGTTGAAGGGCTAGTTGCGGCCTTTGCGACAAATCAGTGCGGACGCTGGCTGCCGAACTATTTTTGCTCTTTTGCTAAGCATAGGGATTCTTCTAGTGGTGCAATTGACTTAGAAGCTGTGGCTGACTTGATCCGCCAAGCCATAATCAGTGACATGGTCGAGCCAAGTGCTGAGGTGGCAAAGACCATAAGTTCATCAAATCTCTTCTATGGCGTCGGTTCGCATGAAGAGCTCGTTTTGCGATATGTCTCTATTGTCAAAACACTTCAAAAGCAATATAAGCCAGGCTCTCAAGAACTGCTTGATGTTCGACAGGCTTTTGCAGAAATGGAGAAGATTTATCCATCTCCTAGTCAAACCATTTCAGGAGAATCAATCGTACTGAATGGCGATTCTCATGAAGAAACGGAAGACGAAAACGCCTTAGAAGAAATATCTCTGCAACAGTCAAAAGCCTTACAAGACGAACGAGAGCCGGATCTCAAAGAAGGCGCCACATTGCACTGTGATCCGCCTCAAATGCCCACGCTAACTCGTGCTCGTCTTTCACTCAAGGACTTAAGAACATTCGATCTTACTAAGTTTCCACTTTATAAGGACGAACAAGAGCTTATCGGAGTTTGGCAAGTACCTATTGGAAATGGTAGGTATAGGGTTGGACTTATTCATCGTCCGCCCGAGCAATCACAGCAAGAATCATCAAAGCTGGCAATATCGACTACTAGCAGTAAGCCGAGACAGGCAAACGAGGAAGCGGAAGAGGAAGAGTTTCGTCAACTAGTCGCTGAGATGGCTCCACTTCGATTTACCCTTAGCACACAAGTGTCGGCGTACATCGTCAAATACAAGCTTGGCCACAAATACAAACATATTTCAGGCATACTTCAGATGGAGCTTGACGGCAATAGTTTTAATTTCCATGGCGGCTTTCCGCCGTACGTCTATGCTCGTTTGTGCGATGCACTTGGACTAGCCAGTAAACAATCTCGTGCAAAGCCTCAAGCGTTTACACCTTATGCAGATATTATTGAGCATTCTCAAGCTGACCCATCAACGCACATGCGTGAGTTCCAGGATCCAGGCTTTTGATCATTCCAGAGTGTTTGCCTTTTCCTATTAATGTGCTGTAACGATGTAATCAGCTGCTGCTGGTCCTGGTTTTCCAGCTGAGCTCCCTGCCTGCTGCTGGTGATCACCGGGCCAGTCCCGCCGCGGTTTTCATCGGCCCAGCAACCGATCAGGCCTTCCTCACCTCCGCAGCCGACATCACTGCCGGCGGATCCACCCCTGTCACCCCGCGTCAGGTCCCATAAGCAGCAGCGAATCCTCCCTGGTGCCATTCGATTTCGAGGGCCGCCAGGTCCGAGTCTTCACTAACGAATGTGGCGAACCCAGCTTCGTCGCCGCCGATGTGTGCGCCACCCTCGCCATTGGCAATGTCAGCCAGGCTCTCAGCCGTCTCGATGCCGACGAGAAGACCCTCATTTCAAATGAGGGTGCTTCCGCGGGCGGTCCGCCCAACCTAATTCTAAACAACGAGCCGGGGCTCTACGCCCTGGTGTTCGGCAGCCGTAAGCCTGAAGCCAGACGTTTTAAGCGCCGGGACACCCATGAGGTGCTCTCCACCCTCCGCCGCACCGGTCACTACGCCGTACCCGACATGGCTCCTGCCCCAGCGGCGCTACCGCCGGACAAGCAGGGCAGCGTTAGCGCCCTGCTACTGATCGGTCAGGCCGTGGCCCAGGTCCCCGGTGTGAAGCCAGGCATCGCAATGGCTGCCACACTGACCTGCATCCATGAGAACACCGGCCTGGCGACAGAAACCCTGCGGCGGGCGCTGCCCGCTACGGAGGAGCCGATCTGTTCCCTCAACGCCACTGGGCTTGGGGAGTTGCTGGGCATGAAGGCCAAGGACACGAACCAACACCTCGCCGCCTGTGGGCTGCAAATCCGCAACCGGCGTGGGGAATGGGAGCTCACCAATGTTGGCCTGCAGTAGTCAGTGGTCCTGCCCTATTGCCGCGGCGGCCACAGCGGCTACCAGATCCTCTTGAAGCCCGCGGTCACCAACGTGGTGCGGGAGCTGGGCTGATCAAGAGTCAGACCACACCACCCACATCTGGACGCCAGCGGGTCTGGGCCAACACCACCGAAGCGCATGAAGCGCTGGGAATGAGCCGTGAAACCCTCCGCCAGCTGCAGCTGCGGGGGGTATTGGTTCCCGGAAAGCACTACCGCCGCTGGGGCTGCACCCAGGGCAGGGGGCCGCTCCAATGGCATGCCGAGAACGTTGAAGCCACCATCACCGGCTGGAGCAGAAAGAACCTCAGGTTCTGAGTCACATTAATGGCGGGACTGCAGCAGAGAGAAACCACTTGGGAGAGTTCTAAACCTTTAGGAAATGATCCCTTCTCCAGTGTTGCGCTGAAGGAATGAAGCAAGCTGAGCGGCGTCTTTGAGTTTGCGTGTTTGTCCACAGCCGATGTGCGGGCATTTGAGATAGTAGTAATCCATTACGTTCCCCTCTTCTGCGGTTTTCTTTTCCTGGAGAACGAGAGGAAGTCCATGAATTGGACAGTTAATGTCAATATCCTGAGCACCTAAAACCTGGCTCATTTTGCGCTCGATCACTCTCAAAGCAGGTTTTGTAGAAGTGATGAGTTCAAACTGTTCTCTAGTGATCTCTAGCTCGGGGATGCCGGATTTATGCAGTAGGGCGAAATCTTGGTCGGCAAACCGTAGGGTTCCAGTGCATCGTCCAGGCATTCCTTCGGGTATGTAAAAGTTGGTGCAGGCCCAAAAGTAATCCTGCATGGTTAAAATACCAGACTTCGGTTGATTCCGTCTATTCAGATACATTGGCGCCCTGCATTTTGGGCACCGTTTCATGCGCACAGCGGGGCCGCGCGACCAATCGAGAATATGGAGATAATCCTCCGAAAGGGAAGTGGCGGAAGCGTTGGCTGCATCTGCCAGGATATCTGATGTGGTCTCTTCAGAGCGAGACTGCTGATGTTCTGCGGCAAGGTCCATTGCCTGATTTTGAAGCTCCTGCAAGCGATCTTCATCAATTTTGCTGAGATCTCCGTCACGGCGCTTCTTACGTTCTAGATCAGTTATTTCTCCATCTGTTTCATGTATATCGCGCCGGACGTCTTCTGATGGTCTGCTCGCATGTGCTTCTAAAGCAGTTACCTGTGCCCAGTCTTGCTTGAGAGATTCAATAAACGAACCAACCCCGCGCTTTACTGCATTGTAAGCCGATTTGATAAGAGCTCCAGAGCCCGGGAGAATGGAATCGAGGAATCGAAGCAGCATGGGTTAATTGGCAGGTCGAGGTATTAAGGATGTGGAGGGCATGGCTTTTGCGTAGCTTTGAATAAATCCATAAGCAAATCGATAGCCAACAATTCCCACCGCGATGGCTGGGTTTGCCATACACAGCGAGACTGTGGCAATGGTGCCAAGGGTCCTAGGCGTCATGTCCCGGAATGCGTCCTCTGGGGTCTGTTGACCGTTAAGCACCGATCCAAAGCAGCGCACCATGTCGGCTCCCACCAAGCCTGCACCAGCCGCAAGCGGATTGGCTCCTAGCAGCGCCTGAGTTACTGCTACAACCCCAGCCCGCCCAAGGCTACGCAAGGCACCATCTTTGGTTCGTTCCGGAATGGAGCGAAGAATAGTCTCGGATCGCTTGGCATCACCCCTGGCGAGGGCTCCAAGGCACTCTGCGAAGCCACCTGCGGCGCTCATCCCAGCTCCTGCAACGGCGCCAGTAGAAAGTGTTTGAGCTACTGCAGAGATCCTTTCTCCTACAAGCTGTTCATGGATACGCTCGTGCTCTTGATTGACGTAATCATGTGGGTTTTTGGCGATCAGCCGCGCTTCTTCTTGTGTGAACGAAACCTTTACCTTGTGATCAGGTGATATGTAGCTTGGGTCACCACCATTAACTTCACCAGCCTCTAGGTTGTGCAATCTATGCATGCCTTCATAGCGATCGTTTGCAATCGAGCTGCTGACATACTGTTGTGTTCCGGACTTGACTTGTATTTCGTCAACCACATCGCCTGTTCTCAGATCGACAATCTGGATGTCAGGAGCATTTTGAGCATCCTTGCCACCGAAGGATTCCGTGCTTACGGCTCGATAGGGGCTTTCGGTCGCTGCAGCTTGCGAATTGAATGCATTGATCACCTTGTACTCAGCCGCAAATCCCTGTGCGTTCGGATTTCCGCTTAGTTCGCTTGCACTTGTGACCAATCCTTTGCCTGGCGCCTCAGTTGAATTAAGGGCTTGCCTCCAGGCAGGGTCATTGCTGATGCGAGCTGCTTCAATCGACCGCTCCGCTGCTTCTGCACCAGCGCTGTAGGCCAATCCAGCCATTCCTCGCTCAAGGATCAGCTGGTGGTCATCAAGAATCTCTAATTCGTCCTCGATAATCTCGATAACTGTAAAGAGGTTTTCGCGAAGACAAGCCTTCTGAAACTCGAGAGCAATATTGATACTTATTTGTGAGATTTGCCGGAGTTGTTGGGAAAGCCACTCGGGCACGTCGACATCACTGCGCACCAAAGCTGATGTCATGCAGGTCCTGTCCGGGGAGAAGCGAATACAGAATCCCCTGTTCGTGCGCACCCAGAGTTTCTTCTTTTCTAAGAAGGCATGCCCAGTGAACTGATCAATTTCAGGGTGGGCTCTCCCCAGCTGGAGGATGCCCGTGGCGATGGCGTTCTCGAAGCAATCCTGGGTTGCCTCCAGAAATTGTTTGTCCACCAAGTAAGCCATCCCGCGGCCATGGAGCTTGCTGAGATTCATATTGGCCCATCCTGATGGGCTTTGACTATTGAGACATCGAGGTCTTTGCACGCTGACGGAGCTCGCCGTTGCGCAGCCGCACAGGCATCCCTTCATCGGTATCCAGGGGGGCTTTCCCCATCGCTAGGCGCTGCACCGCATTTTCAAAGGCAACGTCCACCACTTCATCACCGCACCAGCGGCTGTAGGCCGCAAGATGAGTCTGCAGGCTGTGACCCATCGCCGCGGCCACCACCTTGGGTGGTAGGTCGCAGATCACGTGGGCTCTGTGGGCGTAACCATGGCGGCAGGAGTAGGGGACGAGCTTCTCCCCTCTTGCTTCGTAGTCACGCCGGAGTTCCTTCCAGAGGGGGCGGTTCATCAGGTAGTGGCCGACATAGCCACCACCCAGCCCTGGCTGCATCGGGGGGAGCGCCTGAGATGAGAGGCGCTCCTCGAGCCTCCAGCCGTCAGCCCAGTCATCACAGGGCAGCAGGCGCAGCACCCGGGGCTTGGTCTTGCCGCGTGAGGCGACCTTCTCGTACGTGCACCAGAGGCGGCCCTGGCGGATTTGTAGGTGCTGCAACTCCTCTGGCCGGAGTCCATAGGCCGCCATCAGTTGAAAGGCGAACCGCCAGCGTGGGTCGGGGATCGCTTTGACCAGGGCGAGGATGTGATCCACCTCCAGAGGGGTGGTGATTGCCTTCGGGGTTCGGGCTCGCCCCACGTAGGGCGTCAGATCCTGCTGGGGGTCCCATTCCTCACCCAATAGCCGCTCAGAGCGACCCCACCGCAAGAGTGCTGCCGTGCACTGCATCTGGATCTGGCGAGTCCGTCCGCCTGGTTTGTCAGCCCAGATCCGGGCGAGGCGTTCCAGCAACTCCTTGGCGTTCTGAGGCGGCAAAGGTGCCGCCATCGCTTCGAGCACGTGTTTCATGTGATGCCGATGTACCCGGTGCCAGGTCGAAGCCTTGATCTCGCCACTCAGCAGCTTGTGCTCGCGGTAGGCAGCCACCAGATCCGGCCAAGAGCAGGGCATGCTCCCAAATCGAGCACTCCCAGAGCGGTGCCTGGAGCGATCTCCCACGGCAGAGACGCCAACAGAAGGCGTGCTCCTCAAGGTCACTGTTTCTGCGGATCCCTCGGCGGGGGCCATCCGGGCCACACAGGCCTCCGGCTCAATGCCCTGCTGAAAGCCCTCGAAGACCTCAACCACGGCGCTGCTGATCTGATCCACCTGATCGAACTGCCACGGAATCGGGAGCAGCACCTGTCGCCGCCTGCCGCCACCGGCCCCAGCGGCGATGTTCAGCCGGACATGCCCCCGGTGATTCAGCACCGTCCAGCCCCTGCGACATCCCCGCTGAGACAGGGCGTGAGACACGACGGCCCTGATCGTCACCTCCCAATCACGAGCCGCCGGCATGTGAGATGTTTGGTGAGATGTTTCGTCTCACAGCCTGGCACGGGCCAGCACGTACTGGCGGTCGCAGTCAGGCCGAAAGCCCGTGACAGCGAGGGCTTTCGGCCGAAAACCCTTATTGAGAAAAGGAAGCGGGCGGCGGGAATCGAACCCGCATCATCAGCTTGGAAGGCTGAGGTTTTACCACTAAACTACGCCCGCATTTGAGAGATCCCCGGGAGTATTGGGTCGTTGAGACCAACTCCCCCTGGGATGTCCTGCCGAACTGCCGTCCGGCGCCCCGATCGTGGATCACCGGGTTGGAGCATTATGGCCTGTCAGGTCGCCCATGGTTTGAGCCTCTCAACTCCCCCTTCTCCGGCGATGGCGAGCTACCAGGATCCGTCGTCGCTGCCCCCTGCCCGCCAGCGCCGCCTGTTGATCGCCTATGGCTTCGGGGATGCCGGCACCGGGATGGCCGCCTCCCTGATCGGCTTCTACCTCTTCATTTTCTACACCGCCGCGGCCGGCCTGCCCCCCTGGATGGCAGGGCTGGTGTTGATGCTGGCCCGGCTCTGGGACGCCCTCAACGACCCGATCGTGGGCTGGCTGAGCGACAAGACCCAATCCCGCTGGGGTCCACGGCTG
>Ga0114971_10003538_pt1 | contig 10586 bp, 9 predicted proteins | sample M_140625_MF_Meta_FD_87320 | JGI IMG/M metagenome (GOLD analysis project Ga0114971, IMG submission 87320) | Freshwater microbial communities from Lake Montjoie, Canada to study carbon cycling - M_140625_MF_MetaG | ecosystem: Environmental > Aquatic > Freshwater > Lake | place: Lake Montjoie...
AGCCTCTTCTCCTCCTCTACCGCCTCTTTCCCACGGCGCTTGAGCTGTTTCTGCATCAATAACGCCTCGTCCACCGAGGCGTAATCCGACGGTTTTTGCAGCGCCATGATATTATCCCTGTCCTTCTCTACTTCTACGATGGCCGTCGATAAGTGTACAAGCTCCGCCTCGCAATCCTTGATACCGCCCGTACAGAGGGAAGCCTCCTCGTCCCACTCCTGCGTCGTCCGGTTACCCAGCTTCTCGCGATACACCTTTTCCCCGCCCTTGACGGCCTTCCACTCGTCCTCCTTTTCCTTGCGATACTTTTCAAACCAGTCCAGACCAAACAGGGAATAAAGGAATTCCTTCCGATCCTTCTGCGTCATATCACGAAATTGTTTTTCTCGCTGCTGAAGGCACACGTTTGTATAGAGGAACCCCTCGCAGCTGCCCAAGAGTGACTCGATGACCTTGTCCGTCTTCTTCCTCTGCTCCTCGGAATAGTTTCGCCACTGTTTCTGATCGCTGTCCCAAACAAAAAAATTCTCTACGATCTTGATCTTGTCGTTCTTCTGACGCGCGCATTCCTTCACGATCCGGTATCGCTGATTTCCCACCCCAAACACGATCTCGCCAGAAGCCTTCTTCTCGTCGCGATGAATGACCTCCTTGGGGATGCTATTCCCATGCGTGCCACGCGTGATCTTCCCAAACAGCATAAACGTCAAGAGGTCGATAATGGTAGATTTCCCGTACGAGTTCCTCCCAAAGATACCCGTGATCGTGTTGGGCTGCATCTTGGTAAAATCAATATGGTTGTTCTTACCATAACCAAACATGTTGGAGAAAGAAAGAGCCTCGAGCGCCCAGCACGCATGTCCCTCGGCGTTCTTTTGCTGCACGTTTTTACGATACTCCACAACCAGTTCATCAATCAGCCTCTCGATAAGAGTCAGCGGCTGGTCACTCAGCTTTTCCAGCACAAAGGCGCGGATCCAAAACACTTCATCGGTATTCCCAGGGCTGAAATTCTTGTTGTTTATATTGTCACCGTCGGCCTCTTTCCGGCGGTTCCTCGCACCGCCGATACCGCCGCTGGAAGAGCCGTGCCGCTGCTGAAGACGCGCTCCGGGCAACGCCTTCTTGAACGTCGAGATGAAATCGTGATTGACGGAAGAATCCTCGGTAAGATGGATTCGAAGATTGCAGCGCTCCGGAAGATGTTGTCGAAGCGTAGAAAGATTTCGCCAGTCCAGGACCGGAATCGTGTCCTCGTAATAAAGGACACGCAAGGACTCTTCTTCCAGCACGGCCTCACAAAAACAATAGGGGTTCGGGATACGGACCAGTCGTGATCCGCGGGTTGCCAGATCCCAGATGAGGATGCCATGATCCGGATCCGTCTCGCCAAAGTTCTGGGAAAGAAGAGAACCCGAGTACGCCATCGTGCGCTCCTTGTTCATGTACTGGTGTTTGTGAATATCCCCAAGAAGGACAAGATCGTAACCAACAAAATCAGAACCCTTCTTTTCCCCGTCTTGAGAGCAAAATCCGAGGTTATTTTTCCATCCGGCGATAGAACCATGAAAGAGCGCGACGCGCATCGAGTCCTTGAAAAAATCAGGATCTTTCTTGACATCCGCGCCGAGATCCAGCCACTCTTCTTCGGGACCGCTGCTGTTGCTGTTGCTGCTCGGAAGCAACGAATTGACGGCAAACACGATATTAGAGTAGCGATAATACCCCGTGTGTTTTAGGTAATAAAGACCATCGGGAATCCTCTCGTGGAGGATGCTCGTCAGGCTATCCACGCGTTCCTTATTATTCAGGAGGGCGTCGTGATTACCCGCAATTAAGAACGTCGGCGCGATCGCGCCCAGACGAGCGAGGAACGAATAACTCATCAAGATGCACTCGGGCGTCAGATCGGCCTTGTTGTGAAGGAGGTCGCCCGTGATCACAATCACAGAGGAATGTACCTGGGGATGCGATGCAAGCACCTCGTACAATCGATCGAAAACGTGCTGATATTCCTCTTTCCTCGAATTGAGCCGGATGTGGACATCCGACACATGAAAGATGGTACTGATTTTCTTGTCACCCGATAATTGTTGAAAAATGGGTCTACTACTCATTTAATTTCATTTCATATAATGAATTTATATAAAAATCATCAAAACATACAGTCTTCATTTTTTTATTTTTTTATTCTTTTTCATCGTTGAAGCAGTCGTATCTTTTGGCTTACAAACGCCGGAATTTTATTATATTCACTATTGGGGTTTTCAAGACACGTATTGATGTATCCATCACGTATGGTTTTTGGCAGGTTTTCAAACTTGAATATCCCTTTCCACAGCCCATTACGCATCTTAAATTGAACAAGCTCGTAATGGGAACCTTTCCATCGAACCACCACATAAAAATCAGGACTAAAGACATTACCAATATGCTTGTCCAAGAGGTTACACATATAACGGTAATTCTTGCCTGTCCCATCGGGGTCCTGGATGATAATAAACTTGATATTCAATAATCGTTCCAGGATCGCGATATCCGGTTCAGAAGCCCAGTAGTTTTTGGTCATCATATGATCTTTATATTTTTCAAACGTGTCAATATATCTTATCCACTTGAATTGATCCAGTGCGGACTCGGATTGTATAATGCTAAGCTGTACGGTCAAGCGATCAATATTATCTTCTATTTGTGATTTGGTTCTCGGATCATCAGTGATGACTCGAAGAAGATCAGCCAAATCTCTCCTCTGTGCTTGCTTTTCCAGATAATCAACACTCGCGTCTTTCCAAAGCTGGCGAAGATTTTTAAACACTTCCTCAGAGGCATTCAACGACAACAAATTACGAAGATCCCTGACGCTAATATACCTTCCAATCTCCATGTAGGCATCACTGATGCTCTGAAAAAAACAATCACCGTCTCTTGGATTTAAAATGACCCTCACCCTCGACGCGTGAGTAGGTGCTATAAGAGGTTTTAGCCCATCCATCTCGGATCGGCGGTTTAATCGACGACTTTTAAACAATTGTGGCTCTTTCGAATTCAAAAGAGGCGCAAATTGGGGCAACTTTAAAAATACATTCAAGATCCGATGGGCAAGAACAAAATCTCCCCTTGTTCTTGTACGCTGGGTCCCAAAGTGATCCGATACTACCCTGAACGCGGTTTCCAAGAATGTCTTTTGCGCATAATCAGATAGTTTAGTTAAATTATATACATTGGGATCATTGCAAAATTGACGAATAAATTGGACCTCGGAAGATTGTTGTGCCATTTATTTTCTTTTCTGAATAGGAAAAAAAAAAAAATAGAAATGAATTTATTCTTCTTGAGGCAGACAAGCGGGATTCACGGTGGTTGGAACCAGATATCCTGAGATTGTATAAACCGTCAGGCCCTTATTGATTCTCGTAACGGTCAACAGGGGGATTTGGTTGACGGTGGTGGCGGTAATTTCCACGCTATATCCTGGCAATAGCGTGCACTGCGTCGTACCGGTGCCATTCGGCACCAGTGAATAGAGGAAATAGGTGTCGACCTCAGTGAGCGTGGAGTTATTGAGTATATCCACGGTCGCCGTATCGGCAAGGGCATCGTTAATGGGGATAAAAATCTGGGTATCGGTGAGCGTATCGATGATATCAAATAAAGGCGATCCGGAATAAAGATTTACGAATCCGGATAACTCGGGATGATTGCACAGATAATCAGCAAACGTGGTAGTACAAAGGCCGAGAGACGACATCTTTTTTTTTTTTAGAACTGTTTCTATCCGTTGAACAATATAATTTTTTTTATTATTCTACTTTGCTCTTGCGATAATGTAATGCCGACAATCATCCAAAGAATTCTCCTCGTGCAAGATATCAAACGTGTCGATAAATTCCTTCATATTCGAATTCAGATTCAGCTGATCGTTTACCACATTATCGTGATAAACAAACAGGAGGGAATGATCATTCTTGGCGATGCGCTTCATATGACTGCACGCCTTCTTGAAATCGCGCACGGGGATCTCCTGGAAGACATTCGACACAAACATAAGATCGAATTCCTTGCTCGGGAGGCGAGAATAACGAATGTCATCCACGCCAAACTGCAGGCGCGGATAATGATAACTCGCTTTCATGATCTTGAACTCGTCCTTATCAATACCCGTGATATCAAAGGACGATACATCTTTCTGGATACACCGTGTAATCTCTTTCGTGCTAACACCGTTTCCACACCCGATATCGAGGATGCGTGCTCCAACCGCCGTATCCGTCGTTCGGATCAGAGACGAAGAAGGCATAGAAATGAGAGGCTGTGTGTGCACAGGAGACAGGGTGGTGACAAGAGGGTACTGTCTGCGCAGGATATTCACAAAAGAATACGAGTGGACGCCGACGCCACCGAGCAACGCCGCAAAAAGGATAAATAAGCTGGCAATTTTCATGAGGAGTAGTTGGTTTTTATTTTTTCGCAAAAAAAAAAAAATTTTTTTTTTCTTTTCTACTAATGGCGTTTAGAGATTTCATTTCAAGACAGAAAAAATGGGTTTATGATGAATAGTATCCAGAAAACGTTCTTGTTTCGGGGGACACTATCGGTGGTGGTGTCGGATCATAATGAAACATTTCCGACGAGTCAAGATCATCAATATTTCTCAACGATGCATTTGAACCCTGGTTTATAGTCACGATAATGGTGATCAGAAGCGCAATGCTCACAAGAGAAAAAATGAGGCAAAGTATTGTAATCGCGTGCATTGTGTGTATGTGTAAACTTGTTTTTTTTCTTCCACCCTTATTTTTTTTTTTAATCAATAATCAATCGAGTTGGTGTTGATTTAAAAACATTGATGCAATGTCTTTAAAAAAAAATACAATGTACGGAAGCTATACTACAGCGTATCCTAAAAAAAATCTGGAGGAAGCGACCGCGGTTATCAAGCACTCGGAGCATGCACCTGAGCTTCAATCTCGCGGTCAATTGATGGAAGCTCTGAAGCCGAATAAAATCGTCGTGGTAAGCGCCTGGGCGCCGTGGTGTAATCCATGCAAGGTGGCATGCAAGAAACTCGACGCGCTCATCACGACGCCGTCGGATCCGCGTGATCCTCAGAGCTCACGGATCCTCGATTACATCCAGAACGATTACATCCAGTTCTTTAGCGATAATATCGAGAACGAGGACTCTTTCCACAAAAGCCAGGTCAGCGTCGTCCCGACGTTTTTTATTTATTATGACAAGAAACTACTCGATGTCCTCACGAATCTGGAGTTTGACAAGATGGTGGTAAAGATCCAGCAGCTCCTAACGCAAGAATACCAGCGACGGCAGCCGCTTCCACCACCTCTTCCTCCCGTCCACTCGCAACAACAGTTCCAGCAACCGCAACAGCAGCAACACCCGAGCGACTCTGTAGAGTATCAATAATCGCGGACATTATATGATACAGGGCCTCGCAATCGACGCGGTTGTACGCTTCCAGAGAGTCACACAGTGCTTTATCGGATCGATTGTTCTTGTAATACGAGAGCGCAAGATCGATGCTGGCCTCGCCGTCCTCACAGTCCAGCTCCGCGTATTCAAAGGGAACCCGTCCGTGACGATGAAACGCGGGTAGGACGCTCTTGAGGCTAAAATCGAGGGCGCCGTGAACCACTACGGTTCCCGTCCGCATGAGGTCACACGCGTCATGCCACCCCTGTGTATCCACGGCCTCCTCCTCGAGGCCGTGACGCATGCATTGCTTCCTCCAATGCGTCTTCTCTGCGTGCCAGTACCAGAGCCGCATATCCGGGTCTCGGTTCAGGAGGAGGCGATAATAGGCGCAGAATTCTTGCAATAGGTTCTTCTCGGCCTCCGGGGAGAGTGAAGAGGCCCACAGGCAGTGATAACGCGATCCAGAATACACGCCGATCATGTAGATGGTCCCGTCCGCAAGATACTCAAAATCAAAGAACGCGTGTCGTGTGGCGCCCTCCGGAAGAAGGAGCAGGGGCCATTTGGCGGCCACCTCTTCATCCACCCTCATCCATTCAAAATTTTCACTGGAAGAAGGATCCTGGCGATTGATGCACACGATCTTCTCGAGGATCGAGGCCTTTAGAGGGTCGGTGATCCCCACGAGCGCCGGTGTGAAACGCTCGTCGCGCCAGGACCGCACACCTTGAGATAAGGCGCGCTGGCGATGGATATCGCTGCACATCCATAACCCGGTGATCTCACCAAGCTCATGACTAAGCCGTTTCTTCAACGGTTTCCAGATCTTGTCGTTGCGCAAGATCCTGGATTCCATATTCGGAAGAAAACGATCATTGGCCTCGCGGAGGATGCTAAGAAGCCCCTCCAAATCTTCATCTCCACTCCCGCTATTAAAAAAAGGAGCGATGCGCTTGATACGCCGTACGTCGCGCACCATCCTCCGTGTCTTGCTACGCTCCTCCTCCGACAGCGTCAACACGCCTGTTTTATTATTCTTGTCCACCAGGACAAGCGTGTCAGGATCGATGTAATCCGGAAACATCGCCGCGCCATAGATGAGCACCATCCGAGCCTTTTGTCGGTGATAATCGTTGAGCTTGTCCACACAATCACACATATATAGAATCACATATCCATTACCGCCGTCGTTGTTGTGATTTGTTCCCAGGCATTTATCGATCAGATCTTTGCGAAGAAGACCGTCCATTGAACCCTGAACACGCGACGCCGTGTTACGAAAATAAACCTTGTGCAGATACCCAATGTTCTGCTCGAGGAACGGCGCAATATTCTTCTCCGAATAACCGAGGTACCTGTACAGACGGGCATCATTTCCCAGCTTCTTGGCGATAGTGTAAAAGAAATCTTTGGTCATCTTTACCCTCGGCTGAGAAAGCTTGCGAATAGTATCGTTCTTTTTTTCTTGGAGGCCGGCGTCATCACGATAAAGGATGTCCAGGATGTACGTAAGACAATCGTTGTTCATCATGGGATAGAGCTCCGAGCAATCGATGTAAATCGGTCCCGTTTCTTCAGGAAGGCTCAAAAGCCGAGGTGTTGTAGACCCCACCGCTGTCGCTGCCGTGACCGTCCTCGTCATATATTGATGACGAGGTTCCCTCATCATCGTTGTTTTCATCATCGTTTGAATTTTCAAAATCTTCTTATCTTCTTTAAGAAAATCACATTACATTTGCACTTTCAATTTTTTTTTTTTTAAAATTGGATTATATTGGATTTGACTTAAGGTATATAAGGGTCTATTAAAAAAATAAAAATGTGCGGTATCTGGGTTTGTGTAGGAGATTGTGATCTTTCTATACAACAACAACACTCGGCCCTTCAAAAACGAGGACCGGATGATTCCAGGACAATGACGTTTGCTAAAAATAATGCAACCATGGTCTTTCATCGTCTGGCCATCCGAGACGTGCGTCCCGAGGGCATGCAACCTTTTGTACGACGTGATTGCGAGACCGGGAACGAGTACGCGCTCGTTTGCAACGGCGAGATCTATAATTACGAGGAGCTGCTGAAGATATTCCCCGCGGTGCGGTCCGGTCTGCTTTCCCATAGCGATTGTGAGGTCATTCTCGCCCTCTATCTACACTTGGGCAAAAACATGGGCGCGGTCCTGGAACACATCCGCGGCGAGTTTTCTTTCGTGCTCCTCGAAATCGACGGTGAAACCGATATTATCCGGCACGGCTACGCCGCGCGCGATCCCTACGGTGTACGCCCGTTGTTCATCGGATCCGGAGAAAAGAGGATCGTCCTATCGAGTCTGCTGCAGGGATTGGTGGGCGCCGACATCGTCGATCCGTCCACGGCGCGCCAGCTCCATCCCGGTCACCTCCTCTGTTTTGGAACCGGTGGGAAAATAAACTGGCAAAAACCGTTCTATGCTCCGCGCATCTTCTTCTTGGAGTCAACGGAAGAGCAATCCTGCTACAAGGAGGTGTGCGAACGACTCATCGATGCCGTCCGCAGGCGCATGATCTCGGATCGGCCCGTAGGCGCCCTCTTATCCGGTGGTCTGGATTCCTCCCTCGTAGTCGCCATCATACACAAGATCCTCGGTATCCCCGTCAAGACCTTTACGATAGGATTGGAAGGATGCGAGTCCACAGACATCCGCTACGCGCAAGACGTGATCGATCATCTGGGTCTTGGAAACGACGCCACCATTGTTCGTGTGACCGTGGAGGATGCGCTGGGAAGCATCGAGGAAGTGATCAAGGAGTGCGAGTCGTACGATATCACGACGATCCGTGCCTCCATCATGCAGTACGCGGTCGCACGGTACATCCGTGATCATACGTCCATGCGTGTGATCCTGAACGGGGATGGGGCGGACGAGGTCCAGATGGGATACCTCTATTTTAGGCTGGCGCCCGATGCCAGCGCCGCGCGACGTGAGAACCAGAAACTCTTGCGGGAAATCCATTTTTTTGACGGGCTGCGCGTAGACCGCTGCCTTGGCGCGATGGGGCTGGAGGCGAGGCTGCCGTTCCTGGACGTGGAATTCGTGGAATATTTCATGAGCCTGCCGACAGATTGGACGGCGCCTCTGAACGGGCGTGACGAAAAATCGCTGATACGCAAGGCGTTCCACGCCTGCTATCCCGGCCTGCTTCCGGACTCCGTCCTCTTCCGACAGAAGGAAGCATTCTCGGACGGCGTGTCCTCCTCGGGCGACTCGTGGCATGTGAGGCTTCAGAATCATATCAACACCATAGAAGGACTCGATTTTGATCCATCAACGATCGATACCAACATCAATCCTCCTATCAGCAAAGAGAGCCTGTATTACCGTGCATTGTTTACCCAGCATTTTAAGGGGATGGACCGTATCATCCCTCATTTCTGGCAGCCCGCGTTCACGACGACACAGGACCCCTCGGCGAGGGAGCTGACGGCGGTTTACAAAAAAGCAGCGTAGAAAACAATAATAATATTTTATTTCTATTTTTTATATGTTAGAAGCAAGCAGTTCCTTGTTGTGTGTGTGTCTGTCAAAATGTCCATCCCTGGCTTGTTTGTGATTCACGATGTGTTTAGTTTACAAGAAGATGATTGGTTATGCAGGAAGATCGAGGAAGATCGAGGAAGATCCCAAGGAGCATCCTTGTCATCAAATACATTATGCTTATGAATACGGATGGAGATTCATCCCAATCGGGAAAAAGACCGTTCGAGATGATTATAATATTTTTCCCGATTGGATCCAATTTATTGGACAAAAAATAAGAAATAATAGTGGCTGTAAGGATGTCTTGAAGAGCTTTTCTACGGATTTTTTTAATTCTGCGGATCATGTTCTACTTAATATTTATCAACCCGGAGAAGGATGTGTTTCTCACACGGATGAAGTCCGCTTTTGGAATGAATGGGTGATTGGTGTTTCTCTTCACTCCGATTGTATCATGCGCATGTCTTATCATCCGCATTCTTTTTTTCAGACCGATGTTCCTCTACCACGCGGGAGTGTTTATATATTAACTGGTCAGGCACGCTATGTATGGCAACACGCTATCATAGGGTCCTCCATCACAAGAACGCGATATTCTATTACCCTACGTTCGATTGATCATCGTTATCTTCCTTACAAGGCGAAAAAATTTTCCGAGTTTTCGTCGTTTGGACCCTTTTAAGAATTTTCAACCAAAATAAAAAATATTTATTTTTTTTTATTTTTAATTTCCACAAAAAAGAAAAAAAAAATATTGGACGATCTGACAAAAATGAATCCCTATATTTGCATCGCCGTTGAATTTATTGGTACTTTTATTTTTCTGATGGTGATTGGTGTCGTTGTCGCATCTGGTACTGGCACTCTTACCATTGCTCCCTTCGCCATCGGACTTGCGCTCGCTGTGGCGATCTACGCGTTTGGTGCTATCTCAGGTGGTCATTTCAATCCTGCGGTGACGCTTTCCTCCGCCTCGGTCAGCGGATGGCAAAACAAGTACATCGGATACATCATCGCTCAGGTCCTTGCAGGCATCCTTGCGTTCTGGTTTGCCCGGTACAGTCAAATGAACAGCATCTCGGAAGCGCATGGTGTACAAAAATCATAAAATTTGTTACTTACCTTAAGTTTCTCACAAGCAGATTTACGATATATTCAAAGCTTTCTGTCAAAGGAATATTTTCTCTCGTCACAAAAGGTAATAAATTAACAGACGGTACTCCCTTCTTTTTTTCTTCTTCTATTAAGTATTTCCAAATCATCGAGCGGTATCCATCATCAGAAAAATTTTGTGGCGTCAAGAACGGTATTAAATCGCCGAATGGTGTTTTTTTGTAAGCATATTCATGTCTAACAAGTTTATACCAGATCTCTGAAATATCTTTATTTTGCGTTGTCAAAAGAGGTTGTAATTCGGACAAGGTTTTTCCTTCTCTATTTTCAGTAAGGATAGGTTCATGTAACAAGTGATACAATTCAGGCGGAATCAAAGATGCTATTTCGTCCAACGGCATTCCTCTATCATAATATTCGTCTTCGAGAATAGATTCCCATATACGAGATACTGAATAATCTGCCGATGGTTTGAAAAAAGACATTAAAGGTGCTAAATCTTGTAATAACATTCCTCTTCGATAAT
>Ga0114971_10003541_pt1 | contig 10584 bp, 9 predicted proteins | sample M_140625_MF_Meta_FD_87320 | JGI IMG/M metagenome (GOLD analysis project Ga0114971, IMG submission 87320) | Freshwater microbial communities from Lake Montjoie, Canada to study carbon cycling - M_140625_MF_MetaG | ecosystem: Environmental > Aquatic > Freshwater > Lake | place: Lake Montjoie...
ATTCATTGTCCAAAATTTGAAATTCCATTCCAAGGTTTCCACCCTTTTCATATTTGGTAAAAAAGTATTTCACGCCACTATTGCAGGCAGGTTCAATTTTATAATCAATGTATAAATCAAAATCAGAATACTCGTTGACGGTCATGATATCGCCACCCTTACCGCCCTTTATAGTGTTGAGCCTACCTTCTTTTACTGTCCATCCTGCTGGAACCATTTTATTATTGGTGGTTGTCCATCCCTCTGAATCTTGTCCATTAAATAAAAGTACCCATCCTTTTCTTTTTTCTTTAGCGGTTAGTTGGTTGTCTGATTTTTGTGAGAAAATGCTGGTGGGAAATACGGATACTATTATTAGAAGACAAAAGATATTTTTCATATTAAGCAATTAAAATTGAAAGCAGCATTTCTACTGGATGGAAAAGAGATGGTTTCATATACTAAATTGAGACTTTTATTTCTATTTTTATTAAATATTTTTAAAGGCTTTTTTTGGTAAAAATGCATTTAGTTTTTTCAGAAATACTGACTATTGGTGGTTTTTGAGATTGGCATCTATTTTCTTGATAAGAAACTTTTACTTTTTTGCCTTGATGCAAAAAAGTAACAAAAAAAATCAATCAGCCGCGGCGGATTGATTTTTTAACGGCCGATATTTTACATTTCTAGCACGAGGGTGTCAAACAGAGGTATTTATCATGTAGTTTGAAAATAGATCAATGAGCATAAAAAAAGGATGGTCTGTTATCAGACCATCCTTTTAAAAGTATTGATATTTCTCTTGCTGAAATTATGCTAGATCAAATCTGTCAAGATTCATAACCTTATTCCAGGCAGCTACGAAGTCGTGAACAAATTTTTCTTTGGCATCATCACAAGCGTATACTTCTGCAATTGCACGTAACTCAGAGTTAGATCCAAAAATCAGATCCACTCTTGTGCCGGTCCATTTTATTTTACCTGTTGCACGATCGGCCCCTTCAAAAATATTTGCGGCATCCGAACTAGCTTTCCAAGTGGTGCTAAAATCAATTAGGTTAGCAAAAAAGTCATTGGTTAGTGCTTCCTTTTGATGGGTAAACACGCCATGATGCGATTGATCAAAATTGGTATTTAGTGCACGCATGCCACCAACTAAGACGGTCATTTCAGGAACTGACAATGTCATTAATTGTGCTTTGTCAATTAACATTTCTTCAGCAGAAACATTTGATCTTGACCTACTGTAGTTGCGGAAACCATCAGCAATAGGTTCTAAATAGCCAAATGATTCAACATCCGTTTGATCTTGTGTTGCATCTGTTCTACCAGCAGTGAAAGGAACATTTATATTGTGACCAGCATTTTGAGCCGCCTTTTCTATGGCTGCACATCCACCTAAAACGATTAAGTCAGCAATAGAAATCTTTTTACCTCCAGACTGATTGTCATTGAATTCTTTTTGAACACCTTCTAACGCAGCAATTACTTTAGATAATTGAGCGGGTTGGTTAACTGCCCAATACATTTGCGGGGCAAGTCTAACTCTAGCACCGTTGGCACCACCACGTTTATCAGAATTTCTAAAAGTAGATGCCGAAGCCCATGCAGTTGATACCAATTCAGCAACTGAAAGTCCAGCAGCAAGAATTTTAGTTTTTAATGTTGCTACATCATTATCGTCTACCAAAGGATGATCAACAGCAGGAACAGGATCTTGCCAAATTAAAATTTCTTTAGGAACATCTGCTCCAACGTACCTAGTACTTGGACCCATGTCACGATGGGTTAATTTGAACCAAGCGCGTGCAAATGCATCAGCAAATTGATCTGGATTTTCATAGAATTTTTTTGAGATAGGTCCATAGCTAGGATCTACTTTCAATGCAATATCGGTAGTAAGCATGGTTGGTGCATGACTTTTGGAAGGGTCATGTGCATCTGGTACAGTACCTGCACCTCCATTGTTTTTTGGTTTCCATTGATGTGCACCAGCTGGACTCTTGGTCAATTCCCAATCGAAATTGAACATATTTTCAAAGTAGTTATTGCTCCATTTTGTTGGGGTGGTTGTCCAAGCACCTTCTAATCCGCTTGTAATGGTATTACCCGCATTACCGCTTCCTAGCGTGTTTTTCCAACCTAGACCTTGCTCTTCAATGCTTGCGCCGGCTGGTTCTTTTCCAACATATTTACTTGGGTCAGCAGCACCATGGGTTTTACCAAAGGTGTGACCACCTGCAATCAATGCAACAGTTTCTTCATCATTCATTGCCATACGAGCAAATGTTTCGCGAATATCTCTTGCAGATGCAATTGGATCAGGATTGCCATTAGGTCCTTCAGGATTTACATAAATTAATCCCATCTGAACTGCAGCCAATGGGTACTCTAAAACGCGATCTCCGGTGTAACGCTTATCGTCTAACCAGATACGTTCAGAACCCCAGTACACATCTTCTTGTGGCTCCCAAATATCTTCTCTACCACCAGAGAAACCAAAGGTTTCAAATCCCATTGACTCCATAGCACAGTTACCTGCAAGAATCATAAGATCTGCCCAAGAAAGTTTTTTACCATATTTCTTCTTGATAGGCCAAAGTAATAAACGCGCTTTGTCAAGGTTGGTATTGTCGGGCCAACTGTTAAGTGGTGCAAAACGTTGGGTACCTGCGCCACCACCACCACGACCATCTGTATTGCGGTATGTACCTGCACTATGCCATGCCATGCGAATAAAGAAGGGGCCGTAATGACCATAATCGGCAGGCCACCATTCTTGTGAGGTAGTCATTAATTCATAAATATCATTCTTCAATACTTTCAAATCTAGCGACTTAAATTCGGCCGCATAGTCGAAAGACTTATCCATAGGATTAGACAAGGAAGAGTGTTGACGAAGAATATTTAACTTCAATTGATTTGGCCACCAATCAGTGTTTCTTGTTCCACCACCTGCACTGATTTGTTTTGCAACTGCGGATACACCAGTAAAAGGACATTTGCCTTCGCCGTTGTTTGTATTATTTTCCATTTTATTAAAATTTTAAGAATTGATATGATAGATAAAATTACATTAATCTTAGATTAGTTTTTAATCAAATTCACAATGATGTATCAATAGGATTTCGAAAAAGGGAAATTTTCAAATTTTCTATTTATTGATAAACAGAATAGACGTCCATTTGTTTAATTAATATTCCATTTTTTAAATATAGATTCAACAGCAACAAGTAAATTTCATTAAATTATACCAAAATTAAAGGGAAACTTCCTGTCTCAATAAACAGGAGTGGTGGAAGCCAGCTGATATTAAATCCCTGTTTTTCTTTGAATAAAATACAGCCAACGAATTTTAATAAAATAAAATTTAGTGCTAACCACACCTATCTTTATATTATTAATTAAAATCTTAGAAGATCCATTAAAAAACGTATTTTTAACTCATATGTTTTTATTTAATTATCTATTTTATGTTCCATATAAGTAAACCAAAATTGCCATCAATAGGTCATCGGCACAAAGGTGGAAACCCTGGCACTAAAACATTGCCATCAGCTACTCCTAATCCAAGTCCTGCTCCCACTCCTAAACCTGCTGAAGCAAGTGGTCCGAAAGTGGAACAATCAAAATCTCCCGCGTCATTACCATCTGCACCACCAAAGATTGAAGCAGTACCTACAGAAAAAAAAGTAAATAAAAAAACATGGTAACCAACGGGGGTAATAAATAATTCATTTTATAAATTATTTATTTTCAAGCAAATCAGATAAAAATTATAACCAATAGATATCTTACTGAAAAGTAAACCCCCTTTCAATTTTTCAGATTTTATTATCTCCCCAACAATTTTTGGAATTTGTTTTTAATAATAATTCACCAATTTATTTAAGCAATCCGTTTTTATTTTAAAAGTAGGGAAATAATAGGCATAAAAAAGCGAGCCTTTTTTGGAGGCTCGCTGTAATAATTTTCTGTATTATTTTACTGTATCAATTACTAGTACATTGTCAGTGATAGTTCCAGTAATGGTTACTTTAGTACCGATAAATTTCTCTACTTTTTCAGCGTTGCCGATGGCGTATACTTTGTCACCCACTACAAATACTGGCTTAGCGCCATCCTTTACACATTTCATTGCACAAGCTGCATGTTTTGGATCATTGCCTTTTACTCCGCAATTCTCATCTCCTATAAATCCAGTCCATTTGCCCTTATCTAGTGCATTTACAGCGGTAAAACATACCACCATTACTAATAACATTAAGTACTTTTTCATATATTGATTTTTTAGTTTAAACAAATCTAATATATTTTTTTGATAATTTGATGCAAGTTAAAAATTTATAAAATTAGCTTCATTTCCTCTACAAGACCTGTCCATATTGCTTATTGTAAGTTTTTCCTTACAATTTTTAAAAATTCATCGCTTCAAAAGCTTGGGCATATAGCCAATGCCCAAAGTCATTCGGGTGGTTTATATTATTACCTAGCAAAGAAGATTGGTCTTTTCTTTTAAAGACTTTCATCCATGTACTATAAACATCCACATAGGCACAATGGGCTTCTATTGCTGCTTGCTTGGTTGCTTCTGCATACAACTCCATCGAATGACTTCCATAATGCCAATCATCATTTGGTGGAAAGGCAGAGTAAAGAATGACTTCTGCGTTTTTTCTTTCTTTGATCATCCCTACCAATTTTATAAGGTTCTTTTTAAATTGTTCAGGACTATTTCCACTTTTGTTGTGATCGTTCATTCCCCATCCTACCAATACTAGGTCGGGAGTTGTTTTTCCAATATAAGTATCCCACCATTCTATTCCTTGTTTAGATGAATAACCAGGAATGGAGACATCTTCAATTTTGAAATTTGATTGCGGGAAAATACTTTTCAAATAGTTTCCATAAATAGCTTGAAACCTGTATTCTGTAGAAGAAGCTTCGCCACCGGCAGTAATACTATTGCCATAAGAAACAATGGAAAGCGCTTGACCACTTTCTAATTTTTTTCGAAAATTAACTAGGTACTTACTTTGATCATTCGGCTTTGCAAGTCTTTCACCATTTTTTGTTACATAGTCTACCCAAACGAAATAAGGATGGTTAGAGAAGTCAGTAAATTTTGTATGATCAAAGTCTTTCTTCTCATAAAGAACATGCTTAGAATAATCTGGAATACTTGAGTGGATAGTTCTTTGAATCTCTCCTTTATCGTAATCAACAATATAGTCAACACCTTCGATATAGATTTTACTATTGGCAAATTGGCGTTGATAGGTGCTTCTAACAATGACAGTTTTTTTTACCAATGAATCGAAGCAGAGCCTTCCAGATTGAGTAGCCGCCAAGACTAGACTTTCTCCTTGAATGTTCATCGTTATTCCTCTGGCAGAGCCAATGTTATTATTTCCTTGATTGGAATTATAAACTGTACTTATTTTATTTTCATTGGGATTAGGCTGTCCAATTAAGGTGTTGGCCATTGATAAAAACAATAAATAGCAGCTAACTATTTTAAAAACTTTTTTCATAGATGGTAGCTTTTGAAATGCAGGCAATAAAATTTTGAATGCGCTCATGATTTTATTTTTTCTTGTATCTAATTTTTACTTTCGAAATTCCTGCTCCAATCATATCTATTTCTTTGGCTGCCGCTTTTGTCAAATCTATGATTCGCCCTTTTACAAAAGGGCCTCTATCATTGATACGTACTACCACCGTTTTGTTATTGGCAAGGTTAGTGACTTTTACTTTTGTACCAAATGGAAGGGTCTTGTGGGCAGCAGTAATTTTATTCTGTCTGTATATTTCTCCATTCGCTGTAGTGCGTCCCTCATAAAAATCAGCATAATAGGAAGCTATTCCTTTTTTGGTTGTATAACCACAGCTGTTCAGTAACAGCAAAGTCAGCAATGATAAAATTATATTTTTAGACATAAAATGAATTTAGAACTAAAATTTATATCATCCACTTTTTGATTTTTATACGAAAGAATTCATTTAAAAAAGGAATGAAAAAACATAAAATGAGAGGTAAAGCAAATTCTTGTTTGGTGCAAGATATTGTATAAAATCATAAGTATAATTCTAGTTATCGAAGAACACCTAAATACATTATGAATAAATACATATAATCCGGAAGTCCAATAGGAGAATTGAATGGGTGTAAAATATTTATGTAAATTGGGAGCTGCTCAACTTATCTTTGAATTAGAGCAATTCAAATCATTTACGCAATACAATTTATTTATGTTAACACCAGAAAAAATAGTTTGGGGAATCATCGGTTGTGGAGATGTAACCGAGGTAAAAAGTGGACCTGCATTTAATAAAGTAGCTAATTCTGAATTGCATGCAGTGATGAGAAGGGATAAGGTATTGTTGGCAGACTATGCTAAAAGGCATGCAGTGCTTCATCAATATACTGATGTGGATGATTTGATTGCAGACCCTGCTATCAATGCAATATACATAGCCACACCTCCGAAGTTTCATGAGCCTTTTGCTATCAAAGCGATGACAGCAGGTAAACCAGTCTATGTTGAAAAGCCAGTAACACGCGATGTTGCAGAAGCAAAAAGAATGCAATCATTTTCAAATCAAACGGGCGTAAAAATGGCGGTTGCTCATTATCGAAGAGCATTGCCTATGTTTATTGAAATAAAGAGAATAATAGAAACGGGGATATTAGGAAAAATAAATTTGGTTACGCTTCAATATTTTGAACCTGCAATTGAAACTTCTAATCTTACGCCCAAAGATCTCTGGCGAATAGACCCCTCTTTGGCGGGGGCAGGATTATTTTATGATATCGCTCCACACCAAATAGATATCATGATCAATATATTTGGGAAGCCAATTAAATATGGAGGTAATTTTTTAACTCAGTTAAAAACTAGTCCAGTAGAAGATACCGTTAATGGTTGGATTCATTTTGATAAAGATATTTTATTTACTGGAACCTGGGGTTTTTCTATGCCGGCGGCTATGAAAAGAGATCACTGTGAAATTATTGGCGATAAAGGAACCTTGACATTTAACTTTTTTGGGACAGAAGGTTTTTTAAAAATGTCTAATGGCGATGACCAGAAATTTATTCAACCCAAACATATTCAGCAACCAATGATTGAAAAAGTGGTTCAATATTTTTTAGGAAAAACAACCAATCCTTCTCCAATTGAAGAGGCTATATTTAGTATGGAGGTGATGGAAAACTTTGTTTATGAAAAATAAGGTTTTTGAAGTACTCAATTTTGTGGAGGCTATCAAAATGACTATATTCAAAATAACTTTTGCTATACTATATAAAATTCTATCTAATGAATCTAAAAAATAATCTACTGTTTGTTGCCATGCTAATGGTTAGCATGCAAGTTGTGAAGGCTCAGGAAAGAGTAAGTACCAAAGGTCAAATTCCAATTCTCGCTTGGTATAGTATTCCAGCTAGTGAAACAACGGTTGCTCGTTATCAAGAGATGAAGGATGCGGGGATAACACTACAGTTTACAGGTTTTCCGGATATTGAAGCCATGCAAAAGGCGTTGGATGTGGCAGAAAAAGTGGGCATGAAGATGGTGGTTTCTTGCCCAGAGTTAAAAACTGATCCTGAAAAAACGGCGCGTCGCTTTATGAATCATCCTGCAGTAGTGGGCTATCACCTCATTGATGAACCATCGATGGCTGCTTATTCAGAGCTAGGAAATTGGGCAAAACGAATTCAAGCGGTCGACAAGAATCATTTTTGTTATGTTAACTTATTTCCAATTTTTGCTGACTCTTCCATTATGGGTACAAAAAATTATCGTCAGTATGTAAGTGAATGTGCTAAACAAATACCCTTACAATTTCTTTCTTTCGACTATTACCCGGTTTTAAAAGAAAAGCTTTCTGATAGATGGTTTGAAAATCTAGAAGTATTTTCTGATGAGGCAAAAAAAGCAGGGAAACCATTTTGGGCTTTTGCACTTACTACCAACTATGATGAAGGGCATATTACCCCGCAAACATTGGCTGCCATGCGATTGCAGGTGTATAGCAACTTAGCTTATGGTGCACAGGGAATACAGTATTTTACTTATTGGTCAGCCACTTCTCTCACCACCGCATCGGTAGAAGATCAGCGAGGTGCTCCCATTAGTGCTGCTGGAAAAAGAACGGTCGTTTATGACAGAATAAAATTAATGAGCCAAGAAATCAAAAATCTTTCAGGACTTTTTCTTGGATCAAAAGTCGTGTGGGTGAGGCATACTGGCAAAGGAAGAATACCAACTGGAACTGTGCGACTTACTTCGCTACCGGATGCCGTAAAAGTATTAGAAACCAATGGCAAGCCTGCACTGGTTGCGCTGCTAGAAAATGGAGATAATTATACTTTAGTTGTAATTAATAAAGATTTTTTGAACGGCATGGATCTTACTTTTTATGGTAATGAGACCGTTAAAAAAGTTCTGAAGGATGGATCTATTGTGCCAGCCAGTGTGTATGAAAATTCTTTAGAGTTAGATCCAGGGGATGCAGCTATTTATACATTTCCAATTACCAAAAAATAGTGAGGCCCTTTTGTGTGGAATTTTACTTCAAAGGAAATGATAGGAATGTCATTTCCTTTTTTATTTGAACTGCAGAATGTTGGAATATAAAATTATAAAATATTCATTTTCAATTATTTAAATTTATTAGCAGGATGATTTTGTTTGAAATGAGGGGCCGGATAGAAATCCAGCCCCGCTTTAAAATCCAATATCCTATGAAAAACCTTGTGTAAGATAGTATTTAATTTAATATATTACAATTTATTTTAATATATTTTAAACTTTTATCATTTCTTATATTTGAATATGAAAAAAATCATTTTTTTAACAGTCGCCAGCTTCCTAACGGTAGCGGCTTTCTGCCAAACAAAGAATCAGGTAGTTGAGGCCGCCTGTGGTCAATGTCAATTTGGATTACCAGGTAAGAGTTGTGACTTAGCAATTCGAATAAATGGCAAGGCCTATTTTGTAGATGGATCCAAAATAGATTCGCATGGAGATGCACATGCAAAAGACGGTTTTTGCAACGCCATCCGAAAGGCTGAAGTCTCCGGGGAATTTGTAAAAGGTAGATTCAAGGCAACTCATTTTGAATTGATGCCTGAAAAAAACAATGCTAAAATTCCTACCCAATCTCCCTAGATAAATGCCCTATTAAATTTAAAGGATTATGAAAAGGGTGTCAATAATTTTGGTGGTAGTATTCTCTCATTTGATGAATACTAGCCAATCTCAAAATATGGACTTCAATAATTTATTTTATTGTTTTGGCAATGCAATGAACCTTCCGAATGCTCCTAAAAGTTTTGATGATCAAGCTCTCTTGGCAAAAAAAACAGGTTACCTAGCAATGTCGGGTAGTGGAGAACAAAATTATTTTGAATTTCGAAAAGCACTCGATCGCGTTGGGTTAGCAATGCCTGAGATTTATATTGAATTAAACATTGACCAAGGAATTGCTTCCAAAGACTCATTATTAAAAAAAATTATCAGGGATTCAAAAGGCCGTGATCTATTAATTACATTACCCATCGTTAGTAAATTATATAAGAATAATCAGCTAGAAGGAGATCTGAAATTGGTTGAAATACTCACTCTACTAGCAGATTATGCTGCTGCCTATCAGGTGAAATTGGCTATTTATCCTCATTTTTCACTTTACTGCGAATCTATCCAACATGCTGAGAAAATTGCTACTATGGCGGCGCGCCCAAATATTGGAATCGTATTTAATCTCTGTCATTTTTTGAAGGTAGAGGGAGAAGCGCAAATAGAAGCAGCTCTCACCCAAGCAATGCCCCACCTAATGATGGTTTCTATTTGCGGTGCCGATGCTGGAGATACTAAGAATATGGATTGGAATAAATTGATACAACCACTTGGTGCTGGAAGTTTTGATACCTATCGTTTCGTAAAGCTTTTAAAGGACAAAGGCTACCAAGGAAAAATAGGCTTACAATGTTATAATATTAAGATGGATGCAGCAAAGGCCCTTTCTCAATCATTGAATGCTTGGAATGGGTATAAAAGTAAGTACAGCGCTTCGCTGAAGAGGAATTAATGTAAACTCTTCAAAAAAAATAGCCCCTCTTTAATCCGTTACTGCAGAATAAAATGTATGTTTATAGCCTGTTTATTGCTGTTGTTACTATTTAATAAAATTTAATGTTGAAAGCAAGTAGCATCTAACATGCATTATTTCCCTAATCAATTATTCAAGAAAAAATTTTTTTGAAAACATGAAACCATTATCGCAAAAAGGCAGGCGCCGGTTCCTGCAAAATTCAGCAACCGCTCTCGCAGGCTTTTTCATTGTTCCTAGGCATGTATTGGGTAGAGGATTTATTCCACCGAGTGATCAACTTACCAAAGGTATTATTGGTGTAGGCGGTATGGGACGCGGACATATTCCCTATGCTGGAACAAGGGTAGTGGCTATCTGTGATGTAGATACTACGCATGTAAAGAAAGCAGCAGACATCATTGGTGGCGGAGTTAAAACTTTTCACAACCATCATGAATTGATTGCGCTGCCTGAAGTGGACATTGTGAATATTGCCACTCCTCCTCA
>Ga0114971_10003543_pt1 | contig 10582 bp, 9 predicted proteins | sample M_140625_MF_Meta_FD_87320 | JGI IMG/M metagenome (GOLD analysis project Ga0114971, IMG submission 87320) | Freshwater microbial communities from Lake Montjoie, Canada to study carbon cycling - M_140625_MF_MetaG | ecosystem: Environmental > Aquatic > Freshwater > Lake | place: Lake Montjoie...
CCACCGCACGCCTCAGCAAGTCGCGCCATCTCCGCAACACCACGCGCTAAGAGGGCGGCGGCGGCGTTCTCGCCGTAGCCGAGTGAGCGAATACCGCTCACGGCGATTGCGAGGACATTCTTCAGTGACCCTGAGATCTCAACGCCGATCGGGTCATCGCTCAGGTAGAGGCGGAAGGTTGGGCGAGCCAAGCGTTGCAGCACTGCGTCGCGGCCCTCGCCACGTGCGGCGAGTACCGCTGCGGCCGGCTTCCCTGCGGCGATCTCGCCTGCAAGGTTCGGCCCAGAGAGGATCAGGATTGAGGCGGGATTTGCTCCAGCTGCAGCCGCAGACTCCGAGGTGCGCTCCCCCTCTCGGCTGAGTCCCTTCGAGGCGATCACGATCTTCGCCGCGCCAGCCCCTGCACGCGGCAGAGCGTGCCGAATTGCGTCGGATGGCACAGCGATGACCAGGAGATCCCCTGCGCCGAGTGGAGCAAGCTCCTCTTCAGTGGAGCGCACGTGGACAGATGAAGCGAGCGTGACGCCAGCAAGGCGACGGGGATTCTGATGGCTCGCGGAGATCGCCGCCGCCTCAGCGGCGGTGTGTGCGATCAGCTCAATCTCGGCGGTGGGTGTGCCATCCTGCGGATGGCTCCAGAGTGCGGCGAGCGCGGTCCCCCAGGCGCCAGCGCCAAGGATGCGAATCATCGAGAGCCGCCTCCGGTGCGCCCGCCACCCTTGCCACGCTCACGACCCTCTTCGGCGGAGCGCTCGCGCACCACGATCCGAATCGGCGTGCCGTTGAGCGGATAGCGCTCACGAATCTGATTCTCAAGGAAGCGCTGCCAGCTGAAGTGCACCTGTGCTGCGTTGCGAGCGAAGAGGACGAACGTGGGAGGCGGCGTGGCCGCCTGCGCCGCGTAAAGGATCTTCGGTCGCTTACTCCCGCTATGCACCGGCCCCTGCCGAGCGACCGCCTCGGCGACAAGGCGATTCAGCGCGCCGGTTGGGATGCGCAGCTGCCGCGCGTCGGCCGCCGCAATCGCCGCATCAAGCACCTTCGTGGCGCGCAGTCCGGTCAGCGCAGAGATTGAGACGATCGTCGCAAAGTCAAGGAAGGGCGCCTGACGACGAATCAGGCCCATCGCCGTATCAAACGTGAAACCGTCCTTATCAACCAGGTCCCACTTATTCATCACGATCACGAGCCCCTTCCCAGCATCAATCACCGAACCCGCTACATGAAGGTCCTGCGCCTGGAGTCCTGTCGATGCATCAATGATCAGCAGCGCAACATCGGCGCGATCAAGTGCAGCAACCGAACGGACGGTGGCGTACTTCTCTGCAACGGGTCCTGAGGCGATCTTGCCACGACGCTTGATTCCCGCAGTATCAACGAGCGTGATGTGACGGCCGGCGTGTTCAATCTGGTCGTCGATCGCGTCGCGCGTCGTTCCCGGCACATCGCTCACCACCGTTCGCTCCTCACCGAGGAGCTGGTTCAGGAGACTCGACTTGCCAACGTTTGGGCGACCAACAATCGCAACCGTTACTTCACCCTCGCGCGTCTGCACGCCGCTATCCGCGGGCAGGCCGCGCAGACTCTCAATGAGCACATCAAGCAGGTCGCCCGAGCCGATCCCATGCTGCGCGCTGACCGGATAAATCGCATCAAAGCCGAGCGAGGCGAACTCGTGCGAGGCGCGCTCGCGATCAATGTTGTCTGCCTTATTCGCGGCGAGGAGGATCGGCTTCCCGCTCTTGCGCAGCAGTAGCGCCACCTCAGCGTCGCCTGGGTTTGGGCCAGTTGCAGCATCCACCACCAGGATGATGAGATCGGCGTTCGTTACTGCAATCCGCGCCTGATCTTGCACCGCAACGTCAATCACGTCGCCTTGCGACGGCTGCATCCCGCCAGTGTCAACGAGACGGAAGCGAAAGCCGTTCCAGTCGGCGATCGCGATCAGTCGATCGCGTGTTGTCCCTGCACGATCCTCCACCACGGCGCGGCGCTCGCCAACGAATCGATTGAAGAGCGTGCTCTTCCCGACGTTCGGCCGACCAACCAGTGCAACGAGCGGCAGCCGCTCCTGCGTAATCTCTTCCACCGCGCTCCCTGCGCGCTCCGAGCGCCGCGTCACCGGGCGTCCGAAGTGCTAAGTGATGTGGTGCGGTACTGCGGCGTTGCCGCGGCGGCGAGCGCCTCATGCGCAATCTCTGCCGCCTTCACCTTTATGCCCTCCGTGCCAGCAAGCTGAACGATGGTTCGCACGACCACCTCAAGGTCTTCAATCGGGGTGCTCGTGCCACCGGTTACCCCCACGCGCTTCACGCCGGCAAACTGCGCCGCATCGGTAAGCTCCTTCGCAGATTCGATCTGCAGTGCACGCGTCCCATTGATCTCGCAGAGTCGCGTCAGCTCCTTCGTGTTGGCGCTCTTGCTCCCGCCCACAACGACCATCAGGTCAACCTCGCGCGCCGCCTCTAGCGTGTCCTCTTGACGACGGATTGTGACGGGGCAGACGGTGTTGACCACCTTGAGTTCGTGACAGCGTGAGACCATGAAGGCGGCGAGACGCTCAAACTTCCATGGTGGTTGCGTTGACTGCGTGATCAGCGCCATCCGCTTTCGGCGTGGAATCTTGACCCAGTCCTCCTCTTCGTCAACCAAGATCGCGTTCGGCGCGAAACCGAGGAGGCCGACAACCTCTGGGTGGTTCGGCGTGCCAAGGAGCACGATGTCGTACCCCTCATCCACCAACTTCGCCAACTCACGATGCTCCTGCACCACCCAGGTGCAGGTACCATCGATCACCTCAAGGCCACGACTCACTGCACGCTCCAGCACTTCAGGGGTGACGCCATGTGCGCGGATCACCACCGCCGCACCCTCCTTCACCTGATCAAGGCTCTCAACGTTCTCAATGCCGCGCTGGTGCAGGTCGGCGATCAGCCCCTCGTTGTGCACCACGTGGCCGAGGGTGTGGGTCGCCTTTCCCTCCGCACTCGCAAGCTTCGCCTTATCAATCGCCTCGCGGACGCCATAGCAGACGCCGGTACGGCGGGCGATACTGATGCTCTCAACGCTTCCCATGCGCCGATTATCCCCTAGTCGGCTCCTCGGAGTCCCAGCCCCGCGTCAGACGCCGCGCAGGAGGCGCTCTGAGCCCTCCAGCAGGGGCGAAACCTGCGCTTAGGGGCGACGGTAGTCGGCAGGGAGGATGGCTGCGACTGCGTCGTGGATCGCTGCGCTTACCGTGGCGAGCTCTGGGCGCTCACCCACTGGGTGCGTGAAGTGGAGTGGTGCGCCGATCGTCAAACGCACCTGGTCTACGCGGCGTGGGAGCAGCGCGCGTGGCGCCCACATCCGCTCCGTGCCACTCACCGCAACGGGGAGGACCGGTGCGCCGCTGCGCAGCGCCAACAGCGCAACGCCATCACGGAATTCGCCGATGCGCCCGTCTCGTGAGCGCGTCCCCTCTGGATAGATGCCGAGCACCTGGCCGCTACGCAGCACACCCTCTGCTAAGCGGAAGGCTTCAAGATCGGCACTCCCCCTGCGCACACCGAAGACACCATTGATGCGCAGGAAGCTGCCGAGGAGCGGCCAGCGCAGCGCCTCCGCCTTCCCCATCCAGTTGATGGCGCGGCCCGTTGCTGGCGTAAGCCAACAGGCGAGAAAGACAGGATCAACCCAGGAGATGTGGTTGCCAGCAAGGATGACACCACCCTGGCGCGGAAGGTGCTCGAGTCCATCGACAATGACCTCACGTGCAAGACGCCGAATCACCCATGCGCCGAACGCATCGGAGAGTCGCATGCCGAGTGGTGGACGCTCAAGCCCCATCCTGCGCTAGCGACGAACCTGGCGCACGATCAGGTCAACCACGTCGGTGAGACCGAGATCGTCAGTCAGAATGACCTGCGCATCGTCGGCGGCACGAAGTGGCGCAACGGCTCGCGTCCGATCATCCTGATCACGTGCCACAAGGCTCCGCAGCGCCTCGTGATGTTCGGCTGATCCCGCCGTATACCCACGCTGCAGCGCCCGACGCAGCGCCCTCGCCTCAGCAGATGCGTCAAGGAAGAACTTATGGCGCGCCTCCGGATAGACAACCGTCCCTATATCTCGCCCAGCCAAGACCACACCGCCGCGCATTGCAATCTCGCGTTGAATCGTACGCAGTGCGGCACGCACATCTGCAAGAGCTGCAACGGCGGCAACCGCCCGCTCAACTGCCTCGCTCTCGAGCTCGCTCGCAGCAAAGTTGCGGTCATCAACAATGATTGATGCGCCGCCGCTCTCAAGGTCAACGTCGGTAAGGTGCGCGAGCTGCACCACCTGCTCAATCTGCGCCGTACTTAACTTGTCCGCGCTTGCTAGACCATCAAGCTGCGCGCCCGCATCGAGCGCTGCGCGCGTGACGGCGCGATAGAGCAGCCCAGTATCAAGGAAGCCGTAGCCGAGCTCCGCCGCAACTCGCGTGCCGACGCTACTCTTTCCGCTTGAGGCGGGTCCGTCGATTGCAACCTGTGTCATCGTCGCACTCAGCTCAGCCCGCAGCGCGGCTGCCGACCGCAAGGAGGATGCTACCGAGCTCCCTGCGCTCGTCTGCCTCAAGCGGCCGTACCGAACCAACCTCAATACCTGCGAGATGAACAGGTCCAAAGGAGATGCGGATGAGGCGGCGAACCGGTCGACTAATCGCGCCGTAGAGGCGGCGAACCTCGTGGTGGCGCCCTTCTCCAAGTGCGATGTAACTCCACTGTGCGGGATCAGACCCGTCATCAAGCACATCCGCTGGGAGTTGGTCTTCTGGTCGAATGTCGCGCGAATCAAGCGCGCGCGCCCAACCATCGGTGAGGCGAATGCCCGCGCGAAGTCGTGTCTGCTCTGCGTGACCGAGCGGCTGGTCACACATCACCGCGTACCCGCGCTGTAGCCCAGCACGTGGATGTGCGATCGGCGAGACGAGTCGACGCTCTGGCGTCAGCAGGAGCAGCCCCTCACTCTCACGGTCGAGCCGGCCAATAGAGAGCATGCGTGTCGCACGCTCTTCGCCAAAGAGTGGTGTTAGCGCCTGCGGCAGCGTGATCTCGGCGTGTGGATCGGCATGTGTGGTGGTCACCCCCCACGGCTTATGCCAAGCGAGAAGTTCCGCGCCACCGAGTGGATCGCTTGTATCTACGGTGGTTGTCCTGCGAGCCTGAAGCGCCTGCCCGTCAAGCTCGAGTGGCGTTGAGGGCTCAAAGCGCTCGCCGAGCTCTACCTTGCGTCCAGCACTCGTGACGCGCTGCGCGGCGATCGCGGCGTCAGCGCCACGGCGAGAGAGTCCAGAGCGTTCGGCAACGAGGACGTTGACGCGGATGAGGTCAGTCAGCGAGTGCTCCTTCGCCAGCTGGCGAACTTGGCCCTTCGGCGTCGTCGCTATCTGCGGTCCCGCCACCCCCTGGCGCTTCGCTGACGAGCTGTACGTGGAGAAGTGATTCAGCTTCCCCCTCGAGTGCGGGGAGATCGGTCAACGAAGAGAGTCCAAACTTGCGCAAGAACTCGAGCGTTGTTGCGTAACGGTGTGGGCGTCCAGCGGTCTCAAGGCGATCAACCTCTTCAATGAGGCCGCGCTCTAGCAAGACACGAAGACCGTAATCGGCATCAACACCACGAATCTCCTCAATCCCCGCCTTCGTCACCGGCTGCCGATAGGCAATCACGGTGAGCGTCTCCAGTGGTGCTGCGGTCATATCGGAACCGCCAGTGCCGATCCATGCCAACACGGCGCGCGCCTGCTCTGGGCCACTCGTCAGCTGAAGCTCATCGCCGTGCGTCAGCAAGGTGATGCCGCGGCTGGTGAGGCTCTTCTGCAGTTCGGTTACTAATCGGTCAAACGCAGCGCGATCCGCCTCAAGCAGCTTCGCCGCCTCCTTGCGTGTCAGCGGGCGGTCAACAACGAAGAGGAGTGCCTCAAGGTCCGCCGCGGTTGCGGGGTGTGTCCGCCCAGGGAGGTTCACCTTCGCCTGGCGCTTCTCGTCGCTCATCGCTCCCCCTCTTGCATAGATCACTCGCTCGCTATGCGCTCGCGCGCTCGGTAATGATGATCGGTCCCCAAAGAGTCTGCTGGCTCACCTCAACTTCATGGCGCTTTGAGAGCTCAAGGAGGGCGAGGAAGGTCACCGCAATGAACGAACGATCCTTACGGCCGCCGAGGAGTGTCTCCAGCTCAACGCCAACAAGTCCGTTGAGCCGCACCGCTTCACGGATCGCGCCAAGCCGGTCTCCGATAGACACCTTCAAGCCGACTGGTGCCATCGCCAGGGAGGCGAGTGGGCGCCGACGCGCGGCAATCTTCGACATCGCGCGGGCGAGTCGACGCGGATCGGACTGCACAGGAACAATTGGCTCGGTGAAGACCGGCTTCGGCTGCGGCAGGAGGCGTGTCGGCTGCTCACGCTGCCAGAGTGGCATCAGCATGCGCTCGCCGAGCACGCGCGCAGCATCGCGGAAGACGCGGTAGCGCACCAGTCGCGCACGCAGATCGACCGCGTCATCAACATCATCTAGATCGTTCGCCTCAAGCGCCGCTGAGGCGATCGGTCGCGGCAGGAGGGCGCGACTCTTCAACACGATCAGCTGCGCTGCTACCGAGACGAATGCAGAGAGAGTCTCTAGACGATCGTCCGGGATCTCTGCGAAGAAGCGGAGGAACTCGTCGGCGAACGGCGCAAGCGGAACGCGGCAGACATCAAGTTCGTCGCGCTCGATGAGCGCCAAGAGAAGACCGTACGGGCCGCTGAACTCTCCGAGCGCCACGTAGGAGCGGGTTCGACCGAAGAGGCCCCCCTGCTCCCGGCGGAAGACGACCCCCTCGATATCGGCAACGGCGGGATCCGGAAGTTCAAACCCTTCTGCAATCACCGAACGGTTCATCCCACTCCCCCTCCTATCTCAGGAGAGAGGATACGCGCACCACGCCGCTCACGGGGGGAGGGAACGCGCCGCGGCTCACCCTAGGCCAAGCAGATGTCTAGTTAGGGTGAGGCTGAGCCTGCCGAGGAGGCTGCCGAGCGGAGTGAAGAAGATGATCGCAATCACGATTGGGAAGGCGAAGCGAGAGGCGCTCGCCTCTTCCACTTTGTCAGCGATGCGCGGGGAGAGTAGTCCAAGCAGACCGACCAGGACTGCACGTCCGTCAAACGGGGGGACCGGCAGCAGATTTAGGAAGAGGAGCGCCACGTTGTAGTAGGTGAAATAGACCATAAGCAGAGCGATAAAATCTGGCAGCGAAGGGCTGTCAACAACGCGGTAGAGTCCTGCAACAAGTATGGCAAGGAAGAGATTGCTGGCTGGCCCAGCGAGCGCCACCGCTGTCCACCCAATAGCGCCGCCTCGTAAACTTTGAGGCAACACTGGCGTTGGCTTTGCCCAACCAATCATCCAGCCACCAGAGATCGCAGAGAGGATAAGGAGTCCGGCTCCGAGTGGATCAATATGCCGGCGAGGATCAAGCGAAACACGGCCGAGGGCACGCGCGTGCCCATCACCCAGCCGCCACGCCATAGCAGCATGCGCCGCTTCATGGACAGGGAAGCTGATGATGAGAAGCAGGGCCGCAGCGACGAGGGCACCAATCGTCTCTGAATCCATATCTCAATCCTACCGCTTAGGCGCGCGGGTGGGCGCGCTTGTACGCGTCGCGGACGTGGCTCCCTAGCAGGTGCGTATAGAGCTGCGTTGTGGCGATATCGGCGTGCCCGAGCAGTTCCTGGACCACGCGAAGGTCGGCGCCACCATCAAGGAGGTGCGTCGCAAACGAATGACGCAACGTATGCGGGTGGATCTCCCTGCCAAGACCAGCGGCGCTCGCGGCGGCTCGGATCGCAGTCCACGCCGCCTCACGGCGAAGGCGAGCACCACCACGCGCCAACAGCAGCGCCGATGGCTCAGGGGCTGCGGCACCGCTTCGAACTGAAGCACCAGCATGCGCCGTGCGACCTCCATCAAGGTACGCGCGTACAGCATCAGCCGCCGGCTCCCCAATCGGGACCACTCGTTCACGTCGCCCCTTCCCGAAGAGGCGCACCGTGCCCTCAGCGAGATCAATCCCATCGAGATTGAGATCTACGATCTCGCTGACGCGGCCACCCGATCCGTAGAGCAGCTCGCCGAGTGCGCGCGCGCGCTGTGCATCAGCCACGGCGAGTTCGCCGCTATCGCGTGGAACGGCGAGCGACATAAGGAGTCGTTCCACTTCGTCTGGTCGCAGCACGGCGGGGAGGTTGCGTCGTGTGCGCGGCAGGTCAATCTCGCCACTCAGCGACCGCGTCACCTCACCCTCTCCCTCTGCAAATCGGTAGAGGACGCGGAGCGCTGCGGCGCGGCGACGCTTGGTGGAGACGGCAACGTTCGCATCGGCCAGCCACTCCTGCGCCGCCTTCGCATCGTTGCGCCAGGCATCTCCTGTGCCGAGCGAGGCGGCGAACGAACGGTAGTCGCCCCGGTAGGCTTCGAGTGTGCGCGGTGAGAGATTCCGTTCCACGCTCAGGTAGACGAGGCACGACGCAATGATGCGATCGAGCTGACTACTCACCACCGCGCCGCTCATGATCCGTTACGGCCCGCCTTCACCAGCAGCTCGCGTGCAGCAGCCTCGGCACCACTCCCAGCGCCATCTCCAGCGAGCATCGAGGCGAGCTCAGCGACACGTTCAGCGTTAGAAAGGCGTCGCACTTGCGTGATGGTTCGCCCACCCTCCTCGCGCTTCGACACATGCAGGTGCACGTCGGCCTGCGCCGCAACCTGTGGCAGGTGGGTGACACAGAGGACTTGATGCTGCGTGGCGATGCGCTTCAAGCTACGACCGAGCGTCTCACCCGCTCGTCCACCGAGCCCAGCATCAATCTCATCAAAGATCAGTGTCCGTCCCTCGCTTGCGTCACTAAGCGCCTCCTCCAGCGCAAGGGAGACACGACTCAACTCGCCACCCGAAGCGATCTTCGCGATGGGAGCGGCGGGCTCACCAGCATTCGGCGCGAAGAGATACTCAACCTCATCCCCGCCACTACGATCAACCAGGCACGGCACACCATCAACGAGTGGATCATCGCCCCCGCCGCGACGAGGCTGCAGATCAATCTCAAACGTGGGCGGCAGAGCAAGCGCGCTGAGCGCCGTATTCACCGCCTTCTTCAAGCTGCTCGCCCCTGCAGTTCTTGCAGCACGCAACATCAGCGCCAGCGTGCCGATCTGGCCTGCAAGTGCTGCGCGCTCTTTAGTGATCGCCCCCTGACGTGTTGCCGCCCCCTCAAGTCGTAGCGCTTCCGCGGTTGCGCGCTCTAACGAATCAGCAAGACCGGCCTCATCGGTGCGGAACCTTCGCTCAAGCGAGAGGATCAGGCCGAGTCGCTCCTCAATTTCTGCAACAGGTCGCGCCGGAGCCTCGACGGCGCCACGTCCAGCAACGTCACGTGCAAGGTCATCAATCTCAATCGCTAGGGCGCTGATGCGCTCTGCTAGTGCCGCCGCACCCTCGTCAAGTTTTCGCAGCTCCCCCGCCGTGCGGTCAAGAAGGCGCGATTGACCCCGCAACCCCGCATCGTCACCATCAAGGAGCTCAAGAATCTTGCCGCGGAGCGTCTCAATGCGGTCGCCACTGGATGCACGGCGCAACTCTTCACGGAGCCGCGCCCCCTCTCCAGGCTCAACCGCCGCAGCGAGGAGATCGTCACGCTCAGCGCGCGCAATGACGAGCAGCGCCTCACGACGAGCACCGTCACCACCGAGCGTCTCAAACTCGCTCAGAAGGCTCGCCCGCGCGTCAACGAGCCCCCCGATCTCTTCACGAAGTGCAAGGCTCTTTGACCAGCGATCAAGCAGATCGCGCTGACGGGATCGATCCCCGAGCCGCTGCTGATCGTGCTGGCCGTGGATCTCGATACGTGGTGCCACCTCAGCGGCGAGTCGTCCGATCGTGACGAGCTCATCATCGATGCGCGCCACAGAACGACCCTCCGCGTGTACTTCACGGACGATGATCTGCTCGCCACCTTCACCGCTCATCAGGAGGTCCACTCGCAGTCGATCTTCACCAGTACGAATCGCCCCAGCATCTGCACGCGCGCCGCGTGCTAGCGCAAGGGCATCAACGATGAGACTCTTTCCTGCGCCAGTCTCGCCCGTTAGGACGGTGAGGCCGGGACCGAACTCTACGCGTACGGCATCAATAATGGCGAGCCCAGCAACGCCAAGCTCACGAATCTGTGAGCCGCCCGCCGCGCTACCCTTCGCCGCAGCCACCTTCGCCGGACTCACCGCGGAAGGAGGTCAACCTTCTGGCGCACAAGGTCCCAGAAGGGTGCGAGTCCATCAAGCTCTGCAAAGCGAATTGGCGCTGCCGCCGCCGCAACCGTCACACGATCGCCAGGTTCGAGCGGCTCGTCGATCCAGCCATCAATGGAGATGACCGCCTCCTCTCCTGCGACTACGGTGCAGGTGACGCTCTGCTCTCCAGGGACAACAACCGAGCGAAGGGTTGCAAGGTATGCGGCGATCGGCGTGACGATGATGTTGCGGCTCAGCGGATCAAGGATCGGCCCGCCAGCGGAGA